>OIWN01000689.1_pt1 | contig 30172 bp, 28 predicted proteins | sample 1587591 | NCBI WGS metagenome assembly OIWN01 (sample SAMEA3888901, study PRJEB22519) | human gut metagenome | biome: human gut; feature: human-associated habitat; material: faeces | place: Denmark | collected 2010 | reverse complement strand
ATATATATCTATTTTTTATAAATTCACACTTATATTACATTGACAGAGTATTTTTTTTTTGCTATGATACAGAAACTAATATATCTTTTTCATACAATTCAATACGAAGAAAGTGAGGAAAATAAAATGGGAACAATTATTGGTGAAGGTATTACTTTTGATGATGTGTTATTAGTTCCACAGTATTCAGAAGTTACACCAAACATGATTGATCTGACAACGCATCTTACCAAAAAGGTCGTTTTAAATATTCCTATGATGAGCGCTGCCATGGATACCGTTACAGAACACAGAATGGCCATTGCAATGGCAAGACAGGGCGGTATCGGTATTATCCACAAAAACATGTCGATCCAGGCACAGGCCGATGAGGTAGATAAGGTAAAGCGTTCTGAAAATGGCGTTATCACGGATCCATTTTACCTTTCCCCGGATCATACATTACAGGATGCCGAAGATCTGATGCGCAAATTCCGCATCTCTGGTGTGCCGATCTGCGAAGGTGGCAAATTAGTCGGTATCATCACAAACCGTGATTTAAAATTCGAGACAGATTTTACCAAAAAGATCAGTGAAAGCATGACTTCCGAGAATCTGATCACAGCTCCAGAGGGCATCACTTTAGAGGAAGCAAAAAAGATCCTCGCAAAAGCAAGAAAAGAAAAACTTCCGATCGTAGATAAGGATTTCCACTTAAAAGGACTGATCACGATCAAAGATATTGAAAAACAGATCAAATATCCGCTCTCTGCCAAAGACGAGTTAGGCCGTCTGCTCTGCGGTGCCGGTGTCGGTATCACAGGAAACATGATGGAACGTGTAGAAGCTTTAGTAAAAGCGCACGTCGATGTGATCGTTGTTGACTCTGCACATGGACATTCCAAAAATATATTAGAGGCAGTCAAAAAGATCAAAACTGCCTATCCGGATCTGCAGGTCATCGCAGGAAACGTTGCTACCGGTGATGCAACACGCGATCTGATCAAAGCAGGTGCTGACGCAGTCAAAGTCGGTATCGGACCTGGTTCTATCTGTACCACCCGTATCGTTGCAGGTATCGGTGTTCCTCAGGTTTCCGCTATCATGGACTGCTACAACGCTGCAAAAGAGTTCGGTGTTCCGATCATTGCAGATGGTGGTATCAAATATTCCGGAGACATGACAAAAGCTCTCGCTGCCGGTGCCAATGTATGTATGATGGGCAGCATGTTTGCAGGATGTGACGAAGCTCCGGGTACTTTTGAACTGTATCAGGGAAGAAAATACAAAGTATACCGCGGTATGGGATCTCTTGCAGCCATGGAAAACGGCAGTAAAGACCGTTACTTCCAGGAAGGAGCAAAGAAACTTGTTCCGGAAGGCGTTGAAGGACGTGTTGCATACAAAGGTTCCGTGGAAGACACTGTATTCCAGTTAGTCGGCGGTATCCGTTCCGGTATGGGTTACTGTGGCTGCCCGACCATCGAGGACTTAAAAGAGAAGAGCAAATTCGTTAAGATCTCCGCAGCAGCTCTCCGTGAGAGTCATCCACATGACATTCACATCACCAAAGAGGCTCCGAATTACAGTATTGACGAATAATCCTCTTTCCGATATAATATATGGTAAATTTTAAACATTCCGGTGCTATTTTTGTTATAGTGCCGGAAAATTTTATATTTTAATGAGGTGAATTTTCGTGGACGCAAGTGCCATATCACAGATTATTTTTCTAATTATTTTATTGATTCTCTCTGCTTTTTTTTCATCCGCAGAGACAGCTCTTACGACCGTAAATAAAATCCGGATGCGTACACTCGCAGATGACGGAAACAAACGCGCCGAACGGGTACTTCGTATTACCGACGACTCCCACAAGATGCTCAGCGCGATCTTAATCGGCAACAATATCGTCAATCTCTCCGCCTCCTCACTGGCAACCACGCTTGCAATCAAGCTTTGGGGCAGCGTCGGCGCAGGTATTGCAACCGGTATCCTTACGTTTCTGATCCTCGTCTTTGGTGAGATTTCTCCAAAAACTTTTGCGACACTTTATGCGGATCAGATTTCGATCGCCTATTCCGGTATCATCGGTTTTCTTATGAAAATACTGACTCCTGTGATTTTTCTGGTAAATCAGTTTTCCATGGGCTTTTTATTTTTACTGCATATGGATCCAAAGGCAAACAACAATCAGATGACAGAGGAAGAACTCCGTACCATCGTGGATGTCAGCAAAGAAAACGGTGTCATCGAATCAGAAGAACATGAGATGATCAACAATCTGTTTGATTTTGGTGATGCGCAGGCAAAGGAAGTTATGATTCCAAGACCTGATATGACTTTTGCAAATGTAAATAATACTTATGACGAACTGATTGATATTTTTCAGGAAGACAAATTTACCAGACTTCCTGTCTATGAGGATACGACCGATAACGTCATCGGTATCCTGAACATGAAAGATCTTCTCCTCTGCAAGGACAAGGAGCATTTTTCCGTGCGGGATATCATGCGTGAACCTTATTTTACTTTTGAGCACAAAAATACCGCAGAACTTTTTATTGAGATGCGTAAGTCATCTATCTCCCTTGCAATCGTACTCGACGAGTACGGTGCAACTGCCGGTCTTATCACGCTTGAGGATCTCTTAGAGGAGATCGTGGGTGAGATCCGTGATGAATACGACACGGATGAAGAAGATCCGATCCTGCCGCTTAATGACCGCGAATTTATCGTTTCCGGTTCCACCAACCTGCAGGATCTCTGCGATGAGTTAGATCTTAATTTCAGTTCCGAAGATTATGATACGATCGGCGGATATCTGCTCGGTCTCTTAGATCATCTGCCGGAAAAAAATGAGATCATCATCACAGATGACAATGTGCTTCTCCGCGTCGAACAGATGGACAAAAACCGGATTGAGAAAGTCTACATAAAAAAACCCGATTTTCCACCGGATGAATCAGACAAACAATAAATCTTATAAACGGTTATAAAAATACCGGATTTCAGCCTCAGATTTTATCTGATTTTGAAATCCGGTATTTTTATATTCTTTCTTATTCAATATTGCACAGATCACTTCCTGCTTCGGAACGGAACCGGAATGCATCCTCTACTCCATGATAAGAAATTGAAAAACTTCCCTCCATATCCAGATAGGAATGCGCTGCTGCGATCGCGTCTAAAAATTCTGCAATATTTTCCAGAAAACCTTCTGCACATTCCGGTGAACTGCACGCTTCTTCCTCTACCTTTTCGTCAATATACAGACGAAGCGTAAAATCATCCATGTCGCTCTCATTGTCCACTTCCGCTTTCTGTAAATAGGAATTGGTGCAATTCTTAAACAGATTGCTTACATAAGATGCCGTAGAAGAAATCCGTGACTGCGAAATATCCTCCGCCTCTAAATATATCTTGTAACTGATTTTTAAACTGTTGTCTGCCATTTTCTCTTTCTCCCGTTTTTTATTTATACTTATATCGCATTTTGTAAAATGGATCGGTATATCTTTGTTATTTCTTTGTAGTGACTGCTTTTACCTTAGACCAGCCCGAATAGATCTTTTTGGATTTTCCGTTCATTTTTACAGTCTTATAGGTGCGGACGCGTATGTAATATTTCTTTTTTGCTTTTAATTTTGTGACATCCAGTTTTACCTTTTTGGTATTATTGACATTCTTTGTCACAACCGACTTTTTGAATTTCGCATCCACTGCATATTGGATCTGGTAACCGCTTGTCTGTTTTGCCTGCTTCTTCCAGGACACCGAAAATGCTTTTTTCTTTGCCTTTACACCGGAAATAGCGGTTCCTTTCGGTATGATCTGGAATGTCTTCCGGTATTTTCCAGTGTAATCACCTTTCATTTCAATCGTGACCGTATAGATACCGGCATTTTTCCGCCCGGACGGTTTCTTTATTTTATAATCCGTTCCCTCTTTTAACTTCTTTCCAGCACTGTTTGTCACTTTTACCGCCGGCATATGGGACTTACCGTCATAAGTGTAGGAAGTCTTTGAGAGCTGAACCGTCTTTACTTTCGGAAGGGTCCGTACCGTTTCCGTCTTTCCACAGACGCTGCATTTCCGTTTCACTTTTCCGCTCTCTCTGTACTCACTCCACTTATGACCGGCTGCAGGAATTACTTTCTGTGCCACAAGCACTGTTTTACACACACTGCAATGACTTCCTTCCGTAAGACCGGTCGTCTCACAGGCTGCTGCTACCGCTGCATCTTTTACCGGTGTATGCCCTGTTGCCGGAATCACTGTCTGTTCTGTCAATATTTCCCCACAGACACTGCAGTGGCTTCCCTCTGTGAGACCGGTCGTCTCACAGGATGCTGCTACCGCTGCATCTGTCACAATTGTATGACCTTCTATCGGGATTTTTCCAGGATCTGTCTGCGTAGCTCCACTATCTAATGTACATACCGGCAAATACCCCTCCCAATAATCTTCTTCTGTATGACATGTTTTCGACCAGCTGCTGTATGTATCATAAAACTCATCACTTTTCACAAAAAAATTATAATAATAACCATCACTCTGGTCATCCCATGTACAATCCACATTATACCAGGAGCTACATATTTTTACTTTATTCCATTCATGGTTGGAACTCGTCACCACCGCCGTATCGATTCCTGAGCCATTGCACATCATTGCAAATGACTGGGCATATCCGGCACAGACAGTCTTATCCGTACAGAAAACGCTGTACACAGACTGTGAATATTCTGTACTCTCCGTTGCAAAATCGCTATTCACAAGAGCCTGATTATAATACACTTTTTCACAGATCAGATCATGTATCTTTTTAACCTTTTCATAATCTTTACTGCATTGATCGATCTGCTCCTGCCAGGCATCCACCTGTTCCTTTACTTTTTCCGTCTTTTCCATCCGGTCTGTACCGTTTTCAAACGCAGGATAAATACCGAATACCAGAGAAATTGTATCATTTGAATATGAAATTGTATAAACTGTCGCATTCAAAAAATAATATTGTGGATTTGAATACCGAAACATCAACAGTACATTTTTCTGCTGTGCCTTCGCAAGTGTGCTTCCAGAAATTGCCTGCATCCGATATGCCCCCGACTTTGTCGTCACAGCATCCGTTTCCGTCGTCAGGTACTTTTCACAGATGACATCTAAGGCATTCCAGTACGCTTTTTCTTCGTCCGATAACTGATCATAAAAGTAATCGCTTCCATACTTGTTCCAGTCGTCCGCTGCTATGTCTGCCGTTCGAAGCAAAGACTGTTCGGCAATATCACTTTCTTCTATGGATTCATAATCCTCGTCAGCCGCCTCTTCGGTTTCTTCCTCAAATACAAGTCGTCCTGTCGGCAATTCCATATCCGTTAGGACTTCATCCGCATAAATGCTGTTGTTTTTTTCTGAAAATGCAAATATCAGACTGCAAAAAATTACCGTCAATATTTCTATTTTTAATTTTGCTCTTTTCATAACATCCTTATCCTTACCTGCCGCTCATTTATCAGTCACAATCTTCTTCCCTGATTTTAAGAAAACTGTTCATTTTTCATGGCACTTTATGTCCATTATACCTTCCCGCTCGTCATCAAACAAGTCTTATCCACCATATCCTTTGTATTTTTCCCCGATCTTTTCTGTCAGGATTCTGCGATCAGTTCCGAAAGCGGTGCAAATGTATATCCCATCTCCTCCCATTTGGTCAAAAGTTCATCTAAGATCTCCTCATTCGTCTTTGAAGTGCTGTGCAGCAAAACGATTGCTCCCGGATGGATCCTGGTCAGCAGTTTATCAAATGCTTCCTCCTTCGTCGGCTGGTTATCGACATTCCAGTCCACATAGGCAAGGCTCCAGAAAAATGTATTGTATCCGAGTTCTTTTGCCATCTTTAGATTTTCCGTGCTGTATTTTCCCTGTGGCGGACGGTAATATTTGATCATTTCTTTTCCCGTGATCGACTGGTATAACGATGCGACATCATCGATTTCCTTTTGGAATGAAGCCAGCTCCGATATGGATGACATATCCGGGTGATGATAAGTATGATTGCCAACGGCATGCCCCTCTTCCGTCATGCGCTTTACGATATCCGGCGCTGACTCAAGGAAATGTCCCACGACAAAAAAGGTCGCTTTTGCATTGTGTTTCTTTAATGCATCCAGGATCGGTTCTGTATTTCCATTTTCATACCCGCAGTCAAAGGTCAGATAAATCGTCTTTTTATTTTTATCGCCCACATACCATGCGTTGTATTTTTTTAATTCATCCGCTGTCACATTGCCGGTCGGCTGGGTTCCCTCCGCTCCAAAGCCCAGTCCCCAGTTATCTGCCTGATTCTGGACAGACACTGCCTCCACTGTTTTTTTCATCTGCTGTTTCTGCAGCGAACCTGCGCCCCAGCCTAAAAAGAACATAAAAACAAACAGTGCCGTCACTTTTAAAATTTTCTTTTTGTTATGGTTCATGTTTTTCCCTTCCATCCCGATTATTGATATTGCATAACGTCTACGCATCGCAATCATGCATGAATGCTATACTTTACAATATTTCTTTTTGTATTCTATGTGGGAAGGCGCATGTACCATGCCCGGAAATATTGATCCGGAAAATCTGTTACAAAAAAAGTACTGTATACTGACATTTTTATTTTTGTCACATACAATACTTTTCTTATCTGTATTCTTTTAAAAATTCTCTGCTCAGACTGCAATGCAAATCTTTTCTTTGCCCTTACTCATAGCGCAATGCATCGATGACTTCCATCTTTGAAGCCTTGTTCGCCGGATAATATCCGAAAAATACACCGGTCAGCATAGAGAAGAACAGTGAAAGCATGATCGCCGTTACAGAAGGATGCACCGTCATAATAATATAATTTGCATACTGAGAGTACATATTCTGAATGACAAATCCTGCCACTTTTCCAAGCAGTGCCCCGATTCCTATACCAATCAGTATACCGATGATACCTCCGATCAGACAAAGCATGATCGCCTCTATGACAAACTGCATACGGATGGTACGTCTTTTGGCACCAAGCGCCATACGGACACCGATCTCTCTGGTACGCTCCGTGATGGACACCAGCATGATATTCATAACGCCGACACCACCCACGATCAGTGAAATCGCTGCAATACCGGAAACCGCGATCGTGATCACGTTGAGTACCGTATTGATCATGCCAAGATCAGATGCCATATTGTATGCACTGACGTGGAAATTTTTGTTGTTTGCATACATCTCATCAAAATAAGATAAAACATCCGTTGTTGCCTGATTGACATCTGCAAGAGGATCGATCATAAGATTAAAATAATCATAACCAGTCCTGTCAGTCCCCTGCAGTTTAAAACAGGTCTGAAGAGGGATCATCAATTCTGTTACACGGTCTTTTTCCGGTATGGACGTGTCCACTTTTCCAAATAATGCCTGATTATATACATAAACGCCAACTACGACAAAATCAAAAATTCCGCCATCCGATGTTGCAACAGAAAGTGTTTCACCGATCGGATCTTTACCTGCAAAATATCTCTCTGCCATCGTATCTGCAATCAGGCATACTCTCTTTTTCCCCTGATTATCTGCCTTTGTCAGATTTCTTCCGGCATGCATTTCCAGTTTCATATACTCTAAATATTCCGGTGTGATACCATCAATATTGACATTTGCATAATTCTTGGAATCAGCATCATCTTTAATGGTTCCTGAACCAAGATAGTTCTGTGCTGCAACACCTGTTACCTCATCCGGATATTTTTCGATCAATCCATCGATCATATCCTGTGTAACATAATCACTGTCCGTCATCTCCGGCTGTTCCCAGGTGTCCCAGTCTTCATCATTTTCCGGATAACGTGCTTCCACATACGCCTGTACCATATTCCCCCCAAGGGAATTCATGGTTGCCGTAAGAGTACTCTGAATTGAACCACCGATCGTTGTGATAATGATCACCGAACTGATACCGATGATGATTCCAAGCATCGTCAGAAGAGAACGCATCTTGTTGCTGGAAATACTCGTGATTGCCTCTTTGATATTTTCCCAAAACATTAATGTTCACCTCCGTTATCCGCCACGATCTGACCATCTAACAGAGTAACGATACGCTCTGTTTCCTGTGCAAGCTCCTGGGAATGTGTGATCAGGACAATTGTTTTCCCCTGTTCCTCATGAAGTTTGTGGAACAGATCCATGACCATATGACCTGTCTTCGAATCGAGTGCTCCGGTCGGCTCATCCGCAAGAATGATCGCCGGATCATTGATCATTGCCCTTGCAATTGCAACACGCTGTTTCTGTCCACCGGAAAGCTCATTCGGTCTGTGATCCGCACGGTCTTCCATTCCTACCATTTTGAGCATTTCCATGGCATGTTCTTTTCCGTTTTTGGAATGTTCTTCTCCATATAGTAATGGAACCATAACATTTTTTAATGCATTGGCTCTCGGAAGGAGATTAAAGTTCTGAAATACAAAACCAATCCTGCGGTTTCTGATCGCACTCCGTACTTCATCCGACATTCCATTGACATCCTGTCCCTCCAGATAATAATCTCCCTGTGTCTGGCGGTCGAGGACTCCTATAATATTCATAAGTGTACTCTTACCGGAACCGGATTCACCGACGATGGAAACAAATTCCCCTTTATTTACGGTAAGGTTGATTCCATGTAAAATTTCAAGTTCATTTGGTTTTCCCAAATAATATGTCTTAACGATATTTTCCATTCGGATTACTGGTTCACTCACTACTCATTTCCCTCCACGCTGGTGCTCATACCTTCTGCATCTGAGGTTTCATCTGTAGATGCGCCTGTTCCCATATCCTGCTCGGAATACATCTGTTCCGGTGTAAACTGCTGTCCTTCTGTCACCGTTCCGGAGTAATCATAAATTAATTTATCTCCTTCTGCCAGATCTCCACCGGTTACTTCCGTATAGTAATCTACTTCTTCACCAACTGTGATATTCTTCTTCACCGCTGTAGCAGAACCGTCTGCATTTGCCTCTGCAACAAGTACGTATGTATTTCCGTCATCATCCGTCTTGACAAGATCATAAGGAATCGCTAATACTTCACCTTTTTCCTTGATCATGACTTTTGCTTTTACTTCCATACCGACAAGTAATTCTTTGTTATCTAAAGATATCTCTACGGAATATCCTCCGGATGTTGTCTGTCCGTCAGATCCCGTGGACTGTCCTTTGACACGTACCACTCTGGTCACAGTTCCATTAATGGTCTCATCTCCCATGGCATCCGCTGTTACAGTTGCTTTCATTCCCTCTTCAATCTTTAAAATATCAGCTTCTTCCACAGTTGCCACCATTTTTAAAGAACTGGTATCTTCGATCGTTACAAGTGGTGTTTTTGAATCTGCATTAACATCTCCGACAGAAACATTGACTGCCGTCACAACTCCACCGCAAGGTGCTGTAATATTGCAATCTTCTAACTGTTCTTTTAAATCTGTCAGTTTATCTTTGGAAGATGAATCCGATCCTTTATACTTGTCAAGTTCTACCGCACGCTGTGCATCCTCGATCGTACGGTTCGTGGTCTCTAATACTTTCTGGTAATCTTCCTCAGCAGTAGTAACTGCTTTCTGTGCAGCTAACAAAGACTGAAATTCTGCATCCGATTTATCTTCACTCTTATCCCACATAATACTCTGTGCGTTATAAGCATCCTTTGCATCATCAATTGCTTTCTGTGCAGCTGCAAGCTGTGTCTGCTGATCTTCTTTTGCACGACTGACTGTTTCTGCTGTCTGCTGTGAATTAATACTGTCTGTCGCATTTGTATCAGACATATTTTTTTCGAGATCCGCAATCTGATCCTTGATCGTAGAAGAATCTAATGTACATAATACATCTCCCTCTTTTACAATATCTCCGACCTGAACATTAACTGCTGTGATTTCTGCTAACGCTTTTGAAGTTGCATTATTCTTCGTGATACCCGATACAGTACCTTTTAATGAAATCGTATCAGATAAATCTCTCTTCTGTACCGGCTCCACCTCTACTGTATTGACTGCTGTTGCTACCTGGCTTGTCATTTTCTTTACTGAACTTCCAATGATCGCAGCTACAACGACCAGAACCACAAGCACAATAATAACTACTTTTTTCTTTCCCTTTTTCGATTTTTTCTTGTCTCCCATTTTTATTACTCCCTTTTTTTATTCGATTTACGGTGATTGTATCATTATCTATCTGCCAAAAAAAGGCACTTAAGCAAATATTAAGAAATCTTAAGTTTTCCATCCGTAAATCTTTCTTTTTTGTATTACTGTAATAATACAGTAGTTTTGTTGGAGTGTCAAGACATTTTTCGTATTTGGTATAATTTTGCATACCAGTTTTCCCTGTCTTTTAGAATCTACCGTATTCTTTCATCGTATCATGTGCAAAACCGTCACATGATCCAATTTACCGTTCGTCAATCATGCAAGCATGTTGACTCACTTGCGTTCATTATATCCCGGAAACAGAGCATCATTTCCCGTGTCAGACTAAGTCCCTCCGGATCATCCGGGACATCCTCAAAATCAACCCATTCTGCGCAGGCAAGTTCCTCCTCATCCAGTCTCATCGCATCTCCCTCATCATCCAGTTCACAAAAATAGCCAAGAAGAAGATTGCTGTCAAATCCCCAAGGCTGACTCTTGTAATAACGGATATTTTTTACGGAAAGCCCAACCTCTTCCTTCACTTCCCTCGCCACCGTTTCCTCCGCAGTTTCACCGATTTCTGTAAATCCGGCAATCAGTGCATATCTTTTATATTCACGGTTTGCATATTTTGTCATGAGGATTTTTCTGCCGTTTGTCACACCCACGATCACTGCCGGTGCTATTTTCGGGAAAACCATGTTGTTACAGTCCGGACATGAAAGCATCCGGAGTTTTTCACTATGTACCAGTTTATGCCCACATCTCCCACAATAAACATTATCGCGGTACCAGACATACAGATGCCATGCGGTCGCAGCTGCAAGCACCCGCTCTTTCGGCTGCATGGTGCGTGTCTCAAACATTTTATAGTATACAAATCCCGGCACCTCTATCCCTTCCCCCGGATCTGTCAGAAAATAATCATCCTCCCCGATGGAAAAAAGATAAACGCATGCAGGGATTTCCTTTCCCATCCCACGACAGATTTCAGAAAGTTCTTTATAGGTCAGATAACACACCTGACCATCATTTTTTGCCAGAATACGGTTATCTTTAAAGATCATAAGAAAACTGTCTGCCTGTGGTACCTTTTTGTGATATTCATTACTAAGATGCATCGGAAATATATCCTGAATCATTGTATTTTTCTCCTTTATCTGCATTTATTCTGACAGAACCTGAAACAAATCACACCTAAAATCTAATCTTCTTTGTGCCATCATTCAAAAAACGGATGATATTTCGCTTTGAAATACCATCCGGCCTGTCATATTATTTAACCTTTTTTAATATGTTTATGTGTAAACAGATGATCCTGACAATATTCATAATTGCCGTCACACTTTGAACAGAAACGGAACTCTAAATTCGGATCATCAAGTTCTGTCCTGCCACAAATCGCACATTTGTGCCTGGTAATGCCGGAACCCGGTCTGGGTTGACGCATCTGGGACTTGAACTGCTGTCTCCTGTGTATTTCATGCGGCGAATAACGTTTGAAATTCCGCGTTGAAAAGAAGAAAATGATAAAATTGAGCAGGGACATAAAAATGGCTATCCTGTCCGCCCAACCACTAATTACAAACTCATAGAGTGTCAGTACCACATATACGATCGCCATCCACTTCATCTTGATCGGAATAATAAAGTAAAGCATTACCTGCATATCCGGATACATGATTGCAAATGCAAGGAAAATGGACATATTGATATAATTCGTGGAAAATCCCGACGCAATCGAATAAGATAACTGTGCTGCCAGTGCAGGCATCTGTGAAATTACAGATGCATTCATTGCATAATAAATACCGTACAGAACAAATGCACCGATCACGGTAAATATCATTCCACCGAAAATATATACATTAAACCGGAAAGTTCCCCAGGTACGTTCCAGTGCCATGCCAAGCTGATAATAAAACAATGCCATGATCAGTAAGAAAATCAGATTGGACTCTGTCGGCATAAACACCCATGTCACCAGTCTCCAGATCTGTCCATGTAAAATATGATAGGGACTGAGTGTCAGATAGCTTAAAATACCAGGCGATACGGTTCCGAATACATAGCCGATCGTATAGGCTCCGATCAGCCATATAATAAGGTTTGGAACAGCGTAACGACCAATTTTACGTTCTAATTTATTTAACCAGTTCATCGGATAAAACCCTAACCTTTCTTTGAAAACACTACTTTTTTCAGTATATCCGTATGCCTGTGCTTTGTCAATCCAGGCTGATTTTATTCATAAAAAGTTTATATTTTTCCCCGATTTGCACATTGTCTTTTGTAAAATCATGTCGTATAATGTACTTTGCTTGGCTTTTGCCCGGCATTCTTTTTAATAAGAAGAAACAGCCACTTTATTTATATATTATCCGGATTTTCCGGAGTTACTGACTGGAGGAAATTATGGAAAATAATACGCTTCACAAACTTGGAATTGATATCGGTTCTACCACCGTAAAGGTTGCTGTGCTCGACGAGCATGACAATCTGCTCTTTTCCGATTATGAAAGGCATTTTGCCAACATACGGGAAACGCTTTCTTCTCTGATCCAGAAAGCATTCGATCAGCTCGGTGACCGGAAGGTTGCTCCAATGATCACCGGTTCCGGCGGACTTACACTTGCAAAGCACTTAGATGTTCCTTTCGTACAGGAAGTTATCTCTGTGTCTACCGCCTTACAGCACTATGCTCCACAGACAGACGTTGCGATCGAGCTCGGCGGTGAAGACGCAAAAATTATTTATTTTGAGGGCGGTAACGTTGAACAGCGTATGAACGGTATCTGCGCAGGCGGTACCGGTTCTTTTATTGACCAGATGGCTTCCCTGATTCAGACAGATGCCTCCGGTCTGAATGAATATGCGAAAAATTACAAAGCAATCTACCCGATTGCAGCCCGCTGCGGTGTTTTTGCCAAAACAGACATCCAGCCTCTGATCAACGAAGGTGCCACAAGAGAGGATCTCTCTGCTTCTATTTTCCAGGCGGTGGTAAACCAGACGATCAGTGGTCTTGCCTGTGGTAAGCCGATCCGCGGCCACGTTGCATTCTTAGGTGGTCCGCTCCACTTTTTATCTGAGTTAAAAGTTGCATTTATCCGCACCTTAAACTTAGATGATGAGCATGCGATCACGCCGGACAATTCGCACCTTTATGCAGCGATCGGTTCTGCCTTAAACTGCAAACCGGAACAGAATACCACTCTCTCTTCCATGCTTGAGAAATTAAACTCTGATATACATATGGAATTCGAGGTAGCACGTCTTGATCCGTTATTTAAAGATCAGGCAGAATACGATACCTTCCGTGCCCGCCACGACGGACACAATGTAAAGACAGGTGATCTTTCCACCTACGAAGGCAACTGTTATCTCGGTATCGACGCCGGTTCCACAACAACAAAGATCGCTCTCGTCGGCGAGGACGGTTCCCTGTTGTATTCATTTTACAGCAACAACAACGGAAGCCCGCTTTCCACTGCGATCCGTTCCATCAAGGAGATCTATGAAAAACTTCCGGCAAATGCACATATCGTACACTCCTGCTCTACCGGTTACGGTGAAGCTCTCTTAAAAGCAGCGCTGATGTTAGACGATGGTGAAGTAGAAACGGTAGCACATTATTATGCAGCGGCATTTTTTGATCCTGAGGTAGACTGTATCTTAGACATCGGTGGTCAGGATATGAAATGTATCAAGATCAAGAACCAGACGGTAGACAGTGTCCAGTTAAACGAAGCCTGTTCTTCCGGCTGTGGTTCTTTTATCGAAACATTTGCAAAATCCTTAAACTTTTCTGTACAGGACTTCGCAAAAGAAGCTTTATTTGCCAAAAACCCGATTGATCTTGGAACACGCTGTACTGTATTCATGAACTCTAAAGTAAAGCAGGCACAGAAAGAAGGAGCTTCCGTAGCAGATATCTCTGCCGGACTTGCCTACTCCGTCATTAAAAATGCTTTATTTAAGGTTATCAAACTCTCCGATGCAAGTGAGCTCGGAAAAAATATCGTCGTACAGGGTGGTACTTTTTACAATGATGCCGTGCTCCGCAGTTTTGAAAAGATTTCCGGCTGTGAATGTGTCCGTCCGGATATCGCAGGTATCATGGGTGCTTTCGGAGCTGCTCTCATCGCAAGAGAACGACATGAAGCTGACTATCAGACAACGATGCTTTCCATCGACGAGATCAATGCATTAACTTTTGATACCAAACTTGCAAGATGTCAGGGTTGTACCAACCACTGTCTGCTGACGATCAACCGTTTCTCCGGAAACCGCCAGTATATCACGGGAAACCGCTGTGAGCGCGGTGTCGGCGGCGTAAAAAACAAAGAAAATATTCCGAACTTATTTGAATACAAGAATAAACGCTTATTCGACTACCCTTCCTTAAAGCCGGAAGAAGCCCTGCGTGGAACAGTAGGTATCCCAAGAGTTTTAAATATGTACGAGAATTTCCCGTTCTGGGCTACCTTTTTCAAAAAACTCGGATTTTCCGTTGTACTGTCACCACAGTCCACCAGAAAAATCTATGAGCTCGGCATTGACTCAATTCCAAGTGAATCCGAGTGTTATCCGGCAAAACTTGCACATGGACATGTGACCTGGCTGATCCATCAGAATGTAGACTTTATTTTCTACCCATGTGTACCTTATGAGCGCAATGAATTTCCGGATTCCAACAACCATTACAACTGCCCGATCGTAACCTCCTACGCGGAAAATATCAAAAATAACGTGGAAGATATCACTTCCGGCAAGGTACGTTTTTATAATCCATTCATGGCATTTACCAGCGAAGAAACTTTATCTTCCCAGCTTGTAAAAACCTTTGGTGCACCGGAATTTGCCATCCCGGAATCAGAGATCCGTGACGCTGTTTCCGAAGGTTACAAAGAACTTGCTGTTGTCCGCATGGAAATGCAGAAAAAAGGTGAAGAAGTCTTAGCTTATATGGAGAAAACCGGCAAACGCGGTATTGTATTAGCAGGACGTCCATACCATGTTGACCCTGAGATCAACCACGGTATCCCGGAACTGATCAATTCCTATGGTATTGCCGTACTGACTGAGGACTCCGTTTCTCACCTTCATCAAGTGGAACGCCCTCTGATCGTTATGGATCAGTGGATGTATCATTCCCGTCTGTATGCGGCTGCAAACTTTGTAAAAACCAGGGATGACCTTGATCTGATCCAGTTGAACTCCTTCGGTTGTGGCTTAGACGCAGTTACCACCGACGCAGTCAACGACATCCTGACAAAATCAGGCAAGATCTACACATGCTTAAAGATTGATGAGGTTAACAACTTAGGTGCTGCAAGGATTCGTATCCGTTCCCTGCTCTCCGCCATCCGTGTGCGTGAGAAGAAACAGACAAAACGGACAATTATTCCTTCCAACTATAACAGAGTTGTTTTCACGGAAGAGATGCGTAAAAATTATACAATTCTCTGTCCGCAGATGTCACCGATCCACTTTGAGCTGTTAGAACCTGCATTCTGTGCAGCCGGTTATAACCTGGTGGTACCGGATGTTCCAAGCCGCACCTGTGTGGATGTCGGATTAAAATATGTAAATAATGATGCCTGCTATCCGTCACTGATTGTGGTCGGACAGCTTATGAGTGCTGTTATGTCCGGAAATTATGACATGAACAAAACCGCGATCCTGATCTCGCAGACCGGCGGAGGCTGTCGTGCCAGCAACTACATCGGTTTTATCCGTCGTGCTCTTGAAAAAGCAGGATATCCGAATGTACCGGTAATCTCCATCAACTTAAGCGGACTTGAAAGCAATCCTGGCTTTAAACTGACGCCTTCACTGATCCAGCACGGACTATATGCATTAGAGTTTGGCGATATTTTCCTTCGCTGTCTGTACCGCACACGTCCTTATGAAGCAGTAAAAGGATCTGCGAATGCACTGCATGAGAAATGGAAAAAAGAAGTAATCTCCTTTATCACACAAGATAAACTGTTGTCCCACCGCAAATTTAAGCAGATGTGCCGTCAGATCATCCGCGATTTTGACAACCTTGACCGTGTAGATGTGAAAAAACCGCGTGTCGGCGTCGTTGGAGAGATCTTAGTAAAATTCCATCCTGCTGCAAACAACGATTTAGTCGGATTGTTAGAATCCGAAGGCGCAGAAGCTGTCGTGCCGGATCTGACCGACTTCCTGCTCTACTGCTTCTATAACACCGGATTTAAGGCTGACAACCTCGGTTTCAGCAAAAAGTCCAAACGCATTGGACGACTTGGCATCAATTTCTTTGAATGGTTAAGAAGCGCTGCCAGAGATGAATTTGAAAAGAGTAAGCATTTTGATCCGCCTGCTCATATCGACGATCTTGCAAATTATGCAAGAGATATCGTATCCGAAGGTAACCAGACCGGTGAAGGATGGTTCTTAACCGGCGAGATGATGGAGCTGATCCACAGTGGTACACCAAACATCGTCTGTACACAGCCATTTGCCTGCCTGCCGAACCACGTTGTAGGAAAAGGTGTTATCAAAGAGCTGCGCCACCGTTTCCCGGAATCAAATATCGTTGCCATTGACTACGATCCGGGTGCAAGTGAAGTAAACCAGTTGAACCGTATCAAACTGATGCTCTCAACTGCAAACAAAAATCTTGCAAAGCAATCTTTATAAATCACACACAGATTTATCATCATGCATTACCGTTTTCACAGCCGCGCTTATAGGGTGCGGCTGTTTTTCTTTTGTGTCTCTGTAAATATTATTTCCAGACAGCATAATAATTCCGGTTCTGTTCGACCGGCTGTGAAAAATCTGCCTCATATCCCTTGTCGTCCTGCCAGCCTGCGAACTCCCTGTCTTTGTATTCCGGCACTGCGGGTGCACTGATCGTATCTCCTTCCGTCACACAGTACTTTTTATAACATTCACTGTTACCTGCATCTTTATAAAACTGTACATAATATTTCTGAATTTCTACTATTTGCAACTTGTCTGCCAATACAGTCCGGCTGCATTTCACAGTACCGGTTTTTCCATTCGGATGCACAAACGTTCTATCTACTCCCACAGAAAATAGTCCCTTCTCCTTATCAGCTCCCATGATCCGCATTACAATACCGGTTTGGGCATCCAGCTCCTTTGCAATCTGTTCTGTCACATCCGCGGTAAATTCCTGATTATCGGCTACATTATACAACTGTTTTATCTTTACATCATAAAGTATATTTTCTACAACCGCCGGAAGCTGGCTTTCCAGCTCTGTAGCGTAATTCATACGGCCGGTTACCGTTAATATTATCAGAATTGTTATTGCACCAATTACGATTCCAATCATCATAGTTATCATATTTTTCACTTTTCCCACCCTTTATCTGTCATTCATTTACCGGTATATTTACCACGGCATATCTGACTCTGTTATCATGATCTTCTGTCATCACACTTACTTCATACACCCCCGGCATCTGAAAATCCAGTTTATTTTCCAGCACTGTTCCATCGGGTGAAATAACTTTCATCAACTGTATCCGCAATTCATTTTCTGCATAATCCCACGCCTTTATAATATCTGTCATCTGATATGTTCCAATTTTCAGATATCCTGTTATGGCTGTTTCAAAATGGGGCGGTGCTTTTTGTGATTCCTCATAAAACGTTTCAAAATCTGCCGGGTTTTCCGTCTGCCGATCCATATGACCAGATACGATCTCAACGATTCCCTTATTTCCGTTTTCATCCGTCACTCCCCTAAAAACAAGCCACATTACCCCCACAAGGATTACCGCCTGAAGAATTGTTTTTCCATAAACTTTGATCACTTCATGCATATCCACCTCCTATCCGCCGCAGATACAATTCAGAAACTGCTGCACAAATTCATAAACGGCTCCGCCCTGCCTCATATTTTCATACCAGTAACCAACTAAAAAAAGTGTCACGGTAATTGTCAGAAATCCACTTCCAAATTCCTCAATGATATCCTCCATCTGCTTTCCCTTTCCTGTGTTCTTTAAAAAGATGACACATAATTTAAAATTTCATAAAACATTCTTATCACTGCACTGCCAGCCAAAATCCCCAGAAACGCTCCGCCAAATTTTTCCACGATCATCATAAGGCTCAAATCTATCACCTCGCAATCGCATATGTAATATTCTCTTCGTAAATTCCAAGTACCGGTATGCGGTAATGATACTTTAATGCCACCTGTGCAGCTCTCATATTTTGCCATGCGTCATAAACACAATCCGAAATCTCCAGTTCATATCCGTCCTCTGCCGCCTTCTTTTTACAGGCATCGATCACACCCGGATTAAAATTACTGTTTTCCAGTTCCGCAACCACCTGTGATTTATACTCTTTTGCAGCAGCAACCTGCCCACTCGCCCCGATCAGACCTGTACATATAAAAATATTTGCCATCATTATAAATAAAATACCAAATGCCCCGATTATCTGCCTCATTGCACTGCACCTCCCATACTTCCAAGCATATGAAACATCATTATCATTCCAACTGTCAGATCGATCAGAAGTTTTACGGTTGCCGCTATAACAGGATAAGAAAATATCATTTTCTGTCTAAATGCGATTTTTCCATTTCGGATTTCTTCTGCCCGGTTCTGCATTTCATTCACATGCATGATCAGATGATTCATCTGTGTCACTGCATCCCCGGTTCCCATCTCCGCAACAGCATGAAGCATTTTCATGCAATTCTGTGCTTCCGGCACATCAAATTCTTTGCAAAATTCTGTATATGCACTCAGTTTTTCCGGCGTTTTTTTTAATCGCTCCTCCAGACATTCAATCTCATATCTGAGCACCGGCGGTGCACTATTTTTTGACTTTTCGATTGAAACCTGTACATTATTATTCTGCAATAACAGAGCAAGTTCCATAAACCAGCCCGGAAGAGCCAGATAAACAGCCTCCTTCACATCTCTTTTTGCAATCTGATACCCCACCTTATGCTGCATGGCTAAAAAAAGCGTCACTGGGAATAAAATTCCTGCGAGAATAAGTTTTCCGGCCAATACAGCAGCTAACATCATACCAGCCGCCGGCAATGCCCATAACATACTTTTTCTTTTTTCCTTTTTCTCATTGTAATGGTACACCATTTCACAGCTTGAACTGATTTCCTGTTCTTTCTCCACCTTCTCTGTGACTAGCCAGTCATTCGTCAGATTCCTCGAACTCTTTACAAATACCCATAATAGGAAAAGCAGAAATACAAGTGATGAGACCTGAATGATCCCTACTCCAAAAATATTAAAATCCGTTTTCACCACAAAAAGATCTTTCATGGAATCTAACACATACAATGCCGTCGCACACAAAATAACGGATACAATCACAGAAATAATGTTATCCGTATGACTTTTTTTCTTCTCTGCCTGAAGCTGATAGCCTCTGCGCTTCCACAATTCGATATCTTCTAACAGGAGCAGTGCAGACTCACTCATCTCTCCCCCATGTTCCTCTGCATTGATCAAAAGCTCATGAAGCATTTTTATTTTAGGGCATTGATATTGACTTTCAATCGGTTCTAATGCTGATTCAAAGACATTTTCTCCTGCAGAGAAGTCTCCAAATTCCAGTTTCAGAATCACCTGCTCAATACAGGAACGCATCTTCCCTTCTTCAAATATTTCTCTGGTTTCCTTTAATGCACTTAAAATTTTTCCTGTTTTCTGAAATGCATATAACATCTGCTCCATATATTCCGCAGCATCCGCAAATCGTTTCTGCTCGTACATCTTATGGTACATATCCAGCACCAGAACCGGAAGCATCATGATAACTGCGGTCAACGCGATCACAACGCCGCCCGCTTTAAGCCGGAACACGGCACCTATGCCAATCACCCCTGCGAGTGCCAGAAAAATCATCACTGCATGGGTTTTCCACGAAAAATGATACCCATACATATCCACTTTTTTCTGCAGATTTTTCGGATTCCAAAAAGTCAGCCACCCCACGATACATCCTCTCCTTTCATCGGTTCTCTTTAAGATACGTTTCAAACTGTCTGCATACAAAAGGCTCCTCCACGCCTGTTTCCCTGAACCTTTTTTTGATATCCGGCGGCAATTCCTTCGATACAAGCGCCCCATCATCGACGATCATATAAATTCTGTTTTTCCCTTCTTCACGCGAAAAAAAACATAGCTGATCTATATAACGTCTGACCTTTCCATCGGAAGATTCGATTTTTCGGATCAGAACTGCTGCATTCACATAACGGTAAATCCGATTTTCCATACGCTGTGCATCATTGACATTATTCATCATATTTAATATCCGATCCGGAAGTTTTCTCACATCATCCAGATGGATCGTCGTAAATCCATGAACGCCGGTGCTCCATTGCTCCAACAATGATGTTACCTCCACAGAGCGCGCCTCCGAGAGCATCAGCCAGCTTGGATTCTGACGCAGTGAGGCTTTGATTGCATCTGTATAATCAAATCCCTTTCCGACACGAAGTTCAACCGCATCTGCACCGGGATTGATGTTCGCATAATGGATCTCCAACGAATCTTCTATCGTGATAACACGCTCTTCCTTTCTGATAAACTGCATAAAAAATTTTGCACATTCTGTCTTGCCTGCCCCCGGCTCCCCTCCAAAAACAAGATTCATCTTCGCCTGCACACAATTTAACAGCAGATGCAGCACTTCTTTCTCACAGTACTTCTGATCCAGCAGATTCTCTAAGGTATTTCTTACAAAACACGGGGATTTACGGATACAGATGCTGATCCCCGATATCGCCGCCGACTCATGAATAATACTGATTCTCAGTTCTTTTGTATCCGCTTCCAGTATTTTGTTTGCATTATTAAATTGTTTATTGATACAATTTGAGATATTGTGTGTAAATGTACTGATAAAATATTCCGGTATCTCCTCATTTGCACAGTACCTCCCCTCTTTCAGATCTGTGATCCATAATTTTTGCCCATTATAGTCTACATCCGTCACCTCCGGTCTGCTTAAATATTTCCAGAATATCCCGAACTGTTCCGGTGTGGGTTCAAAAATAATCTTTTCACTCATCTTTTCCAGATTCTATCTCCTTCTCCATTTTCTTTGCCTCTTCCTAAGGACGAAGCGCATTCATATTGTCAAAAAAACCGGTAAGTGTATTCTTAAATTCCATTGCAACATATCCGTCCGACGACAATGCCGCCACAATGATCGCACCTAATGCCAATAATACGATTACCGCAAGAATTGCATTTCCATAATGTTTCATTACCTGTTCCATAATTGATATCCTCCATTTTCATTTTTTTCCATTTGTTTCATGAGAAGAAACAGATTATGTTCCATTTCTTCGAAAAAGTTTTCATTACGTTCTGTTCTCGATTTCTGTCTCCATGACTTCATAAAATTATCAATTTTTCCCTGCGCTGACACCCACTCCAATTCCCCGTTTTGCGGGATATAGCCTATCTGTTCCGGCGCAATACGATACCTGTCCATCATATCCGTCTTTAACCGGCTTGCATGCAATGCATAGCCTTCGACCAGATAAAGAACCTTTTTGTGTCTGACTGTAAAATTGTGTATGATCTCCTGCCATTCACTCGGATAGGTATGGATCCCTGCGACAATAACATCTGCATTTTTTAAACTGTTTTGTGTTTTTTTGTCTCTGCCACATCCACAATCTGCAAATAAAATTCTGTCTTTTCCACCGGAAAAAATACACTGCCAGCCATTCTCCCTATGCACAAAAATACTATGTGCCGGTCTGATTTTTGCCAGAAGCCATGACATCACAATCATATTTTCTGTTATATGGCAGGACTCTTCCATACCCCAGAATGCTATTTTTACAGACATGTCCGCTCCTTTTTCCCATTACAAAAAAGGCGGGATATCCCTCTGAAACAGCCTTTGGCAATAAAAATTGTTCTGTGAAATAAAGTGACAATAATTGATTCTAATAAGATGGAAATCCCTGTCTGATTTCCAGCGATACGGTCTGTCATACAACCGTAAAAATGTCTGCTGATCTGTTCATCCTGTTTCAAAACCGCTCCAATCTCCTCAATATATAGAACGATCTAAGATGCTTCACGCAAACCCGATAAAAAGATAGTCATATATTACTTCATTTTATTATGTTTGTAAAGACCTTATTTTATTTTTTTCTTTTCTTTTAGCCATGTATCATTTATAATTGTGCATGAACATTGGATAATATCTGACTGACGCTATCCAAAAATATTTACAATATGATCTGGAGGAGTTCATGAAAGAGTTTGTAATTGTAACTGATACAACCACTGATTTACCAAGAGAATATGTTGAAAAACATCACTTATACATGATGTCCCTTCCTTACACCTTAGAAGGCACATCCTACACCTGGGAAAATCCAATGCCGGTCAAAGAGTTTTATGATAAAATGCGTGCCGGATCATTACCGACCACCTCACAGGCGAATCCCGAAGAAGCTGCTACTTTGTATGAATCGATTCTGAAAGAAAATGATGTGGATATTCTCCATATCGCATTTTCTTCCGGTCTCAGCGGAAGTTTTAACAGCTGCAGGATCGCCGCAGCAGACGTATGTGAAAAATATCCAGACCGCCGGATTGTAGTTGTGGATTCACTTTCCGCAACATTAGGTCAGGGGCTCTTAGTCTATAAAGCAGTTCAGTTAAAGGAAGCTGGAAAAAATCTGGATGAAATTGCTGCCTGGTTAGAAGAAAACAAATATCATCTCGTACATAATTTTACCGTGGACGATCTTTTTCATCTGCATCGCGGCGGACGTCTCTCTAAGACAGCTGCAATTGTAGGTACGATGATCAATTTAAAACCGGTACTTCATGTCGATGATGAGGGCCATCTTGTCATGTTAAGCAAAGTGCGCGGCCGCAAGAAATCACTGATCGGACTGGTCGACTGCATGGAAAAACAACTCGGTGACTGGAAAGATAAAAATGATATTATCTTTATCAGTCATGGTGACTGCCCGGAAGATGCACAGTTTGTTGCTGATCTGATCAAAGAACGTTTTGGATATGAAAATTTCATGATTGATTATATCGGTGCTACGATTGGTGCACATTCCGGTCCGGGTACCGTTGCACTGTTTTATATGGGAGATCACCGTTAACCTCTATAGCAGCCATATCTTTTACACCTTATAAGTAATCTGTGATTCCAAAAGAGGCATTTGAAAAATGAAAAATCATTTTTCAAATGCCTCTTTTCCTTCTTCCTGATACCATCCCTCTCCTGCTGTGCAGATCAAAAGCTGTCCACCGCCTTTTGCTGCGTGGTGAATGTGCCAGTTATTACGGCATCCCGGTTCAAATGTCACATTTGCCATAAATACAGCACAGTTCTTCGGATCTGTCAGTGGATTCAGATAAGAATTACCGATAAAAATACTGTGCAAATCCTGTATTCTCCGCACCCGTTCCAAATACGTTCTGTTTTTCAAATTCTTCTCTACTTATAGTCTTCATAATTGTATTGCTCCTTTCCGTTGACGGATTCTATCATCTGCTTCCCCATCGGAAGTACTTATAAATTCTACAACTTGAAGTGCACTATAAGTCAAGAAATTTCTGCTAGTTTGTAAATTTTACAGCCGTACCATATGCAATGACTTCTGCTGCCCCCTGCATAACTGCAGAAGATGCATAACGGATATTTACAACCGCATCAGCACCTAAGCTCTCTGCCTCTTCCACCATGCGCTTTGTTGCAAGTGCTCTAGCCTCATTCATCATTTCATTGTATGCCTTTAACTCTCCGCCAACTAATGTTTTGAAACTCTGTGTAATATCTTTTCCAATATTTTTGCTCTGGATCGTGCTTCCCTTTACCAGACCAAGCATTTCTAAATTTTTGCCGCTGATATAATCAGTATTTACTAAGATCATCTTCTTCTCCACTCCTTATCTCCTGCACACGTTCTACGGTTACTGCAAATGCTACTCCTGCCAGTGCCAGCGGAATAATTACCATCAATAATTTCATGATGACAGTCAGATCCGGGATCAGCATAAATACCGCAGCAATTGCAACATAATACACGATCAGAACTGCTGCAATGATAATCGGAGCGATCATTTTGTTTCGATGTTCCTTTTTCATAACTTTTGCCTCCTTTGTGTATTATCTAATTAATACAATAATACATTTAACAGAATATGTCAACCACAAATCAACGCAAAATATCCCCAGTCCCAGATGATATGTTCAAAACTGTTTTCCAAATATTCGTAAATATCATCTTCCTCATATCCCGTCATGCGGGAGACCACAACCATATAATCACGCACATCTTCGTAGGAAATTCCTCTTCGGCAGGAAGTTGAAATTCCTTCTTCGCAGAAGCTCCCCTCCCCCTGACTTAACAGCCAGTGCAGAAAAACAGCATGCCTTATTGTGGCATATTCCATTGCGATCCACTGCACCTGCACGACCATCTCCTCTAAATTTCCTTCCGGTTTTAAAGAATCTGCATACAACTCTGTCAAAAGGAACCGCCGCATCAACGGCTGGTATTTCAAAAACTGTACTTCAAACTCCTGCCATTCTTTTACAACTTCCTCATCGATTCCCTGTTCGGATAACTGTTCTGCAAGCTGTGCCACAGGCTCTAAGTATTTTTCATACAATCCTTCCCTGCGATAATTCTCTGCAAGGTCCAAAAACAGTTCGTTGCGCTCCTCAATGGAATACTGCAGTGTCTGTTCAATTCCATCAATCGTTTCTGAAAGTTCTAAAAGGAATCCACCCGGATACATTTTTGCCATGTCTGTCAAATCCAGTCCCAACGCATCTTCTGCCGCATCTTTTACCTGCTTATTTTCCATACACCCATCTTTTGCCTGCTCATCTTCCACACGCTCATATAGATCAAGCAGCACATAAAAAATCTTCATCAGATTATGCTCCGGCGTATGCGCTCCATCCTCCATCAGCTTCATTAAAAATGCGCGCAAGTTCACAAGCGGCGCAAGTTCCCGATAAGCAGATGTATCCATCTCTCCGGAAAATGAAATATGTTCTCTTTTCCGCAACAGATCAATGACCGCCGGACAAGACGGCATCAGGGCGTATTCTGTGACATCTTCGTTAAAGGTATGGATCTCTCTTGGAAAAAGCTGACAGGTCTGTGAAAGTATCTCATCCCCATAAGTAAGAACCAATCTGCACAATTTTTTGCCATTCAGAAATGGACAATTTTTCTCTTTATTTAATCCGATGACTCTGCTGCCATCCTTCTTTCTTACATACCCACTCAGCTTTTCTTTTTTTGCCTGCTGTCCTCTATCTGTATCATACATCCCGTCCGGCGTCAGAGTGTGTTTCCACTTTACAAAAGTGTCCTCATCCACCCCGATCTTCCATTCCCTGCAGCATGTAAAACTGCACCGGTCTGCTATACAGGTAAAATCTTCATAATAATCCGGCTTCATTTCTCTCTCCTAGCTTATGAATAAATATAGGGCTGTTTTTTCAAAGGGTATTTTTACCTTTTGAAATCCAGCCCCACATTTTTTATAAAATCTTCGTCGTCCACTTTGAGCAGTCCCACACGGCGTTCACCACATCCTGATAGAAATCCGGCTCATGACAGATCAAAAGTACTGCTCCGCGGTATTCGTTTAGAGCACGCTTTAATTCGTCTTTTGCATCCACATCCAGATGGTTCGTCGGCTCGTCCAGAAGCAGGATGTTAGTCGTGCGGTTCATCAGTTTGCACAGACGTACTTTCGCCTGCTCACCACCGCTAAGTACACGCACCTGGCTTTCAATATGCTTTGTGGTCAGACCGCATTTTGCAAGTGCTGAACGCACTTCGTACTGGGAAAAAGCCGGAAATTCTTCCCAGATTTCTTCGATACAGGTATTTTTATTTTCCCCTTTGATCTCCTGCTCAAAATAACCGATCTCTAAGTTTTCCCCCAGAGTGACTTCCCCTGATAAAGCCGGAACCAGTCCTAAAATACTGCGCAGTAAAGTCGTCTTTCCGATACCGTTTGCACCGACTAAGGCGATCTTCTGACCGCGTTCCATAGAAATATTAAGCGGCTTTGATAACGGTTCATCGTACCCGATGACAAGATCTTTGGTCTCAAAGATATATTTTCCCGGTGTCCTTCCGAGTTTGAAATCAAACTCCGGCTTTGGACGCTCTGCGGCAAGCTCGATCACATCCATTTTATCAAGTTTTTTCTGACGGGACATCGCCATATTTCTCGTAGCAACGCGGGCCTTGTTGCGCGCCACAAAATCTTTTAACTCACTGATCTCCTGCTGCTGTTTGCGGTATGCAGCCTCAAGCTGTGATTTTTTCACTGCATAAACTTCCTGGAACTTATCGTAATTTCCTACATAGCGGTCAAGTCTCTGATTTTCCATATGATAAATGATATTTACCACGTCATTTAAAAACGGGATATCGTGTGAGATCAGGATAAACGCATTCTCGTACTCCTGCAGATAATGCGTCAGCCATGCAATGTGCTCTGCATCTAAATAGTTTGTCGGCTCATCCAAAAGAAGAATGTCCGGTTTCTCTAAAAGAAGCTTTGCAAGCAGCACCTTCATACGCTGTCCACCGCTTAAATCTGAAACATCATGGTCAAGTCCCAGTTCCAATAATCCAAGTGCTCGCGCAACCTCCTCCACTTTGCTGTCGATAACATAGAAATCATGCATCGTCAGCATATCCTGGATCACACCAAGTTCTTCCATCATGGCATCCATCTGATCCGGATCGGCACTGCCTAACTGATCGCAGATCTCATTCATGCGTTCTTCCTGCTCAAACAGCCACGCAAACGCCGACTTTAGGACGCTCTCGATTGTCATCCCCTTCTGCAGGGTGGAATTCTGATCCAGATATCCGGTCCGCACATTTTTCGCCCACTCAACTTTTCCCTCATCCGGCATCAGTTTTCCGGTCACAATGTTCATAAATGTGGACTTTCCCTCGCCATTGGCTCCAACTAATCCGATATGTTCCCCCGCAAGCAGGCGGAATGAAACATCCTCAAAAATTGCACGGTCGCCAAAGCCATGGGTCAGATGTTCAACATTTAATATACTCATATTTTTCCTCTTTACTTTCTGTTATTATCTATATGGTACTCACGTTTTGTTCCGGCAAAACCACTATTGTATGCTCACGTTCAGCATCTTTTCCGTCTTCCGGTACACATGCCGGTACGCCGGGAACAAAAATGCGTCCGCGAAGATCCATGCGACCGGGCTTGCAAAACATGCTGCCGGAAAACCAAACAGCGGCACTAATGCAAATCCGACGAGCGTTCTCGCCGCCATCTCACAGACACCTGCTAAGATTGCAAACTTGCTGTATCCCATACCCTGGATCAGGAAACGGACGATATTGACAAATGCGAGTGGAATGTAAAATGCACTGTTGATCAATAAAAACAGGTATACATTCCCGATGACTTCCACCTCAGCGCGTTCCACGAAGAACAGTGCAAGATTTCTTCCAGTCAGCGCAAGAATAACAAATGCAAGGATCGCATATCCGATTCCAAGCATGGAACATGCCTTTAATCCCTTCGAAATACGATCCATTTTCTTTGCACCGACATTCTGTCCGCCATAAGTTGCCATCGTCGATCCCATCGCATCAAACGGGCAGCAGAAAAACATTCCTATCTTGCTTCCGGCGGTCATGGATGCAACTGCGTTTGAACCGAGCGTATTGACTGCACTCTGTAAAATAACGCTTCCAATTGCCGTGATGGAATACTGCAGTCCCATCGGCACACCCATGCCACAGAGTGTTTTCATATAAGAACTGTTCCACCGGCGTTCCTCTGCATCCGGATGCAGGATTTCAAATTTTTTCCAGCTGTAGATCAGGCATCCGATTCCGGACACTGCCTGAGAGATCACCGTTGCAAGTGATGCGCCAGCTACACCCAGATGAAGATTTATGATAAATACAAGGTCTAACGCAATATTCATCACAGATGAGATTACCAAAAACACGACGGGGGTCTTGCTGTCTCCCATCGAACGGATGATGGCCGAAATAAGATTATACAAATATGTTGCCGGTATTCCTGCAAAAATGATCACGATATACAGATACGCCCCGTCGATAATGTTGTCCGGCGTGCGCATCAGTTCTAAGATCGGGCGGCAGAATACTACTGTGACTGCCGTCATGACCACTGCAAAAATTGCAGATAAATAAATGGCATTTACCATAAATGCACGCAGTCCACGGTAATCCCCGGCACCAAATTTATGTGCCAGTGGAATTGCAAAACCGTTGCAGACACCCATACAGAATCCGATGATCAAAAAGTTTAAAGATCCGGTGGAACCTACCGCTGCAAGTGCATCCACACCGAGAAATCTTCCGACAATGAGTGTATCCACCAGATTATAAAACTGCTGAAACAGATATCCAAACAAAAGTGGAATGGAGAAACCTAAAATCAGCTTCATCGGAGAACCATTCGTCATATCTTTTGTCATATTTCATCCTCTTTTCCCTTATATTTCCCCACAATGTTTTTCAAAAATCTCAAAAAAACTGTCCGTCTGTATACCATCTGTGGTATCTAATGTGAGTTCATCCCACATATCTTTGTTGATACTGGAATTCAGTCCCGCCACAAACTGGTTATAGACATCATCAAATGCCTCTTTTTCTCTTTTTTCCACGATATTGGACTTGTTTGCCTCTGTCAGTTCCTCATTATATTTATTCAGGCATTTAATAAAATAAAACCCTTTGCCTGCCTGGATCATAGACGACGTCTGTCCATTATCAAGATTAAACGCAACCTCCTCGACCTCTTTGGGCAGTTCATCCCTGGCCACCGTAGTCTGTATGGAAGAAAGTTCATTATAGTTATTTGCCACAGATGCAAAATCATCTCCACGCTCTAACTTTGCTGCCACATCACTTGCCTTTGTACTGTCTGCGACAAATATCTGCATGATCTCGATCACACGCGCCTCATCGTCACTGACTTCCTCATTTACACTGTTTGTCAGCGAATTATAAAGTTTCTGTGCTAATGCGTAATGCTGATAATATTCGCTGATATCGCTCTCCGTCACTTCAAGATAAGTATTTTCTTCTTTTGAAAGTGATGCATAATACTCTGCCGCCGCCTCTGATATTGCAGAAAGCTCATCCTCTGAAAGTGCAACTTCCCTTGACTGTGCAAGCAGATCCATGCTGACCACCTGGGTTAATTCTTCCATTGTGACCGCTTTGATATATTTTACCAATGAATCATCCCCGAAATCATGTTTCCAGAGATCCACACCATATGCCGTCCCGTAGATATTCTGATAATTCGTCAGATAAACCCGCGCCTCTTTCAAACTGCAGACGGTTCCCTCGATCTTGAATACCTGACGGTCATTTAATATATTCGAAACCACAATATTTTTATTTCCGATCCGGCATCCGGTCAATAACAGCGACATGCCACACAGCACAGCTGCTACCCTTGTAAATTTTCTCTTCATCCTAATTTACCCAATCTGATAGAAAGTCCTATTGTTCCATTGATTTTAAGATACTTCTTGCAACGGAAATTCCGTTTGCAGATGCCTGCTGCAATCCTCTCGTCACAGATGCTCCGTCTCCGATCGCACGCAGTCCTTTTACGCTGGTTTCAAAATCAGAGTTGACCACTACCTTGTTGGAATAGAATTTTACTTCCACACCGTAAAGCAGTGTCTCGTCGCTGGCAATACCCGGTGTTACCTTATCGAGTGCCATAATCATTTCCTCAATATCGACCATGATACGGTGCGGGAATACTAAGGAAAGATCACCCGGCACAGCATCCTTTAAAGTCGGGATCAGGTTATTCCTGCAGAGGCGTTCCTCCGTTGTTCTTCTTCCTCTCTTGAAATCACCAAATGTCTGTACTAAGATTTTTCCGTCGCAGAGCATGTTGGAAAGCTGTGCGATCTGTTTACCGTACTCGATCGGTG
>OIWN01000676.1_pt1 | contig 30336 bp, 29 predicted proteins | sample 1587591 | NCBI WGS metagenome assembly OIWN01 (sample SAMEA3888901, study PRJEB22519) | human gut metagenome | biome: human gut; feature: human-associated habitat; material: faeces | place: Denmark | collected 2010 | reverse complement strand
GGCCGATGATGGCGGGGCCGAAGGAGGGGTGATCCACATAGGCATCCCCGGTGATGAGGAGAAAGTCGTAAAAGTCCCAGCCCCGGCGGGCCATGTCCTCCCGGGAGACCGGGAGAAAAAGATCGCGGTCAAGTTCCATGGTGAACCTCGTTTCTCAGTGTGATCAGGCATGGGTCCCTCAGAACCAGAGGGCCCTTTCCTCCCGGAACATGGGCGGATCTCCGTTCCGGTAGGGGTCATAGGTGTCCAGGTTGCAGCCGAACTCCTGGAGACGGCGGATGGTGCCCTCCTGGGTCCACTCCACCAGAGAGAGGCCGTCAAAGGTCTGGACAGCGCCGTCGTTCATCACACAGCGGAAGCGCCACTCCACAATGGTGGCGTCCTCCCGGTGGAAGAAGCGGCCGCTGTCCCAGACCTCCACCCGGCCCCGGGTGTTCCACTCCTGGAACCAGTGACGGATGGCGGCGGCGCCGTGGTACTCGGGGCCCCAGCTTTCAAGATAAACGGCATCAGGAGCAAAGAGCTCCAGAATACCCAGGTCTTCCCGCCGCAGCCACATGTCCAGCCAGAGGCGGATCTTTTGTTCCCGTTCCTGTGTATGGTGCATATGGGTCTCTCCTGAAAATATAAAGATGTTTGAGATCGGGGTCCCGGGAGCGTCCTTATCCCTGTGCAGTCAGGACCTCCTGGTAGATGCGCTTCATGGTAAGGGCATCTTTGGCCTGCGTGCCGGCGCTCTCGCAGATGAAAGTGGGGGACCAGCCCCGGCGGGCGATCGCCCGGGCCAGCGGAGCCCAGTCAGGGCCGTATCCGTCGTCGTCGTCAAAGGTGCGGTGGCACTTTTCTCCCCCGCCGGGGGTGAACTGGATGTGGGAGAAATGGCTGTGAAAGACGCTGGCCCTGGACTGCCCCAGAACGGACTCCACCCGGTCCAGCATCCGCCCGAAGGCCTCCGCTCCGTCATCCGCCCCAAGGGAGCGGGCGTACAGGTGGCCGAAGTCGATGCAGGGGATCAAGCGCTCGTCCAGGGTGCACAGCTCCAGCACCTCCTCCAGATCTCCCAGTTGGTTGATCTTGCCCATGGTCTCGGGACACAGGGCGATGTGGCCGAAGCCTTGGCCGTCGCAGGTCCGGATCACCTCCCTCAGGGAGCGGAGGGCAGTGTCCAGCGCCTCCCGACGGGTGCGCTTCATCAGGGCGCCGGAGTGGATCACAACCCGGGAGGCCCCCATCTGACTGGCCACCAGGCAGGCGGAGGTGATATAGCCGATGGTCTTTTGCAGGCTGTCCGGGTCCGGGTTGGCCAGATTGATGAAATAAGGGGCATGGAGAGAGAGGGAGATCCCGTGCTTCCGGGCGTTCTCCCCTACCCTCCGGGCGGTGTCCTCCCCCACATGGACCCCCTTGCCGCATTGATATTCGTAGCAGTCCAGCCCCTGCTCCGCGATCCACTGGGGGGCGGCCAGGGAGGACTTGTGGACGGCGGAGAAAGCGTCGCTGTTGCCGGCGGGCCCGAATTTGGCGCTCATAGGAAGGGCCTCCTTTTGCCCAGCAGGCGGAAGGGGGTCTCCGCCGCGTAGCGGAGATAGCGCCCCGGGTTGCCCGCCAGCTGGATGGGTTCCACCAGCAAAGGGGTAACTCCGGCGTTGTTGGCCCCCAGAGTGTCGGTGAAGATCTGGTCGCCCACCATCACCGTCTGAGCGGGGGTGCAGCCCATGCGCTCCATGGCCTGAAGATACCCCCGGCGGCGGGGCTTGCCTGAGCGGCCCTGAAAGGGCACACCCAGGGCCTGGGCGAAGTTCTGGGCCCGGCCCGGCTTGCGGCTGTTGGAGAGGATGAACAGGGCGATGCCCTGGGCGGCCAGGGCGTCCCGCCAGGCGGTCAGCTGGGGGGAGGGCTGGGCGACCCGGTAGGGGACCAGAGTGTTGTCCAGGTCAGCCAGCACCAGCCGGATGCCCCTGGCGGCCAGGGCCTCTGGGTCCAGGGCGGAAAAACCGGGGTAGACCCCCCGGGGAATGGGTGAGAATCGCAATGAAGGTCGTCCTCCTGTCGGTGTTCTAGGATGGAGCGGGACGGCATAGAGTGGGGGTGTGAGGCGGCGGGGCCGGGCGGAAGCCCGGGCCGGACCGCTCCGTTGAGGTTGAGATCATATCATTATATCATTTCCAAAGAAAATGGACAAGGGGGAGCTAGATATGAGCATGGAACCGCTGATCGTCACCGTCCCGCCGGCCCGGATCGGGGAGCTGAGGGGGCTGCGGGCCGTGCCGGCCCACCAGGGCTACCGGATCGGCCGGGGGCCCCACCTCTTCCGGGCGGCGGCGGGGCCGGTCCCTCAGGGCGGACTGATGGCCCTGGACTGCGTGGGCTTTGACGGCAGAGGGGAGGCCGCTCCCCTGTGTGATGAGGTGGTGCGGGAGTGCGCCGCCAGGGGCTTCCGGGGTGCGGTGTGCGACTTTGAGCAGGGCGGGGTGCCGCTGCTGGATCAGGTGGTGCGGCGGCTGGGGGAGGGCTTCGCCCGCCGGGGCTGGACGTTGTATGTGACGGAGCCCTATGGACACAGTTCTCCCCGGGCCCGGGTGATGATCCCGTCGGCCCTGTCCGGAGGCTCGCTGTCCCGGCGTCTGGAGGAGGCGGCGGAGCGCTTCGGCCGGGAGCGGGTGACCCTGGCGGTGCAGCGGGTGGCGGAGGACTTTTTTCTGCCCTCCCCCACAGGGAGCGGGGTGCCCCTGAGCCGGCGGGAGCTGGAGGAGAAGCTGGAGCAGCTGCACCCCTCGGTGTTCTTCTCCCATGAGCTGTGCGCCCGCTACTTCACCTACATGAGCCGGGAGAGCGGGGCCCACTTCGTCCTCTTTGACGACAGGGACACCCTGCGCAAGAAGCTGGAGGTGGCCCAAGAGCTGGGCATCACTTCGGCGGTGGCGGCGCTGCCTGAGGTGCTGGACGCGGCGGGGGAGCTGGGAATTCGGAATTGACGGCAGGGGGGCCAGGGAGTAAAATTGGGGTACAACAACTGTGAGGAGGCGGCCCCAATGGTACGTCATATCGTGTCCTGGAATTTCAAGCCCGAGCTGAGTGAGGAGGAGCGCAGGGCGGCGGCGGAGACCCTGGTGGCCCGGATGACCGCACTGCGGGATCTGGTGCCCTGCGTGGAGAGGCTGGAGGTGTTTCAGCCCCCCATCGGTCTGAGCAACTGCGACCTGTGCATGTACACGGAGATCGACAAGGAGGAAAATCTGGTGGTCTACCGGGACCACCCGGAGCACCAGAAGGTGGTCAAGCTGATCCATCAGTGGTGCTGTGACCGGCGGTGCACCGACATGCCCATGTGATGGGAAAAAGAGAGGCAGGCGGAGGGCGTGAGCCCTCCGCCTGCTGGCAGTTTTGAGGGGATGGATATGATGGGGAGCGGGGCCGGGTCTCTGTACTACATGGGGAACGGTGCCCTGCCCCGTCTGGGTGTGCGGCCCGATGGGTGATGGGGCCCTGTATGGTGCACAGTTCTCCCTCAGTCCTTTGCAGGGGGGGGCCTGCCCCCGCCCGCAGTTCCTGGATTTGCGGCGTAGCGTAGGGGCGAGTCCCAGACCCGCCCCTTCCGCCGATGCCGGCGGAAGGACACCCCTCATCCGTCACGGCTTCGCCGTGCCACCTTCCCCCTGGAGGGGGGAAGGCTTTGGGGGGCGGCTCTGGGGGCCGCCCCTGCGGGGTATCTCCGCCCTTTGCGTGATCCTTGAGGTGCAGGGTCCGATGGGGGCATCGGGCCCTGCATGGCGGGCATTTCTCCTGGTTTTGGTGTAGGGCGGATTCGGGGGCATTGAAACGCTCAGGCAGGGTCCTGGGCGTTTTCAGCATTTCGGCTGTCCATCATCTCCTGCAGGTGGCGGAAAAATTCCTCTGGAGGCATGATGGATTTAAAGCGGCGGTAGAAGGCCACGCCGAACCCCATGGACAGGAAAAGACTGACCTCTTTGTTCTCCTCGGTATTCGGGAGCATCTTGACGGCGGACAGGATGGTGGAGCCCAAAATGTCCACGATCTCCCCCGCCTCCTCCATTGTGGCGGGTCGTTTCAGATATGTTTGGAATTCTTCCAATGTCATAACACTCACCTCAACTCCTAACATACCAAAAACAATTAGAAAAAACAAGTTGTAATTTTAATTATATTAAACATCAAAAGAACAAAATATAATTTCCTCATAGAATAGTGAGGAGAAAGTGCAATGGCCTTTACGATAAAACCAACAAAGAGGAAAAAGGAATCCGTAAACCGTTCTATTTATTTGAGCAAAGAAGTCCATGGCAAGGTGTTGAAAATTGCGGCAGAGAACGACACCAGCTTCAGCAACGTGGTGGTCAGCATGATCGAATACTGCCTGAAGGAGCAGGAGTCAGAGCAGGAAAGAGAGACATAAAACAGCGGGCGCCGGGATCTCCGGCGCCCGCTTCAATTTGCTAAAATTCGCGCCCGCAGGCGCGGATCAAGTTGAGAAGTGTTTTCCCCGGCGGCATGTGCGTCGGGGAAAACACTTCTCAGGCTGCAGGTGTGGGGTTTGTCCGCCTGCGGCGGACAAACCCTGCGCGCGGCAGAGTGCATCTTTCTCCTCGAAAAAGCGGCAAAGCCGCTTTTTCGACAGTTTCCGGCGCCCGCTCCAGCTTTTGGAAAAACCTCGCAGAGTCCGCGCCCGCCGGCGGGGCGGGGCGTTCTCAATAGGTGTGGGTGCACAGCTCCTGGATCTTGGCCTGGAGCTTTTTCAGGTCCTCAAAGGTCTCGGGCCTGCGCCGGGGGTCCCGGAGGATGGCGGCGGGGTGGAACAGGGCCATCATCTGGACGCCGGACTTCTCGAACCACTGGCCGTGCTCCTTGGTAATTTTGAAATCCTCCTTGATGATGCGCATGGCGGCGATGCGGCCCAGACATACGATGATCTTGGGGCGGATCAGGGCCGCCTGATTGCGGAGATAGCCGATGCAGGCATCCTGCTCCGTATTCAGGGGGTCCCGGTTCTGAGGCGGACGGCACTTGACGATGTTGGCAATGTAGACGTTCTTATGCCGGTCCAGGTCGATGAGCTCCAGCATGTCGTCCAGCAGCTTGCCCCCCCGGCCCACAAAGGGCTCGCCCTGAAGGTCCTCGTTCTCGCCGGGGCCCTCACCGATGAACATGACCTCGGCGTCCCGGGGGCCTACGCCGAACACCACATTGGTGCGCTTATCCGCCAGGGCGCACTTCTGACAGGAGAGGCACTGGGCCTCCAGCTCGTTCCAATTCAGCATCATGAAAAACCTCACTCCAAATGATCCGGGTCCGGGGGCGCGGCCCCCTCCTTTGTGCCAGTCTAGCATAAAATTTCCTCGTGTGCAACCAAAAATCGGATACGGATTCTGTATAAAATGACCATTGACAGGGAAAAGTAAAGAAGCGTATAATCCGACCATGAAAAATCCATATGGCAAAAGCGCTGATGAAGACCGCGCTCCAAGGCGTCCAACAGAGAGACCGGGTCACCGACTGAAAGCCTGGTTGGGAAAGACGGAGCTGCGCAACACTTCTGAGCTGGCGGTTCGAACCGGAGAGATCCGGCTGAGGGCCGCACGTATTCCCCACGTTAGCGGGGCTCGAAAGAGGTTCCTTGTTGGAGGAGCAACGCGGGTGGCACCGCGGAATGATTTGAAATTCCGTCCCGGGTCGTATCATTTTTAGATACGGCCCGGGATTTTTGCGTTCCTCCGGAAAGATCGATCAGGAAAGGATGAGATCAGCATGAAGTATGTCACGGAAACAAAGCACGTCCCCCTGGGGTTCGGGGAAATCGCGGGAGGAGCGCTGGACGGGCAGGCCGTCACCCTGAAGGGGGCGGTCCACAGCCTGCGGGCCATGGGCGGGATCACCTTCCTTGCCCTGCGGGTGCGGGACGGGGCGGTCCAGTGCGTATGCCGGCCGGAGGAACTGCCGGAGGGGCTGTGCGAGGAGTGTGCCGCGGTGGTCACCGGGACGGTGCGGCGGGAGGAACGGGCCCCCGGGGGCCGGGAGCTGGCGGCGGAGGAGGTGCGGGTGCTGTCCCGGCCCGCCGCGCCCATGCCGGTGGCCGTCTCCAAGCGGCGGCTGAGGCTGAACCTGGACACGGAGCTGTCCCTGAGGCCCCTTGTGCTGCGCAGCCTGCGCATCCGCTCCGTCTTCAAGGTGCAGGAGGGGATCAGCCGGGCCTTCCGGGAGTACCTCACCGCCCAGGGCTTCACCGAGATCCACACCCCCAAGATCGTCCACGCCGGGGCCGAGGGGGGCAGCAATATCTTCCGGCTGGACTACTTCGGGCGCAAGGCATTTCTCGCCCAGTCCCCCCAGTTCTATAAGCAGACTATGGTGGGCTCCTTCCAGCGGGTCTTTGAGATCGGCCCCGTCTTCCGGGCGGAGAAGCACTCCACCCCCCGGCACCTGAATGAGTACACCGGCCTGGACCTGGAGATGGGCTTCATCGACTCCTTCTACGATGTGATGGAGGTGGAGGCCGGGTTTTTGAAATACTGCATGGAGCTGCTGGCGCGGGAGTACAGCGAGGACCTGAAGCGGCTGGAGGCGGAGCTGCCCCGGGTGGACCGTATCCCCTGCGTGCGGTTCGATGAGGCCAAGCGGCTGGCCGCGGAGAAGTATGGCCGCCCTATCCGGGACCCCTTTGACCTGGAGCCGGAGGAGGAGGCCAACATCGGACGCTATTTCCAGGAGGAGTATGGAGCGGACTTTGTCTTTGTCACCCACTACCCCAGCAAGAAGCGCCCCTTCTACGCCATGGACGACCCGGAGGACCCCCGCTGCACCCTGTCCTTCGACCTGCTGTTCCGGGGGATGGAGGTGACCACCGGCGGCCAGCGGGTCCACGACTACCAGGCCCAGGTGGCCAAGATGGAGGCCCGGGGGATGCACCCGGAGGAGTTCCGGGACTTCCTCACCATCCACCAGCACGGCATGCCGCCCCACGGCGGCCTGGGCATCGGCCTGGAGCGGCTGACCATGAAGCTGTGCGGCCTGGAGAACGTGCGGGAGGCCAGCCTGTTCCCCCGGGACCAGAGCCGCCTGGAGCCGTGAGTTTGAAAACATGCAGAGAGGTGAAACAGAATGAAGATCACAACGGAAATGGCGGCCCATATCGCCGCCCTCTCCCGGCTGAAGCTGTCGGAGGAGGAGGCCGGGCGGATGGCGGGGGAGCTGGAACAGATCCTCTCCTATATGGATGTGCTGGACGGCCTGGACACCAGCGGGGCGGAGCCCATGAGCCACATCGTCCCCCTGAAGAACGTGCTGCGGGAGGATGAGACAGCCCCCTCCATGGACCGGGGGGAGCTGCTGAAGAACGCGCCGGCCACCGACGGAGGGACCTTCCTGGTCCCCAAGGCCGTGGAATAGGAGGGAAGGACGATGCAGGAGATCATGAAACTCACCGCGCTCCAGCTGGGGGCGGCCATCAGGCGGGGCGAGGTCAGCCCCACGGAGGCGGTGAAGGCGGCGCTGGAGCGCATTGAAGAGACGGCGGGGGACAACGCCTTTACTGAAATTACGGCGGAGCGGGCCCTGGAGCGGGCCGCCTGGGCGGAAAAGGAGCTGGCGGCGGGGCGGCTGGCGGGCCCCCTGGCGGGGGTCCCCATGGCCCTCAAGGACAACATCTGCACCAGAGGGGTGTCCACTACCTGCGCCTCCCGGATCCTGGCCGGGTTCCGCCCCCCTTATGACGCCACCCTGGTAGAGCGGCTGGAGGGGGCGGGGGCCGTCTCCCTGGGCAAGCTGAACATGGACGAGTTCGCCATGGGGTCCACCAGCGAGACCTCTTTCCTGGGGCCGGTGCGCAACCCCTGGGACCGGGAGCGGGTTCCCGGCGGCTCCTCCGGCGGTGCCGCGGCGGCGGTGGCCGCCCGCTCCAGCTGGTACGCCATCGGGTCGGACACCGGCGGCTCCATCCGCCAGCCAGCCGCATTCTGCGGCGTCACCGGGATCAAGCCCACCTACGGGACCGTGTCCCGGTACGGGCTGATCGCCTACGCCTCCTCCCTGGACCAGATGGGTCCCCTGGCCCGGGACGCGGCCGACTGTGCTGCCGTGCTGGACCTGGTGATGGGCCGCGACCCGAGGGACGGCACCTCTCTGGATGTGCCTGCTGGGGGGCTGCTGGCCGCCCTGACCGGAGACGTGAGGGGCCTGCGGATCGGGCTGCCCCGGGAGTGCTTCGGGGAGGGGCTGGACAGTGCGGTGCGGGCCTGCGTCCTGGCGGCGGCGGACGTGCTGCGGGACCGGGGGGCAGAGCTGGTGCCCCTGTCCTTCCCCATGATGGAGTATGTCATCCCGACCTATTATATCATTGCCTGCGCGGAGGCGTCCTCAAACCTGTCACGGTTCGACGGGGTGAAGTATGGCTGGCGGGCGGAGGGGTACGGGGACCTGCGGGAGCTGTATCAGCAGACCCGCACCGAGGGCTTCGGCCCCGAGGTCCGGCGGCGGATCCTGCTGGGCACCTTCGTGCTCTCCTCCGGCTACTACGACGCCTACTACCTGAAGGCTCTGCGGGCAAAGGGGATGATCAAGAGGGCCTTCGACGAGGCATTCTGTCAGTGTGATGTGATGCTCACTCCCACCGCTCCTGCCGCGGCCCCCCGGCTGGGGGAGAGCCTGTCCGACCCCTTGCGGATGTACCTGAGCGACATCGACACCGTGCCGGTGAACCTGGCGGGGCTGCCGGGGCTGTCTATGCCCTGCGGCTTTGACGAGACGGGGCTGCCGGTGGGCGCCCAGCTCATCGGCCCTCCGCTGGGGGAGAAGAACGTGCTGAACGCCGCCCACGCCTTCCAGATGGAGACAGACTGGCATACGCGGGCTCCGGCGGAAAAGGAGGTTGGATGACATGACCTGGGAAACTGTGATCGGGCTGGAGACCCACGCGGAGCTGGCCACCCGCACCAAGATATTCTGCTCCTGCACCACCCGGTTCGGGGGAGAGCCCAACACCCACTGCTGCCCCATCTGCACTGGAATGCCGGGGACCCTGCCCATGGTGAACCGAAAGGTGGTGGAGTACGCCTGCCGTGCCGGGCTGGCGCTGAACTGCGAGATCACCCGGCGCAGCCGGTTCGACCGGAAAAACTACTTCTATCCCGACCTGCCCAAGGCGTACCAAGTCTCCCAGCTCTACCTCCCCATTGCCCGGAACGGGCGTGTGAGCATCGCCACGGCGGCGGGGGAGAAGGTGGTCCGCATCCACGAGCTGCACATGGAGGAGGACGCGGGCAAGCTGGTCCACGACCCCTGGCTGGACCAGACCCGGGCGGACTACAACCGCTGCGGCGTGCCGCTGGTCGAGATCGTCACCGAGCCCGACTTCCGCTCCGCTGAGGAGGTGATCGCCTATCTGGAGAAGCTGAAGTCCATCCTGGAGTATCTGGGGATCTCGGACTGCAAGATGCAGGAGGGCTCCCTGCGCTGTGACGTGAACCTCTCCGTCCGGCCGGCGGGCTCCCGGGAGCTTGGGGCCCGGACGGAGATGAAGAACCTGAACTCCTTCAAGGCCATTGCCCGGGCCATCGCCTACGAGGCCCGCCGCCAGGCGGAGCTGCTGGAGGAGGGCGGGCGCGTGGTCCAGGAGACCCGGCGCTGGGACGACAACAAGGACGCCACCTTCTCCATGCGCTCCAAGGAGGACGCCCAGGACTACCGCTACTTCCCGGAACCGGACATCCCGCCTCTGGAGCTGTCGGAGGAGTACCTGGAGGGGCTGCGGGCGGAGCAGCCCGAGATGGCGGAGGAGCGGAAGCAGCGGTATCAGACCCAGCTGGGCCTGCCGGAGTACGACGCCGGCATCATCACCGGGCAGAAGGCCCTGGTGGACTTCTTCGAGGAGGTGACGGCCCTGGGGGTGCCGGCCAAGGAGGCGGCCAACTGGATGCTGGGGGACATGATGCGCCGCCTGAAGGAGGAGGAGCTGGAGCCAAAGGACATGAGGCTGACCCCCACCACCCTGGTCAAGCTGATCGGGATGGTCCAAGCGGGACGGATCAACCGAAACACCGCATCCAAGGTGTTCCGGGGCATTTTCGCGGAGGACCTGGACCCGGAGGAGTGGGTGACGGTCCACGGCCTGGAGCAGATCCGGGACGAAAGGGTCATTGCCGGCGCGGTGGCCCGGGTCCTGGAGGAGCATCCCCAGTCTGCGGCGGATTATCGGGCGGGCAAGGAGAAGGCCCTTGGTTTCCTCATGGGCCGGGTGATGAAGGAGCTGAAGGGCAAGGCGGACCCGGGGGCGGTGAACGCTCTGCTGAAGAGCCGCCTGGAGACAGGAGGATCGGAGGGGGGATAAAAGAGTGCCCCGGAAAGGGAAAAAAGCCCGGTGTATCCTGAACGGAGGGGCGGTGCCACATATTGTGCGCTGAAAACCGGTCTATACAACGCCTTGCATGGGTCAAAAGATGTAAACCAAAATCGGGCGGCGGAAACACAGTTTCCGTGCCGAAAAACCGCTGATTTTCTGAAAAATCAGCGGTTTTTTTCTGCGCCGAATTGAAAAAAAGTCTTGCATTTTATGTAAAGTGCTTTTATACTAAAAGGCAGAGTGGGGCAAAGTGGAGTAAAATCCCGCTGAGATCCATCAAAGTGGGGAGGGAGAGCGATGACCGGCACCTATGAACACAGCATCGATGCCAAGGGCCGTCTCTTTATCCCTGCCAAGCTCCGTGAGGAGCTGGGCGTGACCTTCTACCTGGCCATGGGGGTGGACGAGTGTCTGGCCATCTACCCCCAGGAGACCTGGAACCGCTTTACGGAAAAATTTGCCTCCCTGCCCATGAGCCAGTCGGCCGCCATGCGCCCCCTGTTTGCCAACGCCTCGAAATGCGAGCTGGACAGCCAGGGCCGCATCGTCATCCCCCAGAAGCTGAGAAAATACGCGGGCTTGGAGAAGGACGCCGTCATCATCGGCGTCAACGACCGGGCCGAGATATGGAGCGCTGAGACTTGGAATGCCCGGGAAGAGGAGGAGATGACCCCGGAGAAGATGAAGGCCTGTCTGGCCGCACTGGGGTTCTGACGAAATGAGTGAGACCTTTACCCACCGCCCGGTGCTGCTGAATGAGTGCATCCAGGCGCTGAACATCCGCCCGGAGGGCGTCTATGTGGACGGGACCCTGGGCCGGGCAGGACACAGCCGGGAGATCGCCCGGCGGCTGACCACCGGACGGCTGATCTGCGTGGACCGGGACCAGGCCGCCCTGGAGGCGGCGGAGGAGCGGCTGGCCCAATGGCGGGACCGGGTGACCCTGGTCCACAGCAATTTCGACCAGATCGATAGGATCTTGAACGAGCTGTCCCTGTCCGGCGCGGATGGGATGCTCTTTGACCTGGGGGTGTCCTCGCCCCAGCTGGATGACAGCACGAGAGGATTCTCCTACATGGCGGACGCGCCCCTGGACATGCGGATGGACCAGAGCGGCGGGATGACCGCCGCAGAGGTGGTCAACCAGTGGCCGCAGGAGGAGCTGCGGCGCATCCTGTACCAGTATGGAGAGGAGCGGTATGCCCCCCAGATCGCCGCCGCTATCGTCCGGCGTCGGCAGGACAGGCCCATCCAGACCACCATGGAGCTGGCGCAGATCGTCCGGGAGGCCATGCCTGCCCGGGCACTGAAAGAGAAGCAGCACCCGGCCAAGCGGTCTTTCCAGGCCATCCGCATCGCGGTCAACGACGAGCTCGCCTCGGTGGACCGGATGCTCCAGGCGGCTGTGCCCCGGCTGAATCCGGGGGGACGGCTGGCCGTTATCACCTTCCACTCCCTGGAGGATCGGATCGTCAAGACCGGCCTTGCGGAGTTTGCCCGGGGCTGTACCTGCCCGCCCGATTTTCCGGTATGCGTATGCGGGAAAAAACCCCAGATCCGGTTGGTGAGCCGCAAGCCGATCCTGCCCTCGGAGGAGGAGGTCCGGGACAATCCCCGGGCCCGCAGCGCCAAGCTCCGGGCAGCGGAAAAGCTGTAAAAAACGACTCTGCGGTCGTCTGTGATATGTGTGTTATAAAGGATACTGAAGAGAAATGGAGTGAATGCCATGGCCACCCGCCGGCACAGTCAGCTAAGCTCATACCGAACCTATGGCAGTGTGGCCTACGCCCCCGCCTATGACGGCACCGCTGTCCGGGCGCCGAGGCGGGAGGAGGTGCTCCGTCCCAAGCCCCGGGTCCGCCCCAGGGAGCGGGTCCTCACCCGTACCCAGGTCCAGGTCCGAGAGGCGGGGCAGGCCTCGGTATTCGCGGTGATCGGCTTTTTAGCAGTGGGGGTGTTCGCCGCCCTGCTGCTGCTGAGCTACACCCAGTACGCCGTGCTGACTGACCAGGTGGTGACCCTGCGCAGTGAACTGACCACCCTCCAGACGGAGAACGCTACGCTCAGCGCAGAGTATGAGAAGGTATTTGACATGGAGCGGATCCAGGCGGCTGTGGGAGATACCATGATCCGGCCCACCGGTGACCAGGTGGAGTATATCGATCTGTCCGAGCCTGACAGCGTGGTGGTGTACGGGCAGGAGGACGCCAAGACCGGCATCCCGGGCCTGCTGGCGGGGCTGGAGGAGATCATCTCCAGTCTGATCGAATATTTCCGGTGACCCGCCGCATATAGTGATCCATGGGTGGACGAAAGAGATAGACCGGGCGGAAGGGGCTCCCCCCGCGCCCGGAGCAAGGGGGCGCAAGAAAAGAGAGCTTTTCTTGCGCCTCAGATTATCAAGGCAGAGCGGAACGCACGGCAAAGCAGGGAAACGGACCCAGAGGAGGAGACCCCAGGATGGACGATCGCAGAGAACGAAATACCGGCCGCAGTGGACGGGAGAGCGGCTCCAAGCGCAAGATATTCCGTCGCACGGTCTTTCTGATGCTGGTGTGCGGCGTGGGTCTGTTCATCCCGCTGATCGGCCAGCTGTGGAACATCGCCATCGTCCACCATGAGGAGTATCAGGCTGAGGCGGTGGAGCAGCAGACACGGGATGTGGAGGTGGCTGCTTTCCGGGGGAGCATCTACGACAGCAGCGGAGACGTGCTGGCCATGTCAGCCACCGTCTACAACCTGATCCTGTCTCCCAGGGACCTGGAGGCCAGCGTGGACGAGTCCAAATACAAGGATGAGGAGGGCAATGCGGACCTGACGGCCTATCAGGCGGCCCTCCAGGCCAAGAAGGACCTGGTGCTGGACGGCGTGCTGGCCGTGCTGGACCTGGACCGGGAGGCTCTGGCGGACCGATTGGAGCGGACCTACTCCCAGTATGAGGTCCTGAAGACCAACATCGAGAAGGAGCAGGCGGAACAGCTGCGCGCCTTTATCACGGAAAACAAGCTGTCTCATTTCCTGTACCTCACCCCCACCACCAAGCGGTATTACCCCTACGGCGACTTGGCGGCCCATGTGCTGGGCTTCTGCAACAGCGAGGGAGGCGCCTACGGTGTAGAGGCCATCTACAACGATGTGCTGGAGGGCACGGTGGGCCGGGTGGTCACCACCCGCACCGGCACCGGCGTGGAGATGTACGACAGTTACTCCGAGTATGTGGACGCAGAGGACGGCTGTGATCTGACCCTGACCATCGACACCACCATCCAGTCCTATGCCGAGCGCATCCTGGAGGAGGGGATCAAGGCCTATGACGTGCAGCGGGGCGGCTGGTGCATCGTGCTGGACCCCCAGACCGGGGCAGTGCTGGCCATGGCCAGCTCCCCGGACTACGACCCCAACCAGTACGGGACCATCCGGGATGAGAGCCTGCGGGCCCAGGTGGAGGCCGATGTGCAGGCCGAGCTGGAGAAGCGGCAGGGCGAAAAGGCGGAGGGCAAGACCGACGAGGAGATCTACCAGGAGGCGGTGAACGCCGCCACAGGCACGGCCCAGAACAAGCAGTGGAGGAGCCAGGCGGTGAACGACACCTACGAGCCGGGCTCCACCTTCAAGGCCCTGGTGCTGGCCGCAGCACTGGAGGAAGGCGTGGTGTCAGAGAGCGATACCTTCTACTGCCCCGGCTATTACATGGTGGAGGGCTGGCCAAAGCCTATCAGCTGCTCCAAAAAGGCGCCGGGCCACGGCACCCAGACCCTGGCGGAGGCGGTGCAGAACTCCTGCAACCCGGCCTTTATGCAGATCGGCCAGCGGCTGGGCATCGAGAAGTTTTATGAATATTTCCAAGCCTTCGGCCTGACAGAGCCCACCAATATCGATCTGAACGGGGAGGGCGTGAGTACGGTCTGGCCCCTGAACACGATGACCGGCGTGGACCTGGCGGTAGGCTCCTTCGGCCAGCGATTCACCGTCACCCCCATCCAGATGATCACAGCCTTCGCCGCTACCATCAACGGCGGCAAGCTGCTCCAGCCCTATGTGGTCCAAACGGTGACGGCCGCCGACGGCACGGTGGTGGAGAACACGGAGCCCACCGTGGTGCGGCAGGTGGTCAGCCAGGAGACCAGCGACAAGTGCCGGGAGATCCTCACCAGCGTGGTGATGGCCGAGAAGGGCACCGGCAAGAATGCCCGCCAGGCGGGCTACACCATCGGCGGCAAGACGGGCACCTCGGAGACCACCGTCCCCGGCGAGGTGGTGGTGTCCTTCATGGGCTTCGCCCCCGCCGACGACCCCCAGATCCTGGTCCTGCTGGCCTACAACACCCCAGCCCGGTCCGCGGAGGGGAGCAGCATCGGCACCACCGGCACCTGGATCAGCGGCGGCAACATGGGTGCCCCCATGGCGGGCAAGCTGATCGGCGAGATCCTGGACTATCTGGGAGTGGAGAAGGAGTACACCGCCGACGAGGCGGCCCTGGCCGACCTCCAGACTCCCAAGGTCACCGGGATGACCCCCGCCGACGCGGAGGCTGCCCTGGAAAAGAAGGGGCTGGACTCCCGCACCGTGGGTGAGGGCGAGACAGTCACCGCCCAGGTGCCCGCGGCCGGCTCCGTCATCCCCGGTGAGAGCACCGTGATCCTCTATCTGGGCGGCGCGGAGCCGGAGGAGACGGGCACCGTGCCCGACGTCACCGGGATGAGCTTCGCAGCGGCCCGCTCTAAGCTGGAGTCCGCCGGGTTCTTCATGCGGGCAGCAGGAGCGGCCACCTATCTGGGCTCCTCCAGCAAGGCTCAGGGCCAGAGCGTGGCCGGCGGAGAGACTGCGGCCATCGGCACCATCGTAGACGTCACGTTCAGCACACCTCAGGTGGAGGACGGATACCTCTACGACGGATAAGAAGACACAGGCGGAGAAAGACCTGATTTTTTGCGGCGGTCTTTCCTTATTTCGCACCTCTTAAAGAAAATGAAACCCACCCTTGAGGGGTGACACCATGAAGCTGCGAGATCTGCTCGCCGGCGTCCCCCTCACGGGGGGCAACGCCGACCTGAATATGGAAATAAATTCCATATCGTATGACAGCCGGACCCTGGAGCCGGGCGCCCTGTTTGTGACGCTCTCAGGGTCCAAGACAGACGGACACCGGTATGTGGCCCAGGCGCTGGAAAAGGGCGCCGCCGCCATCCTGTGCCGGGAGCCGCCCCGGACAGGGAGCTGGCTCTCCACTCCAGACCCCAGGGCCGCCCTGGCCCGGGTGTCCGCCGCTTGGTTCGGATACCCGGGGGAGGAGATGACCCTGATCGGGGTCACCGGCACCAACGGGAAGACCACCACCACCTATCTTATCAAGGCCATGCTGGAAGGGGCGCTGAAGACCCGTGTGGGCCTGATTGGCACCAACCGGAATCTGATCGGTGCCCTGGAGCTGCCTGCCCACCGCACTACACCGGAGCCCTATGAGCTCCAGGCGCTGCTGCGGCGCATGGCAGACGCGGGATGCACCCATGTGGTGATGGAGGTCTCCTCCCACGCCCTGGCCCAGAGCCGGGTGGAGGGACTGACCTTCCAGGCGGGGGTGTTCACCAACCTGACCCAGGACCATCTGGACTACCACGGGACCATGGAGGCCTACCGGCGGGCTAAGGGGAGGCTGTTCCGCCAGTCGGAGCGTGCGGTGCTCAACCTGGACGACGAGGCGGGCCGGTGGTACCGGGAACGGATCGCCTGCCCCTCCCTGACCTACTCTGAGAACAAGGACACGGCGGACCTGACCGCTAAGAACATCCGCCTCTTTCCCGGCCACGTGGAGTTCGAGGCGGTGGCCCGGGGGCAGATCACCCGGGTCCATCTGCCCATCCCCGGCGGCTTTACCATCTACAACGCCCTGGCGGCGCTGGCATGCGGGCTCTGCCTGGACATCCCGCTGGACAAGGCGGCCGCCCCCCTGCGTGCGGTGCGGGGGGTGAAGGGCCGGGTGGAGGTGGTGCCTGTCCCCACGGCCTACACCGTCATCATCGACTATGCCCACACGCCGGATGCCCTGGAGAACATCCTTACCACCGCCCGGGACTTCACTGCGGGCCGGCTGATCTGTGTGTTCGGCTGCGGCGGAGACCGGGACCGGGGCAAGCGCCCCCTCATGGGGGCGGTGGCCGCCGAGCTGGCTGACCTGGTGGTGGTCACCTCTGACAACCCACGCACCGAGGGGCCGGAGGATATCATCGAGGATATCCTGCCGGGCATGGAGGGGATGGACACCCAGTGCCACGTGGAGCCCGACCGTCCGGAGGCCATCTGCTGGGCCCTGTCCCAGGCGCGCCCGGGGGACGTGGTCGTGCTGGCTGGAAAGGGGCATGAGACCTATCAGGAGATCAACGGCGTCCAGTACCACTTGGACGAGCGGGAAGTCGTGGCCGGCTATTTCCGCGGCCAGCGGGAAGGCGCGGGAAAAAAGCAGGGACAGGGGACAGAAAACGGTGGAAAAGTCCCTGCGTATGTGGTAAAATAATACGCCATTGAGCACAGACCTGTGTGTGATACCCAAGAGAAAGAATGCCTGGAGGGTGGCAGCTATGTCATATATTCTCAGCTTTATCGTGGCCTTTGGAGTGACCTTTATTGCGGGACAGATCTTGGTCCCCCTGCTGCGCAAGTGGAAAGCGGGGCAGAGCATCCGGGAGGACGGACCCACCTGGCACATGTCCAAGCAGGGAACGCCCACCATGGGCGGACTGATGTTTATCCTGGGGATCGGGGTGGCCATTGTGACCGCGGGCTGGGAAGAGATCCAGCGGGGGAACTTTATCTATCTCTTCGTGTACCTCTTCGCTCTGGTGTTTGGAGCCATTGGCTTTGTGGATGACTTTCAAAAGCTGCGCCATCACGCCAACGAGGGGCTGACGGCCCTGCAGAAATTTCTTCTCCAGCTGGCGGCGGCGGTGGCGTTCACCGTGCTGCTGCGCAACTACGGATATCTGACCCCGAGTCTGTACATCCCCTTTTTTAATGTGGAGCTGGCCATGCCATGGGTGGTCTATATGATCTTCGCCGCCTTCGTCATGGTGGCTACCGTCAACGCAGTGAACCTGACGGACGGCATCGACGGGCTGGCCACCGGGGTCACCATCCCCGTCGCCCTCTTCTATGTGGCGGTGTCTGCCTGGTTCAACCGCAGCGACCTGACGGTGGTGTCTGCGGCCCTGGCGGGCGGCCTGTCCGCCTTTCTGATCTATAACTTCCATCCAGCCAAGGTGTTCATGGGGGACACCGGCTCCCTGTTCCTGGGGGGGGCGGTGTGCGGTCTGGCCTTTGCCCTGGACGTCCCCCTGGTTATCCCTCTGGTGGGACTGATCTATGTGCTGGAGACTCTCTCTGATATCATCCAGGTGATCTACTTCAAAGCGACCCACGGCAAACGCTTTTTCCGGATGGCGCCCCTTCATCACCACCTGGAGCTGGGGGGCTGGAGCGAGACCAAGCTGTTCTGCGTTTTCTCCGGCGCCACCCTGGTCCTCTGCGTGCTGGCCTTCCTGGGCGTCATGAACCGATATCCCATGTGACGGGCGGGGCGGAGCGCTTTTCTCTCCGGCGGGTCACTGTCACAGTATCTCAGAACAGGGGGTGGTCCTCGTGGCCCGAAAACCAAAGCGCGACCTCACGGTGGAGGAACAGCTGGCCCGGGGGCCGCTGGATCTGCCCTTTCTCATGCTGACCATGCTTCTATTGGGCGTGGGACTCATCATGATGTTCTCCGCCTCCTTTGCCACGGCCTATTACAACGACGGCGACCCGCTGGTATATATCAAAAACCAGGCGGTCTATGCCGCGGCTGGGGTAGTGGTCATGTTCCTTGTCTCCAAGATCAACTACCAGACTTTCCGACTGCTGTCCGTACCTGGCATCGTGGCCGCTATCCTTCTGCTGGTGCTGGCCCTCAGTCCCCTGGGAGTGGAGCTCAATGAGGTGAAGCGCTGGGTGCGCATCGGCCCTATCCAGTTCCAGCCCTCGGAGGTGGCCAAGGTGGCGGTGATCCTGTTTTTTGCCACCCGCCTGTCCAAGCGGGACACAGAGAAAAAGAAGAAGTGGAGCCGCCGCACCCTCACCGGTCGGACGCTGGAGCGGCTGGACCGCATCGGCTTTCTGGAGCTGGTGCCCTATGGGGCCATCCTGATGGTGATCGCCCTGCTGATGCTGATGGAGCCCCACATGTCGGGCACCATCCTAGTGCTGGCGGGGGGAGCCTCGGTCCTCTTCGCCGCCGGGATCAGCCTGGGCTGGTTCGCCGCCGGCGGGACCCTGGTGGCGGGAGCCATGTGGTTCATCATCACCCAGACCCCCTATATGACGGCCCGCATCAATCTGTGGCTGGACCCATGGGCCCAGCGGCAGGGGGACGGCTTTCAGACGGTGCAGTCCCTGCTGGCCATCGGCTCCGGCGGCCTGCTGGGCCTGGGGCTGGGCAAGAGCCGACAGAAATTCCTCTATGTCCCCGAGCCGGAAAACGACTTTGTATTCCCCATCGTGGCGGAAGAGCTGGGATTCATCGGGGCGGTGGTGGTGCTGCTCCTGTTCTCCCTGCTGATCATGCGGGGGTACTGGCTGGCACTCCACGCACGGGACAAATTCGGAGCACTGACCATCGTGGGCATTATCACCCTGCTGGCGGTCCAAGTTTTCCTGAACGTGGGCGTGGTCACCAATCTGATCCCCAACACCGGAATCTCCCTCCCCTTCTTCAGCTACGGAGGAACAGCGCTGATGATCCAGCTGGCGGAGATGGGGATCGTATTGAGCATATCCAGACAGATCCCTGCACCCAAAAATGACTGATCCGGAGGAAGACAGGCGGCGGGGCAGCCCCGTCGGAGCGCGCGCCTTCGGCCTAAACGAGAGAGTGGAGTGATACCATGAATATCCTTTTTACCTGCGGCGGCACGGCGGGACATGTCAATCCGGCGGTGGCGCTGGCCCGGATCTTCCAGGAGCGGAACCCGGACTGCAAGGTCCTGTTTGTGGGAGCGGATGGCGGGATGGAAAACCACCTGGTCCCCAAAGAGGGCTATGAGATCCGCTCGGTGACCATCACCAATTTTCACCGCTCCTTCGCGCCGGCGGATATCGCCCACAACCTGGGCACGGTGCGGAACATGGTCCGATCCAAGCAGCAGGCGGCCCGCATCCTGGACGAATTTCAGCCGGATCTGGTGGTGGGTACCGGGGGCTACGCCTCCTACCCCGTAGTGAAGGAGGCCGCCCGGCGGCACATCCCCACCGCCATCCACGAGTCCAACGCCGTGCCCGGCCTGACCACCAAGGGATTGTCCAAGGTGGTGGACCGGGTGATGGTGGGCTTTGAGGAGAGCCGGAGCCACTATGACCACCCGGAGAAGGTGGTGGTCACCGGAACCCCGGTGCGGGGCGACTTTTTCCGCTATACCCGGCAGGAGGCCAGGGAAAAGCTGGGGTTGACCGATGAGCGGCCTCTTCTGCTGTCCTACTGGGGTTCCCTGGGGGCGGAGGTGATGAACCGGAAGATGAGCGAGTTCATTGCCCGTGAATGCTATGACGGAGCCCCCTTCCACCACATCCACGGGGCCGGGCGGGACTATGGCTGGATGCAGGAGGAGATTGGCCGCCGGGGCCTGGCTCTGGAGGGCACGGGCATCGAGGTTCGGGAGTACATCTATGATATGCCCCTGGTGATGGCCGCCGCCGATGTGGTGCTGTGTCGGGCAGGCGCCTCCACCATCTCGGAGCTCACCGCCATCGCCAAGCCCTCGATTCTGGTCCCCTCCCCCAACGTCACCGCCAACCACCAGGAGAAGAACGCCCGGGTGCTGGCCGACCAGGGGGCCGCGGTGCTGCTGCTGGAGCGGGACTGTGTGGAGAACACCCTCTATGACGCAGCGGACCATCTGCTGCGGGACCGCCGCCGCCGGGATGACATGGTCCGGGCACTGACGGCTATGGCGGTGCCCGACGCAGGGGAGAAGATCTACTGGACCCTCCGGGCCCTGATGAAGTAACCAAGATCCTCTTTTTTCCATAGAATGACCTGAATCCATAAGGATTGGAGGCCATTCCATGAGCTGTTATCAAATCAACGGCGGAACCCCCCTGCGGGGGCGGCTCGCTGTTCAAGGGGCCAAGAACAGTGTGCTGCCCATCCTGGCCGCCGCCCTGCTGGCCCCCGGAGAGAGCGTGATCCACAACTGTCCGGACCTGTCCGACGTGACCGCTACCCTGGACATCCTGCGCCTGCTGGGCTGCGGGGTGAGCAGGGAGGGGGACACCGTCGCGCTGGACGCGAGGGAGCTGGATGGGACGGTGATCCCCGCTTCCCTGATGGGGGAGCTGCGGTCCTCTGTGATCTTCCTGGGGGCGCTGCTGACCCGGATGGGGGAGGTGGAGCTGTCCTACCCTGGGGGCTGCGAACTGGGCCCGCGGCCCATCGACCTCCATCTGGGCGCGCTGCGCCAGCTGGGGGCGGAGATCCGGGAGGAGGGGGGCAGCCTCCTGTGCCGGCGGGGAAAGGAGATGCGGGGGCGGGAGCTGTGCCTCTCCCTGCCCAGCGTGGGGGCCACAGAGAACATCCTGCTGGCCGCCTGTGGCTGTCCTGGCCGGACCACTCTGGTGGGGGCCGCCCAGGAGCCGGAGATCGTAGACCTTCAGGAGTTCCTGAGGGCCATGGGTGCACAGGTGGAGGGGGCGGGGACGCCGGTCATCTCCATAGAGGGCGGACTGCCCCTCCACCCCGCGGAACATACCGTAATCGGAGACCGAATTGCCGCTGCGACCTATCTGTGCGCAGTAGGAGCCGCGGGGGGCGAGATTGTGACCACGGGAGTGGACCCGGACCACCTGACAGCGGTGCTCTGCGCACTCCAGGAGGCGGGCTGCCGGGTGGAGACCGGGGCGGGGGAGATCCGTCTGACCTGCTACAGCCCCTTGAGGGCTATCCGCCCAGTGCGCACCGCCCCCCACCCGGGCTTCCCCACCGATGCCCAGGCCATCCTCATGGCCGCCCTGGCCGGCGGGACTGGGAGCACTATGTTTGTGGAGAACATCTTTTCCAGCCGTTACCACCACGTAGATGAGCTGTCCCGTATGGGGGCTGACATCCAGGTAGCCGGCCGGGTGGCAGTGGTCAACGGGCGCAGGCTCCACGGGGCACGCGTCCGGGGCTGTGACCTGCGGGGCGGCGCTGCGCTGGTAGTGGCCGCCTTGGGGGCGGAGGGGACCTCCCGAATCTCGGGGCTGAAGTACATCCGGCGGGGCTATGACGGACTGGATACCGCCCTGCGCGCCCTGGGGGCGGAGATCACCACGATTTTGTAAGAGAAGGCCGGGCACCCGCTGCGGAGGGCCCGGAGGAACGGAGAGACCCATGTCATCCAGAAGCAAACGAGGGAGAAGGAGAAACCGGGGCCGCTTCAGCCTGCTGTTCAAGCTGCTGGCCGGAGCGGCACTGGTGGCTGCCCTGACCTTCGGGGCCACCGTCTTCTTCCAGGTGGAGCACATCCTGATCGCTGGGAACAGCCGCTACACCGCCCAGGAGGTGGAAGAGGCGTCCGGCATCCAGCTGGGCGACAACCTGTTCCGGCTGAACAAGGGGCAGATCTCAGAGGATATCCGGCGAAAGCTGCCCTATGTGGAGGAGCTGACCATCGTCCGGCACCTGCCCAGCACCATTGCCATCGAGATCCGGGAGTGGGACGCGGTGGCCAGCATCCTGCCCTCCAGCGGGACTTCAACGGCGGAGGCACCAGCGGCGGAGGAGGCAGAGGACACTGAATTGCCCGAAGAGACCGGGACGGCGGCCGGGGAAGCTTGGCTCATCAGCGTGGGCGGCCGTCTGCTGGAGCCCGCTCCGGAGGACAGCACAGCGCTGACCGTCACTGGCCTGACCGTCCTCTCCCCCCAGGCAGGGACCCAGATGGCGGTGCCTCAGGCGGAGGAGACACGGCGCCAGGGCCTGATGGCCCTGCTCGCTGCCCTGGAGGAGCGGGGGACCCTGGAGAAGGTGTCCTCCATCGACCTGTCTGCGGGGACGGAGATCCTCCTGCGCTACGACGGCCGGTTCGATGTGAAGCTGCCCATCAGCGGCGATTTTATTCACAAGCTGCGGGCACTGGAGGCGGTGGTGGAGAAGCGGGAGAGCTATGAGACCGGGACAATGGACCTGACCCGACAGGACTATGATGTGGTCTTCAGCCCCGGATGAAGAGAATTACTGGAAAGTTTGCGAAAAATCCCTGTTTTCTCTTGACCTGTCTGAAAAAGAGCGATACAATGTAACAAAATATAGACTGCGATAGGGCTTCCCCCACAACATGTCAGATCGTGGGGCCCCTAGTTTTTTACATAGGAGGAGCGATCAATGGCCTTCGGATTGGATATGGGTCCCGACAGTGTGGTAAATATCAAAGTAGTGGGTGTCGGCGGCGGCGGAAACAACGTGGTCAACCGGATGGTAAAGACGGGGACCAAGGGCGTGGATTTCATCGCGGTGAATACGGACAAGCAGGCGCTGGCCGTATCCAGCGCAACCTATAAGATCCAGATCGGCGAAAAGCTGACCAATGGCCAGGGGGCGGGCTCTGACCCCGAAGTGGGCCGCAAGTCCGCAGAGGAGAACCGCACGCAGATCTCCAAGGCCCTGGAGGACGCGGATATGGTGTTCATCACCGCCGGCATGGGCGGCGGCACCGGTACGGGAGCGGCTCCCATTGTAGCCGACATCGCCAAGGAATTGGGCGTGCTCACCGTAGGCGTGGTCACCAAGCCCTTCCGCTTCGAGGGTATGCGCCGCATGAAGCAGGCGGAGGGGGGCATTACGGAGCTGCGCAACAAGGTGGACTCCCTGGTCATCATCCCCAATGAGCGGCTGAAGCTGGCCACCGATCAGAAGATCACCATGGTCAACGCTTTCGAGATCGCTGACGACGTGCTTCAGCAGGCCGTCCAGTCCATCTCGGACCTGATCAAGAATACCGGATTCATCAACCTGGACTTTGCTGACGTGTCCGCTGTCATGAAGGACGCCGGCCGGGCCCACATGGGCGTGGGCCGCGCCGCGGGCAAGAACAAGGCGGAGGAGGCCGCCCGTATGGCCATCTCCAGCCCCCTGCTGGAGACCTCCATCAACGGCGCCAAGGGCGTGCTCATCAACGTCACCGGTTCCATGGATATCGGCCTGGAGGAGGTGGAGACCGCCGCCAACCTGGTACAGGAGGCCGCCCACCCCGAGGCCAACATCATCTTCGGCGCCGCCTTCGACGACACCTTGGAGGACGAGCTGCGGGTCACTGTCATTGCCACCGGCTTTGACGAGGTGGAGAGCTCCATGCCCAGCAAGCCCTTCACCCAGGCAGGGGCCAAGGTGGAGGAGAAGAAGGCGGGAGAGCCGGCCGCCCCTGTGGAGGAGCCTGCCCCCGCCCAGGAGAAGGCCGTGGTCAGCGACGACGACTGGGACATCCTCGAGCGTATTTTCAGCAAAAAGCGCTGATCTCATCCCGTTTTATGCACAGCCGCCCGGCGGAACTTTCCGCCGGGCGGTTTCTTATAGATAGATCAGCATTTATAAGGAGCGCATGCGCTGCATAACGACACGACCCTCTCCCTGGTCAGGCTCGTCCGTGCTGTGCTTCTGCCCCTGTTACATTGTCCACCTCATCCTCTATATCCCTCAACTGAAACTTTGCGGTCAGCTCTTTCAGGATTCTGGACTGGTTCGCCATCTCCTGGCTTGCTGCGGCGCTCTGCTCTGCTGTGGCGGAATTCGTTTGGACCACACTGGATATCTGGTCCACGCCCTGGGTGATCTGAGCCAGAGCCTCAGCCTGCTGATCGGACGCCTCGGATATCTGCTGGATCGTCTCTGTGATCTCCTGTGCGCTCTGGACTACCCTCTGCATATATTCCGCCGTCTCATTCATACTGGTTGTGCCCTGTTGGATCGCTGACAGAGACCTTTGGATCAGCTCTGCTGTGTCCTGGGATGCAGCAGAGGACTTCTGCGCCAAATTTCGTACTTCTTCTGCCACCACGGCAAATCCCTTCCCGGCAGTGCCGGCTCTGGCAGCCTCCACCGCTGCATTCAGGGCCAAAATGTTAGTCTGGAAGGCAATGTCCTCGATCGTCTTGATGATATTTCCGATTTCGCCGGAGCTGCGCCGGATCTCCGTCATTGCGGACAGCGACTCCTGCATCTTCTGGTTGCTGTCCACGATTTCACGGCCCACCGTCACCGCCTTTTCGCTGACATTCCGCGCATGCTCCGCATTGCTTTGTACATGCTCCAAAATGTCAGAGGCCGTGGCCGCCAGTTCCTGAATGGCGGATGCCTGCTCCGTGGCGCCCTGCGCCATAGACTGAGCGCCTACAGATGCCTGCTCTGACCCAGAAAAGACATGATTGGCCGCGCCATCGATTTGCCTCAATGTGTGGCTGAGTGTCCGGTTGATACGCCGTATCGAATCCAGGATACGTCCGTACTCCCCGACATAGCGCGCTTCCTCCCGGGTATTGATGCAGAAATTTCCCACGCTCATTTCATCCAGCATATAGTCGATATCCTGAATGATCGCCCTCAGGTTTTCTGTCATCGTCTGGAAGGAACCGGCGAGCAGTCCGATCTCATCATGACGGCTGACATCCAGCTGGATCTCCAAGTTACCGCTGGCGATCTCATCTGCGGCCCTGGCCACCCTCTGGACAGGCCGCAGCATTTGCCGGAGAACTACGATCACAACGGCCAGGATCAGCAAAAGGCTCGCCAGGGAGAGGAGCAGGAGCAGGCGCGTCGTCTGGACCAGGGTGCTCTCCGCGTCGGCGGTGTAGAGGCCGGTCATAGACCACCAAGTCTCGTCCCCGGCCTGAAGTGGGTTAAAAAAGCAGGAAATATTTTTTCCTTCCTCAGCGGGTATCTCCGCCTGAAAAGCAGTTCCCTGGGCCATCAGGGACCTCAGCTCCTCCAGCCGGTCAGGGTCTGGCACCATATCAGACAGATTGAGCCCGGTGGACTCCGCGCTTTTACTGTTCCAGACAATGATCCCATCCTGATTGAACAGGGTGGCCCACATGGAATCATAATTCGTACTTGTGGTTTTTACAGAAGAAAAGGCGCCCAGGTCCACACTGGTGATCACCACACCTACGACCCGTCCCCCGTAGGTGATAGGCGTGCCATAGGCCACCACCATGCCATCTCCATCCTGATAGGGCTGGGAGATGTAGGGATGTCCCTCTCCAGCGGGAATGCGGTAGGAGTCCTCTTTCGCATATCCCTCGTAGGCGTCATAGATATGAATGGAAGTATCCGCTGTATCCATGGTGACGTAAAATCCGTATTCTTCCATATCGCTCTGAAGCTGGTAGGGCTCAAACATAACGCCGAGCATCTTGATCTCGGGGGTGTTTTTCACTGTATTTCGGGCGGTCTCTACGACAAATTGTTCCAGATTATAGGCGGCGGACGTCAGAGCTCTCCCTGGATAAAGCATGCTCTGCTGCAGGTCAGCGTCGCCTTCTTCCGTGACCTGGCCGCTGTAAAGTCGTCCTATGTAGTCCTGGATGCCCAGGGCCGCCCGCTCCACTGTGTCAAACCCGCTCTGAATCTCCCCGCCGTTGAACTCCGCGATTGAGGCAAGCTCGCCGGAGATCCCCGTGTAAATGCTGGCCCTGGACGTAACGACAGTTATGGTGATGAGGACCGCAAATACCACCATCACGACCGCGCTGATGAGCAGAGTCAATTTTGTCGTGAGCTTCAATTTTTTGAACAATTTTTTCTTCTCCCCTCGTGCTGCCATCGATGATCCATACAGACCCCCATGGCAGCTGATCTGTTTCTCCCATGTTTTATTTATTATATCGTCCCCTATTTTAAAAAAATAACATTTGTCATCAATTTTCTTCCTGAAAATGCGTTTTTTTCCGCTCCTTCAAAAAATACAGCAGAAGGGGACGGAGCAGCTCTCTTTCTGCTGGCTTCTTGCGGATTCCGTTCCTGTTCTGTATAATTAAGATATATTGAGTTTTGGGGAGATCCTATGTGTGATATCATTGAGGTGACAGACCTGGACGCGCCGGAGCTGGACGTGTACGCCCGGCTGACACAGGCTCAGCTGCGCAGCCGGCGGGAGCCGGAAAAAGGTATTTTTATTGCGGAAAGCCCTAAGGTGATCGGACATGCCCTGGACGCGGGCTGCGTCCCCCTCTCTCTGCTGATGGAGCGCAGGCAGCTGGAGGGACAGGGCCGGGGCCTCGTAGAGCGGTGCGGCCAGGTGCCGGTCTACACCGGGGACCGTGCGGTTCTGGCCGGGCTGACCGGCTATGAGCTGACCCGGGGCATCCTGTGTGCCATGCGCCGGCCCAGGCTCCCCTCTGTGGAGGAGCTGTGCGCCCGGGCCAGCCGGGTGGCGGTGCTGGAGGGCATCGTGGACCCCACCAATGTGGGGGCTATCTTCCGCTCCGCCGCTGCCCTGCATATGGACGCCGTGCTGGTGACCCCCACCTGCTGTGACCCCCTCAGCCGCCGGGCGGTGCGGGTCAGCATGGGCACCCTGTTCCAGATCCCCTGGACTTTTCTGGGCACCGACGCATCCCAGTGGCCCCAGCCGGGGCTGGAGAGGCTGAAGGAGCTGGGCTTCCAGACTGCGGCCATGGCCCTGGACAGCACCGCCCTCAGCATCGAGGACCCCCGGCTCCGCGCGGCGGAGAAGCTGGCCATCCTCCTGGGGACAGAGGGGGACGGCCTGGCCCCCCGGACCATCGCCCAGTGCGACTTCACCGTGTGCATCCCCATGGCCCGGGGGGTGGACTCCCTGAACGTGGCGGCGGCCAGTGCTGTTGCCTTCTGGGAGCTCCGGGCCCGGTAGCGTCCCCATTGTATGGAAAAACGGCGGACCGTCTGGCGGTCCGCCGTTTTCCGGCTTGTGAAAAAAGCCTCGCAGAGTTCGCGCCCGCAGGCGCGAATCCAGTTTTGATCTGTTTTCCCCGGCGACACGTGCGTCGGGGAAAACACTTCTCAGGCTGCAAGTGTGGGGTTTGCCCGCCGCAGGCGGTCAAACCCTGCGCGCGGCAGACTGCTGTTTTCTCGCAAACGTGGCACAGCCACTTTTGCGACAGTCTCAAAAACGGCGGACCGTCTGGCGGTCCGCCGTTTTTCTCATTTGATTCAGATCACGCCCGCCAGCACCAGGGCAAAGACCACGAAGGTGGCCAGCAGGGACAGGGCAAACAGCACGAATCCGGCGTTGATCCGCTTCTCCTGGGTGCTCTGGGAGGAGGGCACCACTCCGGCTCTCCGCATGGCGGACACCACCGGGGGGTAGAGCAGCAGGGTGGCCGCCATGTTCATCCCGCCCTTGGCCAGATTGAAGGGGAGGAACAGGGTGGGCAGCAGCCCGGCCACGTCGGCCCGGGAATAGCCGGTCATATACAGGGGGGTGATGAGGTAGTTCCACAGCAGCATCACCGCGACCAGGCACGCCACGCCGCAGGCCAGGCCCAGGACCGCGCCCTTCTTGGAATGGACCTTCTTGTAGATGAAGCAGGCGGTGCAGGAGAAGGCGCAGGTGGCCAGGACATTCATGATAAAGCCAATGGGGCCGGTGTGGCTGATGGTGAGCATCTCGATGAAGGCCACCAGGATAGAGATGATGGCGGCGGCGAAGGGGCCGAAGGTGAAGCCGCCGATGCAGACCACCACGTCCTTGAAGTCGAAGTCCAAAAACATGACGCTGGGCATCAGCTTGGACAGGAGCATCACGATGTAGGCGATGCCGGTGAGCATGGCGATGCTCACCATGGTCTTGGTGTCCATCTTGGGACGGGAGGGGGTCTGGACTGCGGAAGGTGCGGACATAAAAAACACTCCTTTTTGTTTTGGTACACCTGAAAGCCCATGTCTTCCAGGTGTAAAACAATAAAGGAGGTGCGCAGGACCGCGCGCCTGACGGCGCACGACATTGTTTTGACACACATCTTCTTCCATCCGGACTTTAACCGTTGGTCCCGGAGTTTCACCGGGTCAGCGGGCGCATTGCTGCGCCCGGTCGCGGACTGTACCGCCAGTGGGGGATCTCACCCCGCCCTGAAGACATTCGATTCAGTTGTCCGAACTCATTATAGTGCATCCCCGCGCCAAATGCAACAAAAATTTTGTTCCCCCCTCCCACAGCCCCTGCGGTTCCGCGCCTCCTTCCATATGCCGCTTCCTTTTTTCGTCGAAATTGGGTATAGTAGTCAGGTCACAGCCCCGGCCCTGCCGGTCTGGGGCCGCATGGGAGGGATCTTATGACCGGCATCAGTACGCTCGTCAATGTGTGCGCCCTTACCATGTGGCTTCTGCCCTTTGGTAGGGGAGGGACTTGCCTCTTACGCCAGTTTTGCACCGCCTGTCTTTACAAGAGACTTAGATAGCTTGACTGAAATAATAGACTAAAAAATTTATAAGAATAACACTCCGATGCATATTCGCAAGTCGGAGTGTTAGGGCTCTAGGTTAGATTCTGAGAAAAGTGGGGAGGAGAAAAATTCGCTCAGGTCAATTTCAAATCCCTGGCAGAGTTCATGGATGATTCGTAATTTCATAGATGGATAGGTGCAACTTACTAAATTGTTGATGGTGGATTTGGGGACTCCGCTTTTCTTATATAATTGATACTGTGTCATATCATACTCGTCCAGCAGTTCTATCAATCTTTTACTGACTGCCTCGTTCAATTGCAAGCGTTATCCCCCCTTCCTTTTCATCTAGCCACCTATGCTATGTATTATATGGCTTGATTTAGAGAAAATAGTCCATGTAGCTGGACGGAAGAGGGGTATTGTGATATAAATAAGAGTATATTTTAAGCTACGTCAACCAAAGGATGGGATAAGAGAATGTCAATTATGGAAGATAAGACGATCCTGTATTCTGTGCGCTATCCTTCGGCCCAGGAGGAGGGGGAGCGCATCAAGGTCCGGGGGGACAGGCAGGCGGCAGAGGCGAAGCTGACCGAGTTTCTGCGCCGCATGAGGGAGGAGCGGACTTATGAGCCCATCCCGGGGCGGGAGGAGAAGGGCAGGCGCTTCGCCGCCCTGGCCCGGGAGCTGTCCCAGATCTATGAGGTGGGCCTGGACATCCTGCGGACGCCCGACTCCATCGAGGCCGCCCTGCACCTATACTGTTCCGCCTATTCCAGGGATATGACGCGGCGGCTGGCAGAGCTGTTGGGGATGTGTGATGTCTGTGCCGCCAGCCGGCCCAGGACGGAGCCCAGTGATCTCACCCTCTCCCTCATGCTGTACACCCACCGCTGTTATGTGTCCGGCCGGCTGATCAGCGGCTGACCGGCCCAAGGGATAAAAAGGCGCGCCGCCCGGCTGGGCGGCGCGCCTGTCTGCGTCCATCAATAGTTCATCTGCTTGCGGCGGGACAGGTTCATGGTCCCGTCCTGCATGTGGTCCAGGTCATCCAGGGACTTGCCCGTGCCGTAGGCCACACAGGAGATGGCGTCGTCGGCCACATGGGTCTCGATGCCGGTGTGGGACTCCACCAGCTTGTCGAAGCCCCAGATCAGGGAGCCGCCGCCAGTCATCACGATGCCGTTGGTGGAGATGTCGGCCACCAGCTCGGGGGGCGTGCGCTCCAGCACGCCGTGGATGGCCTCCAGGATGCGGGTGGAGGGCTCTTCAAAGGCCTCGATCATCTCGCTGGAGGAGACGGTGAACACCCGGGGCAGGCCGGTCATCAGACAGCGGCCCTTGATGTCCATGGTGACCTCCTCCGGGCGGGGGAAGACACAGCCGATGGTCATCTTCAGCTCCTCAGCAGTACGCTCACCGATGAGCACGTTGTGCTTGCGGCGTATGTACTTGATGACAGCCTCGTCGAACTTGTCGCCGGCGATCTTGATGGAGGCGGACTCCACCACGCCGGACAGGGAGATGACCGCGATGTCGGCGGTGCCGCCGCCGATGTCCACCACCATGTG
>OIWN01000671.1_pt1 | contig 30520 bp, 27 predicted proteins | sample 1587591 | NCBI WGS metagenome assembly OIWN01 (sample SAMEA3888901, study PRJEB22519) | human gut metagenome | biome: human gut; feature: human-associated habitat; material: faeces | place: Denmark | collected 2010 | reverse complement strand
TAAATAGCTTTTTGATAAAAAAGAATTTTTTTAATAAAAGCCGCTTGCCTGAAAGGACAAGCGGCTTTTGTGTTGGCTATTTTGTCTTGAGTCGGATGATGATCTGGTGTTTTTCCGGGTCAATTATTTTTTCGACTGGTAAGGGAACCCCCTCGGCGTCCAGAAAACCGCAGGAACGAACTTCTGCACTGCCGAGGTTGACAGAATAGCTGGTGATGTGTCCATGGCCCCCTTTTTTGGGAGAAAGTTTAATGTCTTTAGTTTCCATGATGAATAGCCTCCCAGACATCCCAGAAAATGACGATTGCCGCCAGGATGATGGCAAGCCAGGTGACCCAGGAAAAGCCTTTTTGGATTCCCAAAATCACATTGGCCATTGTCAGCAAATACAGCGGGACATTTTTAAAATACTTCTTGTACATTGTTTGCGGATGGGTTATAATTTAATTAGAGAGGGGAGCGAGCGGTGAACCCGCTCCCCTTTCGGTTAGCCCTTAAGCACTGTGTAGATGACTGAAATGATTCCGGTAATCAGGGAGACGATTTGAAGGAATTTTTTCAGCTTTTTAACAAAGCGCTTTCGGGCTTTTTTCTTTTTCTTCTTGCCCATCCGTTTCACCTCCTTTCCTTTGATTATATTATATTATAGCGTAACGCTATTGTCAATGGTTTTTGAAAGAAAAATCGCATGATTAAGCGATTTTTTTAAATTTTCAGCCGGATTTCCAAACGAGAAAGCCGGCTTTTTTCATGCCGTTTTTCATATGAATGCAGAGTACTTCGCAGTAGCGAAAAAGAGAATTTTATAGAAAAAAATAATAAAGCGTTGAGAGAGGTGGTGAGATGCCCAGAGCACCAAATGAGAAGGTAAAACAGGCTCAGAAAATGTACCGAAAGGGAATGAAGCTGATTGAAATAGCACAGCAGCTGGAGCTACCTGCTGGCACCGTGCGGAGGTGGAAAAACACTTACCAATGGGATTCCGAACGTTCGGAAAAGAAAGCGAACGTTCGGAAAGAAAAAAGTAAGGGTTCGCAAGAGATAGATCACAGCGAAAAAGAGCAGATTTTTGAGCAGTTGGAAAATTCGGATTTGTCCGATAAACAGCGGCTTTTTTGTGCTTACTATATTAGAACTTTCAACGCGACAAAATCCTATCAAAAAGCATACGGCTGCAGCTATCAGACGGCGCTCACCAACGGGCCGGCATTACTCGGAAATACTCGGATAAAAAACGAGATCAAAGAGCTGAAAAAACAACGAATGGAGAGAGAACTTTTGACAGAGGAAGATATTTTTCAACGGTATGTGGACATTGCCTTTGCGGATATCACGGATTTTGTATTCTTCGGCCAGGAAGAGAAGCCTGTTATGGGACCATTTGGTCCGATCATGGTCAAAGGGGAGGACGGCCAAAAACATGAACTAAAGGAATTGGTCAACACTATAAAGTTTAAAGAATCAACAGAAGTGGATGGGCAGCTCATCAGCCAAATCAAGATGGGTAAAGACGGGGCTTCCGTTAAATTGTACGACAAAATGAAGGCGCTGGAATGGCTGTATCAATACTGTCTGGATCACCAGAACGGCGATAGCGAACAGGTCACCAACTTCACCCAGATACTCAACGATTCTATTTTAAAGCTCAAGGAGAAAGAAAATGAGAATGCTAAGAAGCCTGAAACAGAGATCAGAGAAGATTGATTTCCGGTTTTCTGACTTTTCGGAAAAGCAGCTCAAGGTCCTGCTGTGGTGGTGTAAGGCGTCTCCGGTAAGGGATCGGCTGTCAATCATTGCGGACGGCTCTATCCGGTCGGGAAAGACCCTGTCCATGTCCCTTTCTTTCGTGCTGTGGTCGATGGAAACGTTCAATGGCTGCAGTTTTGCCATGTGCGGTAAAACCATTGGCTCATTTCGGCGTAACGTCCTGGACACGCTCAAACGGATGCTGATAGGACTTGGGTATCGGGTACAGGATTCCAGAGCGGAGAATGTTGTTTATGTCTGTAGCGGGAACCGGATCAATAAATACTACATCTTCGGCGGACGTGATGAGCGCAGCCAGGACCTGATCCAGGGCATGACGCTGGCCGGCGTGCTGTTTGATGAGGTCGCCCTGATGCCGCAATCCTTTGTGCAGCAGGCAATGGCGCGCTGTTCAGTGGAAGGCAGCCGATTTTGGTTCAATTGCAATCCGGAAAATCCAGAGCACTGGTTTTACAAAGAATGGATTGCGCCGGAAGATGAAAAGAAAAGGGACAAAATATTTTATCAGCACTTTACCATGGAGGACAACCTCACGATCAGCGCGGAAAAGCGTGCGGAATATGAAAGCCTGTACAGAGGGGTGTTTTATGACCGGTTTATCCTTGGCAAGTGGGTTAAGGCAGAGGGCGTCATTTATCCGATGTTTAACAGGGAATATCATGTTGTCCCGCAGGAGGACCGGCCATACGACCAGTATTACATATCCTGCGACTATGGCACACTCAACCCGATGTCGATGGGATTGTGGGGCCGCGTGTCGGCTCACCTGGACAATGAGGGCAACCGCGTGCCGGAACGCTGGTATCGTATCCGGGAATACTACTGGGACGGCAGAAAGCAAAACAGGCAGCTGACCGATGAAGAGTATTATTTGGCATTGGAGGAACTGGCAGGAGGGAGAAGGATTGAGGATGTTATCGTAGACCCGTCCGCTGCCAGCTTCATTACCTGCATCCGCCGGCATGACCGCTATTCGGTCAAAAAGGCAGACAATGATGTGGTCAACGGAATCCGGCAGGTAGCAACCTACCTGCAGTGCGGCCGCATCTTTTTTAACGATTGCTGCAAGGATGCGATCCGGGAGTTTGGCCTGTATGTGTGGGACGAAAAATCAGGGAAGGATGCACCGCTCAAGGAAAACGACCACGCGATGGACGATATACGCTATTTTGTCCACACAGTCATGAAGAGAAGTGACGATATCATTTCACTGGAAGGGAGGTAATTGTCATCGGAATTTTTGATTTTTGGCGCAGGGACAGACCGTCAAGAAACTATGGGAGAAACAGCCGCTTTCTCCCGCGCTATACCTCGCCGCCCAGAAAGAATACCGAGGAATGGATCCGGTACTATGCACAGACCCCGCGCCTGGCGGTAGTTGGAAGAATAGCCTCTGATCTGTCGTTTGTGCAGGGCAAACTGTACAGGGTAAAGGAGGATGGCAGCGAGGAAGAAATAGAATCCCACCCTTTCCTTACCTTCTGGAAGCGGCTCAATCCTATGTACGAGTTTTCCTCCGCTGCGCTGTGGAAACTGTTTGAAACTTACCTAATGCTCAAAGGTGAAGCGTACTTTGTCATTGAGCGGGATCTGCTGGGCAGACCATCTGAACTGTGGCCGGTGCCGACGCACTGGGTGCAGATGACGCCATATCTTGGGTATCCGTATTATCAGATCAGGACATCAAGCGGTAGCATCATGAGTGTATCAGTCGATGATATGTTTGTTATGCGCGACCTCAACCCCTACGATCCGTTTGGACGCGGGCTGGGACAGAGTGAGCCGCTGGCGGATGAAATCGAGATCGATGAATATGCAGCCAAATTTCAGAAAAATTTCTTTCTGAACGACGCAACGCCGGCCACCATTATTTCAGGTGAAGACCTGACTGAGGAACAAAGGAACAGGCTGGAAGCTACCTGGAATGAATCCTATAAAGGGGTGCGCAACAGCCACCGCGCGACCTTTTTAAAAACGAATGTTACCGTCCAGAAATTGGCCGAGAACATGAAGGACATGGACATGATCCAGGGCAGAATTTTTATCCGCGATGCCGTCTTGGAACATTTTGGCGTGCCCCGGGAAATCATGGGAATCACCGAAAGCAGCAACCGGGCAACCTCGGAGGCAGCACAGTACATTTATGCGCAAAACGTGCTGATGCCAAAACTGAGGATGCGGGAGGAGGCAATCAACACCCAGCTCCTTCCGATGTTCGGGAAAAATCTGGTTTGGAGGTATGATGATATTGTGCCGAAAAATCAGGAATTCGACAAAGCAAAAGCAATCGACGGATGGAACTTTGGCCTTCTCACCAAGAATGAAAGCCGGCAGCTGCTTGATCTGGACGACGTGGAAAATGGAGACGTTTATAAGAGCAGCTTTTCTGATGTTTTCCTGGGAGCAGATGATGATCCGACTGTCTTCAGCCAGATGGATAGTGGAGCAGTACCAGAAGAAGATCAGGTAGAACTCAACCTGCCGATGGATGAACCCATGAAAGCGGCGCCGATCTCCCACCAGGCAAAGATGCTGATGAAGAGCTTTGACAGGGAGCTGCTTAAAAATGAGCGGCAGTTTCTGCGGGCAGCCAATCACTTCTTTTCCCGACAAAACGAGGAAATCCTTGCTGTACTGGAAGGAGATAGCAAGGCGAAGGACGACATCCGCGAGCAGCTCGAGCAGATGATCGAAAATGGATGCACCCAGGAAGAGATCGATTCATTTATCGACGGATTATATGACTGGGATAAGGGGGTAGCGGAGCTGAGCCAGCTCTTTGCGCCTCTGTGGCAATCGACCTATTTGTCCGGCTGCCAGATGGCAAATGACGCTTACCATATGTCAGTCAATGCGGAAAGGCTGTATCGCTTTGCCAGGACCGGCGGCGCACAGCGGGTGAAACGGATCACCGAAACAACCAAAGAAGGAATCCGGCAGATTGTGGCGTCTGGCATCGACACGGGAGAAACCTATCAGCAGATTGCAGACGGGATCAAAAACCTGATGCAGAGCACGCCAGCCCGCGCACGGACGATTGCGCAGACAGAGGCGCACACCAGCATGATGCAGGGACACATGGATGGAATGCAGGCGGGCGGGATCAAAACCAAAAAGTGGTTGACTAGCCGTGATGGGGCAGTTCGGGATTCCCACAAGAAGCTGCATGGAGAAGTGCAGGACATCAATAAACCGTTTTCCAATGGCCTGATGTTCCCGGGCGACCCAAATGTCAACAAGCCGGAAGAGGTCATTAACTGCCGCTGCAGGATGATCGCAGGTGATTTTTAATAGAGGATGCAGGGGAGACCCTGCTTTTTTATGCTCTGTAAGGAGGTAGGTTTCTTTACAAAGGCATAATCATAAATCACAACAAAAACCGAGCCAACCTACACTAAAACGTCGCTTTTTTCGAGGAAAAGGCGGCGTTTTTTCATGGCCCGGTTTTGGAAAGGAGTGGTGCTGACTTTATACTAAAACGAAAGGGGGAATTTTTTTAGCTGGCCGGGCCGGGAGGTCTGGCCTTTTTTCATCTCACGAAAAAGGAGGTTAGCCAATGGCAGATGAAAAAGTAAACGTGAGCCCAGAGGAAAAGAAAGCCCCGGAAGCTCCGGCCCCGTCCGGGCCGGGCGATCCGCCTGCGCCGAAGCACACCGAGGGGCCCGCTGTCCCTGGTGGAGATCAGACGGCCCCCGCTCATGTGGAGCCCGCCATGCCGGAAAAAACGGAGGGGCCCATCAAGCCAGAGCAGTCTGTTATCCCTGGTATGGGTGAGGACACTCCCGCACCGTCCAGCAAGGTGATCAACCTCTCGGACATCCAGGCCGCTGATAAGGGCGGTAAGGAGGCTTCTACTCCCACTCTGGAAAAGAAAGCGCCGGAGGCGGATAAGCCGCCGAAGCGCCGGGGCCGTCCGCCGAAGGAGCAGGCCGGGCCGACTGTGGAGAAAAAGTCGAAAGCGGCGGAGCCCCGCACAGGCCGCCCGTCTAAGGTTGACAAGGCGGCCCGTGAGGAGGCTCCGCCCTCTGTTCGGGACAAAGTGTCCAGAGGTAAGAAAGCCGACAAGGGTAAGGAAACGGGTTCCGGCGGTGCGCCTGCGTCTAAATCCGCTAAGACGGTAAAGCCGGGCAAGGCCGCTCCCGTCAAGGAGGCGGCAGTCCCGCCGCCGGAGATTAAACTGCCGCCCACGCCGGAGGTGCCGCCCCGCCCGGTGGAAGAGGGAAAAATCGTCTATCTGAAAATGGCGGAGCTTCATCCGTTCCATACATTCCGGGAGCACCCCTACAAGGTGCAGGACGATAAGGCGATGGACGATCTGGTGGGGACGATCAAGGAACACGGCATTATGACCCCCGCCACCGTCCGCCCGGAAAAGGACGGCAAGGGCTATGAGATTATCGCGGGCCACCGCCGCCATCATGGTGGTGCGCGGGCCGGGCTGGAGGAAATGCCCTGTATCGTCCGGGAGATGACTGACCTTGAAGCTGTCCGGGAAATGCGGAACAGCAACAAACAGCGCGGCGATCCGCTCCCCAGCGAGCTGGCAAAGCTCCTGGATTTGGAGGTGGAGGCCATCAAGCGCCAGGGGGCCCGCCCGAAAACGGAGAAAGAGGCCGAGGCCCTTGGTAAGCTCTCGGTGGAGATCGTTGGCAAGGATCACGACATGAACTATAAAAAGGTCATGCGGTATATCCGGCTCAACTCCTTGGTGCCGGAGCTTCTGGACAAGGTGGACGCAAAGCAGATGGGCTTTATGCCTGCGGTGGAGATCTCGTATATCAGGCCGGAAAACCAGCGGCTGATTGCCGTTTCCATTGACGGGGAGCAGTCCTCCCCCTCGGTGGCCCAGGCGAAGCGGCTCCACGAGCTGGACAAGGAGGGCAAGCTCAACGGCGATGTGATTGACGGTATTTTGAGCGAAGAAAAAAAGGAGGATCGCGGTGTGATTATTTCGACTGCTGAACTGTCTAAGTATTTCGGCAAGGAGGTCACTCCTGCCAAAATGAAGGAGCAGATCATGGCGCTGCTGGACGAGTGGAAAGAGAAACAGCCGCCCGAACTGGCGCAGCCGGACAGGAAAAAGGACTTGGAGAAGTAACCGGGCCCCGCTTCTGGACACTTTGTCCAGAGGTAAGCGCCCCGCGCTTGGGATGGGCTCTGTGGTGATATATCCCCCGTCGCCGCCTATATTCCTGCACAGCCGGGAGTGGGCCGTCAAGGGTGCAACGCACCGCCGCTCGCGGCGGCTTGCCCTTGACGGTCTGCCCCGGCTGTGCTACTTCCAGCGGCGCGGCGGGGGTATATATCCTCCAGAGCCGCCCCCTTTCCCTGGATAGGGAAAGGGCGGGGGGATAGGGTCGAACTACCTATTATAAATATCGGAGGTGTTGAAGATGAAACGATCCCTTGCTTATATTACCGCCGCATGGCGCGGCGATCCTGCGGTGGACATGGAACAGGCGGCGCATTTCTGCCGTGTGGTCTACGATGCGGGCTATTCCCCCATCTGCCCCATGCTCTATCTGCCGCTGTTCCTCAATGACGCGGTGCCGGAGGAGCACAAGAACGGCATCGACATGGGCCGCGATCTGCTCCGGCGCTCCCGTGTGCTGGTGGTGTGCGGCCATTCCGTCACCGAGGCCATGAAAAATGATATTGCCGTGGCCCAGCGCCTGGGGATCACCGCGACTACCCTTGAGGGCATCCTGACCGTCAAGGGCCAGGGGCGGTGCTGATGGCGTCCCTGTTTGAAGCCTACATCACCAACCTGGGAAAATACAACGAGGGCGAGCTGGTCGGTGAAACCTTGAAATTCCCCACTACCACGGAGGAGGTGCAGGGACTTCTGAAACGCATCGGCGTGGACGGGGTGCGGTATGAGGAATTTTTCATCACCAGCTTTGACGGTGATGTGCTGGGGCTCTATGACTATCTCACGGAATATGAAAACCTGGACGAGCTCAATCATCTGGCCTGCCTGCTTTCCGAGCTGGATCAAGGCGACTTGGAAAAGTTTGAGGCGGTCATTGACAGCGGCGAACATACTTCCAGTGTAGCTGACCTCATCAATCTGGCACAAAACCTGGATTGCTACGAGTTTTATCCCGGTGTGGAGGACGATGAAACCCTGGGGCGCATTTATGTGGAGGATATGGAGGCCATTGACATTCCCGATCACCTGCTCCCTTACTTCGATTATGAAGCATATGGGCGGGACGTGCGGATCAACGAGGACGGCCACTTTGCCCCCGGCGGCTATGTACTGAACAACGGCGGCAAATTCATCGAGCACTACCACGGGATCGAGGACATTCCCGCCGAGCACAAGGTTTTCGCGTTCCCGCAGCTCTCGGTGCGGGAGCAGATGGCGGCCTACAAAGAAATTATTGACGGCTCCTCCCTGGAGGGCTATCGGAAGATTGCCAAAAAGGAGCATGAGGAGCGGTAGTAGCACTTCTGGACACTTTGTCCAGAGGTGCTTTTTTCATGGAAAGGAGGGATACGGCTGATTGATGAGGACGTTTCCAGACGTACCATAGCAGTTTCCATCAAGGCGACAAAGTTCACGGGCCGGGTGCTGGCCCAGGCGTGTCTGGCGGTGGGCCGGAAGATCAAAAAAGCTCACCGGGCCCGCCAGACGCCCCACGGCAAACAGACGGTGCGCCAGCTCATGGGCCACGGGGCCACTACGAACAGCATCGAGGTGGAGTCCCCAAAGGACTTTGACCGGGTAGCCCGGAAATGGAATGTAGACTATGCCTTTTATAAAACCGGGCCGGACAAGTACCTGCTGTTTTTCAAAAGCGGGCAGGCTGATGCCATCACCGCTTGTTTTTCGGAATATTCCCGGCGTGTGATGAAGCGTTCCAAGTCCCGGCGCGTCCCGATCCGGGAACAGCTCAAACGGGCCGCCGCTGAACTGGCCCGCCAGCCGTCCCACAAGAAAGAACGTGCAAGGGAGGCGGTGCATGAGGACAGATAGCGTCAAAAAGTATGTGATACCCAATATCCCGTATCTGTTTATTCTGTGGGCCTGCCTAAAGCTGGGGACGGCCTACCGCCTGGCCCCTGGAGCAGACTTTGCTCACAAGCTCATGGGCCTGGGGCAGAGCATCGGCCCGGCCTTTGCCGACTTTGCGCCGGGGCTGGCCCCCTTTGACTGGCTCATCGGTATTGTGGGCGCGGTGAGCTTTCGCCTGCTGATCTACTTCAAAAGCAAGAACGCAAAGAAATTTCGGCGGGATGAGGAATACGGGTCGGCCCGTTGGGGCACCGAAAAAGACATCAAGCCCTTTGTCGATCCAAAGTTTGAGAACAACGTCATTTTGACAAAGACGGAGTTTCTCACTATGAACACCCGCCCTAAAAACCCGGCCAACGCCCGCAACCTCAACGCCTGCATCATCGGCTCGTCCGGGTCGGGCAAAACCCGCTTCTGGCTCACGCCCCAGCTACTCCAGGCGCACAGCTCCTATGTGTGCGTCGATCCAAAAGGCGGGGTGCTCTCCCAGGTGGGGGCTTTCCTGCAACGCCGGGGCTATAAGGTCAAAGTGTTCAACAGCATCGACTTTTCAAAATCCATGCACTACAATCCGCTGTCCTACATCCACAATGAGGCTGACATCCTAAAGTTTGTCGATACCCTCATAGCGAACACCAAAGGCGAGGGCAAGGAGGGCGATCCGTTCTGGACAAAGGCAGAAACGCTCCTTTATTGTGCGTTGATTGCCTATATCATCTTTGAAGCGCCTGCCGAGGATCGGAATATCAATACCCTGGTGGACATGATTTCCGGCATGGACGTGAAAGAGGATGACGAGTCCTATATGAACGCGGTGGACTATATGTTCAAGGGCCTGGAAAAGCGCAAGCCGGATTGCTTTGCCGTGAAGCAGTACAAGAAATATAAGCTGGCCAGCGGCAAGACCGCAAAATCAATTCTGATTTCCTGTGGTTCCCGGCTGGCCCCCTTTGACATCCCCCAGCTTCGGGAGATTATGAGCTATGACGAGCTGGAGCTTGACCGCATCGGGGATCGGAAAACGGCGGTTTTCTTCACAATTTCCGACACAACCCCCACTTATAACTTCATTGTTGCCCTGGCCTTTTCGCAGATGTTCAATCTCCTGTGTGAACGGGCAGACAATGTTCACGGGGGCCGCCTGCCCCATCATGTGCGGGTGCTGTGGGACGAGGCGGCGAACACGGGGCAGGTGCCCTCGCTGGAGAAACTTGTCGCCGTTATTCGTTCCCGCGAGGTGAGTCTGTGCCTGTTCTACCAGCAGTACGCGCAGTGCAAAGCCATTTACAAAGACAACGCGGAAACGATCCTGGGAAACATGGACAGCGTGATCTTCCTGGGTGGCCGGGAGAGCTCCACCATCAAGGAAATATCGGAAAACTGGCTGGGAAAGGCCACCATCTCCATGCAGACCGAGGGCCGCTCCCGTGGGCAGTCGGAAAGCTACAACCAAAACACCCAGCGGCTGGGCCGGGAACTGATGACACCCAGCGAGCTGGCTACCATGCCGGGCGACAAGTGCATTTTGCAGCTCCGGGGCCTGCCCCCGTTCTTTTCGTCCAAATACGATTTGAAACAGCACCCCAATTACAAGTACACGGCTGAGGCCGATAAAAAGAAGAACGCCTTTGACCTGGATAAGCTCATCAACCGCCGCAGGCGGCCTGGGCTTAACGAGGCTTGTGAGGTGTACGAGGTAGACGTATCCGAAGCGGGGCCCGTAAGCGAGGACGAGGACATCCTCAACTACGACGACGTGGACGATCCGGATGCCTATGTATAAATCACTTCTGGACAAAGTGTCCAGAGGTCGCAACTTGCCGCCCAAACGGGCGGCTTTTTTCATGGCCGGGGAAAACCCCGGAGAAATGGAGGCTATATGCAGTTCTTTTCTTCCGCTATTGATACTTTGCAGACCCTTGTTGTGGCTCTCGGCGCTGGCCTTGGCGTGTGGGGCGTTGTCAATCTCCTGGAGGGGTACGGCAGCGATAATCCCGGCGCCAATGCTCATGTACGGTAAGGAAGCAAGCAACCGAAAACAAGAGATAGACCGCCAGCACTACACTATTCCGAACCAAAGACCAAAAGATAAGCATTGTGGGAAAATCTAAACTTTTGGATTTTCCTACAATGCCAACTACGGCGGAATCCCTCCCACTCCTTATATCTTTCTGTATACATTGAATTTGTATTTAGTAAAATGCAGACAACACCACGGATCGGCTTTTGGTTGGACAATTCCAACCAAACACCACAGCAGACAGCAGAAAACATTCTGAACGCTAGGAAGCCGGTATGATTGTTACATATAAGGGGAAGAAAAATTTCTTTTAGGTACTTGCTTTCCTAAAACTGATGTGATACAATGATTTAATCCAGAAAAGGAGTAAAAAATATGCGGCAAGGTATTCTTAAATAAAACTATAATCAAATAGTGGGAACAAAGGATTATGATAGCTCCTTTTGTAGGGGCTTAGTTTTTTGTACCCAATTTAAGAATACTTTTGCCTTATCAATTTTGACATATCCCCAAAAACAGCAATCACAAACAGGTGTATGCTGTATATGTGTATGTCCGCAACTTATAATCCCCAGTGGTAAAAGTATTTTACTGCTGGGGATTTTTATGCCCTTTGGGGCTGTAAAGGGAGGACAATCACATGAAAATAATCAATATTGGAATTCTTGCCCATGTAGACGCTGGAAAGACGACCTTGACGGAGAGCCTGCTATATGCCAGCGGAGCCATTTCAGAACCGGGGAGCGTCGAAAAAGGGACAACGAGGACGGACACCATGTTTTTGGAGCGGCAGCGTGGGATTACCATTCAAGCGGCAGTCACTTCCTTCCAGTGGCACAGATGTAAAGTTAACATTGTGGATACGCCCGGCCACATGGATTTTTTGGCGGAGGTGTACCGCTCTTTGGCTGTTTTAGATGGGGCCATCTTGGTGATCTCCGCTAAAGATGGCGTGCAGGCCCAGACCCGTATTCTGTTCCATGCCCTGCGGAAAATGAACATTCCCACCGTTATCTTTATCAACAAGATCGACCAGGCTGGCGTTGATTTGCAGAGCGTGGTTCAGTCTGTTCGGGATAAGCTCTCCGCCGATATTATCATCAAGCAGACGGTGTCGCTGTCCCCGGAAATAGTCCTGGAGGAAAATACCGACATAGAAGCATGGGATGCGGTCATCGAAAATAACGATGAATTATTGGAAAAGTATATCGCAGGAGAACCAATCAGCCGGGAAAAACTTGCGCGGGAGGAACAGCAGCGGGTTCAAGACGCCTCCCTGTTCCCAGTCTATCATGGCAGCGCCAAAAATGGCCTTGGCATTCAACCGTTGATGGATGCGGTGACAGGGCTGTTCCAACCGATTGGGGAACAGGGGGGCGCCGCCCTATGCGGCAGCGTTTTCAAGGTTGAGTACACCGATTGCGGCCAGCGGCGTGTCTATCTACGGTTATACAGCGGAACGCTGCGCCTGCGGGATACGGTGGCCCTGGCCGGGAGAGAAAAGCTGAAAATCACAGAGATGCGTATTCCATCCAAAGGGGAAATTGTTCGGACAGACACCGCTTATCAGGGTGAAATTGTTATCCTTCCCAGCGACAGCGTGAGGTTAAACGATGTATTAGGGGACCAAACCCGGCTCCCTCGTAAAAGGTGGCGCGAGGACCCCCTCCCCATGCTGCGGACGACGATTGCGCCGAAAACGGCAGCGCAAAGAGAACGGCTGCTGGACGCTCTTACGCAACTTGCGGATACTGACCCGCTTTTGCGTTGCGAAGTGGATTCCATCACCCATGAGATCATTCTTTCTTTTTTGGGCCGGGTGCAGTTGGAGGTTGTTTCCGCTTTGCTGTCGGAAAAATACAAGCTTGAAACAGTGGTAAAGGAACCCTCCGTCATTTATATGGAGCGGCCGCTCAAAGCAGCCAGCCACACCATCCATATCGAGGTGCCGCCCAACCCGTTTTGGGCATCCATAGGACTGTCTGTTACACCACTCTCGCTTGGCTCCGGTGTACAATACGAGAGCCGGGTTTCGCTGGGATACTTGAACCAGAGTTTTCAAAACGCTGTCAGGGATGGTATCCGTTACGGGCTGGAGCAGGGCTTGTTCGGCTGGAACGTAACGGACTGTAAGATTTGCTTTGAATACGGGCTTTATTACAGTCCGGTCAGCACGCCGGCGGACTTCCGCTCATTGGCCCCGATTGTATTGGAACAGGCATTGAAGGAATCGGGGACGCAGCTGCTGGAACCTTATCTCTCCTTCATCCTCTATGCGCCCCAGGAATACCTTTCCAGGGCTTATCATGATGCACCGAAATACTGTGCCACCATCGAAACGGCCCAGGTAAAAAAGGATGAAGTTGTCTTTACTGGCGAGATTCCCGCCCGCTGTATACAGGCATACCGTACTGATCTGGCCTTTTACACCAACGGGCGGAGCGTATGCCTTACAGAGCTGAAAGGATATCAGGCCGCTGTCGGTCAGCCGGTCATCCAGCCCCGCCGTCCAAACAGCCGCCTGGACAAGGTGCGCCATATGTTCAGTAAGATTCCTTGATACGCCACAGCAAGGATGGTTATTGCATTTCCCTGCCTTTCGTGGTAAAATGTAGTTGTAAACCACCAGAGAAAACAACAACCCTGCTACCCCCCGTTATCACCACCGATAACAATTTGATAACAGCCCATCGTATAGGGCTGGATAATATGGACACATCAAATAATCAAAAAAATGAGGTATCAAATTTATGAAGCAAAATCCGTTAAATATGATGCCCAACAACGAGTGGGAATAATTTCGGAAATCTCCGGAACCCGCATGAATACAGGCTTTTCGACCTGTTACTTTGCTTATTGATACTAATTTGATACTGGATTCATCTGAACAGTATTACCGTGAATGATTGCAAAGGACAAGTAAAACCGCCCTGCTGAACGACAAATTCAGCAGGGCGGTTTTGCTTGTCCTTATTTATTTTTGCGCCACAGGATATTCGGTGTAGCCTTACCTAAATCATCACAGGTGTCCGGCCAGTTGAGTTTCCATTCAAAGTATTCATCTCTGGAGATTTGCTTGGATAGATACTCCTGCTGCCGCACCAACCATTCCCGCATAAAGTCATTGACCAGAGCGTTGAAGTACATAGCAATCGGCGGGCGAAGCGGCCAATCATCGGACGGATTGTATCGAGCAGAGGTATCTTCCCTTGCAGATATACGCGCATCGTAGTTTTGTGGCAACTCATTCGGTGTAAGTTGAAACAGGCGGATACCACCAATGTCGCTTTCCTCTAACCAGAACAGAGTTCGTATCAAATCTTCCGGTGCGCTATCCCCCGGGCAAGCCGAATAAAAGTTTAGTCGATTGACCTTCAGCGCAAACGCAATTTTATCCAACATTTCTTTCCGTGGTACGCGATAGTCTGTTTCGTACTGTGCGATTCGATTGTCCGCACCTTTTTCAGGAAAGCCGACCGCTAATCCAAGTTCTTTCTGAGTCATACCACGAAAGGTCCGAATTGTCCGAATTTTTTCTCCAACCGTCATTATGTGTCACCGCCTTGAATGTAGTATACCGTGAGCAGAAAGAATATGCAAGCGAAATGTTAACAATTTTGCGAAAGCCACTTGACATTAACATTATTGTTAATATATAATGCAAGCAAGTAATATTAACATAAAAGCGAATGTTAAACAAAGGAGAGATTTAAATGCAAAACAAACTATTTCTAAATGCAGAGGAAGTTTCTCAAATTCTTTGCGTTTCCAAAGCCCACGCCTACAAAATCATCCAACGCATGAACGAAGAATTGAGTGCAAGAGGGTTCATGGTCATTCCCGGCAAAGTTAGTCGCCGTTACTTTGAGGAGAAGTTCTACGGAATGAGCGATCAGCAATAGGAGGTGATAAAATGCCAGCTTACAAAGATAAATCAAAAGGTACATGGTATGCGTCCTTTTACTATGAAAACTGGACCGGCAAGAAAGAAAAGAAGATGAAGCGTGGCTTCAAGACCAGACGGGAGGCTCTGGAGTGGGAACGAACTTTCCTGCAACAGAAAACCTCAAATTTGAATATGACATTTGAAGATTTTGTCCCGTTATATATCACGGATATGAAAAATCGATTCAAAGAAAGCACTTGGCTAACGAAAGAGCATATTATTCGTACAAAATTGGTTCCCTACTTTGGAAAGCGGAAGATGTGTGACATTTGCTCCAAAGATGTGATGGCGTGGCAGAATGAGATGATGGGGCACCGATCCGAAGCTGGAAAAGCATATTCCCCAGTCTATCTGAAGACGCTTCATAATCAACTCAGTGCGGTGTTCAACCATGCGGTCAGGCACTATGGTCTGAAAGCGAATCCAGCAGCACAGGCGGGCAATATGGGGAAGGCAAAGAACGGTGAAATGCAGTTCTGGACAAAAACCGAGTATTTGCAATTCATCGAAGCGATGATGGACAAGCCTCGTTCCTTCTATGCCTTTGAAATGCTCTATTGGACTGGAATTCGAGAAGGTGAACTGCTTGCTCTGACACCTGCGGATTTTGATTTTGAGCGGCAAACAGTTTCTATCACAAAATCCTATCAGCGAATGAAAGGCCGAGATGTTATCACAGACCCGAAAACACAGAAAAGCAATCGTGTTGTCCAGATGCCATCATTTCTCTGTGACGAAATACGGGACTACATCAAAACACTGTATGCTGTACAGCCGGATGACCGTATCTTTCAAGTTACGAAATCGTATTTATTTCGGGAAATGGAGCGCGGCTGCAAGGAAACCGGCGTTAAGCGTATCAAGATACATGGTTTGCGACATTCCCATATTTCTTTGCTGATCGACATGGGATTTTCAGCATTGGCAATCGCAGACCGTGTTGGCCATGAAAGTATCGACATTACCTATCGCTACGCACACCTATTTCCCACAAGGCAGACAGAAATGGCAAGCAAATTAGACATAGAGAGAAATGAGGACAAGTTATGTCGTTGAAGAACCTCGATCATAAGAATAGGTGGCGCAACAAGACAGTTGCCTTTCGCGTATCACCAGAGGAAGATGCACAAATTGAAACTTTCGTCAAACTTTCTGGACTGACAAAGCAGGACTATATCACTCGCCGTTTGATTTGCAAGGATGTGGTGGTGCAGGGCAATCCGAGAGTTTACAAAGCGCTGCGTGACCAGCTTTCCGCTGTACTGAGCGAATTGCGGCGCATTGATGCAGGAAACGGCATTGATGATGAACTGCTGGACACTATTCAAATGATTGCCTCCATTATGGATGGCATGAAGGAGGTGTCACAGTGAGCCTTGCAAAAAAGAAAACGACTGCTCCCTATCCGTCTGTTGGCGCAGACGAGGAACAGTCGCTTAACAAAATAACCAATTTAAGTATAGCAATAGAGTCCGCAGAAAACAAGTCCTCGGAGCCAAGTTTCAATGAAATGTTCCGAAAAATGCAGCGCATTTATGACCCGGCATACCTGCCTGCCGTATCCATGCAGGACCTCTATGAGACCATCTATCCCAGCAGACCGCCTATTATTGACGGTCTGCTCTATGCAGGAACATATCTTTTTGTGGGCGCTCCCAAGGTGGGCAAGTCGTTTCTCATGGCCCAGATTGGCTATCATGTGAGTACAGGACTGGAACTATGGGGCTACCCGGTTCATCAAGGAGCCGTGCTGTATCTGGCGTTAGAGGACGATCACCGGCGATTGCAAGACAGGCTGTTCCGTATGTTTGGCACAGAAAGCGCGGATAATCTCTATTTCTCCATTTACGCCAAACAATTAGGTGCCGGTCTGGAAGAACAGCTTAAATGGTTTGTGCAGGAACACCCGGATACCCGGCTTATTATCATCGACACACTGCAAAAAGTCCGCGAATCCGGTGGAGATACATACAGCTATGCCAGTGATTATGAAGTCATCACTAAACTGAAAGCATTTGCCGATGAGCACGGCATTTGCCTGCTGCTTGTTCATCACACCCGCAAGCAACAGGCGGAGGATAAATTCGATATGATCTCCGGCACGAATGGTCTGCTGGGTGCGGCAGACGGAGCCTTTCTTCTGCAAAAGGAGCGCAGGACTTCCAACGCTGCTACACTGGACATTTCCGGACGCGATCAGCAGGATCAGCGCCTTTACTTGACCCGAAACGAAGAACGGCTGATATGGACGCTAGAGCGAGCAGAAACCGAATTGTGGAAAGAGCCGCCAGACCCAGTACTGGCGGCGATTGCAGCACTGGTGACAGCCGAACAGCCTCAATGGAGCGGAACGGCAACAGAACTCGTTGCCGCTCTGGGACTGAAGATGAAACCCAACGCCCTCTCCATGCGGCTCAATGTCCGTGCAGGTAAACTCCAGTGCGAATATGGCATCCGCTATGAGAGCCACCGCAGCCACGCTGGACGGACACTCTCTTTCACCTTAGATTGTCCGCAAGCGTGACGACCGTGACGGCTGTGACGACTTTTGCGTCGGTGGCAAAAACATCGTCACGGTCGTCACGGCTGTCACGGGGGAACGATTTTTCTCTCGGCTGAGTGTGTGAAAACATGCCGCAGGCGGCTTGAAATTCGGTGTAATTTTAATCACTCCGAATATTCTCGCAAGCATAGCAAAATGACGGCATTTTGCTTAGAGTGCCGTTCGTTTCCGAACAGCACAGCTTGTTAGGGCGAACCCTAAGACCCCAATCACAAGGACGAATTTTATTATCGTAAGAAAGGCAGGAACGAATAATGACACAGGCGATTTTTGAAGCGATGGGCGGCAGCTATATGGAGGTCAATGGATTTCGTATCCCATGTTTGTTGTCCTTATCAGACGGACAGCAAACAATCGGCGTATGGGGGCAGCGTCATCTGCGCTACATTCAGGAACACCGTCGAGCGACATACATCAGCTTGAAAACCACTGGAAAACTGAACAACTATCTTGCGGGCATTGACCAGCAGGCGGAGGAAATGTTCGTGCGGCTGGTTCAGCAAATGGCAGAATGCGAAGGTGTTACGGAGAAGTTGAAAGAGGCTGCCCCGATGGAGTGGGTACGGAGGATGAACAATATTCGTAACAGAGTTATGGAAATAATCAGCAATAGCCTGATCTGCAACTAAGCAAAGGGGCAGGGATTTTTCCCTGCCCCTTTGCGATGTCAGATTGTGTTTCGCAACACATGAGCTTTAATTGAGCATTGACTAAAATATTGCAAAATGCTTGTCCACAAGAAAAATTCATAAGAAGATTGAGTGCACTACGCTCATCTAATAAGTAGCAAGAACTGTGAGCGTGTATTAACATTTCACTGCTGTAATCTTTGGCCCATATGCAATCTTCCAACTAATCGAACGGGAAAATATGTTTTATATTGAGTCAATCGTTGAAAGAAGTGCCTTCGCATACTGTTTTGCAGTGCTTTCTAGGCCGTTTTGGGTTACACCGAAAATCCAAAATGCAAGTAATACTATATTAACCGAGAAGGCAATGTAGTTGCTTACAGGTATTTGAGCGAACGATTTAAAGTAAAACAACGAGTATGCCGCAGCAAGAAAGCCAAACACTATGCACAGCAAAATCCCAATTCTCTTATTGGAGTAAAGAGTCCTATAAAAACCGTAGTTAATATTTTCCTCCATGACTAAAGAATTGGTTCTGGTTTTTTCTCTTAAATACCGAATGGCACTTTCACAGCACTGATAAAAACTTTTGCTGGCATTCGGGTGTTGAAATTCAGAAAATGTTTGGTCAATCTCTGCAAGTTTTTTATAGTACCGCTTTTTAGAGGTTGGATTAATAACTTCATCATCTGGCATGAGAAACTGTGCAGCATAATTTTTGAACGGAAGTTTCTTTTTGTAAATCTGTCTCTGCACAATTGGAAGATAGTTCGTAAATGCCAGAAGAACAGCGATAATGATAGATGATGAGACAACAGTAGCTATTTCTTGAAAGCAAAGAAATATTGTAATAGCCACTGGTGCTAAGACGATAATGCTAGCGCTCAAACGAACGCGAATATGGTAAGCGTCGAGTAGTTCTATCTTCATGGCTTTCCTTTCTCGTTAAAGCTTGCTATAAGCGACTTCAAGACGCTCCCAGATGTTACCCTGAGCGTTATAGAAATCCAGTTCGGCATCAGAAATATTGAAACCAAAGCCGTAAGGAATACCGCTGTGCAAATAACAATAATCAGCTTTTAGATCAGGGACATAGAATTGTTTCTGGAATGTATATTTCTTGAATGTGCGCCCTAAACAGCTAGTAACGACAATACAGCGCTCTGGAATTTGACGATGGTATATCTCCATGTAATCGGCAACATAGTTTGTATGTCCGGTAATGAAAAGTACATCCGGCCCCTTTGTGCCAACAGGAATCAAAGGAATATAGCTTCCTTCCGGTTTTCCCGGAAGGAAGTACAGGTGAAAAATATCGAACAGATACTCCTGACGAGCTTTCAGTTCATGGGCTTGGCTTTTATGCAGAAGGTAGCGCATTAGTCCCTCCCCCTGAGGTAGGAACCGACAGAGGTGGTGAGTCTGAATGTAGAGCATTCGCAGGCCTGGTCGCCATTTCTAGTGTTATAGATGACATGGCCTCGCTTATATTTTTCTACCAACTTGTCCGAGCCACCATTAGTGTCACCTGTATTATCAGACGCAAAATAAACGGTATAATTATCTTTCGCATCAAAGATTTCCTCTGCTTGAACGAGCTTACCATGGTGGGGAAGTTGGATAGCGGAGTGGTCTTTTAGGTTATCCTTGAGTGCTTCGAAACTGCTATCTCCTGTCAGAAGGAGCTTTTTCGTGTCACTGAAGTTTACAGACAACTGGGTGCTGACAGCATTTACGATGGTTTCCTTGTCAATGTCGTCGCTTTCACGGCTGTCGATTCTCTTTGCTACAGCCTCCAAAGCGTATTCTTTGCTGGGACCGGGAATTGTGATCCCTGTAGCCACATCGGCGTCAGCAAAGATATCCTTTAGAGCAATCTTCCCAGAAAGAGAATAAATGTTGTCGTAGATTTCTGCAATTCGGGCAGCGATAGATTCTCGGGTACGACGTCGGTCGTTGACTTTGTCCAGCAGTTCGTCCTTGTATTTCAGAAGCAATAACGTATAAACCGCAGACAGCTTATCTTGCTCAATAAGGTAGGGTATACCATCGAAGTGGTCTGCATCGTTGTGGGAAAGCACAAGTTTTGCTTTGGAATAAGCATGTGTGTCCATATACTCGACAACTCTGCGGGCATGTTCTTCGCACCCGCAGTCGTAGATGACGAGTTCTGAACCGTTGTCTACTAGAATGCAGTCACCATTATTTTTACTAGGGTCACTATAGCCGTTTGCGCTCAAAAAGGTTACTACCATAAAATACTCCTTTATTATCAGTTATTACCCTCCATTATTCGACAAGCCTCCATCTGGCCGGCTTCAGAGGAAGACAAGGAATAGCGGGGCCTTTGGATGATAACAGTATACACAAGAATGAAACGTTTAGATAGAGTAATAAGTAAAGCAATTGGTGGTTAATATAAATATAAAATATATTTTTGTAAAGCAATTAGTGGTAATTGCTTTACCTGTATGGTATAGTTATGATAAGGTTATTATGTGAAGAGGTGCATCATGGCCAAACATATTTTTAGGCGAGCAGATGAGGAACGGACAGAATTGCTAGGCCATGATGAACTTTTCGTTCAAAAGGGCAAAGGCAGCGATACTTATTACAACGCTTGGCTGCATGATCCGGAAATCGAGTGTTGCCCGCGTTGTAGAAGTGATGCGATAAAAACCCAGGACTTGTTTTCTAAAACATATTTGGATCTAGTTTCTGATGGGCAAAAAGAAAAAGTGATCCAACTCGAATATGAGTTTTATAAATACAGATGTCTCAATAAAACTTGCGGACATATATTTTCCAAACCGGTTTGTTTTGCATCCAGAAGAGACAATGTAACAATTCGTCTGGAAAATGAAATTGCACAGCGAGTCCTCAATGGAGCCAGTTATGCACAAATTGCAAACCAGTTATCTGGATCAATCACTAGGCAAGCTGTTGGGCAAATTTTCAATCGATGGGTACGAAAAAAGGAAGCTTGCCGTAAGACAGCAAAACTTCCTTCTAAGTTGGCAATTCTATCTGGTAAAACGGATAGATATCAGTATACAGTATTTCTGAACCTTGATGATGGTATTCGAGTGTATGACATTATTTATGGTGTCAGTTCTGCTGATATTGTAGCAGCGCTTTTGAAAAATAATGTTTCCGATGTGCAAGTAGTTCTTTCGGACTGTAACCCTATTATCGTAGATACAATACGAGGTTATTTGCCAAATGCTCTTCATATCATCCCTGTAGAATACTGGTTTTCTCTTGTTTCTGTCGATTTTGCTGAATTTGCCCACGAAAAGCTAAAATGGAGCTCAGTGAAAGATAAAGACACTCTAATTATGATGCCCGAAGGAGAGCTCGGCTATCGAGTAACTGACCTGCAACAGCTACTGAATACTCGTCCTGGCATCAAACCAGCATACAATGATTTTAACCACTTACGGAACATTATTGCTCGCCGGGATGAGATGTGGGTATATCGTGAATTAGAAGAATGGGTGGATTCTACAGACCGAGAATTTCAAGAAGCGTTGTCTGCAACAAAGTTTCAGTTGCAGACATATAAACAACAGATAGCTGCTCATGTAGAGCACAGAAACCTCGTACCAGAGCGACTGTTTACCTTTACATCCAGATTGGAAAATACAATCTCCAGTCTGCGCACTTTTTCGGATGAAGTTTTGAAGGCAAGGATTTTATACAGTGTCGAGGCGGATTTAGAACACTGGAACGGCGTACCGCTCGATGAGGTCCTAGCCGTTTTTGATCAACAAGTACATGACAATGGAGGAAACGAATAATGAGTCCCAGCGAACAGAAAATTAATGAAGTAGGCCGACGGGCACAAGAAAATGCGAATCTGATCTGGAATGCTGCTAACTCCCTTTTTGGAGCTTTTAAGCCGCATGAATATGGTCTGGTAATCCTGCCCATGTGTGTGATCAAGCGCTTTCACGATTGTCTCCTCCCCTCGCATGATGCGGTGCTGGAAGCAAACAAGCAATATGAGAGCTTTGGAGAACTGAAAGTCGGCTTTTTGAAAGAGGCTGCTGGCTATCAATTTTATAACACCAGCAAGTTCACTTTTAGTAGCCTCATCACCGACCCAGAAAACATCGAAGACAACTTCCGAGATTATCTTGCAGGTTTCTCCGATAATGTACATCAGATTCTCTCACGCATGAATTTCCAAGCGCAGATAGATCGTATGGTCGAAGCGGGTGTACTCTATCAAGTCATTATGGACTTTTCTGCTGAAAATTTGGATATGAGCCCTACCCATATTTCCACGGTGGATATGGGCTATATCTTTGAAAATCTGGTTCAGCGATTCTCTGAGTCCTATAATGAAGAAGCCGGAGCCCACTTCACCAGTCGGGACATTATTTACCTGATGTGCGATTTGCTCCTGACGGATAATGAAACTGTTAACGATGAGGATGGTATTCACTGCACCGTTTATGATATGACTATGGGTACCAGTCAGATGCTCACCTGCATGGAAGAACGGCTGAAGCAGTTGGATAGCAACGCTTCCGTTCAGACCTTTGGACAGGAAATCAATCCCTTCACCATGGGCATTGCCGCAGCGGACACCATGATCCACGGTGGCGACCCAGACAATATGCAGTTTGGAGACACCTTGTCCGACGATAAATTTACTGGCTATCAGTTTGACTTCGTGATTTCCAATCCTCCCTTTGGTATCGACTGGAAGCGTGAAGCCACCGCAGTGGAGGCCGAACACAAAAAAGGCGAGGCAGGTCGTTTTGCCCCTGGCCTTCCCAGTAAGAGTGACGGACAGATGTTGTTTCTGATGAACGGTGTTAAAAAGCTGAAAGACACTGGCCGGATGGCCATCATTCAGAACGGTTCTTCTCTATTCACCGGCGATGCAGGGAGTGGACAGAGCAATATCCGCCGCTACTTGATTGAGAATGACTGGTTGGATGCCATCGTACAGCTTCCCAACGACTCTTTCTACAATACCGGTATTGCCACCTATATCTGGATTATCAACAAAGACAAGCCCCAGGAGCGCAAGGGAAAGATTCAGCTTATCGACGCCAGCAAGTGTTGCCAATCCCGCCGGAAACCCATCGGCAATAAGCGGGTAGATATTGCGGAGAATAGCCGCACTATGATTGTACAGGCGTATGGGGAATATCGCACCGAAACCTATGAGGGTACAGAAGAAGACGGGAAGCCCATTGTCTGTAAGAGCAAGATTCTGGATGGCGTTTCCTTGGGCTATCGCAAAGTAGTGGTGGAGACCCCAATTTACAATGAGGATGGCACCCTTGTTTTGAAGCGTGGGAAAAGGGTGGCTGACACTGCCAAGCGGGACACCGAAAATATCCCGCTGACGGAGGAAGTGGAGGAATACATTTCCCGAGAGGTGCTGCCCTACAATCCGGACGCATGGGTGGATGAAGGCAAGACGAAAATCGGCTATGAGATTCCTTATACCCGTACTTTTTACGAGTATAAGGAGATTGAACCTGCTGACCAGATTGCACAGCGAATCGAAGCCCATGAACATGCACTAATAGAAAAACTTCATGAGCTTTTTGGAAAGGCTGGCGAATAAAGTGACCTATAGAGACGTTCAATTTGAAATGAAAGATAGTGGAGTTGAATGGATAGCTCAGATTCCAAAGAATTGGCAAGTAAAGCGGCTTAAAAATCTTTTTTCTTTCGGGAAAGGGTTACCAATTACAAAAGCTGATTTAGTCGAGAACGGAGTAGCTGTAATTAGTTACGGTCAGATCCATGCAAAATCTAATACCGGTACACATCTGTCAAAAGAACTTTTGCGCTTTGTTCCAGAAATATTTCTTGAGACAAATCCTTCGTCACTTATAAGTAAACATGATATTATTTTTGCTGATACTTCAGAGGATCTAGATGGTTTAGGAAATGCTGCCTTAATGGATATTGATGGTAAGGTGTTTGCAGGATATCATACAATAATCTTGCATCCGATTGATACCAGATTTTCGAAATACTTGGCGTATTTATTTTTGACGGATGCTTGGCGTTCACAACTTCGTGCAAGTGCTAGCGGAATAAAAGTATTTAGTGTAACGCAAAAAATGCTTCGTAGTTGCAATGTAATTCTCCCTTCTCCGAAAGAATGCGATATTATAACAAGCTTTCTAGATACACAATGTATAAAAATTGACAGTATTATATCCGAAGCCAAGGCCAGCATTGAGGAGTATAAATCCTGGAAAGCATCTATTATTTATGAAGCGGTGACCAAGGGCCTTAATCCAGATGTGAAAATGAAAGATTCTGGTATAGGTTCTGGTATCAAGTGGATCGGCGACATCCCCAATAGCTGGGATGTCTTGAAACTAAAATATGTGATCGCATTTATTGAAAGCGGTGTAAGTGTTAACGCCTCACAATCGGCAGCAGGAGAAGGAAAGATTGGGGTGTTAAAAACAAGTTCGGTCAGTAAATATAGTTTTAGGCCAGAAGAAAATAAAGAAGTAAATCTTGATGAATTAGGTCGCGTTTCGTGTCCGGTAAGGGCAAATACCATTATAGTAAGCCGCATGAACACACCGGAATTGGTTGGTGCATGTGGATATGTAGAACAGGATTATCCTAATTTGTTTCTCCCTGATAGACTTTGGCAAGTTCATTTTTTGAATTCGGTTGTAGTTAAATATATATGGTATTATCTCTCTTCAAACTACATAAGAAATTATTATTCGTCTTTGTCCTCTGGTACAAGTAGCTCTATGCAAAATATATCCAAAGGGCAATTTGAAAATGCGCGTCTTCTATTGCCGCCTCCAGAAGTACAAAGGGACATTGTCGAATTTCTGGACAAAAAGTGCGCCACACTTGACACTTTGGTCGCCGAAAAAGAATCTCTCATTGCAGATTTAGAAGCCTACAAAAAGTCCCTGATTTTTGAGGTCGTGACCGGAAAAAGACGGGTGGTCTGATGAAAAACGAAGAATACAATATTAAGCTTGCCGCCTATATTGAGCAATTACAGGAATTACGAAAAGAAGCTGTATCGCTAGCGACAGGCATCATTGGCGAAACCCTATGCATGGATGATTTGTTTTTCTGTGCATCTGTTGACAGATGTATTCGTTTAATCGATGGCCTGATTCCCATGCTTAGAGATAGGAATTTGACTTGTGTCGGAGTCCTTCTCCGCATACAGATGGATAACTGTATGCGAACCTATGCTGCATTTATTGCAGAGGATCGCAAAGCGGTTATTCAGTGCATTCTTGATGGGACTCCAATCAAAAACCTGAAAGATATAAACGGCAATAAAATGCTCGATGGCTACCTAAAAGATCAGGTGGCAAAAATAGATCCCATCTTTCCTACAGTATACGACAACGCCAGTGGATATGTTCATCTGTCGGAAAAGGCATTCTATCAGACCGTAGATTCTTGTGATAACTATAGAATTGGAATACAGATAGGACAACCACTCCCCGAAAAGAGAAATGCTCCGTTACTGGAGGCAGCAGCTGCTTATATTCATTTTGTAAATCTGCATTTCAAGATGCTTCAGGCGGTTGTTGAAAGCAAGCAACGTTTTGATGCATCCCAGACTGAAAATGAATCGCAGGAGGTGTAACGATGGCAGATAATGAAAAGCAATTTGAACAGGATATAGAATCCTTTTTGATTTCTCCCAAAGGCGGCTGGCAAAAAGCCACAGATGCAGGGTATCGCACCGGATTTCAGTACGATAGTACAGGGGTGTTTACGGAAAACTATGCCCTGGATATTGAGACGCTTTGTACCTTTGTCAAGAATACGCAACCGGTGCAATGGGCACTGTTTGAAAAACGCTGCAAGAGTGATCCTCAGAAGAAGTTTTATAAGGCCTTTCAAAATGCGGTTGATATGGAGGGCCTAGTCAATGTCCTGCGCCACGGCTTCAAACACCGCGGCCAGGAGTTTAGGGTTATCTACTTCAAACCGGAGACGAAGTTGAATCAGCTAGCCTTGACTCATTACAAGGAAAATATCTGTCAGTGTATCCGCCAATGGCATTATAGTCCGCACAATAATAACAGTGTGGATATGATGCTGTCTGTCAACGGGATTCCGCTGGTTGCCATAGAATTGAAAGACCAACTGACTGGGCAGACCATCGACAATGCCATCGCCCAGTGGATGACAGAGCGCGATCCACGCGAAGAGGCCTTTCAGTTTAACCGTAGAATCCTTACTTACTTTGCAGCGGACCTGTATCGAGTGGCCATGAGCACGCGTCTGTCGGGTTCCAAAACATATTTTCTACCATTCAACCAGGGGAGCAATGGTCCAGGTGTAGACGGTGGAGCGGGGAACCCACAGAACCACACTGGTGGCTATGTGACAGCGTATCTGTGGGAAACGGTGCTCCAAAAGGATAGCTTTCTTGATATCCTACAAAAGTTTATCAGTTATCAGAAAGAGGTTAAGAAAACGACCTTGTCCGATGGAAAGGTCCGCACGGACATCGCCGAAAAGATCATTTTTCCCCGATATCATCAGCTAGACGTTGTCCGGAAGTTGGTTTACCATACGAGAGAACATGGTCCCGGACACAACTACCTCATCCAGCACAGCGCCGGTTCTGGTAAGTCCAACAGTATCGCCTGGACCGCTTATCGCCTTGCCAGTCTGCATGATGACGAAAACCGGGCTATTTATAACTCAGTTATCATTGTTACAGACCGGAAAGTACTGGATAGTCAGTTGCAAGACACCATCGACAGCTTCGATCATACGCTGGGCAGCGTGGTGTTAATTGATGAAAAGAAGAGCTCCAAAGATCTGCTGAAAGCGGTCAATGACGGGAAACGGATTATTGTCACGACACTTCAGAAATTCCCGGTCATTTACGATCTTGTGGGAGACACAACAGGCAAAGCCTTCGCGATTATTGTGGATGAGGCCCATAGCAGCCAAACCGGCCAGAGTGCAATGAAGCTGAAAATGGCTTTGGCAGACACTTCTGACGCTTTGGCGGAGTATGCTGAACTGGAAGGAAAAGCGGAAGAGGAACTGGAAGCCTCCAATGACAAATTCCTGAAAGAACTGATTACTGCCGGGAAGCACAGCAATCTCAGCTTTTATGCCTTTACGGCCACTCCCAAGGACAAGACACTAGAAATTTTCGGTGAGGAATGGACGGACGGTACATTCCATCCTTTCCATGTGTACAGTATGCGGCAGGCCATCGAAGAAGGCTTCATTATGGATGTGCTTGCAAACTACACTACCTATAAGACCTGCTATAAAGTGGCAAAAAACATACCGGATAACCCGGAGGTACCGGCATCCAAGGCAATGAAATTGATTCGCCGGTATGCAGAATTGCACCCATATAATATTGCGCAAAAAGCAGCCATTATCGTAGAGACCTTCCGCGAAGTGACCAGCAAGGCAATTGGCGGTAAGGGAAAAATGATGGTTGTGACAGCCTCGCGGCTTGCTGCTGTCCGTTATTTCTATGAGGTTCAACGATACATTCGCCAGCAAGGCTATGATAGCCTTCAGGTGATGATTGCGTTCTCGGGTAGTGTTACAGACCCGGATATTCCGGACTCCGAATACACGGAAAGTATGATGAATAAGGATACAGATGGAAACCGAGTAACTGAAAGTCAGACAAAGGATGTTTTCCATGAACAGGGAGATGTCTTGATCGTTGCGGAAAAATATCAGACGGGTTTTGACGAGCCTCTTCTGCATACCATGATTATTGATAAAAAGCTGCGTGATGTGAAAGCGGTACAGACAATTAGCCGCTTAAACCGGATTTGCCCCGGCAAAATTGATACCTATGTGCTTGATTTTGTGAACACTGCGGAGGATATTCAGGAGGCTTTCCAAGCGTTCTATACAGAGACCAGCCTGGAATCTGAAATCAATGTCGATTTGATTTATACCACACAGAAAAAATTGCGGGAGTACAAGCTTTACACCGATGAGGACATCGACCTTGTTACATCAATCTACCTTGACCCTGAAAACAATAAGAATAATGTGGCCTTGCAGGGAAAGATTACAAATGCTTTGCTGCCGGTTTCGGAACGCTATAATAGCAATTTGGATCAGCAGCAGCGCTATGAATTCCGCCGGCAGATACGCAGCTTTGTAAAGTGGTATAACTATATCACTCAGATCGTCCGAATGTTTGATAAAGACCTGCATAAAGAATATATTTTTTGCAGCTATCTCTCACGCCTCCTGCCTAGTGATGAAACAGAAGTGTGGGACCTGGGAAACAAAGTCACATTGGAGTACTACAAGCTGGAGGAAACTTTTGCCGGTTCTATTTCTTTGGATAATGACGGATCTGGTCAGTATGATACCCCAACCATGAAAAAGGGATCTGCTAAGCAGGAGAGCAAAAGCCAGCTTGAAGAAGTGATCGAAAAATTTAACGAGCACTATGCTGGAGAGATTACAGAAGGTGATCGGATACTTGCGGAGATTCTTATGAGCAAGATGTCTAAGGATGATGTGTTGCGAAAGTCTGCCCAGCAAGATGGAGAGCAAATTTTCGTGAATAGTGTGTTTTCTAAAGCATATGACAAAACCGCAATGGATGCTTACAAGGAGAGCAGTCAGGCATTCAGCGTTTTGTTCAGTGATCCAAAGAAATATGCTGCGCTGAAAAGTGCTTTAGCTGAGATCATGTATCACGAATTTTGCCAAGAGTAACATCTTTTGATGCGAGATAAGCACAGAAATAAATATGCGAATCGATTTTTACTGTAAGAACGAGCAAATCGAGGTGAACTATGTCAAAAAATGAGCTACCAATCCGCAGTTCCGCTGCCGAATACCTGACCTTTGTAGCCTCCACTGGAGAAAGTGATGCCAGTTTTGAAATGCGCTATGAAGATGAAAATATCTGGCTGACGCAAAAGATGATGGCAGCACTGTATGATGTGAGTCTCCCCACAATCAATGAACATATCAAAAAGATTTACGCTGACGGTGAATTGACAGAAGCGGCAACAATTCGGAAATTCCGAATTGTTCAAGAGGAAGGTTCCCGCCAAGTCAGCCGCGAAATGAACCACTATGACTTACAGCTCATTATTGCTGTTGGATTCAAGGTCAACAATCAACGCGCAGTGCAGTTCCGCAAGTGGGCCGGACAAATTGTAAAGGATCATACCATCCAAGGATGGACCATGGATGTTGAACGGCTGAAAAAGGGTCATATGTTCACGGATGAGTATTTCGAACGGCAGCTTCAGCAAATTCGGGAAATTCGTCTGTCGGAGCGCAAGTTCTATCAGAAGGTCACCGATCTGTATGCAACGGCGTTCGACTATGATAAAAATGCAAAGACGACAAGACTCTTCTTCCAGACGGTGCAAAACAAGATGCACTTTGCTGTCCATCGGCACACCGCGGCAGAACTGATCTACGAACGCGCAGATGCCGCGAAAGAACACATGGGTCTTACAACTTGGGAGAACGCCCCAGACGGCAAGATTCTCAAAGCTGATGTGACAGTAGCAAAAAATTATCTCAGTCAGGATGAGATGCACTATCTGGAACGCATTGTGTCCCTGTACCTGGATTATGCTGAACTGCAAGCTGAGCGTAAGATACCGATGAGTATGGAGGACTGGGCGAAACGATTGGATGGATTTCTGGAATTCAACGGTAATGAACTGTTGACGGGTCCCGGAAAAATCAGCGCAGAGCAGGCTAAACTTCATGCAGAAACAGAGTATGAAAAGTATCGTCTGGTGCAGGATCATCTGTATGAAAGCGATTTCGACCGTTTCCTAATGCTGGAGGAGAATGCGAATATCAGAGATGAAAAATAAGAAGTTTTCGGTTGAATTTCCCCGTAATCTATGATACTATTTTGATACTGAGATAACCAAATGCTTGAGATATAAGCAAGAGACATTAACATATTTGCGAATGTTTTGTGCCAAATTTCAATGCATATAGCTATACTCACGCTGATTTTGCCGAGTGGGAATAATTTCAGAGGTCGAAAAAAGCCTTTAAAATCAAGGTTTTTTGAGGATTAAAGCCTTTCGTGGCAACGATTTGGCAACACTTTTTCATTATTCATAAAAAGAGAGCTAACTGATTTTGATTAGTCAGTTAGCTCTCTTTTTCTTTTTATTATTGTCCTGTGCAACAAACGACCTCTCCCGTGGCCTACAAGTGAGAGGGTCAAGCGAGATCCTGGGGTGGCGTCTTCACATAGTTCTGGGTCTTGTCAAACTCCGGATAGTGGTAGCGCCACTTATCGTAGTCTTCCTTAGAGATTTCGCCCGCCTCCAACAGGGCAGCGGCTTGCTGCCAAGAGCAGAGCATCTCGTGCAGCTGGGCAGCGTCCTTGTTCTTTCGCACATCGACCTTCAAGCAGACTTCTCCATCCAGCTCACTGACTTTCAGCCCGTAGTTGTCCTCCAAGGTAAATAGAGTGTGCATGAGCCCCACATAGGAGTCTATGTCCGGGACGGAAAGTGCATAAGGCGAGACATCCAGCACCTCAGCCAAGGCGGCGGTCAGGTCTGCTTTTGGGGTTCTTGATCCTGTTTCGTACTGTGCA
>OIWN01000662.1_pt1 | contig 30701 bp, 29 predicted proteins | sample 1587591 | NCBI WGS metagenome assembly OIWN01 (sample SAMEA3888901, study PRJEB22519) | human gut metagenome | biome: human gut; feature: human-associated habitat; material: faeces | place: Denmark | collected 2010 | reverse complement strand
TGTTTATGTTTGGATATTTCTGATTGTTTTTGGTTGTTCTACGCTTCTAAATACATGTAGCAATTTTACGAATATCTGTAGTTACTATACTGTAAGAAATTGCGTCACAGATCTTTTCTGTTTTTACATTATTTCGAGAATCAATTCCATTAGACAGTTCATTGATTCGATTATAATCCACATCATATCCAATGCAAGAATACAATTTAGATAATTGACAAAAAAGAGGAAGACCTACATATCCTAAACCTATTATTGCAATCTTAATATTATCATTGGTCGGTATATATTTCTTTTGTTTCATGCTAATATTTATTATGTAAATCTTCAATAAAAGAGCGAACAACCTATTAAATTCTTACCATTCCATTTATAAGTATAAGTATTACTTATTATTGGATATAAAATCTTAATCCTTTAATGTGGGGCTTCCACCCACCAAAAGTTCGCGTACATCCACCTCTAGTAAGTACGCAATTTTCGTCAGCGTGACAAGGTCAGGCTGATTAGTATTTGTACACCACTTTGAAATAGTAGAATACTCTTTGCCTAAATTTTCGGCTAACCATTTATTAGTTCGCTGTTTTTCAGCTAATACAACTTTTATTCTATTGATACGTTGTCTCATTGTATATTAGTGTATTTTCCAGCAAATATATTGAATTTAACTGTAAAATAAAGGCATCACAATAAAAAAATAGTCTTTAAGGACTATAAATTGTCTTATGCATCAATAAAAATGATGATAATAGCTCTATAATATAAAAAATCTACTAATCTGACTTTTCTTGCCAACGTAGAAACACTGATCTATTTTCAGGATTAACTTACAACTATTGACCGCTAAAGCAAATGAAATAACAAATATCAGGCTAATCTACCACATTATAAAATAAAGCGAATGTTGCTCCGTAATATTTGAACCCCTTTCGTGTGATGTATAATGTATCGTCTTCTTTTGTAAAAAGACCTTCGCTGAGTGCAAACTGAATCTCTTTACGAAAGAATGAATTTGCATCAAGTCCAATTATTTTGCTTAAACCTTGCAATGAAAGAGTACCGCTGTATGCGGATATGGATATGAGTTTTGCCAAGCGTTCTTTTGTTGGGAGTTTATATGTGTATTCTTCTGGAAAGCCGTCTATGTTTAAATAGATGGTAGGATTTTTAGATAACTTTCCGATGTTATACGACAAACCATGTTTGCTCATACTTTGAGCTGAAATGCCAAAACCTTTATATGCCTTCCCATTCAACATCCGATAGCGTAGATAGGATGACATACCAAAATCATCCCTATCCAAAGAAAATGTGTTTTGTCCAAAACGCCCCCGGTATCCCATTTCATGTATGCCTTGCCACAAAGTGTTATATATATTATAACATTGAAGTTTGTCTATAGAATGACACCCAATCATATTGGGGCGGAACTCATAGAGTGTTATTTGTTCCGGATGCAGCATTTGTAGAACAGTAATGTCATTTTCTATGGATTCTTCATTTTGTCCATCTAATCCATACATCATATCCAGATTGATTTTTTCAATACCGCATTTATGAATGACATCCATCCAATATTGCATTTCTTTAATTTGGATAGTCCGGCGATGATAGTCTGTCAATAATTTAGAATCTGTTGTCTGTACTCCCAAAGATATACGTTTAATACCACTTTGGGCTATTCTGCGGATTTTATCAATCGTAAGCGTCTGGAAAGTAGCTTCTATGCTTGGTTCAAAATCCACAGTCCAACTCTGCCTATTGGCAGTATTGTCATAGATGTCCATCAATAACTGGAAACAGGATTCATCCAAGCTGGTAGGAGTTCCTCCACCAATATCAAACCCATATAAGTTGATGTGTTTGTGCTTTGATATGAACTTATTTATGTCGCTTTTAATGGTCCTTAAATATTCCTCTTGAATTTCTGCTGAAGGCAACGGCATCCGGCAGTATTCGCAAAAAGAACAGAGTTGTTTGCAGAATGGTATATGAATATAGAAAGCCAGTTCACGTTCATCATCAAATGACAAACTTTCATGAACTCTGAATGCATCCCAATCCTTCACACGCAACGGATAGGATGTGTTCAACAAATCATTCTCTTTCAGTCGTTCAAACAAATTTCCTAAATCTTCCATAATTTAAAAGATGATATTGTCATCATGAAATCCTTGGCGTAGGAATGTGCCGTCGTATAGCAGCGATGACTCGCAATACTTGAAATTTATATAGTTCCGCATATATATTTCAAGTATCTTCCCGTCATGATTATAAAGGTAGTTGCTGCATTTGCAATCTTCCCCACGATTCCTTGATTCTGTAAAATACAAATGGGGGATTCGCCCCCAACTTACGTCGGAAAAATCTATGTAGTGTTCAATACAATAATCATTGGTCTTCATCAATGCAACGAATCCAAGCCTAGGGAGAGATAATCCGATTGCAAATCGCATCATTTTCTCAACACTGTCTTCATCGTCAATATATCCTTTGATTAGATTGCAACTTGCATTTACTTTATCTAAATTGACTCCCGAGAAATCAAAAGGATTATCTAGTGTTGGCTTTCCGTATAGTTCGGACAATTTATCTCTATTATAATGATGAAGAGATATGGATATGGAATCCCATCGGGAATGGCGCATTAACTCCTTCGACTCGGGAAGCAGTCCATTCGTATTCAAGTGGACATGTATCCCTTGGAATTCATCCCGATTCAATAACAAAAGGATGTCGTTCACCAGATTTGGTACAACTGAAGGCTCACCACCCGTTATATTTATGCGGTTAACCAGAATATTATTCACCTGTAGCTCCTTTATTATGTCAGATAATTTTTCCAGATTAAATATTCCGTAAGTACACGATTTACCGGCATTAGAGCAAAATCTACAATGAGCATTACATGCGTCTGTGACCTTTACAAACAAATTCACAGACGGTGCAATAGAACCCGGTTTGGACGAGCCTATTGCACAACCTTTATCTTTGATCTTTATAGATTTACCGAATAATGGGAAAAGCATACTTAATCTTGTTGATTTTTCATCACTTCTTTAATGAATGACATTTTTTCTTCATCACTGTCAAATGAAATGAGTCCGCTCCACCAATCAAAGACAGGTAAGGTATAATCGGATCTTGGTATAAAATATCGCGAAACCTCTATATAATTCTTGTCCTTTTCGAGGAGTTGCAAAGCTAAATGGAATTCGTATTCATTGGGGACACTATGGGGACCTTTCCCTTCTCCGCATGAACGGATAAATTTACGGTCTGCAATCCTGACATAGACAGGACCGGTACCTACTTTCTTGGGAAAATATACTTCCGGGTGACAAGGACCATCGCTTTCGTAATCATGTCTTATCACAGCTTCCAATCCATATTTTCTTATTCCACGCTCATGCCTGTTAAACATCACTTCCATCATCTTGGCATTGTCCAGAATACCCGAAGAAGAAATTTCATCCCAATGTTCTTCTAAGGCAATGCTGAAGAAATGGGTTGGATATCCAGATTCGATACTGAAAAAATAGGGCGAATTGTTGGGACTACAATGACTAAAGGAGGTTACTTTTAATTCCTGTAAATCACTTCTTACTTGTTCAACAGTCTTATAACGGCGGAATGTATTCAAATAAGATATTAGATTGCAAAGTCTTTCTTTGCAATATAACAGATATGCTTTATCATATGATTCAATGAAGATGTTATTATTGAAAATTCTTTCCCTTAATGCGTTGGTATTTAGAACGCCATGCTTGAATAATTCAAAATTCCTCGCATTTAGTTCGCAATATAATATTCGTATTGCAAAAAAAGCTATTTCATCTCCTCCCTTGCGAAATCTGTCAAAATAATGGGCTAATGAAGCTAAAGCACTTTCTGCATTTGTAAAGTGTTCCTTCTTATTTAGTTCTGCCAAAATATCCGCAAAAGTTTTTGTAATCCCGTGTGCATGTGTGAGTAAATCGTGATATAAACCGTTCTGCAGTTCAAGAACCTCACAAAACGATTTGGGCAATATAATATTTTTTATGCCACGAGCTTCAGAGAACAACGGGGCGATTTCTTTATCCTTAAAACCGGCTATGCCACAGCCGATGCGGGTAACATAGAATACAAGGTTCTGATATTCCTTTGCAAATCGGATGAAATCATCCACATACGGTTTTATCGTTTCTACCCCTCCTTGCATGGTCGGGATGGCATAACTTTGTCCTTGCAGGCCTACACCTTGCCCCATTATGGCTCCGAACTGGTTTACGGCAACCCTTGCTGCCCCGCCAGCGTGCATTCCGCGCAAGTTACTGCCGAACACAAAAATCTCATCATAACCCAGTCTGCTGATTTTATCCGGAGTGAATGCGGGACGATAACTTGTTGATGCGACTGTCACGCGGCTATTTCGGAGGATGTAATTGCATAAACAAGGGCGCATATCGTCATTTGCATACAGTTCTTCTACTAATCTGTCGAACTCTTTGCCCCTTGTAGCATAATCGGTATTTGCACATTCAGCAAAATCGTGGAAAATAGCATACTTCTGCTGCCAGTGTCCTATGACGGTTTTCAAGCTGTCAGGGTTTGAATCGTTGAGGCGCATCTCGAACAAGGATTCCAAAAGTGCGGAACCATATCGAAATAACGTAAACCGCATATCATCTTTTCGCACAACGTCTTCCACGGCATTCTTGCTGTATAGGTATTGTGCTCCGCATGCGGCGATTGAATGGTCGCGCAGTACCAAGTCGGCAAATGTCGCAGTTTTCTGTTCCAATCCAAGCAATGACGCTTCGCTCGAAGTGCCTTCCCAATAGGTTCTTGGGTTGTCATCGGGCATCATGGTCTTGAAGCATGATGAGTGTGCATACTTTTCCTCGAACTCGTCAACAACTTGCAGCAAATCGGTGTCATCATGGAATCTTTTCCTGCATTCGTTGTCGATTTCAAGCGAGACCGTATAATAACAAGCTGCAATGGCTCCTGCCATACAGGCAATGGTGTCTGAATCTCCTCCTATGGAGACGGCCAGTCTTATGACTTCCTCAAAGCTGTTTCCTTCTAAGAAAGCAATGATGGCTTCCGGAACGCTGCCTTGGCAGGAGACATCAAATGTGTAATTCTCGCGTATATCATTAATAGATCTGTCAAGGTTATAACCGAACTTTCTTGTTATATACTTTTTAATAAATGATTTGGTCAAGCCCTCTTTAGCGAGGAATACTGATGCGGCAATCGCTTGTGCTCCCTTTATTCCTTCAGGATGGTTATGGGTAACTTCTGCGCTGATTTTGGCCAATTCAAGTGCTTCGGAAAGTTTTTTCGCGTATAAGCCGACAGGACTGACCCGCATTGCCGAACCATTTCCCCAACTGTTATAGGGCAGGGGATTCCGGGAAAACAACCATCTCCTAAAGTTTCCTCCATATCCTCGGTCGGGATGGGAGCGGCCAAGCTTTTGCATGGTTTCTACCAGTGTGTGCTTTGAATGTTCCGAGTCCTCTACCAACCATTTAGCAACGGCGATGGTCATTGTGGAATCATCCGTGAAGCGACTATCCTTACTGAACAGGTTAAAATCCGTCCTTTTTACGTTGTGGAACTCATAGATTGAGCCTATGATGTCTCCAATAATAGATCCTAACATAATTCTATTTGATAAAATGTAAAACTGCAAGAATCATTATTCCAACAATAATAATCCATCGATTGATATTGATGGATTTGGAAATGGATTCATAGTGTGCGATAACAGTATTTTTAACATCATCTATTGAAATTTTTACATCGTTACAAGTTTTTTGAATGTTGTCGCATGTTTCCGTGAGACTGTTCAGTTTTTGAATAATTATTTCTGCTTTTGTTATCGAATCATCTATCTTTTGGCAAAATTCCCTATGTCGTTCGTCCATCTGTCGAGCGACCCCATCTGTATAACCTTTGACCGTAACAGGCAGTTCTGTAATTCTCCCGATTATATTTGACAAAGCCTGGTCTTGATTCTCTTTGGACCTATTAAATATCGTCGACAACTCAATAAGTATGTCTTTGATTGTATTTATCTCAGACATAGAGGACTTGAACACCTCACGTAGTGTAATCAATTCATCGACACGTTCTGTAAAAATTATGTTTTGTTCCGAGAATTTGTTTAAAGTATCATTCGTAGAGGATTTGAATTCTGCGGATATAGTATCACATGATGTTTTCAGTGCAGCAAAAGTATCTTGAGCTCTAGTAGAGAGACCATCCTGTAACTGCTTCAGTTGTTCTTCCCAATTCTGAATATTACTACGGAGTTCAGTAATAGATTCTATGTAGTCTCTTACGATTTGCCTCAAATTATTGCTGGCATTTACTGTATTCTCAACTTGTTCCCTGGCAGAATCCAAGTTTTGAAGATTCTTTTCCAGCCGTTCTAAAGCGGCGTTAATGTCGTATGGCATAGTCTATCAATTTAGATATTTGTTTGTAATTTCGTTTATTTTCTCGTCATAGATGAAAAGAGTAATTGTCTTTTTCCCATTTTCTATCAGTTTGTCTTTGATGAAATCATCATCGTCTCGAACTTTAGAGGCAAGGTGGGTATTGAATTTGTCAATGTACTCCCATACTTCAGAGTTGGCATTATGGTATAGTGTCATAAAGCCTTCAATATAATTGTTGTAAGCATTTGACTTTAGAGTTTCGTTGTTACCTGCGCCAAGAACAGTTATACAATATACAAGCAAAAGTTGTAGCGCTGCATTATCTGGATGTGCTCTTAAACAGAGCAATGTTGCTCCGTAGAGATGTTTAATATTATCGATTTCACTTCCGGAATTATCTTTTTCAGGATTGATTATATCAATGTACTTTTGGACGACATCAAACCCATCCTTACCCTCAATATCAGTATCATCTTTTAAGGAACAAGGTTTGCCATCTACTTGATAGCCTGTCCTGGCGTATTTTGAATGGAAATAGAGGTGGATAAACTCCTTCAACCATTCATCATTACCATTCAACTGCCTTTCTATAATGCTATCCTCACAGGCAATCCTCATATCTTCTATCGCACGATACCTCTTTTTTTCAAGATTTTCATATACGAAAGCCGTTAGATAACCTAAACACTTATCTAAGTAATTACGCCCTTCTTGTTTGTCAATCTCATTTACTTTCTTCTGCGCTTGTTCAGTCGAATAATACTTACAGAAGAATTCAAGCATATTCTGTTTGAACTCTTCATTTGTACGCTTGTGTATTTTAAGTTCATAAGTCTGTGATAGATAATCAATAGTGACATCATCAACAAGACCTATACAACATAAACGATATATTGCCTTGTCTGTATCATCCTTATCTCGCTTCTTACAGAAAGCCATTCTCAATTTGCGATACACATCTCTGTCTGCATGGTGTCTTAACCACGCACTGTCCCCTGAGCATTTTGCGATTTTTGAGATAAGCTGTTCAAAATCATTAATTTTCTTTAAATCCAGTTTGTCATATCGGTCTTCATTGATGTCAGCCCATCCCTTAGCCTGGGATATTTTGGAGATTTCGTTCTTAATAGACTTCTCAAATCCTTCCGGGTCTTGTTTTATATTATTCTCCCATGACACCACAACACTAGCATTGCCATCTTCATCTGCATTTGCCATCGCTTGATAAATACCTTCAACAATGTTATCTTCACCTTCAAGTGGTTTAAGCAGATAAGCCGGTGTTTGTTCTGGATAACTACTGAGAATGTTGATAAGTGAGCCTGAGATATATGAACATAGATTGTTATCAAAATCTGTGTACCTATAAGTTGGAGTTAATGTGTCTAGGAATATATACCCATATTGTTTATTGTTGTCCTCTTCTGAAAAAATAGTAATACTCTTTTTCTGCGCAGAAACTTTTAAGCATACATCTTCATTGCCAGTTAAATCTCTCAGTTTGCCTTGTACCTCAATCAAACGTGTTGGCTTTGCATTCATTATGCGGTCGGTCAATTCAACAAGAATAACCTTTTCCTTGAACAATCCTCTGAAAGAATTGTTATGAAACCACAAATTGATGTCCTTATCTATATTTTCAAGAAAACCTTGTTTACGAATAATATCAATAATCCTGTTTATCTGTTCTTCTGTCGCTCCATTATGCTGGCATAAATCTCGTATGTCATCAGCAAGAATAAACTTATTGATATAGCGTTCAAGCCACACAGGATCATCCTGTCCCATCAAATAACGGATATCATTGACTTTATCAATTGTTAATTCTATATATTCTGTTGGGTCAAAAAGGACATAGGAAATCGCGTGCTTTTTGTCACGACCACCACGTCCTGCTTCCTGAACATAGCTTTCGATAGACGAAGGATGATTGACATGGATTGTATATCGGATATTGGGTTTGTCAATACCCATACCAAATGCTTTGGTAGCAACCATCACGCTTTGCTCATTCTCATTAAATAATTTCATGTCTCCAGATGGATGATCGCCTCCGATAAAAGTTCCAATTACCAATTCTTGCTCATTGACCCGCAATTCTGTAGATATACCTGTACGAGTTCCCCAAACATTATCCTCAACTCCGAATGTTCCATGAGCATGAGGACAGAATATTATTCCGGCATTGGGATAGTGTTGGGTACTATCTGAAGCAAAGAAGCAATCCGATTCGAAACCAGGAATATGTGCAATCTGTGTTTCCGTTGTCTCATTTTGGTTAAGCAGCGCAATATCCGATGGTATCTCATGAAGAAGAGAATACATCCTGTTTTTCTTTTCTGTTGCAACAATGTCCTTTAGCTCCCAATCAGACTTAGCCATTAGCACATACTGTTCTAATGGCTCTCGTAGCTTATCAAAGTTAGACCGCACCTCTACAATTCGATAAGTTAGCTCTGGGCGAGCATCTGATTCTGGTCTAACTATCGTCTCACTATCAATTGTAAGATTACCTCCAAGAGTCAACTCTCGCTCTACATCAGCAAGCACATCAAAAGAGGCTGTAGCAGTAAGTCCTATGATTGAAAGTGGACGTTGTGATTTAGTATGCATGAAGTTAATCATATTTCTCCCAAGATGTAAGTATGAAGTACGGAAATCATGTCCCCATTCTGAGACACAATGAACCTCATCAATAATGCCATATGAAAAATACACATGATTCTTTTCCGTCATCGTTAATAAACTCGTACGGAAGTTTTCCATCATAAACCGTTCCGGCGATAGAAACATGAACAAAACGGAACCATTTTGAAGCAAATTCAGTCTTCTCGCTTTTTCTTTGCCATCCATTCCACTATTAACACAGTCGCAGATATCAATACGAGCTTTGCGCAGACCTCGTACTTGGTCAACCATAAGTGACACCAGAGGGTCAACAATAATGGAAACTCCTGGCTGTAAAATACAAGAAAGTTGATATGTCAAAGATTTACCTCCACCTGTCGGCAACAATCCTATGGTTGTCTTATCTGCCAACGTATGGCTGAGTATTGGCAACTGTCCTGGACGGAATGATGGTTTGCGAAAAATGTCGCGAAGAAAATATGTTAGGATTTCCTCGCGTTTTTTAATGACCATATAGGAACCCGTTCCATCTTTTTGAACAAGTGGAGGATATTGAATATTCTCTGCCGTGTAAACCATTCGTTCACGTTTTCTGTAATGAGAAGAACGAATCAAATAAACAGCATCGGCATCAACATTTAGAGGCAGAGCATCAATGTTATCGCGCAAAAGTATGGAAATGTCCATACAAAGGTCGAAATGCGTCTCTGGCATATTTGTCGACACTGTATACCCTAAATGTAAGGGAGAATTCTTAAACTCTTCTGTAGAGACTATACACAAATTGATTGGTGGGAATGATTCTTCGCATCCTGCCAACGAACATATCTGCTTATATTTTTCCTTTAGGTCTGTAATGGCCATTGCTGCACAAGGGACATCGCGTTCTATAATAGTGATGTTCCACTCTTTGGCATCTGTTTTAAGAACTCCAGCCATCATTGCCTCGATCATCATTCGTTCTACACGCGCAATGGCAAGTGGAGCAAGAACGATTTGTAATGCATCGAGCCAAGAACCAGACAATTTTTTCCCGTAGTTCCCTTTGAGAGTTGCAAGATATTTTATAGAAGCAGCGTCCGTTTCCCAATTATTCATGAAAGCCATATTGTTAAGCTGTTCGATGCGATAGGTGTCCCATCCTCCTTGTAAAGCCATCTTGTCACGGCGTTCGTCATTCAGGCGGGAAAAAATATTGGAATGGTAGCGTCTGCCATCCATTTCAAGGATGAAACCAGTTCGAGCGTCATCATAAGGGATTTCTAAAGCAAAATCAACTCTTTGGTCTTTACTGAATTGCCTGTTTGGAATGTCAACAATAGAAGACAAAGGTCTTTGTGGCTCAAACACCTGAATAAGATATTCACTTTGTGTCCCTCTGAGATACCGATCAATAAATCCCTTTTCAAAAGAACTTTCAAGCATATCCCCATTGTAGAAGTCTGCATTAAAGCGTGGATCTATGACATGTAAAGCCTCATAGATTTCTTGAACACTCAGTTTGTGGGTGGATTTATATTCAACAAGAGCATCTTTATCAGGCTTAATTGAAATATTGTATGTATCTGAAAAAAAGTTTTCTAAAAACAGAGGTGCTTTAGTAGGCAAACCACGAGAAATGATATTGGCAAGAACTGCAAGTTTTGAATCATTGACTATATTATAGCCAAGAGGAATGTTCGACTTGACATCAAATACAGAAAGCGCATTATAAAGTCCTTCCGTCTCTTTTGCCCTATCTGATTTAGTGTACTCCTCAGAAACAGAATCAAGTATAAATCCTGCAAAGAACTGCTCTTTCTTATGTGAGTCTTCAATACGTTTTCTGATATTCTCGACAGTTTCAATTCGGTCAAATTTCTTATAGAAAATGCGCATAGAAATAGTCCAATCACCTTGCCAGGTGCCACGCTCTTTATTGAGCGTAGCATACATGACATCAGGTGCCGTAGCTGCGACAAATTCATCAACGCGCCTGTTATTACTGTAATAAGGGCCAACACAAATGAAATAGTTGCCATTCCCAAATAATTGCTGGAATAAATGTATGAATTTTGCCAGATCGAATGCTTCGACATCAAGAATATTACTAAACAGATGTACTTTTCTTGTGTCGGTTCTTTTGAAATCACTCGCTTCAAGACTATCAAAATCCTTTATTATAGCACTGACATTATATGAAGGATTATAGCATTTTATTACGTCCGATGCTCTTTTTGTAGCGGCAGAAGACGGTTCAACCAAATATATCTGTTTTATGTTTGTTGCTATGTGTTTTTCATTCAAGAAATCAAGCAAACAGATTGTTGCAATCCCCTGTCCACATCCCCAATCAAAAACTTCAACCTCTTTACAAAAAACATCAGCTACAGGCATACTGTTGAACGCCATGTCCAACTTTGCTTTGTGCATTTTACCAAAGCTGTATAGATACATATTCTGATGGTCGTCGTTATCCAAGATGCCTTTTCCACGTTCTAAATCATCATAGAGCTTATTACGTCTGGTTCTGTCTATTGGAAGCAACGATATGGCAGTATCTCTCATTCCAACGAATGAGATGTTTCTACGTTCTTTAAATATCTGTACAAAGTTTGACATTCTTACTTTCCTGTTATAGTATCTGCAAATTTATTAGCTTGATGCCTTTCCCAATTCTCCAATGCAATCCGCTTAGTCGTATTGGCATAGCAGTATTCACAAAGATGAGGGCAGGTATTATACTCACCAATATCCTTGGATGCCATACACTCACAGAACTGCCGTTGACCTGGATCCTTCTTATGTGTGCTAATAAAATATCGATTATGAGGCAAAAGAATTGCGCCATCTGGCAATTCTGGTTGGTCAAACAGTGTTGGAGCTGGCATTTCTTCTATCTTTACCTTCATAAAATCCATCAATTCTTTGTCATTCCATGCGAGACGAACAATTAGGTCTCCATCTATGCAACGATTATGGATTATACCGTATTTTCTAATATCTATTTTCTCTCCACAAGTCGCTATTTGAAAATTCCATTCCCTGTCACGATTCATGGCTGAAAGTTTATCTGCAAATTCTTCCATTTGTACTATATTCCATTCATGGAATGGGATTCCACTGGCTTCAAGATTGCGCTTTACTTTTTTATATATGGCAATGTCTGCATAACTAAATACCAACTTCTCAGTATAATCCTTCAATTGGTCGCCAATATTTTGTATCTTCCGTAACAAATCATCTATCGATATGTTATCAGTCAAAAACATTGGGTCAAACCGCCATATAACACAACCTTTGCCAAGTTGCTCGATAAGCAACTTGAATGTTTCAATTCGGTTTGCAAGTGAAGGTACTTTCTCAAGTTTTTCATCTTCATAATCATTCAGAGTGTATTGAACATAGCACTTAATATTCCGTTCCTTCAAAATATGAAGATGCTGCAACAACGGACGTGGATTCTTTGACCAAAAAACAACAAAACGTACCTTGTCATACGAAATATATGATTTAACACCGTTAAAGGGATTCGTCCATGCAGAATATCCTTTTTTCAACCTGTAGAAGAACCAATCAGCATAAAATGCAGGAATGTCTGTACTCCTACTTGCAGAAATAATTAAAGGAGCCTGCATCGAAACGATGGTTCCGTCATCTATCGGTCTTGAAATCTTAGTCCAATCCGCCATAATACTTCGAAATTTATAAATATATTCTTATAAATTGTCCTAATGTAGTCACTTGAAAGTATATTATATCCTCATCTCAACTACGATTAAGTCCCATTTTTATTCATACTTATAGTATATGTTTAGACGTTGTCACGCCATTTTAATTTGCTAAGATAATCATTTTTATTGAATTAACATGTTTAATATCTGATATTTAACACATCTTGAGATGTACAGGCAATCTTATATGAATTTTCTGTTTTTAGAGAATTAGAATGTATTACTTTGCGATTCAATTATTTTCTAAAAATATGTAACGACAATTATGCCACTTGTCTAACTCCATGTCTGCGACATCAAATTAGTTACAAATGAAAGTACTTTACTATTGGTTAGAGTAGCTCCAATCCGTGTTGCCATAGAGAGAGCCTGCAAGACTCCGCTACACTCCATTTTGTAGGTTCTCACAATGGCAACGGTCTTTGGAAAACAGATGCTTGGATGCTATCCAATAGGACTTGCTTTATGGAACATTTCTTAGCCACCTTTGGGCATCTAGGCCGGGTACATTTTACCGTGCAAAACTACTGCGGACGGGAGAAATGTCAAGCACCGCCATGGGCTTTCGGCTGGAGGGATTGACGGAAGCCTTCCGCAAATTTTCTCGTCCCTCCAAAATTGGGGTATTCCGTCCGCACTCTCCGGCCTCATACTTGCCTTATTCCCCCTTGTGTCCGCAGTGGCTGTTTGCACGTAAAACGGTCTTCCCGACCAAGAAGCTCAAAGGAGCTTCACAAAAGGGAAAAATATCAGATTTCACCAACTCTTAAAACACAAGAAATTATGCGGACAAGAAGAATGACTATCGAGCAAGGCCGGAGAGTGGGCATAGACCGCTTTCCCAATTTCCACAAGAACGGAAGCGTCAGGGGCATGAAACGGCTGTACTACGGCAAGGACTGCCTGTTGGTACGTTGTGGCAGCTACATCTATAATGTTTCCGCTGAGCCGAGAATTTACTATCAAGCAACCATCTAATACTTTTTAATTATGTATGAGACAGATTTTCCCGAATACGGACAACAATGCGAACTGGTCACGCCGTGGCGCGGTTATCATCGCGGAACCATTGTAGGCAGGACTGCCAAAGGCTTTATCGTGCAGTTCAGCAGCGGAGCGGAAATAGAAGTGTATGACGACGAGATAGAATTTGACTGATATGTGCAGACTGATGACACCCCGATTGGCGGAAGCCTTGGAAGGCTATCCCCTTTATTCCCAGGACGGCAAGGGAAAAGAGGCTGTTTGTCGTGCCATCTTCGCTCTTGGAGCGGTACGCTGGTTCATCCTTGAAGGTGAGAAAGACGGAAATGACACTATCCTTTATGGTATCGTGGTAGGACTTGCGGAGGACGAATACGGCTACATATCGCTTAACGAGCTGTCGGAAGTGGAGCTTGACCTTACGTCACAAGGCTTGGGTAAGCTACAAGTAAGGCAGCAGGAGAATTTCACTCCTACGCCGTTAAAAAACTTGCAGGACTTCCGCCTGCAGCAGTTCTTAGCCAGATTTGAAGATTAAAATAACCCGTCAACCGTGGTGCAATCAAACGCCACGGCTGACACAAACATCAGTAACCATGCGAACGAAAAACAAGATAATAAAGGAAGTCATCCAATGTGCAGAGGCAAACGGATGGCATGTGGATGCAGAAAAACAGCAGGACAAGAATACCGTCATCTTTGAGTTTTCACAATTCACTCCTGCCGGACAGGACTTCTTCTTTTCGGCTACGATGCAAGAACATAGCCTTGAAAGTCTGGTAAGCGATATGGAAGAGTATTACGAGGGCTTTGACGCAGACTCGGAAGCCTATCTGTGGCTGGACGGCAACGGACACGGCAAAAACGGTGCACCGTACCATATGAAAGATGTACTGGCCGACATGGAAGCGGCGGAGGATATGGTCTGTAAGCTGCTTGATGCGGTCAAGGGCTTGACAAGTTAAACATAAAAACGAACATGGCTGCTATATCTCCATTGGTGTGGCAGGCTATGAAATTTTCATTCTATCTCCGTTTACGCCCTTTTTTGGGGAGGCCGGCAGTCTTGTAGGCAATCAGGTCATCACCACGGAACTGTATTCTCAGATTGTCCTGCATCCGGAAAAACGGCAACGGCCTTTCCGTATGAGTAATGTAATCATAGATGGTACACCTATGTATGCCGAGGTAACGCGCCGCTTCACTTACCGAATATAATTGTTCCGGCCTAATCTCTGAAAATTGTTTGCATATATCCATATCCACCTTGTTTTGGCGTTAAAGATACAATGCCGAAAATCAAAATGGAACAGGTTAAATATGGGAATACCACGTAGTTCATTGGATTTTTAGGGAATATGTGTCCGTCTGTTCGGAAGTATAATCTGCACACGAGTTGATAGCGGAACTGGAAGATTCTAAAAACAGATAGGTATATATATTTTAGCGTTGACAAGGTTGACAAGAAAGCCAATGTGCAAACCGCATTAAACAGCCGCTAAAAAGCTGCTGTTATACAATACTTTATCTTTTTCTTATAAAAATAAATATAAATATAGATACGTGTGTTTTTGTCAACCTTTGGCTACAAAATTCATAGGATTTTCAAAAGCGTCAACGCTTGTCAACGTTTGTCAACGCATCGTTTTTGATGCAAGTAACTGATACGATGCAACTTGTATCTTGTCAACAACGTCAATCCTGAAATGTGTGCAGATTATATTTCGGAATATGCTTAATAAAAAAGACCATCCGAAGATGACCTTTCAGTTTATGCCTTGTGATTTTATTCACTCCAAAGCGGTTGGTTTTGCCAATTCCTAACAAATCCCATGGCCGAAGTATCTACCATGGGATATTTTGACAATAAGGCAACAAGACGCTGCTTGAATGTATTATTTGGACGGATAATGTCTACAAAGTGTTTCAAGATACAGAGGGTAAAAAACACACGTCCTTGTTGTACGTTGTTATCAACCCAAGGGCGCAACGGCCTTGTCATGGTCAGTGCTCGCAATGAAAGTGAACGGTTCCACAATCTTGCATGGTGGCAACATGAGTTCCGGGTCAGCGTGACAATGGTCATCCATGAAACGAATACAGGGACGGTCAGACCAAAATACCGTGCAACCTTTTTGCGTATCTGGTTACTTGCTATGTTTTCATACAGTCGGGTCAGAGTGCCCAAAGGGATAATCTCGGCAATCATCCATGAAGGAGGGTACGGGTCTTCGTAGGACTGCTTGAAATGAACTATGAAATCCTCACGGCTGGTTTGCATCTCCTTGTCGATTAGAGCCAATGTCTTGCTAAACTTGTCTGCATGGGCGAAGCGTGAGGGGTTGGTCATCCAAAACACATCACCCGTCTCGGCGCATACGATGTTTGTAATTGTACTTCGGACTGCTACCTCTATCCGCTCAATCTGGTCAAAGACAAGCTGGCGGAATTCCCTGTCAAACTCATATAGACTTATGGCACTGCCTAAGGTGCTTCCGCTTTTGTATCTGTGTTCGGATTTGGGTACTTTAAGGAAGGGGTACAAATACCCGGACAAGCGATAATAACCTACCGACCGCAATACGCTTTCGGCATCATCTATATCTGAGCAGTCTAAACCTCTGTCTTGAAGAATGGCCAGAAGTTCGGTTGGAGAAGAATAATGTTTGGTATATTTCATATAAAAATAAAACGACCCGCCGATTTAAGCATTGTGAAGAGGCTTGGCGGGTTCTTGTAGTGCAAAGATACGGATAATACTTGATACTGCCAAATCCTTCATTACTTTTTCTTATAATTTCTTCGCAATCCCTATCTTATGGCTAATTGTTAGTCTGCATAAATACTTCATTCTATAATCTTTTATACCCTTTTGATACGTGATAATTTCCATTTCAAAGTCAAGCCAAAACATATCCTTCAACTGCTGATAGTCAAAACACAAAGCTTTCGGGCGGTTGACCTTGACTACCTTGACCTACTCGCCGCCTGACTCTCTATCGTGTAATCCGACAGGGCTTTTGGCGACAGTAGATTTCCGCTCGGAACATATGGCGGGACGGGATATGCTTAGCAATACTTTGTGGAGGTTATTGCCAAATCATTACCCAATATCTTGGATTTGACACCAATAGAAAAATGCTTCTATGTGCGTTTTCTTCAATTTGTTTAGCTTTGTTGGCAATGGCTCCTGCAATGATTTTGAAATCAGTTCGTTCTGCTTGTCAGGAGAGTAGTGACGGATTCCAGTAATGCCCTTACTGATTAGTTTGCTCAGATAGGCTGCCTTTGAAGCGTTTATGATTGCAAAATCAAGAGTATATCTCTCGCTATAGATGAAGTTGCTGATACGATTGATGCCACCCATTAACAATTTGTACTCGTCCGGATTGTGCAATCCTCTTAAGCATATGCAAAGAGCTGTCTGATAGATGTCATTGCAAACTTGTTGTATAGAGTCTTCTTGCAGGTGACGGTAGCGGAGTTCTATTGCAGCGAACTTGCGGAAAGTTTTTTCTGTGATTGACAGGTTGTCAACAATATCGAAAAGGGATGCTACATCGTAGAGTTGCTTGATGATTTCCATAGAGCAGTTCTTTTCCCCTTTGAAGAAAGGAATACCTGTCGTATGTGGGGCAAACGCTGTCAGCTTGTCGCCGAGCAAGTCCTCGGCACTCGGCAGATTGACCATGACAAGAGGCTCTTCCGTTGCAAGCAAAGGGCTTTGAATGGGTCTGGCAACAATGTCGCTGTAATGAATATCCTCGAACAGCACATCCAAGAGAATTTTGTCCTGGCCTCCATTGCCCGGATAACTCACTTCGTAAAAGAATTTGGCATGCTGCTTGGGCACATCGGTTCTTGCTATTCTCTCAACAAGCTCCACCTTGCCAAAACCGTATATCCCTGCATACTGCATAAGATAATTCTCTATCTGAGTTCCGGGAGGACAGATAATGTCTATATCTATTGACAGTCGCCTGCTTGTATTCAAGTGCAACATAAGAGAACTGCCGCCTTTGAACACAAACGGGCATCCGGAACGGGCCAAGGCTTCGAGCAGCGAAAACGCCCTGATTGTCTTTTCGGCCAATGCAAAGTCTCGTATTCCAAGACGCCTCGCAGCCTCTGTTATCCATTCTATTGTTCTACTTTTAGGATTTATCATTGTTTATGGTATTTATAATATGTTCTACTTTGTCTTTTCGGTTACGGCGTGATGCGTACCTGAGCAGCTTGCTCATATTCACATTGTTCCTTTCAAACGCGTATTCATATATATTGTATATTTCCGAGCCTCCAGCAAAAAACAACTCATTGTCGCCTAATGCGTCAACAAGTATCTTTTCAATGCGCGGCACCTTGCAGCCATTTACTTCCGTCAATGGCGACTGTCCTATCAACTGCCGGACGACAATCGAATCTGTTCCTGCCAGGTAACGCTCACAATCAACGGCTGATGGTGAAAAGAGTATGTTCCTGCCAAGCCTCATGTCTTGCAACGCATGGAACACTGTCTCCATCCCGTCTTTCTCCACATCCACAAACGAATAGGCTATATCGGGCACATGGAGCATATATGAAGCCAGCACTCGGGGACTCCATACGCATAAGTCAAGTAGCGGAAACTTGGCTTTCAATTTCAAGAATATGTCCTGTTCCTGTTCTGTCGGAAAATAGACAAACTCCGGCAGCCTGTTTCCGGCTACAGCATATTTGCCGCGACCGCTGCGTTTAAGCACTCCGGAGGACACCAAACGATTTACTTGTAAATCTACAGCTCCTTCATTAATGTTTGGATATTTTTCCACAATATGACAAAGAAGGTCTTTCCTACGGAAAGTCCCACCCTGCATGGTAGCATAGTTCAATATCTTTTCACTCGTCGTCATAACACGCATTTTATGATTATGCAAAAGTATATCATTTCTGTCAAATATCGAAATAATTTGCCAATAAAATAAGATTTTGAACTTTCCCACTGTTTGCGATGTTAAAAGTATAGACCACGATTAAAAAGGCAAATCACTTTGTACGTGAGTATCTGAGATGGAATTATCATCGTATTCTCCTCCCACTTCTTGAGCATCCGTTATCACTTCCGTTTCAAGGTCAAGCCCGAACATATCCTTCAACTGCTGGTAATCAAAGCATAACGCTTTTGGGCGGTTGACCTTGACTTTCTTGACCTGTTCGTTGCCGACCATTTCTATCGTATAATCAGGCATACCATTTGGTAGGAGTATGGTGAACCTGTCCTGCTTCAGCCCAAGGAATGACGGATGCGATTTGAGGTAGGACATGATGGTTGACCAGTTGGAGCGGTTGGCCGTGGCATTTTGGTTACGGCTATTGAATAGGGAGGCCACGGCTGCCATATTCAAGTAAAGAATGGGACGTGCTTCTATGAACTCGATTTCTTCCTTGGCAGCCAACGGACGGAAACTCTTCAGGTAACGGATACGGTAATGCGCTTTCTCTACGCACTTACCCATCGTCTGGAAGCCTTGCAGCATGTTCCAGAAGTCGGCAACTTCGGAACTTTCCTGGGCAAGCTCGTTCTGGACGCGCATTCCCTTGACGGCGGTATCGAACAGGCCGGTATAGCTGAAAGGCACATCCAGCACGGTTTCCAACGTGCGGAACGTGGCCAAAGGAATCACCCAGTTGCCGAAAATACGGTCATGTATCGTCTCGTCTTCCATCTTGGCGGCCAGTTCCCGCTTCACGATGGAATAGGTGTCCGAAAAGTTCTTCTCGAACAACTCCCGGTGATTCAGTATCTCTATGGTCAGATGTGTCAGTCCCAAGTTGCACAAGGCTACCAAATCTTCATAGCGGCTTTTTTCCTTCTGGCTAAACGAGGTCTTGGAAAAAGCGAGGAACAGGACACGGGTGTAGAGTGCCATGTCCTGCGTGGGCTTGTCTTGTCCACAAAGTACCACACCTGTACTGACGATGGTCTGTGCCGCCATGCCGTCCGTACCCGTGTTTTTCTTTGTCTGACCGCCACCACCCCAAAGTCCTTTCAGATAGGCTATCTTACGGATGTCAAGGTCGTTCTTGTACTCGTCAAGCACCACGAGCGTATTGACAGCCTGCGACACTCGGTCGTTCATGGCCGGTACGGAAGTGACACCAAGGTTGGGAGGGTCAACGCCGTGCAGGAAAAACGCCTGCAATGAAGTGGCAAGCGTTGTCTTTCCAGTTCCCTTCTCACCGAAAAGATTCAGTATGGGGAAATGCCTCGTGCGGCGGAAGATTACATCCCGGAACAGGGTGGACAACAGGTAGCAGAAAGCAACGGTAGCGTTCTCGCCGAATACCTCCATCAGTTGTTTCACATAGTCGTATAGCTTTATGCCGTTACGGTTCTCGTGTACCATCAGACGCTCAAACTGGAAAATCTCCGGGTTATGGATGTAGATTTTTGACATGGCAGGAATGTAGTACGCCTTTCCGCTGACACCACGAACAATGCCGAGGTCATCCACAGCTTGAAATTTTCCATTAACAAGAAGTCCGTTACCAAAGGCGAAGAAGCCTTCTGTGACGTTCCATCCTAATTTCCTTATGCGTTCTGCCGTGTCGGTTTTGGAATAGAGATATTCCTTGACCCGGTTGAGTTTGTCTATCTTGGTCAGCCACACATAGTTGCCCACGGAGCCGACCTTCTGCTGGAAGCTGTTCAACGAACATAATTCGGACTCCTTCAGTTCAATGACACGGCATACGTTATAGGTGTTCCACATACGGAAGATGCGTGTGCCATTGTTCTCGTCCTCGATGTGGAACAGCGGTTCCATGATGAAATTGGAAATCCTTGACGGTTCCTCGTCGTCATCTCCGATGGCGTAATAACAGTTTTCCCGGATGAACAGCCCGTGTTGGCGCAATAATTCCGCTTCACGCTGTCTCTCATCCATTGGAGTGAGTTTGTCTTGCCTTTTCCGCGCCTCTCCACGGGCTTGCGTTACGGCATCACGCCACAGTTTAGCCTTCCCGTAGATTCTGGTCAGTTCATCAATGCACTGGTTAAACACCAGCTGGTCTTTCACATAGCGCATCAGGTCGGCCATCTCCGACACGCATTTCCGTTCTTCCACCAAAGAGTCCGCTACAAGAAAGCGTTTCTGTGCCAACCAGACAATGAACAACCTTTCTTTCAGTGAAGTGTAATCCTCCCGGCAATGAATGAAACTGTCTGCATCGTTCTTCCCGGGTTTTACATCCCAGCAGTTCTTACCGTTGGGTATTTCGGCAAACGGCAGTTCCCTTACGGTTACATGGAAGCCTTTCCTGACAGCTGTTGTCCCGTTTGCCATGACCGCCTCGAATCCCGGTCCGAAGGGTTTGCCTTCACTGACATCGGAATCGGGGATGAAACACAAGGATGAGGTGTACTTTTTCAGCCGCTCAAACTGGCCGTCCGTCCATGCTGTACCCAATGCGGCCACGGTATTGTCGTAACCGACGGACTGCATACGCAGCACGTCAGGCGCACCTTCTACAATGATGAAGTATTCCGCATTGCGTTCCCGACTCGCCCGGTCTATGCCGAACAGACATTCTCCCTTGGCATAGATCGCACTGTTTGGCGAATTGATATATTTCGGTGCATTCGGGCTGTTCCCGATGTAACGGGCTGTATAAGCAATGATGCGTCCCCACCTGTTGCGTATGGGAATCATTATCCTGTGTCTGAACATGGCATACACACGACCGTCATCTCCACGCCGGAGCAGCCCCAACTCGAAAAGCGCATCCTCGTCCAGCCCTTTTGTCCGGCAGAACTCCATGAACGCACCTCCGTCACGCGGCGCGTACCCGATGCCTGCGACCGAACAGAACTCTTCCGGCCATCTTCCGTAAGCATATTCACGGGCAAGGCGGCTTTCATCATTGTCTGGTGCCAGCAGACTACTTATAAAGAAGTCTTGTACATAGCCGAGCGTAGCAAGCAGCATTTCTTTGTGCCGATTTTTTGTAACTATCTCCTTGTCCTGCTCTTCCACATACTCAATAGTAATATTGTGCCGTCTGGCCAGGAACTCGATGGCTTCCATGAAGGAAAGGTTCTCTTTCTCCATGATAAATGTGATGGCATCGCCGCCACGGTTGCAGCTGAAACAGTGGAACAGGTTCTTTCCAGGACTGACAGAAAAAGAGCCGGTCCGCTCCTCATGGAACGGACAAATGCCCATCAGGGTCGAGCCTTTCCTTGACAGTCTGACATACGGCTCCAATACATCCTCGATAGAAAGCTCCCTGACCTTGTTGATTGTTGACTCGCTTATCATAGGGTTGTCAGGAGTTTCCAACAATCAATTATGGACTGGCCGGAATATTTTGGCCGGCTGGCATTATCGGGATTAAGCGGCTTTATCAAGCCGCTGGCCTTATATTTTCTAAGCGTCTTGTAACTGACACCCAGTTCTGCGCAAGTACGCTTGACCGAATAAACCCCTTCCGGGTCACATGTTGGCACTAATTCTCTCATCCGCTATATTTTTTTCGTATGCCAGTTCCGTAGGTCTCATAAGTTACAGCACAGGCATATCCTGATATTGTTTTCTTATTTCTTTGCATCTAAACTATTTCTGTTTATACCAGAAGAAGTGTTGTCGAAATAGTCCTGTACCGTGCGTTGCAGGAGGCGGAGGTCAGCCGTCCTGTATTCCACTTTGCCGGGTCTCTTGTAGCACACCACTTTCCCTTGCCGTCTCCATCTTTCGACATTCCGGCGGCCGAACATCTCATAAGCCTTTCTCTGGCTGACAAATTCCGGATCGGCATTGTCGGATTTCAGGTACTTGACAATCCTTGCTGCAAGGTCGTTCAGAAATGTGTCATAAGGGATTAGGCGGTCTAAAAACTGGAGGAACTGCATACATTCAGGGTTTACAAGGTACGCATTACGGTTATGGTCTGTTTCTCCCTGTCCGTCCGTGTCTTGAACTGACGGTTGTAGATGGCACCAAGCTCTGAGGCTTGGGTTCGGACGCTTTTCAGCCTGGAGATGTGGAAGGTGATTTCATCGCCAACTTCGAGTGCGACAAGCGCAGGACGGATTTTTTCCATGTTTTCTGCCATAATATTTGTTTGTTTAATGATTAATGTTTAACTTTGTAGTCGATAATCCAATTTATATCATCGGCAAAATAACATAAAAAGGTTTATATAGCCAAATATTTGTTTGATAATTGTTGATTTAATATTGCAATTTAAGGTTTGACCCATGAATATAGACATTAAAGACGTACATGTGGGGCAGGCTATTGACCAACGCCGCAACGAACTCGGCCTTTCAAAGTCCGAGCTTGGGCGCAGGCTTGGCATCCCCCAACAGCATATCAACCGCCTTCTGGAAAGGGAGACGATGGAGACCAAGCGGCTTGTCAAAGCTTGCAAGGCATTGGACTTTAATTTTTTCGCCTTGTTCTGCCCGGTCAATCCCAAAATATCCGCATACCTCGCGGCTGTAGCGTTGAACGGGGGAGATGCCCATAACAACATTGGCGATAGCGGACTTGCCGCCCAGCTTGCCACCGAACAGGCCAAGGTGGAAAATTTGAACGGCACTATCAAGCTATTGAAGGAGCAGATAGATAGCCTGAATGCACAAATTATCCGTCTGGACTCCAATCTGAAGGACAAGGACGCCATCATAGAACTATTAAAAGAAAGGAGGTAATATCAAAAGATAAAATCACCAATCGTCAAATCATCACGCGGCATCACGGGAATTTTTATGGCGATTCAATGTTTCTCTTTTGCGGAATGATATTGTATTGCTTAATTGATAGCACATACAAATTACATACAAAACTTATATAAGACATTGATAATAGGTTTTATATTACAGTGGCGCAAGCTGCAATAGAGAATTAAGATACATTTGAGACAAGAACCTCACGCAAACGCCCTTAAACGCATACAAATCACATACGAAAACTTTCTAACGCATTGTTAGTCAGAAAAGTATTAAAGAGGCGCAGGCTGCTATTGAGAGATAAAGCAAGATAACTAACTATTGGTAAGATAGGCGGCAGGTGTGGGAAAAACCACCTTGCCGCCTATCATCGTTAATGGGGTATGTACAATCTGATATGCTTTTTAGCGTATAGTATCGATATCGAAAGTTTTTTATAGTCAAAAGTGGGTAATTGGGCAGCAGATAAAAATGTATCACCTGTCCGTTTTCTTTTTGGGGGCTCTTCCTGCGAACTCTTGCGGGCTATTACTGGAACCCGTCGGGCTATTTTGTCTTTTATTTCTTCCTGTTCGTTGAGTACCAGCATGATTTTATTTAATGAATGTCCGCAATTAGCCAATTCGACTGAGTTGAAAATGCAGTAGTACTGCGTTTGCCGATGCAGTATATATTCGTAGGCGGATGCAGTATATATTCAACCGCGAATGCAGTATATATTCAACTGCGGATGCAGTATATATTCATTTTTTAGGGGTATGTATTGGATGAATGCGGACATTCATTTTTTATTCAGCAAATTTTCCTTTTCAGCCAGCAGCCGGCAGACGCTGTCTATACGTTCGCTGCGATAGCTGGACTTGAACAGGCTGAGCAGACTGTCCACCTCCAGACGCTTCTTATGGTATATATTCATATCTTCCTCATTCCAGTCCAGCATGGTCTCACCAATAAGGGATAAATCCACCATTTTAACATATACCTCGTGTATGTCCTTGCGTAAACATCTTATCTTTTGGCTTGTAATCTCTAATTCCTGTCGTCTGTGCTGTTCGTTGAGCCAAATATAGACGATGCCGAAAATGACGAAATGCAGCCCGCTTACCTTGCGGTAGCGGGCTGCGGTGTCTGTATGATGTTACCGGGCACAAATGCTCCCGCCCGGAATTGAAGTTTATTGATTATTCTTGACCACAAAATTATCTGCAGTAAATCCAACCCGTGTTACCCATTCGCTACTCTCAAATGCAGTCTTCATGTCTGCATCTTTCACATAAATGGTTATCTTGCTCTTTTCGAGATTATAGAAAGGCGACTCGCTATCATCACCTGGAGTATAATTGAAGTCCGGTACAGCCTCGCAAAGAGACAGGTCTATGGTTGTCAAAGAACTGCACCCGACGAAAACTGTATTATTGAATACACTGGTTTCCGGTCCGAATGATACGCTTGTCAAACTGCTACAATTGCGAAATAAGGCAGCTTCTATGCTGGCGACTTTCGTTTTACTCAAGTCAATCGTTTCCAGGTTTGTACAGTCAAAAAAAGAACTGAAAGCCATTTCTTCCAGTGTGGATGGAAATTTCACAGACTCTAATCCTGTACATCCATAGAACACACTACCATTCCAAGAATTAGAATTACCAATCTTTGTTAACCCTTCGGGGAGCTCGATGGAAACCAATCCTTTTATTTGAGAAAAAGCCAGGTCTGGAATGGAGGCGAGTATTGCATCCGTAAGGTCGAGTGAGAGCGTTGCATTGGTATTATCTGTCATATATTTCTTCAAGGCGGCAATGTCATTTTCGTTCATCGGGCCTTGAATGGTGAGAGGTACATTCGTTGTCTCGCCATTCAAGGCTTGCCCTATGAGTTCAGCATTCAATTGTCCGACATCACTCAAACTGATTATATGGGTGTCCGCATTCACCTTAGGCCCTGTCTCCTCGTCTGCCGTGCCGCTTTCCGTCCAGCCGGTACCCCAGTCGCCAACCGTAACGCTGTTGATGGTGGCTCCATCCTTGCCTACGGTCACGTTGAAGGTATAGGCTTTACCCGATTCCAAACCGGTAGTCAGTTGCTCGTTGGCTTTGACGATAAGCGGAGTGCCGCCCTGAATGTTCAGCTGGACAAACGTATCGTCAGTAGTATACTTGCCCGGCAGCAGGACGGCGGTGAAGCTGTGTTTGGCTTCTGCCGAAGCGTCCTCGCTGAATAGTCCGGTTACTGTCGTTCCATTGCCGGCAACGGTCAGTGTCTTTCCATCTACTGTAGTCTTTGTGGTAGGTACCGTGAATGTAGGAGTCTGGAATACAGGTTTCTGTGTGGCGTACTGGTCGCCGTAGCCGCTTATCTCCACGGTAACCTTGGCCAGGTGGTGCTTGAATGTCAGGTTCAGCGCGTCGCTCTTACTTTGTGACGCTGCCGCCGTCATATAGTCCGCACGGCCTATGTAATTGGTTTCAGTTGGATTGCTGCTGCTCTGGTCGGTCGGGAGTTCAAACTGCGTGTAGGAGTCCGTTTTCCCTTCCACGACGGGATAATAGGCTTCAAAGGTGTTTTCGACATCGTCAGACCAGACTATGTAGTCTGTTCCTTCAGGCACCCATGTGCTGCCGTTGTATTTGTAAACCGCCTTGTCCTTGCCTGTTATCGCTTCTGGCGAGGTGTTTGTTACCGAAATCTGGTCGTTCTCGTCCCATGCGTTGCCTGTTCCTGTCGTGTTCACACGGGTCTGCAGAGCCTCGATACCTGCACGGATGTGTACGGCCATCGGGTCGTTGGCATAGTCGGAAGAGATGAAATCGTCTTCACTTTGGCAGCCTGCCAACACCAGTGCGAGGGCGGCAGCCGGAATATATTTTGCTATTTTCATGCTTGTTATGTTTATGAACGTTGTTTACTTTTATTCTGTTACTAAGTCGCCGCCTTGCTGTTCGCTACCCCATGACTCGGCAGAAATGGTGCCCGTCGTCACTTTGTCGCGGCCTACGGTAAGATTCAGCGTATATTGTTCACCACTGGCAAACGTAAGGTCTTTGTTGGATGTGAATGTATATACCTTTCCGTTGTTGTCGGTGATTTCCACCTTCAGGCTCTGAGCGAAGGTCTGCGGTACGAGGATGCACTCGTATTGCTTGTTTTCGGTTGTAGCATACAGGGTGATGGTCTGTCCGCTGTTGGTGGCGGTACCGGCTGTTCCGGCAGTCAGATTCACGGTAGTGGCCGTGGCGCAGTTGGAGAGCTTTACCGATGTGAAGGTCAGGTTCTGTCCGTCTTCAAGCTCGGTGCCCTTTGTCAGTGTCACGTTCAGCTTGGACAGTGCATGTTGGAAGTTGATGTCGAGTGCCGTTCCGGGTGTGGCGGTTTGCTGTCCGGTCCAAAGCAGGTCGGAAGCCTTGACGTTGCTCTCATCGCTCTGGTCGGTCTTCACCGTAAAAGCATAGTTTGCAGCATCGCCCACTGTTCCTGTATAGGGCAGATAGGCGTAATAGGTTACTGTTGCATCATTGCTTTTCCACAGGAGTTGTCCGCCCTGAATCGTCCAGCCATTGTCATATTTCACTTCCCGGTTCGTGCAGTTGTAGCGTTCGTCGCTGTTCGTGCCTTCCGTTGTCAGATAAAGTCCGAAACTTCCTTCGGTCAATGTTCCCTGTTCATAACCGGCACGGGTGGCCATCGGGCCTACGTTCACATTCAGTCCGATAGGCGTGTCGGCATAGTCGGGCGTATTGAATACGTCGCTGTCGTTGGAGCAGGCTGCCAAAAGGGTGGCCAGCGCTGCTGTTGCCAAAATGTTTGTTTTTTTCATTTGAACTATTTTCTGTTAAGTTGTTAATTATTTATCTTTCAAAGATTCCTTTTTCGGATGGAACCGGAATCCCGCTCCGGCGGTTTATTATTACTCCAATGTCGGCAGCACTCCGTTGAGTACGTAGTGCCAACCTGAGCCTGCACTCTGCAAGGCGGTATTCATCTGTGCAACGGCGTCCAGTCGATGCCCGTCAGGTCGATGTCGTTGTCGAGGGTGATGTTGATGTCGGTATCACCGCTGTTCACCACATCTGCCGCTACCTTCAGTCCTTCACCGCTGTAAATGGTGATGGTTTTTGTATTGATATCGTATGAGTAGGCTTCGGTCGCTTCTGCGCCATCAATGGAAGTACCGTTTTCCCAGTCCGACACGTTGATGCCCGCATCGTTCAGTTCGATCCTGTTGCGTCCCAGCACAAGGTTCACCGTAGTGTATCTGCCCGGTTGCAGGTCGATGTCCGCAGAGTGGGTATAGGTATATACCTTGCCGTTCTCCAACGTGACGTTGATGGTTCGGAACCCGTTCTGCCCGGGAATCATGATGCCGGCATAGCTGGCGGATGTGCCCGTGAAGGGAATCACCACAAGGTTTTGACCGGTGGCCGGGGTTACCTCGACAGGATTCTCTAAATAATTCACGGTAGCTTCGGTGCATGCTTCTGCCGTTACCGAAGCCACTTCGGGTGCGGTTGTCCACTCGTTGCGGAACGAAAGGTTTACCACGAGCTTGGCCATTACATGCTCAAACTCCAGCTTCACGGCAGAACCGGTGGGCTTGGCCGTGGTCCTCGCCACCAGCAGGTCGCTCGCGGTCTGGTTATTGAAGTCCAGCGTATAGGGGTCGGCCTTGTAATCGGTAGCTCTGTTGCGCTCGGGATAGATGCCGAGGAAATAGTGGTCGGACGTATTGTCGGCCCAAAGCATCTGCGGCTCGGCGGTCCATGTGCCGTCGCCGCCTAATGTATTGATGGAGTTGTCCACCACAAGCCGCTGCATGTTGTTGTCGGCTCCTAACCAGGCATAGACACTGATGCGGTCATTCGTCTCGAAGGTGGTCGAGTTGCCGCTATGGGCCACACGGGTCATGGCTCCCACGGATGCCGTTACCCTTATCTGTTCAAGGTCTTGCGGTGGCAGTACATCGCTGTCGGTGCTGCACGCAGCCAACAGGGCAGCTGTTGTCGCCAATAATAGATTCTTTATATTCATACGTTTGCTGTTTTAAGTAAGTAATCAGAATTAAATGACACTATCTTTTGAGGAGTTAAGGAGTTAAGAAGTTAAGGAGTTAAGCCAATACTTTCTGTGTATACGGGGCTCATTGACTTACTATCGGCTTAACTCCTAACGGAGCGCAGCGGAGTGATAACTCCTTAACTTCTTAACTCCTATCATATAAGCTAAATTTGAACATCTACTTAATCATTTATAAATATATAGTCAGCACAGCGGTTTACGCACCCGGAAAAAATATGTTACCGCCATAGTCGCCTTCGAGCGGAGCCCAGTCGGTGATGGTGATGTCATTGTCTAAGGTGATTTCGTCACGTCCCAATGTCAGGTTGACGGTGGTGTACTTGCCTGTTTCCAACGGGATGGAAACCCCTACGTTATAGACGTATGGCTCGTCAATGTCTTTTACCTTGATCTGTATTTCAATTAAATTGCTGTTAGGAATCATGATACCGGCATAGCTGCAAGCGTAGTTGGCTGCCGGTGTTTCCAAAGCCGGGATGTCTATCGCCTTATTGTCGCCCTGTGGCGTAATCTCTCCGGAGAGGAGATTGACGCTTGCCTCCGCCTTTGCAATGGCTCTGACCGATTCCACGACCGGTGTTCCGGACCACTGGCTGCGGAAATTCAGGTTGATGACTAATTTCGACATCAGGTGATTGAATGTCAGCGTCACGGGTGTGTTCGTGGGCGTTATGCCCTTGTTCTCAGTGCCGGCATTCATGGCATAAAGAAGGTCGCTTGCCTCCTGGTCTTCAGGGGTCAGTACATAGTTCATGGCTTTCAGGTCGCTTACCTCCTGCACAGGGTAAATGCCCAGAAAGTAATGCGCCGAACTGCTGTTTGCCCACAGCATTTGCGGGCTGGCCGTCCATGTGCCGTCGTCGCCTAAGGTGTTGACGGAATTGTCCACCACAAGCTGCTGTGCATCGTCGGCTGCACCCAACCAGGCATAGACGCTGATACGGTCGCCCGTCTCAAACACCGATTCGTCGCCGTCGGTTGTCACACGGGTCATCTGCCCGATGGAAGCATCCACCCGGATCTCTTTTGCCGGAGCATAGCCGGGTTCATGGTCGTTCGTGCATGCCGCCAGTACAAGGAGTGCGGCTGCAACGGATAACATTTTCTTCATCATAACTCTATCTTTATTTTATTTGTTAATTATATTCCGGGATTAAAGATGTCATCACTCGTAATCCAGCCTTCGCCCCAGGGGTTAATGTCGGTGGCGGTGATATACATGTAGGGCTGCATTCTGTCGTATTCCAATGCCAGCTCGTAGCGTTTTCCGGCAAGCATCAGGGGAGCTTCTGCCGTGTATTCATGACGGGAGCCGTCGGCAAAGGTCATGACCATGTAGAGCATCGTGCAGACATCGGCATTGAGCTGCAAACCGTAGCGTTGCGTCGTTACACTGCTTTTCAGGCCGGCATAGTCCCAGCCTTCCATTCCGAGTACCGGAGCATGATAACGGACACCGTCCGAACCAAGCCAGTAATTGCCGGAGATACAGCAATCTCTCTGGCTCATGCTCATTTTCCCGAAAACAGCCAGAGCCTCCAAAGAAAGTACAGGATTGAAACGGTAGCCTCCATAAACTCCGCCGCTGAATCCCGCACGGGTCTTGTCGAAACCGAAACTGCTGAATGTAGATACGCCGAAGGGCACGCCACCCTGCACGCCTGCATACCAGCCGGGGGATTTCGTATTTTCCGGGGCATCCTGAGCCATGAGCGGAGCTGCACAGAGCAGGATGCAGAGTAATAGAATATAGTTCCTTTTTTTCATATTACAGGTCATTGTCACTTGATGCTGCTAAGTTTTTAATGTGTCAAAATGGGGTATACGAAAATGAAAAAGGGTGGGAACTCCTGTAAAAAGGAGTTTCCACCCTTGCATGTATTGATGATAATTAAGTATATTAACGCGCGAAGATACGCCGGTCGCAATGTGTGTGTGTGTGTGTGTGTGTGTTTACACAAATCTCACGCATATCCAAATTTACAAGACACTTTTTTGAATACAGGTATATGCACGATGCAGCGGACAACGGAATGTTGCCTGAACAGATTGCCATATTTCCTGAAATGTGCTGTAAATCAAAATACATTGTCATTCAATTATTAGAAGCTGTTTTGAATTTCTCCAAAAAGTTTTTCTTGTCTTGATGTATCCGTT
>OIWN01000649.1_pt1 | contig 31270 bp, 25 predicted proteins | sample 1587591 | NCBI WGS metagenome assembly OIWN01 (sample SAMEA3888901, study PRJEB22519) | human gut metagenome | biome: human gut; feature: human-associated habitat; material: faeces | place: Denmark | collected 2010 | reverse complement strand
GGTGGCCATCATCACCGGCCCCAACATGGCGGGCAAGTCCACCTACATGCGCCAGGTGGCCCTCATCGTCCTCATGGCCCAGATGGGCTCCTTCGTCCCCGCCCGCTCCGCCCGCATCGGCGTGGTGGACCGGGTGTTCACCCGCATCGGGGCCAGCGACGACCTCTCCTCCGGACAGTCCACCTTCATGGTGGAGATGAACGAGGTGGCCGGACTGCTGAAGAACGCCACCGCCCGCTCCCTGCTCATCCTGGACGAGATCGGCCGGGGGACCTCCACCTATGACGGCATGGCCATCGCCCGGGCGGTGCTGGAGTACTGCGCCGACCGGAAGCGGCTGGGGGCCAAGACCCTGTTCGCCACCCACTACCACGAGCTCACCGCCCTGGAGGGGGAGATCCCCGGGGTGAAGAACTACAACATCGCCGCCAAGAAGCGGGGGAACGACCTGATCTTCCTGCGGAAGATCGTCCGGGGGGGCGCGGACCAGAGCTACGGCATCGAGGTGGCCAAGCTGGCCGGGGTGCCCGACCGGGTCATTCGGCGGGCCCGGACCATCCTGGAGGAGCTGGAGTCGGGGAGCGGCGTCCTCCCCGCAGGGGGACCGGCCCTTCCGGCGGACGGGGAGCAGGTCTCCCTGATGGACCTGGGCAGCCAGACGGTGCTGAAAAAGCTCCGGATGACCGATGTGAACATCCTGTCCCCCATCGAGGCCCTCAACCTGCTGGCGGAGCTGAAGCAGGACCTGCAGGAGAGCTGAGGCGGGGCGGAGAGGCCCGGATGAAAGAGGAGGTGAGCGGCATGGGGCGTCCAAATTCTCGGGCGGAGCTGTGCGCCTGGGTGCTGGGACTGATGGGGGCGTTTTTCCTCCTGTTCGGCGGGGCCGTCCTGCTGTGGGACATCCCGGTGGGGGGCGCGGGGCCCGACTGGGCCTTCCTGCCCATAGGGGCCGCCCTGCTGGCGGCGGGGGGCGGGTGCGCCCTGGCCTGCCTGGCCCGGCGGCGGAGCCAGGCGCGGCTGCGGCGGGAGGGCACGGCGGTCTCCGGCACCGTCCGCTCGGTCCGCCACCACATCTTCGTGACCTGGAACACCCAGTCCTTTGTCAATGTCCCGGGCCGGAACTCGCCCTGGAGCGCGGTGTGCGGGTACACCTGGGGCGGCCGGGACTATACCGTGTCCACCGGCCTGCTGTGGGGGGAGCCCCAGGAGGGGGCGGAGGTCCTCGTTTGGCTGGACCCGGACCGGCCGGGGCGGGCCTTTGTGGACCCGGATTCTGTCCGGCTGGACCTTATGGGATAAGGGGCGGGGGAGGCACGGCCCCGTCCCGGGATCTGTATTCTGACTATTATGACCAAAAACGGCCCGCAGGAGCGGAGCTTTGAATTTCTGGAGGTGCTCTATGCCTGAGATCCAAGTGTTAGATCCCCACGTTGCCGACCTGATCGCCGCCGGCGAGGTGGTGGAGCGGCCGGCCAGCGTGGCCAAGGAGCTGATGGAAAACGCCATAGACGCGGGGGCGAGATCGGTGACCGTGGAGATCGCCCACGGCGGCCTCACTTTCCTCCGGGTCACCGATGACGGCTGCGGCATCCCGGCCCCCCAGATGAAGACCGCCTTCCTCCGCCACGCCACCAGCAAGCTGCGCACGGAGTATGACCTGGAGGCCATCGGCACCCTGGGGTTCCGGGGGGAGGCACTGGCCGCCATTTCCGCCGTCTCCCGCATCGACGTGATGAGCCGCACCCAGGATGCCCCGCTGGGGGCCTCCCTGTCCCTGGAGGGGGGCGTGGCCGGGCCGGTGGAGCAGGCGGGCTGCCCCCTGGGCACCACCATGGTGGTGCGGGACCTGTTCTACAACACCCCCGCCCGGCTGAAGTTCATGAAAAAGGACGCCGCCGAGGGGGCCGCCGTCTTCGGCGTGGTCCAGCGGGTGGCCCTGTCCCACCCGGAGGTGGCAGTGAAATTCCTCCGGGACGGAAAGCAGGAGCTGGCCACCCCCGGGGACGGACAGCTGCGCTCCGCCGTCTACGCGGTGCTGGGCCGGGATCTGGCCCTGGGCTTCACCCAGGTGGACAGCTCGGACGAGGGCATGTCCGTGTCCGGCTTCGTCTCCCAGCCCTCCTGCTGCCGGGCCAGCCGGAACTGGCAGTTCTTCTTCGTTAACGGGCGGCAGGTGAAGTCCCGGCTGATGATGGCCGCCCTGGAGGAGGCCTACCAGAACCAGAAGATGGTGGGCAAATTTCCCGGCTGTGTCCTCCATCTGACCACCAGGCTCAGCGCGGTGGACGTGAATGTGCACCCGGCCAAGACGGAGGTGAAGTTCGGCAGCGAGCGGGGGGTGTTCAGCGCGGTGTACCACGCGGTCCTCTCCGCCCTGGAGCGGGACCATGTCCGCCCCGCCGTGGCGCTGGAGAAGCCCCGGGCCCACGACACCGTGACCCCCAACCAGACCAGGCTGTCCGCCGGGGAGCTGCCCCTCCACGACGTGACCTACGGCCGTCGGGAGGTGCCCGGCCTGTCCCGGATGCCCTCCGCCGCCTCTTTCCTCTCGCCCCAGCAGCGGGAGCGCACACCCCAGCCCGCCCCGGCGGAGCCTCCCCATCCCAGGGCTCCGATCTCTGGAGAAATGACCGCCCCCGGGGAGTGGAAGACCGGGGAGGCCCCGGCCCCCGCCTGCCCCGGTGAAGCCCAGGGCGGGATGACCTGCCACGACCGGATGGCGCCGGAGGACTTCGACCTCCTGGCCGGGACCCGGACGGAGCGCCCCGCCCCCGCGCCGGCGGAGACGCCCGCACCAGACCCGGGCCCGGCTCCGGCCCTGGAGGAGGGGTCCGCGCCCCAGATCTCCGCCCCGGCGGAGCCTGAGCCTGAGGGAGAGGCAGCCCCCTGGCGCATCGCCGGGGAGGTGCTGAACACCTACATCATCGTGGAACAGGGGGACACCATCCTGTTTATCGACAAGCACGCTGCCCACGAGCGGATGAACTTCGACCGCATGAAGGCGGAGGGCTACACCCCCATGGTGCAGACCCTGCTCACCCCGGTCACCCTCCATCCCCCGGCGGAGGAGGGGGCCGCCCTGCTGGCCAACCTGCCGCTGCTGGAGGAGTTCGGCTTCTACGCCGAGGACTTCGGCGGGGGGGCGCTGGTGGTGCGGCAGGCCCCCTTTGACGTGGACCCGGGGGACATCGAGGACACCCTGCTGGAGATCGGGGGCAGGCTGCTCACCACCGGGCGGGCGGACCCCTCCGCCGCCCGGGACGAGCTGCTCCACACCATGGCCTGCAAGGCGGCCATCAAGGGGGGCTGGCGCACCAGTCCCCAGGAGCTGGAGAAGGTGGCGGGAGCCGTCATGCGGGGAGAGGTCAAATACTGCCCCCACGGCCGGCCGGTGGCCATCGAGCTGACCCGAAAGGACCTGGAGAAGCAGTTCCGGCGGGCATGAGACCCGGCGGGAGCGGGAAAGGAGCGGACTTATGAGCTGGAACGAGATGCTTTACGCCTATCAAAAGGAGAAGGGGGGCGTATTTATGGGCAGCCGGGCAGCAGACTGGGACGGGGAGCTGGTGCTGAGCTACCGGGACGAACCGCTCATCATCCGGACGGTGGGGGAGAGCAATGGCCGGTACACTACGACCTCCATCCGCGTCCGGCTGGCGATCCATCTGGAGCGGGACTATGAGCTGCGCATCCGCCCCAAAAGTGCCATGTCCACCGGCCTCAACACGGTGCTGGGCGTCCTGGACCGGGGACTGGAGAAGCTGCCCTCCGGACCGGACCTCCACGAGGACTATGGCTGCCCGGAGGTGACCCGGGGCCGGACCATCACCACCACGGACCGGTCCTTTACCAAGCTGGTGCTGCGGGACCTGGAACTGCGCAATGCCCTGCTTGCCTCCCCCAAGGACGGCCTGCTCATTCTGCCCGGGCCGGGGAGGGAGGGGCTGCACCTGGTGGAGAGTTACTCCTATCCGGACTCCATGTACACAGATTGGTACTCGGAGCCGATGAATACCGGGCCGGACTGGACGGATACAGAGGAGGAGCGCGCCGAGAAGGAAGAGAAGCTGGCGGAGCTGGCCCAGGATACCTTTTTTCCCCGGCTGGAAAAGGTGATCGGCCTGACCAAGGCTGCCCGGGGGGCGGCCCTGACCTGGAGGATGGGGACGCCGGGATGATTCGAAGGAGCGGCTGTGGTGAGCTGCGGCCGGGCGGGGCTTGACTGCCGGAGGGAAAAGTTTTCGTTGACAAACAGGACAGAGCCGCTATAATAGGCCATACAAGTGTCTTGACACCTGTATGGCCTTTTTGCCGGCAGGTGCGGGACTATCACGAAAAAAGGTGAGAGAAATGGAAAAGCTCCGCGCGTTTTTAAAGCGCAAAAACATTGAGATCTCGGCCAAGCGGTATGGCATCGACGCCCTGGGGGCCATGGCCCAGGGCCTGTTCTGCTCCCTGCTCATCGGCACCATCGTCAAGACGCTGGGCCAGCAGCTGGGGATGGAGTTCCTCATCGAAGTGGGGGGATACGCCTCGGCCATGAGCGGGGCGGCTATGGCGGTGGCCATCGGCTACGCCCTGAAGGCCCCCCCGCTGGTCCTCTTTTCCCTGGTCACGGTGGGCTATGCGGCCAATGCCCTGGGCAGCGTCACCCTGTCCGGGGGCAGCGGCGCCGGAGGCCCTCTGGCGGTGCTGTTTATCGCGGTCATCGCCGCGGAGCTGGGCAAGGCGGTGTCTAAGGAGACCAAGATCGACATCCTGGTCACCCCTCTGGTGACCATCCTGGCGGGGGTGGCCCTGTCGGCCTGGTGGGCCCCGGCCATCGGCACGGCGGCCTCCGCGGTGGGGGACTTCGTCAAGTGGGCCACTGTGCTCCAGCCCTTCTGGATGGGCATCCTGGTGTCGGTGGTCATCGGCGTGGCCCTGACCCTGCCCATCTCCTCTGCCGCCATCTGCGCCGCCATCGGGCTGACCGGCCTGGCCGGCGGGGCCGCAGTGGCGGGGTGCTGCGCCAACATGGTGGGCTTCGCCGTCCTGTCCTTCCGGGAGAACCGCTGGAGCGGCCTGATCTCCCAGGGGCTGGGCACCTCCATGCTCCAGATGGGCAACATCGTCCGCAATCCCCGGATCTGGCTCCCCGCCATCCTCGCCTCCGCGGTCACCGGCCCCCTGGCCACCTGTGTGTTCCAGTTTGAGATGAATGACCCCGCCGGGGGTGTGGCGGCTGGAATGGGGACCTGCGGTATGGTGGGCCCCATCGGGGTCTATGCCGGCTGGGTGAACGATGTGGCCACGGGGGCCAAGGCTGCCATCACCGGCATGGACTGGCTGGCCATGGCGCTGATCTGCTTTGTACTGCCCGCCGTCCTCGCTTGGCTGTTCGGGCTGTTTTTCCGTCGGATCGGCTGGATCCGGGAGGGGGACCTGACCCTGGAGTGAGCCGGGGGAGATTTGCAGGACCGTTTGGGCGGCCGGCACGCTTGCGTGCCGGCCGCCTGTCCGTCCCTGGCGACCGCCTGCTCCGCAGGTCCCTGGCCAGTTTCCTGGTGATGGGCCGGGTGTGCTGCTGGCGGCAGGATTGGCAGGGCCTGTCCCTGATGGTGGGACGAACACCCTCTTGACAGCCTCTTCTGTATCTGATAAAGTTACAGAAAACGGCTCCCTGGGAGGAGAACCATTATGAACAGCGATTTCTGCGTGGCGGTCCACGCTCTGGTCTATCTCAACCGAAGAGGGTGCGTCCTGTCCAGCGAGGAGCTGGCCCGGAACATCTGCACTAACCCCGCCCGGGTGCGGAAGGTGCTCGCCCGTATGAAAAAGGACGGCCTGGTGGAGACCAAGGAGGGCAGCTCCGGCGGAGGCTACCGCTTTGCCAAGGGGGCGGGGGAGGTGTCCCTGGCCCAGGTGGCCCGGGCGCTGGAGGTGCGCTTCGTCTCCACCTCCTGGCACAGCGGCAGCCAGGAGGTGAAGTGTCTGGTGGCCACCGGCATGGCTCAGGTGATGGATGCCCTTTTTGATGACCTGGACGACCGGTGCATGGCCCGGCTGGAGGAGATCACAGTGGAACAGGTGGACCGGAAGCTCTCCGGCGGACCCTGCCCCGGCGGCGGATGATCCCGCCGCAGAGAACAGTGCGAATGGAGGTTTTTTATGGGGTTTGATCTGGAGATCAGCGTTCCGGCGCTGACGGTTTTCATACAGGGCATCCTCAGCTTCTTCTCCCCCTGCGTCCTGCCTCTGGTCCCCTTATATGTGGGCTATCTGGCAGGCGGGGCCAAGACGGTGGAGGTGGACGGCACCATCCGCTACCCCAGGGGGCGGGTGATGTGGAACACCCTGTTTTTTGTGCTGGGGATCAGCGCCACCTTTTTCCTGCTGGGCTTCGGCTTCACCGCTTTGGGGCAGTTTTTCAGCGATAACCGGCTGTGGTTTGCCCGGATCAGCGGCATTATCATGGTGCTGTTCGGGCTGTACCAGCTGGGGGTGTTTGGACATTCCATGGCGCTGGAGCGGGAGCACAGGCTGCCCTTCCGGCTGGGCGGCCGGACCATGGGGCCGCTGGTGGCCCTGGTCCTGGGCTTTACCTTCAGTTTCGCCTGGACCCCCTGTGTAGGGCCGGTGCTGGGGAGCGTGCTCCTGATGGCCTCATCCTCGGCTTCGGCCCCGGCAGCGGCGCTGCTCATCGGGGTGTACACCCTGGGCTTTGTGCTGCCCTTCCTAGCGGTGGGGCTGTTCACCGGCGGGGTGCTGTCCTTCTTCAAGCGGCACCAGCAGGTGGTGCGCTGGACGGGGAAGGCGGGGGCGGCTCTGCTGATCCTGATGGGGGTGATGACCTTTACCGGCTTTATGAACGGCTTCACCGAATATCTGTCCCAGACCGGCTCCGCTGTGCCTCAGAGTCAGAGCGTCGGCAGCGGGGAGGAGCCGTCCGCCTCCACAGATGCAGACAACGGTGCGTCGGAGCCGCCGGTGGTCCCTGCCCCTGACTTTACCCTGGTGGACCAGTACGGGGAGGAGCACAGTCTGTCCGATTACAAGGGCAAGACCATTTTTCTCAATTTCTGGGCCACTTGGTGCGGCCCCTGCCGGGGGGAAATGCCGGATGTCCAGGCGCTGTATGAGGAGTATGGCGGGAACCAGGGGGACCTGGTGGTATTGGGAGTGGCCGCCCCTGGGCTGGGGCAGGAGGGGACCCAGGAGGAGATCGCCATCTTCCTGGAAGAGAACGGCTATACCTTCCCCACAGTGATGGACACGGAGTACCAGCTCACCTATCAGTACGGCATCCGGGCCTACCCCACCACCTGGATGATCGACGGGGAGGGCAATCTCTACGGCTATGTGGAGAGCGCCATGACAGGGGAGATCATGAGGGATATCGTGGAACAGACCATGGAGGCCCAGCCATAAAAAAGAAACATGCCCCGCCCGCTCCAATGGGAGCGGGCGGGGCATGTTTGACTGTGTGGGTCCATCAGGGGGAGGCGGTGTAGAGGGAAGAAGTATCCTCAGCTCCATCCGTCATGGCGTACCAGCGATCGGCTTGGGCATGGGTGCGGGCGATGCGGGTGTCGGTGAGAACGCCCAGCTCCTCCAGAACGGCCAGGGTGTGGGAGGCCTGGGGGGTGAGGGTGATGGTCACAGAGCCGCCCCGGTGCACCATGCTGTCCTGCTCCGTCAGGTAGAAGCTGAAGTCCAGGTCAGCCTCACAGGTGTTCTCCAGGCGGTCCTGGTCCTCAAAAAGGTAGCGGGTGCCGATGGTGCCCGCGTCGAAATCGGTCAGCACGGCCTGCCACAGCTGCTCCGCCTGGGCGGCGGAGAGGGAGGCGGACTCGTGGCTCTGGGTCTGGATGTCCCAGAGATCGTAGACGTACGCCTCCGTCAGGCTCCAGTCCGCGGACTGGTCAAGTCCATAGCCGGCCCGGACAAAGCTCCGGTCAGAGACCAGCTGATCCAGAGCCCATGTGACGGTGCCCTCCATCCCCTGCTCCGCCCGGTACAGCGGAACGCCGTGGTAGTAGCGGCGGATGCTCTGTCCGTTGGACAGGGTGTAGGAGAGGGAGATGTAGAAGGAGTCGTCATAGATGCTATCCTCCCTGGAGCGGGCAGCTACGATGGCCTGGTGGAGGGCGGTGATCTGGGCGACCTGCTCCGGGTCGGTGATCTGGACGCTCCCGCCGAAGCCGTCGCTGGGATAGGTGCTGCCCTCCAGATCCACAGTCACCTGGCTCACCTCGCCGGAGGCGGGGATGTAGTCCTGATAGCCGGTGAGATCCAGCCGGATGCACAGGAACAGGGCGGAGAGCAGCGCCAGCAGGACCAGGCAGCCCGGCCAGGCGGAGAAGACGCGGAAGGACTTGCGCAGCAGCATCTCCGCCAGAAAATAGCCCACTGCAGCCCAGAAGAGGATGGACAGCACCAGGGAGAGCTGGCCGTCTCCGAACAGCACATAGTAGGTAAAGGTGCCGCCGGAGAGACCGGCGCAGACGGCCACCCCGTACTTGAAGATGGGGCGGACCACCCGCACGGAGACCACGTCTCCCGCCGACTCCATCTGGCGGGCGCGGTAGATCAACAGGGCGGCGACAGACAGGGCCACCCCCACACCGGCGTAGACCGCCACCACGGCGGGCTGGGCAAGCTGATAGGCCCCGCTGTCCGCAGCCTGGGTCCAGGATACAGCACTGCTCAGTTTCTCCAGAGGGGTGAGCCAGGCCACAGCCTGCTGGGTGGTGCCGCTCAGGCCGTTGTAGCCGTAGAGAAACAGGTAGAGCACCGAGTCCATCAGCGCGCTGATGATAGCCGCCAGGCAGTTCAGCACCCCGTAGAAGACAGGCAGGGCCAGCAGATGGCCGGTGAACATGGCACAGAAGACGGCAAAGGAGTAGAAGAAGAGGCAGGAGGCGCACTGGACCAGCAGCCAGATGGCCAGCGCCTTCAGATCCAGACAGTTCCCCACAGCCTCGCCGGCCAGGGTGAGGCCAAAGATGGCGGCGTTGGGCAGCAGCAGGAAGCTGAGCCCGGACAGATAGTTGGTGAAAAACAGAGCCTCCCGCCGCAGGGGCAGGGCGTGCATCATGCAGGCGGAGCGGCTGGCATCCAGATAGCTGAACACCGCCATAGCGGCCAGCAGGCCAAAGATGACGGCCAGCACCGTGCCCAAGTTCAGGGAGTAGCCCACCGAGACCCGGGAAAAATAGTCCAGGCTGTGCGCAAGATCCTCCAGAGCCCAGTTCTGCCCCCGCTGGATCGTGGTGAGCAGATTGAGGGGCAGGGCAAACAGCCAGATCACCGAGTACAGGGCCCAGATGGGCCAGAAGCGGCTGAGGTTTTTGCGGTAGAGGGTGGAATTAAAGCATGATGTCACGGACCGCATAGTCCTCACCTCCCAGTTCATAGATAAAGATCTCCTCCAGCGTCAGAGGCAGGGCCTCCATCAGGATGGGCTGGAACGCGGCGAGCCGGCTTTTGATGACGTCGGAGCTGCCCCGGACGATCAGGGTATGGATGCGGCCCACCTGGGTGACATGGAGCAGGTCCAGGTCCTCCGGCAGCTTGGGCATCTCCGGCTCCTGAAATACGATCTGCATCTTGACCACGTTGTCCTGAAGATCGGTGAGGGAGCGCTGCAGGAGCACCTTGCCCCGGCTGAGGATGCCCACGTGGTCGCACACGTCTTCCAGTTCCCGCAGATTGTGGGAGGAGACCAGCACCGTGGTCCCCCGCTGGGCCACGTCCCCCATGAGCAGGGACCAGACCTGACGCCGCATCACCGGGTCCAGGCCGTCTACCGGCTCGTCCAAGACCAGCAGGTCGGGGTTGCAGCACAGAGCCAGCCAAAAGGCGGACTGCTTCTGCATCCCCTTGGACAGGCGGCGGATGGGCTGTTTCTCGTCTACTGCCGGGAAGGCCTCCTTCAGCACCTGATAGCGCTTGTCATCAAAGGCGGGATACAGCCCCCGGTAAAACTTCATCATGTCCCGGGTGGAGGCGGACAGAAAGTAGTACAGGTCGTCGGGGATAAAGGCCACCCGGGACTTCACCGCCGGATTTTCGTACACCGGCGCCCCGTCCACCGTGATGGTGCCCGAGTCGGGGCGGTAGATGCCGGTGATGTGCCGCAGGATGGTGGACTTTCCCGCGCCGTTAGGGCCCACCAGCCCATAGATGGAGCCCTTCTCCACCTCCATGGTGAGCCCATCCAGGGCGCGGAAGCCGTCGAAGGTCTTGACGACGTTGTTTACCTTGATCATTGGACCTCTCCCCCTTTTTCCCGGATGCGGGCGATCAGCCGATCCCGCGTGACCCCCAGGTACAGCAGCTCGGCTGTCAGACTGTCGAACTGCCCCAGCAGCCGGTCCCGCCGCTCCTCATCCACCCCGGTGCGGGGGGCCGCGAAGCTGCCCTTCCCAGGGATAGAATAGACATAGCCCTCCGCCTCCAGGGACTCATAGGCCCGCTGGATGGTGTTGGGGTTGATGGCAAGATTGCTGGCCAGGGACCGCACAGAGGGGAGCTTTTCCCCCTCCTGGATGGCGCCGCTCACCATCAGCCGGCGCAGATTGTCCCGCACCTGCTCGTAGATGGGCCGGGCATCCCGGTAGTCCAGATTCAGCATACTGCCGCCTCCCTTCAAACTGTATTCACTGTATTAGTACAGTTAGTCTATGCGGACGGGACCGAAAAATCAAGCAAGAAATCCTTAAGATTTTCTTAGGATTTATCTCAGGGGGAGAGAGGACCGTCAGATCTCCACGCAAAAAGGGAGAAGATTTACCATTTCTTAATCTGTTTCCGTTTGAAAAAGGCGAGCGGCCGTGATATAGTATAGGCGAAAAGAGCATCAGAAGAAGGAGGCTCCCACACATGACTGCGACTGTCGGATTTATCGGAACGGGGAACATGGGCGCTGCTCTGGCCCGGGCCGTCTGTAAAACTGTGCCCCCCCAGCAGGTGCTGCTGGCCAACCGCACCCCCGCCAAGGCGGAAGCCCTGGCCGAAGAGCTGGGCTGCGCCGCAGGTACCAATGAAGAGGTTGCCCGCGCCTGCCGGCTGATCTTTCTGGGAGTGAAGCCCCAGGTGATGGGGGAGATGCTGGCCTCTCTTACCCCTGTGCTGAAGGAGCGGGAGGACTGCTTTGTGCTGGTGACCATGGCCGCCGGCCTGACCTGCGCCCGGATCCGGGAGATGGCGGGGGTGGACTGCCCGGTGATCCGGGTGATGCCCAACACCCCCGCGGCCATCGGCGAGGGGGTGCTCCAGTTCTGCGGCCTGGGGACCACGGAGGAGGATATGGCCTCCTTCCGAAACCTGATGGCCCCCGCCGGGCTGGTGGATCAGGTGCCTGAGGGGCTGATAGACGCAGCCAGCTGCGTGTCCGGCTGCGGCCCCGCTTTTGCCTACCTGTTCCTGGAGGCCCTGGCGGACGGCGGGGTGGCCTGCGGCCTGCCCCGGGACAAGGCGCTGGCCTACGCCGCCCAAATGCTGGCCGGGTCGGCCCGGATGGTGCTGGAGACCGGCGCTCACCCCGGTGCCCTGAAGGACGCGGTGTGCTCCCCCGGGGGCAGCACCATCCAAGGGGTGCGGGCGCTGGAAAAGGGCGGTCTGCGGGCCGCCGCCATGGACGCGGTGCTGGCCGCCTATGAAAAGACGCAGGAATTAGGGACAAAATAAGGGACAGGCGGAGCCAGGGAGGACAGGGGAACGGCCCTGTCCTCCGGTTCCCGAGCTGAATAAAGGGGTTTGATGCTATGAAGATCGTGGTCAAGGTGGGCACCTCCACTCTGGCGCATGCCACGGGGCGGCTGAACATCCGCCATGTGGAGGAGCTGGTCAAGGTGCTCTCCGACCTGAAGAATGCAGGACACCAGATCATCCTGGTGTCCTCCGGCGCCATCGGCATGGGGGTGGGCAAGCTGAATCTGCCCTGCCGGCCCACTGACATGCCCGGCAAGCAGGCGGCCGCCGCCGTGGGACAGTGCGAGCTGATGTACACCTACGACCGGCTGTTTACCCAATACAACCACACTGTGGCCCAGATCCTCCTCACTGGGGAGGACATCGACCACAGCGACCGGAGGGAGAACTTCCAGAACACCATCTTCCGCCTGCTGGAGCTGGGCGCCCTGCCGATCATCAACGAGAACGACACCGTGGCCACCGCTGAGATCAAGGTAGGGGACAACGATACCCTGGGGGCCGTGGTGGCCTGCACAGTGAAAGCGGACCTGCTGGTCCTGCTCAGTGATATCCAGGGGCTCTACACCGCAGATCCCCGCAAGGACCCGGGTGCCCGGCTGATCCCGGTGGTGGAGGAGATCACTGCCGACATCGAGGCGCTGGCCGGCGGGGCTGGCTCCGGCCTGGGCACGGGGGGCATGGCCACCAAGCTGCGGGCCGCCCGCATGGTGACCGGCCAGGGCTGCGACATGATCATCACCAACGGGGACCAGCCCCAGCTGCTCTATGATATCGTGGAGGGGAAGCAGGTGGGGACCCGGTTCCTGGGCCGGCGGGCCTGACGGGGCTCAAAGGCGAAGGACCACAAGGAGGCGGAAGGGATGACCACACAAGAACTGCTTGCGCGTGCCAGACAGGCCAGAGGGGCCATGGCTCTGGCGGATACACAGACCAAGGACCGGGCCCTGCTGGCCATGGCGGAGGAGCTGGAGGCGGACACGGCCCCCATCCTGGCGGCCAACGCCCTGGATCTGGAGGGGGCCCGGGGCCGCATCTCCGAGGTGATGCTGGACCGGCTGGCCCTCAGCCCGGACCGGATCGCCGGCATGGCGAAGGGGATCCGGGAGGTGGCGGCCCTCCCTGACCCGGTGGGGGCTGTCCTCAGCCGGGTGGAGCGGCCCAACGGGCTGGTGATCGAGAAGACCGCCGTCCCAATGGGGGTCATCGCCATCATCTATGAGAGCCGGCCCAATGTCACCAGCGACGCCGCAGCCCTGGCCCTGAAGGCGGGCTCCGCCTGTGTGCTCCGCTGCGGGAAGGAGGCCCACCGCTCCGCCGCGGCCATCGTTTCCGCCCTGTGCCGGGGCCTCTCCCGGGCCGGACTGCCCCAGGAGGCCCTGTGTCTGGTGGAGGACACCACCCGGGCCTCCGCACACGAGCTGATGACCGCCAGCGGATACGTGGACCTGCTCATCCCCCGGGGGGGCGCGGGGCTGATCCGGGCCTGTGTGGACAATGCCACCGTCCCCGTCATCGAGACGGGCACCGGCATCTGCCACGTCTATGTGGACCGGGCGGCGGACCTGGACATGGCGCTGGACATCCTGGAGAACGCCAAGTGTAGCCGGCCCAGCGTGTGCAACGCCGCCGAGGTGTGCCTGGTCCACCGGGAGGCGGCCCCGGTCTTTCTGCCCCGGATGCGGGAGCGGCTGACGGATGCCAGGGCAGCCCGGGGGGAGCGGCCGGTGGAGCTGCGCCTGGACGGGACGGCGGTCGGGATCATCCCCGGCACGCCCGCGGGTCCGGAGGACTTCGACACTGAGTTTTTGGACTATATCCTGGCTGTCCGGGTGGTGGACGGGATGGAGGAGGCCATCCGCCACATCGCAGCCCACTCCACCGGCCACTCGGAGGCCATCGTGACAGAGGACGGGGAGGCGGCCCGGCGCTTCCTGGCCGCGGTGGACTCAGCGGCGGTGTACTGGAACGCCTCCACCCGCTTCACCGACGGGGGGGAGTTTGGCCTGGGCTGCGAGATGGGCATCTCCACCCAGAAGCTGCACGCCCGCGGCCCGATGGGGCTGGAAGAGCTTTGCAGCTACAAGTACATCATCCACGGAGATGGGCAGATCCGCTGAGTTCCCCACCTCCCCAGTGTGAAAATAATTTTCTCGTGCAGGTCGACGTCCGACGTCCCGGCCTGCATTTTTGTTTTATCGGCATGGAGTGTTTTTTCTTCAGCAACAATTTTTGAAGATTGTTTTCACTTTTGATGGTTTTTCCGTGTTTTGGGGCAAACTATTGTATCCAAATTTTTTCTGTTTCTCACAAATAAAAAGTGCTACTTTCTCCGTTTTTTCTTGCAAAATCTTCAAAAAAGCTCTTGACACCCCTGTTTTCGCGCGGTAAAACTATATTGGAAATTTTGATAACGATTTCAATGCATTTCATCATTCCGTCTCAAAACTGTCCGCCACCCACAACACTATACTGAGAACAAAGGAGAGAACACTATGACGATTGCCATTCTTGCACACGATTCTCGCAAGGAACTCGCGCTTCAGTTCTGCACTGCCTACAGCGCGATCCTTTCCAAAAATGTAGTCATTGCCACCGGTACTACCGGACGGATGCTGGCGCAGACCACCGGTCTGCCTGTGCATTGTTATCTCTCCGGCAAGCTGGGCGGCGTACAGCAGATCACTTCCCGCGTTGCCTGCGACGAAGTGGATCTGGTGCTGTTCTTCCGCGACCCGCTCAAGGTGGATGCTTCCAGCCTGAACGAGCAGAACCTGCTGCGCCTGTGCGATATGCACGGCGTGCCCATTGCCACCAACATCGCCACTGCCGAGGTGCTGCTGCGCGGTCTGGATCAGGGCGATCTGGACTACCGCGAGGGCATGCACCCGCCGGTTGTGGAGCCCGTGCCCGTACTGGAACACCGCGCCGTGTGCTGAGACAGACTTTGTGTATAGAGGGAAACAGCGCCGCAGAAATGTTCTGCGGCGCTGTTGTTTTGTTTACTCCTGTTTGCCTTCCGGGCGGAACACATAGCCCTTGCCCCACACATTGCACAGGTACACCGGCTTTGCGGGGTCCGGCTCGATCTTGCTGCGCAGGTTGTGGATGTGCACCTGCACGGTGCGCACATCGCCCAGACTGTCCTTGCCCCAGATCTTCTGGTAGAGCTCATTGGCCGTAAAAAAGGTGTTGGGGTTGCGCACGAACAGGCTGAGGATGCGGTATTCCATATCGGCCAGATGGATGTCCTCGCCCCGGCAGTGCACACTGCGGCTGTCGGCATCCAGCCGGAAAGCCGGGCAGGTGTAGCCCCGGAGACTGGGCTCGGCGGCATCCATCTGCACCCGGCGCACGTTGGCCAGAATGCGGGCCACCAGCACCTTGTTGTCGTAGGGCTTGGTGAGGAAATCGTCACCGCCCAATTCCAGCGCATGCACGATGGTGTCCACATCGTCCAGGCAGGAGGTAAAGATGATGGGGCAGTGATGCCCGCTGCGCAGGGTCTGACACAGCTGCATGCCGTTGGTGTCCGGCAGCAGGATGTCCAGCAGGATCACGTCAAAGGGGTCTTTTGCGTGGGCCAGTGCTTCCTCGCCGGAGGCTGCACACACCACCTCAAACCGCTTCTGACTTTCCAGAAAGATCCGGGTCATTTCCCGGATCATTGCATCATCCTCCACCAACAGGACACGAATCATGCCGCCGCTCTCCCTTTTTTGCCAAAATTCTGGTATACTGAAACTACCTTACAGTTCAGTATACCTTATTTACGATACCCTGACAACCGCTTTTGGCGAGATTCATGCTTGTATTTCTGAGGAAGGTGTGTTTATGCGGCACAAAACATCCGGCTATTTTCTGCTCTCGGCCCTGCTGGTAAGCCTGATCCTTGGGCTGTGCATCCTGCTCAACCTGCGCTGTCCGCAGGCGGTCAGCGACGATGCTCTGACCCTGGAGCAGCTGACCCGGGGCGTCACCCTGACCGGCTGGCAGCAGACCGGCCCCGGGCACTGGCGTTTTGCCTTTGAAGCGCCTGCCGACGTCCCGGAACTGGTGCTCTGCCTTTCCACCCGGTCGCTGGACGCCGTGCCGGAAGGGCTGGAGCCCACCGACCAGCGTGGTGAGGCTTTCTGGGTGCGGCCGGTGCCCGGCCGGACGTCCGAGATCACTGTGACCAGCACCACGGTCCCACAGATGTGGTTGATGCTGCCCGACACTCTGTGGCACTGGCGCGAACTGCGCAGCAGCCTGCAGCTGATGGCGCTTGTGGCTTTTGCCAGCATGGGTGCGGGCATTCTGGCGCTGTTCTGCTTCAAGCCCCAGCATGAACTGGGAGTTTTCCTGCTGTATCTGGGCGTCATGTTCGGTTGGGGGTTGGCTGTGCTGCTCCCGGCCGGGCAGACCGGCGCACTGCTCGGGTTCCTGATGGGGCTGTACTTTCCCTTTGCGGTGCTCACGCCCCTCTGGCTGTGCTGTTCCCTGCTCCATGTGGCCCTTCCCCGGCGCGGCAGCCGACACTTTGCGCTCTCGGTCTTGGGCGTCCTGCTGTTTCTGGTGCTGGGTACATCCACCCAGGCGGTACTGCGCAGCGTCACCCTGCTGGCCGGCATGGCGGCGGTACTGGTGGTGCTGGCCCGGGCACTGGCGAAAAAAGAGCGCCCGGCCTGGTATCTGCTGGCAGGCTACATCCTGACCTTTGGCCTGCGTCTGACGGTCGTACTGCCATCCTTCCGGTTCTGGTTTTACCGGGAAAGTTTCCCCTTCTACATGGTGCGCTGTGCCCGGCTGTACGACATTCCCTTTACGCTGGGGTGTCTGGTGTTTGTCAGCCGCCGCTACGCACTGCAATTTGACCGCACCGAGCAGCTGGCGCAGGAGCTGGAAGCCCGGGTGACACAGCGCACCCAGGCCCTGCAGAACGAGACGGACGCCCGCAAGAGCATGATGCTGAACATCTTCCACGACCTGCGCAGCCCGCTGTTCGTCATCGGCAGCGGGCTGGACACGCTGGCCGCCGCGCCGGACGCCCTGCCCACGCTGCTGCCGGTGCTGCAGGAGCGGGTGGGCTTTGTGCGCAGGCTGACCGAGGACCTGTTTCTGGCGGCTAAGCTGGAGCAGAAGCAGGTCCTGCTCAATGAGGACCGCGCCCGGCTGGAAGCCCTGACTGCAGCGGTGTGCAGCGCCTGTCAGGCCGAAGCCGCCCACAAAGGAGTGGAGCTGCGGACCGATACCGGCACTCCCCTGCCCGTGTGGGGCGACGCTGTGCGGCTGGAGCAGATCTTGCAGAACCTTGTGACCAACGCCATCCACTACACCCCCTCCGGCGGACGGGTCACCGTGGTGTGTGCTGCCGAGAACGGGCAGGCCTGCGTAAAGGTCACGGACACCGGCTGCGGCATCGCGCCGGAGGATCAACCCGCCGTGTTTGACCGCTACTTCCACACCACCGCCGACACCAAGCACGATTCCACCGGCCTTGGTCTGACCATTGCGCAGGAGCTGGCGCACCTGCACCGGGGCGAGATCCTGCTGCAGAGTGAGCCGGGCAAGGGCAGCTGTTTTACCCTCTGCCTGCCGCTGTTGGACGCTGAATGACACAAAAAGCCCTGTGGCTTCCCGTTTTGAGAAGCCACAGGGCTTTTCTGTTACAGTGCTCAGGCAAGCAGAGCGGACAATTTTTCCAGCCGACGGATGGCCTCGTCCAGCAGCTGCTTCGGCGGGTCAAAATCCGGGAAGCCCTGGGACAGATTGATGGAGTCATACTGGTTATTGATGCGGGTCATGCGGCGGATGACGGAATCCGTAAACGTGCCCACGCGGTCGCTGAGCTGCGGCATATCTTCCTCTTTCTGAGCCCCTCTCCGTCACAGCTGCGCTGTGCCAGCTCTCCCGAAGGGCGAGCTTTTCTTCTGTCGGCCAAAAAGGATCTCCTTTTTGACGTTATTTTTTCAATGACCCAATCAGTCCTTGAAATAAGCCTTCTGGATGGCCAGCAGCACACCGGCGCGGCTGGCGGCAAAGTTCAGGCCGCCCTGCAGGTAGCAGGTGTAAGGCTCGCGTAGCGGGCCGTCGCAGGACAGCTCGATGGTGCTGCCCTGGGTAAAGCTGCCGCTTGCCATGACCACCTCATCGGTGTAGCCCGGTTCCGGGCTGGGTTCCGGGGCCGCATAGCTGTCCACCGGGCTGGCAGCCTGGATGCCCTGACAGAAACCGATCAGGGCATCGGCGGTGCCGGCATCAAAGCAGGTCACGATGTCGTTGTGGTCATCACAGTAGCGCGGCACCGGGTTCTTGCCCAGCAGCTCCAGCATGCACTGCGCATAAATGGCGGTCTTGATGGCCTCACACACTACGCCGGGGGCATAGTAGAAGCCCAGATACATGTCGCGGGGCGTTTCCAGCGTGCAGCCCAGTTCCTTGCCCAGGCCGGGCGCGTTCAGGCGGTAGGCGCACAGCTCCACCAGATCCTTCCGGCCGGCAATGTAGCCGCCGGTGGGCGCAATTCCGCCGCCGGGGTTCTTGATGAGACTGCCCACCACAAGGTCGGCACCCACCTGGCAGGGCTCCTGCGTCTGGGTGAACTCGCCGTAGCAGTTGTCCACAAAGATGATGATATCCGGGTTGGCGGCACGGGCGGTGTCGGCAACCTTTTTGATGGTGTCCAGATCAAAGGCGTTGCGCTGCAGATAGCCGCGGCTGCGCTGGATATGGCACACCTTGGCCCCGGGGGCCTTCTGTGCAATCAGGTCGTAGTCCGGGGTGAAGTCAGCCTTGAGGGGAGCTTCGTCGTATTTGATGCCGTAGTCCATCAGGGTACCGGTGCCCTTGCCCTTGCCGTCCAGACCGATGACGCCCTCCAGCGTATCGTAGGGGCGGCCGGTGGCGGCCAGCAGGGTGTCCCCTGCGCGCAGCAGACCGAACAGCGCCACTGTCAAGGTGTGGGTACCACTCATGAACTGCGGGCGTACCAGAGCGTCCTCGGCCCCCATGCAGCGAGAAAATACTTCCTCCAGCTTATTGCGGCTATCGTCCCACACGCCGTAACCGGTGGAGCCAAGGAAATGCCGGGCTTCCACGCCGCAGTCCGTAAAGGCGCGCAGCATTTTCAGTTGGTTATAATCGCGGATCTCTTCCAGGTGGGCAAACTGATCGCGGCAAAGTTCCAGCGTTTTGCGGTCCAGTTCCAGCACCTGGGGTTTCAAATCATAGAATTGTTCAATCATAGTGTATCCTGTCTGTTTTACTTATTATAATTTATACTTAACGTACTGTTTTTGCAGTACAAAACCAAGGCGTTCATAAAAGCGGCAACGCTCTGCCGCGCACAAAAATGTCACGGTCCAGCCCTCCCCTGCCAGCTCGTTGGCCAGGTAGGGAATCAGCCAGCCGCCGATGCCCCGCCCGCGCAGCTCCGGCAGGGTTTCCCCCATTGCCATATAGGCTTCGCCGTTGGCCATGGCATAAGCCCCCACAGTGCTCACCGGGCGGCCTGCTGCATCCTGCAAAGCCAGCACACGGGCAAAGCCGTGGGCCAGCGCGGTACAGGTTTCGGAATAATAGCAGTCCTGCCGTTCCGGTTCCTGCGGGAAAAGCTGGTTTGCCAGGCGCAAGACAGATGGGCTGCGATTCAGCATATAGCCCTGATGTTCTTGCGCCAGCGGCAGACGATCCTGAGGTGGCATACTATACAGGAACAGCGGCTCCCCCGCTGCAGCGGGCAGTAGGGGCGTTTCTTCCGCAATCAGATGGGCGATGCCCGCAAACTGCAAAAAGCTTAGCAGTTCCTCCCAGTCCTGGGGGGTGCCGCACAGCTGGGCGGTGCTGCCGTTCAGGGTCAGGGCCGCACCGGGCAGGGTGAAGAGCCGCACCGGGGCACCGGGGTTATCTGCCCACAGGGCCAGGTCACGCCCCATCACGGCACGAAAATAAGGAGCCCCTTGAATGGCCGTCGCAAACGCCTGCTTGTGCGCGGGGGTGGTGACAGCCTGAATCATGGGGAACTCCTTTAGGTTTGATTTTGAGATTGCGGAGATTGCTTTGGGGAAGTGAGTTTTGTCTCCGCTATGGATAGGGCTGTTGGCGCAGGGCGCGCGGGCGTACAATGTGCGCCTCTACGGTCTCTATTGGGCAAAACATCAAATAAAAAATATCCTATCTTCTGTTCCGATTGCCCTAAACCGTCTGCTTTTTACCCTTTTGCAACCCACCTTGCCTCAATATAAAATATCTATTATATTAAAGTTTTTTCGGTTCCTTTTTTTGCAAAAAAGGATCAAAAAGTCCCCCGTATAAAAGTTTTAGTTGCGGGTAACTGTCAGAACGTCTTTGACTTTTTTCAGGCGTGCCACAACATTGTTCAGGTGCACGGTGTTCATAATGCCCACCGTTAGGGACATGCGTGCGCGGCCCTGGTCCGCCGCGCGGGCGGAAAGTGAATAGATCGGCACACGCATATCGCCCAGCGCCAGCGCAACGTCCGAAAGCAGGTTGGCGCGGTCCATGCAGTCCAGCTCCAGCGTTGCCTTGTAGTCCTCTTTGGCATCATCCGCCCAATAGGCTTTCACCCAGCGGGCGGCATTTTCCGGGTCCTTCATACTCTGCTGCACATTGGCGCAGTCCCGCTTGTGGATGGACACGCCAAACCCACGGGTGACAAAACCGATGATGTCATCCCCCGGCAGCGGCGAACAACACTTGGCAAACTTGATGGGGCAGTTGTCAATGCCTTCCACCACAACGCCGTCCGAAGAATGAACACGCTTGATATCCACCGTGGGCAGCGGCTTGGGTTCCGTTGCTTTCAGGCGGGGGTACTCTTCCTTCAGCTTGGGCAGGATGCGCGCCAGCTGCAAACCGCCATAACCGATGGCCGCATACATTTCATCCACCGAGTTACAGTGGTTGCGGCGCGCCAGGTTGGACATGAACTCGTCATACTGCTCCGGCGGGATCACCATCAGGTTGCGGCGCAGCTCTTTTTCAAAGGCATCCTTGCCCTCGGCAATGTTTTCGTCCCGGCGCTCTTTCTTGAACCAGTTGCGGATCTTGTTCTTTGCTTCGCTGGTTTTTACAATGTTCAGCCAGTCGCGGGAGGGACCACGGTTTTCCGGGCCGGTGATGATTTCAATGATTTCGCCGGTAACGACCTGATGGTCAATGGGCACAATGCGGTTGTTTACCTTGGCGCCGATCATCCGGTTTCCCACGGCGGAATGGATGGCGTAAGCAAAGTCGATGACGGTTGCGCCGGCCGGCAGGTTGATCACATCGCCGCGTGGGGTAAAGGCAAACACTTCTTCCGGCAGCAGGTCAGACTTGATATCGCTGAGCAGGTCGGTGGCATCAATGCTGGAACGCTGGCTTTCCAACAGCTGGCGCACCCAAGCCAGGCGTTCGTCCAGCCTATCACTGCTGGCGGCGGTAATGCCGGCCTTATACTTCCAGTGGGCAGCAATGCCGTATTCCGCGTTGCGGTCCATCTCGCGGGTACGGATCTGCACCTCAAAGGGGATGGCTTCGCGGCCAATCACGGTGGTGTGCAGGCTCTGGTAGCCGTTGGGCTTGGGGGTGGAGATATAGTCCTTGAAGCGGTTGGGCAGCGGGTGGTACATATCGTGGATGAGGCCCAGAGTGCTGTAGCACTCAGCCAGGGTGTCCAGGATGATGCGCACCGCGTAGATGTCGTAAATTTCATCGAAGGACTTGTTCTGCATGATGGTCTTGCGGTAGATGCCGTAGATGCTCTTGACTCTCCGCTTGATGGTCGCGCCCTCGATGCCGCTCTCCTCGAGGCGGCTCTTGATGACGCCCGACACGCTGGCCAGAAACTCGTCGCCCGCGCGCTCGCTGAGCATCTTGTTGATCTCCTCGTAGCCCACGGGGTCGAGGTAGTGGAGGCTGCGGTCTTCCAGCTCCTCCTTGACGTTCAGGATGCCCAGACGGTTGGCGATGGGAGCGTAGACCTCCATGGTCTCCCGGGCCTTGTCGCGGCGTTTCTGCTCCGGCCATGCGTCGCCGGTGCGCATATTGTGCAGGCGGTCACAGAGCTTGATGATCATGACGCGGACGTCACGGCTCATGGCCAGCAGCATCTTGCGCAGGTTCTCGGCCTGCAGCTCTTCGATATTGGAAAATTGGATCTTGGTCAGCTTGGTGACGCCGTCCACCAGCGCAGCCACCTCTTCGCCGAAAGCGGCGGTCAGGTCGGTCAGCGTGGTGGGGGTGTCCTCCACCACGTCGTGGAGCAGGGCGGCGGCGATGCTCTCGCTGTCCATGCCGAGGTCCAGCACGAGGCGGGCCACGGCCAGCGGGTGGCAGATATAGGGCTCACCGCTGCGGCGGCAGACCCCCTTGTGGGCGTCGTTGGCCAGATTGTAAGCCTTTTCTATCATGGCCATATTGTAGGCTTTGCCGCTGGCTTTGATGGCCTCCACCAGCTTCTCCCAGGTCACGATCTCGGGCCGCACCTCCGAGGGAAGGGTCCCCTCAGGGGCGTTGGCCGGCAGGGCCGTTGCGGCCACGGTAGCCATCTCCGTCACCGGCACGGGCTGGTGGAGATGGGTCTTTGCAGAGTAGCTGTCCTCTTTCGCCGCAGCCGGTGCTGCGGGCGAGGGGGCGACAGGTTTCTTTCCCTCAGGCATCTTTATCGTTCCTCCAGACATTTCAGGATGGGCGCATCGGCAAGGTTCTTCTTTCCGGTGGCAGGCACGAGTTCCCAGAACTTTGCCCCGCCCCGGTCAGCCGCTGTGATGAGGCCGACCTGTTCCAGCGCGGCGATGGCCACCAGCGTCCGGCCGGTGTTCTCCTCGCCGAGTTTTGCAAACAGGGGCTGCAGGTCTTCGGCGTGCCAGCGCCGCGCCTGCAGCTCCCGATAAACGGTGATGATATGGCTGCGCTCCGGGGCGATGCTCTCCTTCTGCTCCGGCGTCAGGGGCGTACCCCGGCGCAGCGCCTGCACCAGCGCGGCCTGTTCGGCGGCTGTGTTGCCGAGACCCGCCGGGTGCAGCTCGATGATGCGGCCCGACAGCTGTGCGCCCCGGGGCGAATCATAGACCGAAAGGCTGATGGCTGCGTCCACGACGTCGCCCGTCGAGTAAGGCACCTGTTCCGGATGCATTCCGAACCAGACGGCGTAGATGCTGGAATTGCCCTGCCGCAGACGCAGGCGGCAGTGCTTGCCCTCCGAGACGGCATAGACGCCCTCCACGACAGCCCTTTCCAGCACGAAGACCGGGCTGGGGTTGTCGGCACCGTAGGGTGCCAGCTGGTCGAGGCGGCGGACGCTCTCCACCGTCAGGCGGTCGAGGTGAACGGACAGATCGCATTCCAGCGGCGGGGTGCGCAGCACGGGACACTCCCGGGCCGCCCAATCGTTGAGCCGCTGGCGGAGCGTCTGCAGATCCTCTTCCCGCACCGAGAGGCCCGCTGCCATGGCGTGGCCGCCGAAGCGGAGCAGGATGTCGGCGCAGGATGCGATGCACTCGTGCAGATTGAAGCCCTGCACGCTGCGGCCGCTGCCCTTGCCCTCGCCGTGCTCATCTACCGACACCACGATGACCGGGCGTCCGGTCTTTTCCACAAGGCGGGAGGCCACGATGCCGATGACGCCGGGGTGCCAGTCTCTGCCCCAGAGCAGGATGACCCGATCTTCGAGGCGTTCCGGCTCAGCGTCCAGCAGCTCCTGCGCGGCTTTGACGATCTCCATCTCCGTCTCCTGCCGCTGGATGTTGATGTCACTCAGCTTATGGGCCAGTTCGACCGCCCGGTCTTCGTCCTCACAGAGCACCAGCTGCAAAGCGGTGACAGCGCTGTCCATCCGGCCCGCCGCATTGATGCGGGGCGCGATGGCGTAGCTGATGTTCTCTGCCGTCACCGGCTTGCCTGCAAGGCCCACTTCTTCCAAAAGGGCGCAGAAGCCGGGTCTGTCCGTATTTTGCAGCTGACGCAGACCTGCTTTGACGATGGTGCGGTTCTCCCCTGTCAGGGGCATGACGTCGGCCACGGTGCCAACAGCGGCAAGGTCGCCGCAGTATTCCAGCATCTCTTCCGGCGGGCAGCCATCCAGCGCGGCGCAGAGCTTGAAGGCCACGCCCGCGCCGCACAGGCCCTTGAAGGGGCTGTGGTCGTCGGCACGGCGGGGGTCCACGATGGCCACTGCCTGGGGCAGGGTGTCGTGGGGCAGATGGTGGTCTGTGATGATGAGGTCGATGCCGAGGCTGGCCGCGAATGCGGCTTCCTCTACGGCAGAGATGCCGTTGTCCACCGTGACGATGAGGCGGCAGCCCTTATCATAAATCGACTGGATGGCGTTCTTCGAGAGGCCGTAGCCGTCGCCCTCCCGGCTGGGCAGCATACACTTGACGGCTGCGCCCATCCCTTTCAGGTGCTGATAGAGCAGGGCCGTGGCGGTCACACCGTCCACGTCGTAGTCGCCGAAGACGACGATGGTCTCCCCTTCGTCGATGGCCCGCAGGATGCGCTCACAGGCTTTGTCCATGTCGGTCAGGAGCATGGGGTCGCTCAGCTCTTCTTCGCCCGCCAGAAGGGTCAGTGCCTCGGCGGGGTCGGTGATGCCCCGGGCAGCGAGGATGCCGGCCAGCAGGCCGGCTTCTTTCTGCTGGGCCGCGAGGACAGAGCGGTACTTTTCCTCGCTCCACTCTTCGTCCATGTTCTGGTATTCCAGCTCTTCGGTGTTCTGCTGGGCGATGGCCGCTGTCAGCTCTTTCAGGGCGGCGCGGTCAACGGTCTTGGTGTTCCAGGCCCGGTAGGTCATCGCAATCCCTCCCCGGCCAGACCATCGTTCGCCAGCATCCCCTGCAGCGCAGCGATCTCGCTGGAAACGTCCAGCGCCACGTCCGACAAAAGCTTATCGTAGAGGTTATCATAAGCCTGATTCAGGGTGTGCAGGATGCCCGCAATATCCCGGCGGATGGCCTCCGCGTTCTCGCCCTGCTGGCTCTGCACATCGTTGTAGGTGTGCAGGAGCTTGAGGGTGGTGGGGATATAGTATTCCGCAAAGCGGCGGGCCTTGGGCAGGCTCTCGGGGTGAGCTTCCAGCCAGGCACAGATGGACTCGGTGGTCTTCTGCATATGCTGCAGCTCCTCCACAGCCCGTTCATCCTCCATGAGCTCCTGCTCCTTCTCGAGCACCTGCGCAAAGCGGCGGGTCGTCTCGAGGTTCAGGGGGACTTCTCCGGCCTGTTCCGGCGCTTTTTCCGGTTCGGGCTGGGGCTGATTTTCCTGTGCAGCGCGGTAGTCCTCTGCCGTCAGGTAGAGCTTGTCGTTTTTCTCGTCCAGCCAGGCACTGAGCCAGCCCTTGTGGATGAATTTCCGCAGCATCTTGAGAGCCTTGGTCTTCTTTTTATGCGTCAGGTCGGCCAGCATGGAGAGGGACAGGCCCTTGTGCCAGTCGAAGCCCTCGGCGGTATCGGCGTAGAGCTCCAGGGTCTTGGCGGCCTTCATACGGGACGCGCCCGCTGCGGTCAGCCAGCCGAACACAGCGGTCACAGCGGCAGAGCACCACCCCGTCACCGCGATCGCACCCAGTGCGAGATCACCGATGGCACTGAGGAACGTATCCGTGGTTTCGGCGATCACGCCGCCGGACGTGAACGCCCCCGCCGTGCCGAAGCAGGCGATGGCCGTGATGCCGAAGAGGACGGCGAAGGTGATGCCGGTCGCCAGCATGGCGACGCCTGCGCTGTGGCGCTTTTTGGCGCTGGTGCGGATATTCTCGATGGCCGTCGGTTCCGGCTTCTTCGCAAAGAAATTGCGCGCCCAGTCGGTCATCCCGCTGGCGCCGGCACTGCTCCTGGCCTCCTCGGCCCGCTTCTGGTACTCCTGTTTTCCGGCCTGAAAGGCCCGGCCTGCCTCCGAGATGCCATAACCGGCGGCGTTCACCGCGGCGCGGCCCACATCCCACACACGGTCGCCGATCTCCTCGCCCCGGCCCTCAAAGCCGTGGCGGAAGGAGTCGGACATGGTGTCGCCCAGCTCGCGGAGCTGGCGTTCCAGCTCCTGCTGCACCTTACGGCCTTCGCTGTCCTTCGCCGTGCGGTCAAAATCGTCTTCACGATCAGTCATTCAACTTCTCACCCTTCTGCCGGGCTGTACCGGCTGATGATGGCGCGGGCCACCCGCAGGCCATCGACGGCGGCACTCATGATGCCGCCCGCATATCCGGCACCCTCGCCGCAGGGATACAATCCTGCCAGCTGGGCGCATTCAAAATTTTCTTCCCGTTTCAGCCGCACCGGGCTGCTGGTACGGGTCTCGAGGCCGGTCAGAATGGCCTCGGGGGCGGTGTAACCTGCAATTTTCCGCTCGTAAGCCCGCAGACCGGCCCGCAGGGTGTCGGCCAGTTCGGTCGGCAGCAGTGCGCCGAGGTCCGCAGCGACGACGCCCCGGTCATAGGTGGGCTGGACGCGGCCAATGTTCAGCCGGCCCCTGCCCTCCAAAAAGCTCTGGATGTTCTCCGCCGGGGCGGCATACTCTCCGCCGGGACGGCCTGCCGCATAGGCCCGGGCTTCCAGCTCCCGCTGGAAGGCGATGGCCTTCCGGGGGTCGTTGCCGAAGTCTTCGCCGCCCACGCTGACCACCACGGCCGCGTTGGCATTCCTGCCGCTGCGGGCGTGATAGCTCATGCCGTTGGTCACGACGCGGCCCTTTTCGCTGGCCGAAGCCACCACCTGGCCGCCCGGACACATACAGAAGGTATAAACGCACCGTTTTTCAACGTGCTGCGAAAGCTGATATTCGCCGCGCGGCAGGGCCGGATGGCCCGCCGCCTCGTGGTAGAGGCTCTTTTCGATCTCCGATTGGAGATGCTCTGCCCGGAAGCCGACGCTGAAGGGCTTGCACTCCAGCACGAGGCCGCTGTCCATCAGCATCCCGAAGGTGTCGCGGGCCGAGTGGCCCACCGCGAACACCAGCGCCTCACAGGGGAAGGCACCGTCCGTGGTCTGGATGCCGACGAGCCGGCCGTCCCGCCGCTCGAAGCCGGTGAGGGCTGTGTTGAAGTGGACCTCACCGCCCAGCGACTCGATCTCTTTTCGGATCGAAGTGATGACGCCCCGCAGCAGGTCGGTGCCGACATGGGGCTTCTGCTGCCAGGCGATCTCCTTCGGCGCGCCGTGCTCGAGGAACACTTCGGTCACGAAGCCGCAGAGCTCGTCGCCGATGCGGGTGGTGAGCTTGCCGTCCGAGAAGGTTCCGGCGCCGCCCTCGCCGAACTGGATGTTGGCGTTCTCGTCCAGCTCACCGGTGGCGGAGAAATGCTCCACGGCCTTGACGCGCTCGTCCAGCGCAGGGCCGCGTTCCAGCACGATGGGCCGGTAGCCCTGACGGGCCAGCAGCAGCGCCGCAAAGAGGCCCGCCGGGCCGAGGCCGCAGACCACAGGCCGGTGCGTCAGCGGCAGAGTGCCGTTCTGCACCGAGAGATCGGTCTTGCCCCGGACGGTGACGCTGCGGGAAGCACCCGCACAGGCGGCCTCTTCCCCCTCCTCTTTCAGGGTCACGGCCACGGTGTACACCAGCTTGGGCTGGCCGTGGCGGGCGTCCACCGAGAGCCGGGCGATGCCCAGATGGCTCACCTTTCCCCGGGGGATGCGGGCGAGGCGGAGGGCTTTTTCGTAGGCCTGCGGCTCCCCGACGGAGAGGGGCAGGCGAATATCATGGATCAGGATCATATACTCAGTTACTTTCTATCTTGCACTGCACCACATAGCTGCCCAGCGCAAAAATTTTGTCGTTGGCCGGCACATAGAGGCGGCAGGCGATGTTCTGCCGGCCGATGGCGACATAGAAGTCGTCGGCGTCGATCTCAATGACCACCTGTTCCGGATTCAGTGCTTCCAGCGAACCGGCCGGACCGCAGAGGGTGACGTTCATCAGCCGCTCCGTCTCCACGGTCAGGGTGTAGGTGGAGGGCAGGTTGATGACCTGCACACAGCTGGCGGGCAGGTTCATGGTCTTGGTTTCCAGACGGGAGCTGTCGAAGCTGACCGTGATGCTGGAGATGTTGTCCAGCAGACGGATGCCGCTGGGCAGCTCGATGGGCATTTCGTACACCTTATCCAGTGCAAAGGTGGAAAGGTCGATGGTACCCACCGACAGGGTGGACAGACGGTCGATCTGGGACTCCGGGCCGGCCACATTGAGGGTCTTTTTGCTCAGGGAGTAGACCAGCACCGAGGGGTCAAAGTCGCGGGGTGCGTTGATAAAGCTGACTTCCACCGGCAGGGTGGCCAGCTTATACACCTGCAGCGTGACCTCGACGCTGTCCGTTTCCAGAGTAGTATACTCAAATTTCACCTCTCCGCCGCTGCGGGTGTAAAAACGCAGGCCGGTGTCCAGAGTGACGGGACTGGTCAGCTCGCCGTTGTAGGTCACCTCGGCGGTGCAGGTCTCCACCTTGCTCAACTCGGTGCTGGGGCCGGAGAGAGTCACCGTCTCCTTCGAGATGTCGGTGCCGTAGAGGATATAGCCGTCTGCTATCTTCAGGTAATTCGTCGTCACCTGGATGGGCAGGGTCTTTTCTTCCACCACATCGAACACCACGTCCACGGTGTTGTCACCGTCGATGGAGACGGACACACCGGTGAGCAGGGTGCTCTGGCTCCGCACCTGAAGGCGCAGGCTCTTTTCGCCGCTGTCGCGGACGCTGGACCAGTCGGGGTAGACGACAAAGTCGTTGGCCGACAGGCTGCCGATGGTGTAGCCGTCGCCGGAAAGTTTCAGGTTGACCGTTTTTTCCTCTGCATTGACGATGCTCAGGCCCCGGGAAGTGTAGGCAGCCGAATCATAGGTAAAGTCCACCGGAACATTATAGATGGTGGTGGTGGTGCCGGGCTGCACGACGATGGTGACAGCCATCCACGCGATGACTGCACCCAGCAAAGAAAGCAGGAGCCGGATGCGGCGGTCGTTCAGCAGATTGCGCTTGGGGGGTACGGCAGGCTTGCCGTTGTTCTGCTCAGTGCTCATTGCTGCTCATCCTCCTCCTTGTTGTTCACCCAGTTCAGCAGGCGCTTGCCCCGGGCCTTCCAGCCCTCGGCAGCGCTCTTCTCGCTGGCGGTCTCCTTGGGTATCATCTCATCCACCAGCCGGGTGTAAAGGGTCTGACGGTCAAAATGGCGCATGAGCACACCGTTTTTCGCCATCGAGATGATGCCCGTCTCCTCGCTGACCACGATGGCGATGGCGTCGGAGTTCTCGGCGATGCCGAGGCAGGCGCGGTGGCGGGTACCCATGTCTTTGCCCAGGTCCAAGTTGTTGGAAAGGGGCAGCACACAGCCTGCGGCCTTGATGCGGCCATCCTCGATGATGGCTGCGCCGTCGTGGAGGGGGGTACCCTCGTAGAAGATGGTACCCAGCACCTCGAGGTTGACTGCACTGTTCACGGGCGTACCGGTGCGGACGATCTCAGAAAGGTTGGTGTTCCGTTCCAGCACGATGAGCGCGCCGGTCTTGGTCTCCGAAAAGCGCTCTGCCGCGTCGCAGATGGCGATGATGGCGCTGCGCCACGCGCCCTTGAGGCTGGTGTCGTTGTAGCGGTTTTTATTGAAGAAGCGATAGGCCCACTGGTCGGTCTGGCCCATCCGCTCCAGCGCACGCCGTATCTCGGGCTGGAACAGCACCACCAGCGTCAGCAGACCGACTTGCAGCAGCGAGTTGAGCAGCCAGGTGACGGTGCGCATATTCAGGATGTTCGCCACCAGATAGACCGCCATCACGATGAGCGCGCCCTTGGCCAGCTGGCCAGCGCGGGTGCGGTTGACGAATCCCAGCAGCTGGTAGATGAGGAACGCGATGATGAGGATGTCCAGCAGGTCTACCAGCTTGAAGGTCTGGAAGTTTGCTACGATAGAGTTCAGAGTCATGGGTCACATTCTCCCGTTCACACTGCTTCGATGAGGGCGACGGCGTGGGCCGCGATGCCCAGCCCCTCGCCGGTAAAGCCCAGATGCTCCTCGGTGGTGGCTTTGACGCTCACGGCGTCCACCGGCATCCCGAAAGCCTCGGCCAGCTTTGCCCGCATGGCCGGGATGTGGGGGGCCAGCTTCGGGCGCTGGCAGAGGATGGTGGCGTCGATGTTCTCGATACGCCAGCCGTGCCCGGTCATGATCTCTGCCACACGGCGGGCCAGCATGAGGCTGTCGGCCCCGGCGTACTCTTCCGCCGTATCGGGGAAGTGCTGGCCGATGTCGCCCAGCGCCGCTGCGCCCAGCACGGCATCCATGACCGCGTGGGCCAGCACGTCGGCGTCCGAGTGGCCCAGCAGGCCCTTCTCATACGGCACTTCCACGCCGCCCAGGATGAGCTTGCGGCCCTCCACCAGACGGTGGACGTCGTAACCATGACCAATGCGCATTTTCTTTCCTCCGTTCTCGGCCCGGGGCAGGTCCTCCCGGGTGGTGATCTTGATGTTTGCGTAGTCGCCCTGTACCAGCTCCACCGGACGGCCCGTCAGCTCGAACAGGCTGCAATCATCGGTGACGAGGCGGGCGCTGGCCTCGTCCAGTTCATCCAGCGCCGCCAGATAGGCGGCCCGGTCGAAGCACTGGGGCGTCTGCACCGCATAAAGGGTGCTGCGGTCGGGGGTGTTCTCCACCCTGCAGCCTTCCGGCACCGTCTTGCCGTCGCCGCCCTTCGCCTGCTTGATGGTATCCTTCACCGGCACCGCCGGGGCAGCGGCACCGCAGCGGGCAGCGGCCGCTATCGTGTCGGCGATAACGCTCTGGCTCACGAAGGGCCGGGCCGCGTCGTGGACGGCCACCAGTCTGCCGTGGGCAGCGGCCACGCCGCTGCGGGCGCTCTCGGCGCGGGTCGAGCCGCCCTTCACCAGCCGCACCGGCTTTTTGCAGCGGGCAGCAGCCCGCTGGGCATTCTCACCGGACGCGCCGGTCACGATCACCAGTTCGTCCACCTCCGGACACTCGTCAAAGGCCCGGACGCTCCGCTCCAGGACGGTCTCACCGCCCAGATCGAAGCTCAGTTTATCAAATCCCATCCGGGTGGAAGAACCAGCCGCCACCAGGACTGCCGTCACACGACATTCCAATTTCTTACACCTGCCCCATTTTATTCCTGCCCTGCGCCGCACTGCACAGAGCGTATTATTATTCATTGAATATTATAGCGTATCCACCCACAAACTGCAACTGCCCGCGCCCATCAAAAATGCCCCCGTGCAGCACTTTTGGCGCTGTACGGGGGCATAAATTTTTTATGAAATTTCTGCGTTATGCGAGGATGGGCTCGATGGCAGCGGCCAGAGCATCCTTCTGAGCCTGAGCCTCGGCCAGGTCTTTGCCCAGAGTGGTGAAGTAGGTCTTGATCTTCGGCTCAGTGCCGGAGGGACGGACGACCACGGTAGCGCCGTTGTCCAGAGAGTAGATAAGGACATTTGCGGCGGGCAGGCCGGTCTCTTCGGGCTTCTTGTAGTCGGTGACCTTGACCACCTTGTGGCCGGCCAGCTCGGTGAGGGGCTCGTCACGCAGCTTCTGCATGATAGAGGCCATCTTCTCCATGCCGGTCAGGCCGGGGAACTCGAAGCTGTCCACCTTGTTCA
>OIWN01000625.1_pt1 | contig 32059 bp, 38 predicted proteins | sample 1587591 | NCBI WGS metagenome assembly OIWN01 (sample SAMEA3888901, study PRJEB22519) | human gut metagenome | biome: human gut; feature: human-associated habitat; material: faeces | place: Denmark | collected 2010 | reverse complement strand
TAAAGTACGAGCGTGCCGCGTTTCTTATACCCTGCCAAGGGCTACGGGATTATTTTACTAACTCTCAATTTACAAAACATTTAAAAACAGTATTGACTTTTTCCAGGCATATGGTAATATAAACATATGAACAGTGGTTCATATGAATGAATATTAAAACTAAATGCAAATCATTAGCAACTAAACAAAAAATGCGAATGGAGAAAGAGGAGGATATTACCATGAAGAAAACTTACAAGATCGAAGTAGACTGTGCAGCTTGTGCTCTGAAGATGGAGGATGCAGCGAAGAAGGTAGAGGGTGTTACCGATGCAACCGTCAGCTTCATGACCCAGAAGATGAAGGTGGAATTTGCCGATGGCAGCGATGAGAAGGCCGTTATGGAGAACGTGGTAAAAGCCTGCAAGAGAGTAGAGGATGACTGCGAGATCTATTTATAGGATGCTCTCGGAAAAGAGGAAGCTATGACTAAGAAACAGAAAAAAGTACTGGTCCGCATCATTGTGGCGGCAGTACTGTTAATTATTTTGCATTTTGTACCTCTGGAAGGGATCTGGCTGGGACTGCTGTACCTGATTCCCTATGCGGTGATCGGCTATGATATTCTCAGAAAAGCCGTTCTGGGCATTATGCACGGTGAAGTGTTTGATGAGAATTTCCTGATGGCGGTAGCTACCGTAGGTGCCATGGGACTGGGAGAGTATTCCGAAGGCGTGGCCGTTATGCTGTTCTACCAGATCGGTGAACTGTTCCAGGCGGTCGCTGTGGGCAAGAGCCGTCAGAACATCAGCGCCCTGATGGATATCCGCCCGGATTATGCCAACATTGAGGCAGAGGACGGCAGCTTAGAGCAGGTAGATCCCGATGATGTAGAGATCGGAACCGTGATTGTGGTACGTCCCGGTGAAAAGGTTCCTATCGATGGTGTGGTAGTGGAAGGTACATCCACACTGAATACCAGTGCCCTGACCGGTGAAAGCGTCCCCAGAGAGATCACAGTGGATCAGGATGTGATCAGCGGCTGTGTGAACCTGACCGGATTACTTAAGATCCGTACCACCAAGGAATTTGGAGAATCCACCGTATCCAAAATTCTGGATCTGGTAGAGAATTCCAGTATGAAGAAGTCAAAGTCTGAGAACTTTATTACGAAGTTCGCAAGATATTATACCCCGGCAGTCTGCTACAGTGCTCTGGCACTGGCCATCCTGCCTCCTGTGATCAACCTGATCATGGGCAATCCGGCAGCCTGGAGTACGTGGATCATTCGTGCCCTGACTTTCCTGGTAATCAGCTGCCCTTGTGCACTGGTCATTTCCATTCCCCTTTCTTTCTTCGGAGGAATCGGAGCAGCAAGTGCCTGTGGTATTCTGGTGAAGGGGTCCAATTATCTGGAAGCGCTGTCTGAGACCAAATATGTGGTATTTGACAAGACCGGTACCCTGACCAAGGGTGTATTCGATGTGACGGGTATTTACCCCGGCAGGGATTTCACAGAGGATGAACTGCTTGAGTATGCTGCATATGCGGAGAGCTATTCCAGCCATCCCATCAGCAAGAGCCTGAAGAACGCTTATGGAAAAGAACTGGATGCCTCTAACGTCAGTGATGTGGAGGAAATCAGCGGACATGGTGTAACTGCCAAGGTGAACGGCAGACAGGTGGCAGCCGGCAATGCAAAGCTGATGAAGAGTCTGAACCTGGCTTATACGGAAAATACCGGTGTCGGTACAGTGGTACATGTAGCGGTAGACGGAAAATATGCCGGATACATCCTGATCTCTGATGTGATCAAGGATGGTGCGAAGGAAGCCATTGCATCTCTGAAGAATTCCGGTGTGAAGAAATGCGTTATGCTGACCGGTGACAGTAAAACAGTTGCAGAACATGTGGCCGGTGAGTTAAAATTGGATGAGGTACACAGTGAACTGCTTCCCGCAGACAAGGTAAGCTGCGTGGAGAAGCTGTTGCAGGACAAGAGCGAGAAGGAAAAACTGGCATTCGTGGGTGACGGTATCAACGATGCACCGGTACTTTCCCGTGCGGATATCGGTATCGCCATGGGAGCCCTTGGCTCAGATGCGGCCATTGAGGCAGCGGATGTGGTTCTGATGGATGACAATCCTGCCAAGATCGCTCTGGCTATGCGGATTTCCCGGAAATGTCTGCGCATCGTTTACGAGAACATCGTATTTGCGCTGGCAGTTAAGGCCATCTGCCTGATCCTGGGTGCGCTGGGTATCGCCAACATGTGGGTTGCTATCTTCGCAGACGTAGGAGTTATGGTACTGGCTGTGCTCAATGCCATCAGATGCCTGCGCATTAAAAACAATTAACCGGATGCAGGCAAAATATGCCTGCGTCATGAGATCACCGGTATTCCGGGAGAACAGGTGGACATGCAGACTTTTTTTTCAGAAATTACAGCACTGTGCAGGAACGAACAATTTCTGCACAGTGTGATGGAAAAATATCATTATGATCCGGAAGAATACCCCAATCTGAAGAGGCTGGCAGGTGAGATGATCCCCTGCCTGGAGACAGAAGCGGGATGGCAGGACAGAGAAATCCAAGAGACTTTTCCCGGGAGGGATCAGTCTTTTTTGACTGTAGGCATTACTCTGGGAAAAGGGATCGATGAACTGCAGGAAAAGTATTTGCAGAACGGATTTCTGACAGAGAGTTATATGATCGAAGTACTGTCCAGTGAATTATTATTAGAAAGCTACCAGGCCTATACGAAATGGGTTGCTGACCACAGAGAACTGCATGTGGCGAGATTGTATTTTCTAGGATCAGTAGCCGGGGAATCCGGAAGCTCGGAAAAAAAATTAAATGACCGGTTGCAGTTGGAAAATCTGCCCGTACTTTTGTGGGAATTGCAGATGCCCGTTACCTGTAATGAAGCTTACTGCATGATTCCGAAGAAAAGTGTGGTATTTTATGCGGAGTTGACGAAGGATCCTTTTACCAAATGTGCCGGAATCTGTCTGGGGTGCGGCAGGAGAGACTGCCCGAACCGCATGGAGGAAAAGGAGAATTTCCCTCTGCGGTTTGCGGACATGACGGACCGTCCGCTGTCCTATGGGTATGCCAGAATTTTTTCCAAAGCGGATGTAAAATAGGCTTATAGCGTACAAATCGGCAGAAAGTATTGTCCGAAATATTAAAATTCTGATAAGATTTATCAGACGACTTGTAAGTATAGAAAGAATATGGTATGATGCAATCGCTTTCAAAGAGGAAAGATATCGTGTGTACGGTGTCTTTCCTCTTTTTATGTATACAATGAGTCAAACACGGATTTGTGCCTGCACAGGAGGCTGTATTTGACGAAGATACATCATCAAGCGTTTTTTATTCGGTGATCAAGTAAAAGATTTGAGAAGAGAGGTGGCTTATGGAGGTATTTTTAGAGGTAACGGTACAGCATAAAAAATATCATGCGGGATTTATGGAAAGAATGCGACAGCAACCGGAAGTCACATCCTGCTATCAGGTAGAGGGGGAATATGATTTCCTCGTAAAAGCGGATGTGACATCGGAAAAGGAATTGGAAAAGCTGGAGCGCAGCGTGCGTAAGATTAACGGTGTCTGCAGTGTGCAGCCGGTCTATGCCCTGCAGGAGATCATATAGTCATACCCGGAGCAGGGCATTGAAGGTCTCCTCTAAATTCAGCCTGCCGTAGCCCCATTCCCGGTTGGGGTAGTTCAGACCCTGTGTACGCACGGCACCGCGTATGAAATAACTGCGGATCTCCCGGCTTTCCGCCAGCCGGTTATTGCCTTCAATGACTGACCATTGGAAAAACTGAGCCACAGCTCCGGCAGTGATAGCGGCAGCCATGCTGCTTCCCGTACGGCGTCCGTCAATGGTGGAGATATTGACTCCGGGAGCGGATAAGTCCGGACGGATCTGTCCGGTGCGCCCAAAGCCTCTGCCGGATTCTGCGTAAAAACTGTTGTTTTCCGCGTTGTAAGTAGAAACGCTCAGAACCTCCGGAGCCATCGAGGGCTCCGTCAGAGTCATGTCGGGATCCGGATTGAGAAAATATACCGGAGTAGACAGAAATTCTGTGATAGGCAGCCACATGTGAAAATTGCCGTTATATAAACTACCGGAAGCAGAGACATGAAAGGTCCAGATACCGGGGGTAGGATCCTGGATGCGTACAAGGATCAGTTCTTCACCGGAATTTTCTTCCACAAGAGCAGAGTCGATAGTGACTCTGCTTTTTTCGTAGATAAAGGAATAGGTCACGCTTTGCTGCAACCCAAGGCGCAGTTCGGGAATATTTTCCCCACCGGGAGTGCGGATGCTCAGATTAAAAGCATCCGGCAGAGCGCCCCAAAGCTCCAGCCAGAATCCGATACAGCCTTCACTGACCCGGATCTCCACATCCCGGGCGGTTCCCTCCGGAGTCTGGCTGCTTAACATGCCATGATAATGGTGGGAGGCATTTCCTTCATTTCCACCACAGACGATGGCGGCGCGGCTCCTGCGGACGGCGAGGGAGGAGAGATACCGGGACAGAGCGGAGCTTCCTGCGTGATCCCCCTGATTCGTGCCCAACCCCAGACAGATGACTACCGGACGCTCGAAGAGCTGCACGAAGGATTCCGCGTATTTGATGCCCAGCATAATATCATTTTCCTGATAGGCGGGAACACCCTCGGGCACCAGATAAAAGCTTCGTAGATATTGCTTACATTCCTTGAGTTTTACCACAACGATGTCGGCACCCGGTGCAGCACCGATATAAGGATTGCCTTGTCGGACGACACTGCCGGCGGCGACTCCGGCGAGGATACTGCCGTGTCCGTCTTCGTCCCGGGAGGGAACGATGGAATAAGGATCCTCGGAGCGCAACGCCAGGTTAATATCCTCTCTGCGGTATTCAGAACCATATTTAAACCCCTCAGGTGGTATCCCGGTCTGAACCGTCTGATCCCAGATCGCCAGGATGCGGCTGTTGCCGTTCTCGTCCAGAAACACAGGATTTCGATAATCAATACCGGTATCAATAAAACACAGGATCACGCCCCGCCCCGTGAGACTTAGGGGCGGACGCTGTACCTGGGTGATCCCACTGGCGATCAGGTCTGCCGGATCAAAGGGAGCGGCACCGGGTGGCGTCTCACCGGAGGGAGATAGCTGCATGAGCCCATAAAGCTTCGGCATATTGTGATAGGGGAAAAAATCAATTTTCGGATTGCGGATTCCCAGATTGCCCAGATACAAAATCAAAAAATCTTCTCCGATGCGTTCATAACAATCATTGTCATCTCCCAGAAATTCCGATGCGGAAAAGTCTGTGATAATGTCATAAGTGTCCTCTGACAGGATCATTTCTTTGCAGTCCATGGGCGGTGCTCCATATCATACGAAGGAGTTAGATTAACCTATGCGGAAGGTTCGTTTTTGTTGCATATTGATTGATATAATGATAAAATAAATAGAATATTATAACGAAAGAGACAGGAGCGTTACATATGGAATTTATTCATAAAATCAGAGCATTGCAGATAGGAAAAAGAAAGACTTTCCGAAGAGTTTTGCTGGCGGAAATCCTGCTGATATTATTGGGAATTGTCGGTCTGTTTGGCAGAAATGAGGTGTATGAATATCCGTCCGAAGGGGTAACGGTAAATACCGGAGTCTATCAGGACAATATGACTATAGAGCATATTTCATTAAAGCCGGGTCTCTACCGGATCCAGCTGCATTATGATACGGATACCAATATGAAGAATTTCTGTATTGTTGAGGATGATACTGTGGGATACCGGATGCTCCGCAACAGCGGAGAGCACCTCTATCAGGGACTGCATGAGACGGATTATCCGTTATGGCTGCTGCAGAAGTCGGATAATATACGTGTTACTGTTACCTACGGTGGAGAAGGAAACTATATGATCTCGGGGCTTACCATTCGGGAAACCAACGGTCTGGCAGTCATTTTCCTGTTTTTGGTTGTGGTGATCTCCATTCTGGTGAATCTGCTATATACTTATGTGCAGTATGACAGAGAGTATTCGTTATCTGTTTCGCAGAAGGGAATTCATTTCGGTCTGGCGCTCCTTTTGCTGTTCAGTTCCCTGCCTCTGCTGCAGGATACCATGCTGTCCAGCGGAGATCTGGGATACCATATGCTGCGTATGATGGGAATCAAGGATGGCATTCTGGCAGGGCAGTTTCCGGTACGGATTGCACCGAAATGGCAGCAGGGCTACGGATATGCGTCTTCGATCTTTTATGGGGAGACACTTTTGTATGTGGGTGCATTGTTCCGGCTGATCGGCTTTTCCTTTATTACCAGTTATCGACTGTTTCTTTTGTTTATCAATGCACTTACCATACTGGTGGCATATTACAGCTTTCGAAAAATTTTTGAAGACCGTAACATTGGCCTTTTATGTACAGTACTTTATACTTTGTCGGTATATCGTCTCTCCAAGACATATATCTGCGGATCGCTGGGTGAGACTTTCGGAATATTATTTCTGCCACTGATCGCCTGCGGATTTTATCTTGTATTTGCACAGGATGTTACGAAGAAACAATATCATTATTCCTGGATTCCGTTGACGATAGGATTTACTTGGCTAGTGCAGTCACACCTGCTGACGGGAGAACAGGCAGGCGCTTTCACTATTCTGTTGTGTCTGATCTTGATCAAAAAGGTATTCCGCAAGGAGACGTTCTGTTCTCTGGCAAAAACAGTGATCTACAGTGTATTGCTGAGTGCCTGGTTCCTAGTGCCTTTTGCTGATTATATGCTGCGGGGCGATTTTGTGATTCAGCATGTCTCTGGCAGAGTGATCCAGTATAGGGGACTGTATCTGACCAACCTATTATTTACTTTTTTCCGGAACGGCTACAATGTGTTCTATTCCGACAACGGAATGGCAGATAGTCAGCCCATGGGAATGGGAATCGCACTGACTGTGGCACTGTTACTTTGGGCGGGAATGCTCTTTTTCCGCAAAACCACGCACCTGCGCAGGGAAGAAAAGACGTTGGGCAAGATTGCCGGAGGTTTTGCCGTTCTGGCTATGTGGATGTGTCTGTCAATCTTTCCATGGGATAAGATTCATAGCCTGAACGATATTACCGCAACGCTGGTGTCAAGTATTCAATTTCCCAACCGTTTTCTGACCATTGCAACACTGTGTGCAGTACTGGTGGCAGGTGTTGTGGCCAAAGAGATCAAGGGACAGTATGAGACGCACGGATTGCAGTTCTATTTTGCCGGAATGATGGTACTGACTCTGTGCAGCAGTATTTACCTGATGGATGATATGCTTCAGACGGCTGACGATTACCGGATCTACGGAGAGGAAGGAATGGGAAGCGGCTATATTGCCGGAGCGGAATACCTGCCCTACGGAGCGGATGCCTCCCTGTTCTGGCCCCATGATCCTTATGCCGCAGAAACAGTGAATATTACGGACTATCATAAGGATGGAATAAAGATAGACATGCATTGTGAGAACCGGGGTGATAAGACGGAAACGGTGGAATTACCGCTTCTGTATTATTATGGCTACCGGGCATACGACAAGACTACCGGCCAGGAACTGACGATCACCACCAGTGATAATTATGCGGTGTGTGTGGAAGTTCCGGCAGGCTATGACGGAACGGTTCAGGTGACATTCAGAAGCCCCTGGTACTGGAGAGTGGCAGAGGCTGTGAGCTGGCTCAGCCTGCTGGGGCTGATCGCAGGGGTGACACTGGAGAAGAGACGGGAGAGGAAAGCTTCATGAAAATAACAGAAAAATTAAAATTCAAGGGAAATGGTATTTTCTGGTGCCTGGCCGGTATTTTTCTGACAGGAGCACTCCCGCTGCTTACAAATTATTGTCTGAATTCCTCGGAGGTTCCTTACCAGCTGGTTCGTATTGAAAATATGAAAGACTATTTGTCAGCGGGAATTTTTCAGATGGCAATGCCGGTAAACTGGCAGTATGAGCATGGTACGGCAGGTTTGGACGGAAATCTGTTCTGGCTGCTGCCGGTGCTTCTGCGAATGACAGGAGCTGCACTGGAAAGTGTTTACCGGATGTTTCTGATATGTATTTATGCCGTGACAGTGTGCTTTTCCTACAAGACACTGGAAGAAGGATTTCAAAATAAAAAAACAGCGGTGATCGGTACGGCACTGTATTGCTGGGCACCGTGGTATCTGGATGCCTTGTATGGAAGAGCCGCCATTGGGGAAGCGTTAGGCTACGCTTTCCTGCCGGTGTTATTACTGTTTCTGGTGAGGGCAGTCGGGCGGAAAAAAGGAAAACTGCCGCAATGGCTTCTTCTGGCCATAGCGATTTCCTTGCTGTTACAGTCTTCTTTTGCGGTTCTGGAAGTGGGAATGCTTCTGTTAGTGTTCTGCTGCGTATATTATCGCAGACAATTGCTGGAAAAAGACGGCTGGCTGACATTGGGAAAGGCAGTAGCGGCAACACTGTTGTGCAATTTGTGGTATCTGCTGCCGATGCTAAGATATCTTGTGGCATATCGTGATGTGGCAAGATATGTGGGAAGCCGTCCATTTCAGGAAAAGGGAGCTTTTCTTCTGCATTATCTGACCTTCTTTTTCCAGGGAGGTGCCACCTATGATTATAAGAGCAATGGGTTTCAGGGAACGGCTGCCATTGGTGTCGGTCCGGCACTTACGGGACTCTTCTTTTTCCTGCTGTGGCTGAAATTCAGTGGGGCGCTGCAGAAGAAAAACAGTAAAGAAGACAGCACTGCGGGATTGTTCTGGTGCGGAATGCTGGGAATACTTCTCAGTCTTGGCAGCTTTCCCTGGGATCTGCTCCGGCAGAATGCCGTGTTCCAGGTGCTGACCTTCAGTATGCAGTCTCCTGCGATCTTTATGATCCCGGCAATCTGCGGACTGACATTTATAGGATGCGGTCTCCTGAACGCTTACCGGGAGGGAAAATCCGCAACAGAAGCCACCATCCTGGAGACAGCGGTACTTGCGGCAGCTTTTGTGTCGACACAATTTCTGACCAATAAATTGCTGTTAGGCAGAGCACCTTTGTGGATCCGCCAGAAGGAAGATCTGCCGGATGTGGTTCTGATCGAAGCACCGCAGTTTCAGATGAGTGCCGCAGCCGGTGCAGCACAACTGGTAGCAGTGGCGCTCAGCGCTCTTGGCATAGTTGGGATCGTTATATACTGTATACTCACACAGAAGAAAAATCCGGACCGGAAAGTACAAAAGGAGGCAGCGTAGGAAATGGATATGTGGAAGAAATCTGAAATCCTGAAAAACAAAAAATTCCGTATTCTGTTGCTTCTGGAAGTTCTGTTACTGCTGGTGCCTGTGATCGGAATTTTGTGCGGCAATAAAACAATCAGCACTCTGGCAGATGCACAGGTGACAACGGAAGAGGGTGTCATCCGGGAAGCAAAAGGTTATTCCGTGGACGGCAGCAGCAATATCAGCGGTCCCTGGCTGGAAATGAGCGGTTTTTCCATGGCACCCGGTACTTATTGCTATTATGTGACGTATGACACGGATGACAACGGCGTAAATAAGATTAACATTACAAGTGATGGAGAAATCTACAGAGAATTGCTGGAAAACGAGCTTTCCCTGTATTCCGGGAGAACAGAAAGCTCCTGTGAGATCTATGTGACAAGCCGTCTGAAAGCGGATGAAGTAAACATCCACGCAGACTACTACGGAACCGGAAAGCTTACTATTAAGGATATCCGGCTGGTGAAAACCACTGCGTCCTACAGAATGCTGCTTGTGATGTTCCTCCTGGGATTTTTGCTGCTGGATTCGCTGATCATGTTGTATGTGTATATGGGAAAATATCCTCTTGCGCTGGAGAAGAAACTGGTATACTTCGGAATTCCCGCATTGGCGGTCCTGGCTTCCCTACCGGTATTTGTGGATTATATTATGGTGGGAGCCGATTTGGGATTTCACCTGCTTCGTATTGAATTCCTGGCGCAGAGCCTGGCACAGGGAATCTTTCCTGCGAGAGTAGAGCCCATGTGGCTGTATGGGCATGGCTATGCCAACTCACTGTTTTACTGCGATACATTTCTGGTAATTCCGGCAATACTTCGGCTGATCGGTTTCCCCATGAGTGTTTCCTACGATGGATATATCTTTCTGGTCAATCTGGCTACGGCGGTCATAGCGTATATCTGCTTTTGCGGAATTTTCCGTAACCGTGTGACCGGAATGTTCGGAAGTATGTTGTATACGTTGGCACCGTATCGCGTATACAATATTTATAACCGGAGTGCGGTAGGTGAGTACACAGCAATGATCTTCCTGCCGTTGCTGTGCTATGGTTTTTATCGGATCTTCACGGAAGATATGGAGAAAAAGGAGTACCGCCATTCCTGGCTGCTGCCGGTATTGGGCTTTTCCGGTATTATCCAGAGCCATGTATTAAGCTGTGAGATTGCGGGTGTGTTTACCATCCTTTTGTGCTTATTATGTATCCGAAAAGTATTCCGCAAAAGAACTTTCCTGGAACTGGTAAAGGTGGTTGTGGGAACGGTGCTGGCAAATATCTGGTTCCTGCTTCCGATGTTAGATATGATGCTGGCGGATCAATACCGTTATTCCAATAACAGCGGCGTATACATTCAGGATCGGGGAATTTTGGGGGCACAGATATTTTTCACCATGCAGAATGCCGGAAGCAATTCCAGATTTCAGGAGCTGGGAATGGTGGACACAGAGCCTATTTATATAGGTGTTGCCGTATTACTGGGAGTGATTGTGTATTTTGCTATCCGTAACAGGGAAAAGGAACAGGATCCGGCACATGATAAGGCAGCCAAGGTTGCATTTATTCTGGGATGTGTGGCAATTGCGGTAAGTACTTACTATTTCCCCTGGAATGCGCTGAAGGAAGCCAATTCCTTGCTGGAGCTTCTGACTACGATGATCCAGTTTCCTACTAGATTGACGACCATCGCAGCAATTGCCATGACTCTGGTGGCCTGCACGGCGGGACACTGGATGCTCCGGTGGAAGGATAAGGTGGCAAAGACCATATTCCTGGTGGCAGTCTGCGGCGGCTGTATCTTTTTCTCCATGTATCAGACTAACGATCTGCTGCAGACGAAAGATCAGCCGTTGAGATTGAATTCTATGGCATCCATGGGACATTCCGGCATTCTGGGAGCGGAGTACCTGCCTTTGGATGTGGAGTGGAATTTTTATTACCATGATGCATGGCCGTCGGACGGAGTGACAGTGGAAGCTTTTGAGAAGGAAAATCTGAACACGCTGACTACGGTGACGACTGTTGCGGGTCCCGGAGAGTATTATATCGATCTGCCGATGCTTTTGTACAAAGGGTATCATGCCAAGGATATGACAACGGGGAAAAAATTCCCGGTGACTGTAGGTGAGAACGGTCATGTCCGGGCAATCCTGCCGGCGGGCTATCAGGGAACTGTCAAAGTGTGGTATTCCGGCATGTGGTATTGGCGTGTGGCGGAAGGAGTCAGTCTGCTGTTCTGGGTGGCTGTGACCGCCTATGAAATCATCTCGCATAAGAAACAGCGGGAAAGGGAATAGCTGCCAAACTGATTTTTTGTTGAAAACAGAAAATGGAATATAGAAAAAGAAGCAGAAAAAGAGGATGCGGGTATGCCCCGGAGAACGTTTGCATAAAGTAGTAGCGAATAGTTCTGAGAGGAGATACCACATGAAACGTTTTTTCACGGAACACGAAAAAACACTTTGGCTCCTGCTTCTTTTTGCATGTATGTTTTTTCTGGGAAGAGGGATTGGAGCCATTGTATACGGACTGCATATGCAACAGGAAATGAGCCCCCGGGAAACAGTGGGAAGTGCATTGGAGAATACGCAGGAGGTACTTTCAGCAGAGAACTGGGGACTGGGATTCGGAACGGAAGGAACGCAGCCCACCGGCACGGCATCTGCGGAAGAACTAAAAGAGTACAATGCCTATTATGTGGGAGACGCGGAGGAGAAAAAGATCTATCTCACTTTTGACTGCGGCTATGAGAATGGTAATAGTTCCGCTATATTGGATGCATTGAAAAGGCACAATGCACCGGCGACCTTTTTTGTGGTAGGACATTTTCTGGAGTCGGCGCCGGAGATGGTGAAACGCATGGTGGAGGACGGACATACGGTGGGAAACCACACCTATCATCATTATGACATGTCGAAAATTTCTGATTCGGCGGTTTTCCGGAAAGAGATGGATGACGTGAGAACTCTTTTTCAGGAGACCACCGGTACGGAGATGGCGATGTACTACCGGCCGCCCCAGGGAAAATACAGTGAGACGAATCTGCAGATGGCAAAGGATCTGGGGTATGCCACTTTTTTCTGGAGCCTGGCTTATGTGGACTGGAACGTGGATGCCCAGCCCAGCTACGAGGAAGCTTTTTCCAAACTGACAGGCAGGATCCACCCCGGAGCGGTGGTGCTGTTACATAATACCTCGAAGACCAATGGGGAGATTCTGGATGAACTGCTCACAAAATGGGAAGAAATGGGTTATACCTTCGGAAAATTGGAAGAACTGGTGCAGTAGGGTTTGACTTCCCCTGCCCCATACCCTATAATAGAGGACAGAAAAATATACTGGAGGACAACCATGGAAAAAGAACTGGTAGTTGTCATTGATTTTGGCGGACAGTACAATCAGCTGGTCGCCAGAAGAGTCAGAGAATGCAATGTATATTGCGAAATCTACTCTTACAAGACAGACTTGAATAAGATAAAAGCGATGAATCCCAAGGGAATCATCCTGACCGGCGGCCCTGCAAGCTGCTATGAACCCGGTGCGGCTACCTGCTCCGAGGATCTGTTTCACTTAGGAGTTCCCGTGCTGGGACTCTGCTACGGCGCACAGCTGATGACCCATGTGCTGGGTGGTAAGGTAGAGCGTGCAGCCGTTCGGGAATACGGTAAGACTGAGGTGAAGGTAGACCGCAGTTCCAAGCTGTTTTCCGATGTATCCGAGAATACGATCTGTTGGATGAGCCATTTCGACTATATCTCCAAGCTGGCTCCCGGCTTCCGTGCTGTGGCTACCACAGCGAACTGCCCCGTGGCAGCAGCAGAGTGTGTAGAGCGCGGACTGTATGCGATCCAGTTCCATCCGGAAGTACTCCACACGGTGGAAGGCTCCAAGATGCTGTATAATTTCGTACGTAATATCTGCGGATGCTGCGGTGACTGGAAGATGGATTCCTTCGTGGAAGAATCTATAAAGGCAATTCGTGAGAAGGTTGGCAACGGTAAGGTTCTCTGTGCATTGTCCGGCGGTGTGGATTCCTCTGTGGCAGCAGTACTGTTATCCAAGGCAGTCGGCGAGCAGTTGACCTGTGTCTTTGTAGATCACGGTCTGCTCCGTAAGAACGAGGGCGACGAGGTAGAAGCAGTCTTCGGTCCCAACGGTAATTATGACCTGCACTTTATCCGTGTGAATGCGCAGGAGCGTTTCTATAGCAAGCTGGCCGGAGTATCCGAGCCGGAGCATAAGAGAAAGATCATCGGCGAAGAGTTCATCCGCGTTTTCGAGGAAGAGGCGAAGAAGATCGGTGCCGTGGATTTCCTGGTACAGGGAACCATCTATCCCGATGTGGTAGAGAGCGGACTGGGCGGTGAATCCGCAGTGATCAAGTCCCACCACAACGTAGGCGGTCTGCCCGACTATGTAGATTTCAAGGAGATCATCGAGCCTCTGCGCAACCTGTTCAAGGATGAGGTCCGCAAGGTAGGACTGGAGCTTGGCATTCCGGAGCATCTGGTATTTCGTCAGCCGTTCCCCGGTCCCGGACTGGGTATCCGTATCATCGGCGAAGTGACCGCTGAGAAGGTCAAGATCGTACAGGATGCAGATGCCATCTACCGCGAGGAAATCGCTAACGCAGGTCTGGACCGCGAGATCAACCAGTACTTCGCAGCCCTGACCAATATGAGATCCGTAGGCGTTATGGGTGATGAGAGAACCTATGATTACGCCATCGCACTGAGAGCCGTGAAGACCATCGACTTCATGACCGCAGAGAGCGCAGAGATTCCCTATGAGGTACTGCAGAAAGTGACCAGCAGAATTATTAATGAGGTGAGCCATGTGAACAGGGTAATGTATGACATTACCAGTAAGCCACCTGGGACGATTGAGTTTGAGTGATTGTCAATTTGTCGGGAACCCAGTAAAATCAAGGGTTCCCGGCTTTTTTATTATCCAAGTGACACCCAAATGACACCCAAAATCAAAATTGCAACGCTCAGAACGTATTTTAGAGGTATTCGACCGGCATCCCCCGGCTGGAGAAACAGAATACCTCGGAAGGTCCATTTACAAAATATCCGTCCTGCATCATGATGACAAATGCCTCTGCAGGTTCCATCTCATAGTTGGCCAACTCGTTAAACTGCTCCCTGGTGATAATCTCTTTTTTCTTCTCCACACGATCCCACAGAATAATGTCGTCCGTCTCGTAGGTATTATAGTTAGGCAGCATCTTCTGAATGGCACCAAGAAGGCTGAGTACTTGATCCTCTGCCGTCTGGTTGGAAGTGATACCGGAGAGTTTGACCTCCTGCAGACCGAATGCGATCTGTCTGCCTTTGTCCGGATAGAGGTGCGCATAAGTGTTCCAGGTTGTCTTCACGTCCTTGTGACCAAGACGTTCCGATACGGCCAGAATGTTGAATCCCATCTCTATCAGCAGGGAAGCGTGTGAATGACGAAAATCATGCACCCGGATTGGATCCAGTCCGGCAGCCTTGGCCATACGTTTGACCTCATACAGCAGGAATGACTTCGTGAACATGAAAAGCCGGTCTGTAGGCTGTAACCCGTACAATCCTACAAAATACTCCTGTACTTCGTTATACAGAAACTGTGGGATCGCAATGGTACGGTTGCTGTTCTCGGTCTTAGGATCTTTGATAATATGCTCTCCCTCTACCACGGCAAAACTCTTGGTGATACTCAGCTTGAGACCCGGGAGAAAGTCTGCCGGTGTCAGTGCCAGAAGCTCTCCCTCACGGATACCGGTCCAGAACAGGATATCAAAAGCGATCTTCGCATCGGTCTTGTCGGCGGCAGAGATAAACAGCTCGAACTGGTCAAGTGTCCAGATCTGCATGGCATCCGCAGAGCCTTTTCCCATGCTCCCTGCACGCACGCAGGGATTATCCGGCAGCTTATAGTACCGCACAGCATAATTCATTACGGCGGACATTTCGTTATTGATGGATTTCAGATAAGTGGGAGCATAGCCTACATCCGGTTTCTTCTCATATCCCTTCTGCCGGACCCAGTTCTGCCAGTTACGGATATCCAGTTCGTCGATCTCGTTGATCGGCTTCTTGGAAAAGAAGGGCAGGAGCATAGTGGAGAAGCACTGCTTCTTACGGACAACGGTCGTGATATCAATATCCCTGTTATCGCTGAAGTCTCCCAGATAATTATCCACTAATGCACTGAAGGGGATGTTGGCCGAACGGATGTAGTTCGCTTTGAAGGTAGCTTCAAAGTCTAGAGCATCCTTTTTCCGGGCAAATCCCCTCTTGGTTTTCTGCTTGTATTCTCCAAGCCAGTTCCTGTATTTGAATTTTGAAGTCCATGTGCCGTTTTCTTCTTTGTATGCAGGCATAGGAGCACCTCGTTTCTCAGATTGTTTTGTGTAGAATCATACTTGCATTTTTGGGAATAAGCGGCTATAATGTACTTAACAAGACAGCTGGCAGGTAGTGTGCGCTACCTGTTCCGGCGAGATTTTATAGCAAAAATAACTGCCCCACTCGGCCAAGAGTTTTAGGGGCAGTTATTTTTTATGGTTGACATAGTCCAAAATCGCAACGATCAAAACAGCAACCGTCAGTATTACCATGAATTCTTCATATGTACTCATAAATATTCCCCCTTCCGCAAGACTCGGAACGGGTATGCCACCCCTACCAGCTGCCTGGGTAAGTACACCATAGCGGCTGCAAGATGATTCTATTTCTCTTCTGTAATGGAATTCCCATCACAGTGACAGTACGACCTCTCCATAGCTTCTAAAATGAGCAGATCAAGGTCTCTTCCTGACAGATAAGGATCTTTACTGCGGCTACTGCGGTTGCGGTAAAATTCCTCGCTATAAGCTTCTCCCAGTCTGGAGAGCCTGTCAGAGAGTTCCTGTTCAAATTCTTCGTCACTGACCACCTGATATCCTGCGAACGGTAAATTCAGATCTTTTATCTTTTGTAAGGTGTTGGAAGCGTTATCCATGCGTATCCCTCCTTACTTCTATTTCCCCCTCATGCCCCGGTACCACGCGAGGCTTATTATTTTCCAACAGCCTTCCGGTTTCCATCTGCTGCAACAGGCGGATTATCGAAACGCTGTTCCCGGAGCAATTCCTTCGTTTTCCCTATGATGATATCCTGGTTGTCCTCGCTGAGATTTTCAAAGGCATTGAGGAGCTTTGCTTCGGCCGGATTGATGGTTGGAATGTCTGTTTTTCCAACTAAGAAATCAATCGATACTCCAAAACCGTAAGAAATACGGAGCAGTTCGGATAGTGTTGGCATACGGTTACATGTAATGTCAATATATTCCTCATGAGATAGCCCTAATAGCTCGGAGGCATTTTCATCTGTCACTTCGTTCAACAGACAGAGCTCTTCAAATCTGGATCTGAAATGATAATCCGATTCGATTAAGTACGTTTCAATTTTCTGCCCTCCAATGTCTACAGATCCCGTCACTACAGAAGTAGAAGACTGCGCCCCGGTGAGAAAATCCATATCGTAGCCAGTCGCCGCTGCAATCTTATTGAGGAGCGAAATTGTCGGAGTATATACTCCCAACTTGATCTTATCGAGTAAATCCGTACTTACTTCTAATGTTTGCGCAAAATCCGCATCAGCAATTTCATTATTTGAACAATATTTGCTTAATATAGTACCAAGTCGATTCTGAACATTGGGATATTGCCATTCTAAGTATTGCTCATTAGTATTTGTGTCACCGTTTCGGCTATCAGATGCACCGAGCAAATAGTCTGTAGATACATTAAATATTTTAGATAGTTTCAGCAAGGTATCACCTGTAAGAGGAACTTTGCCAGATTCATATTTCGATATAGCAGCATCCTGAACATTTAACAACTTTCCAAGCTCAGATTGCTTCATCCCCTTTTCTTCACGCAATGATTTCAGTCTGTTCATAGATTGCCTCCTTAAAGTAATATTATACTATTTCCTGATGGGAAAGAAATAGGTTTTCCTAATTGGAAAAAACTTTTCAAAAATCTATTGACTTTCCTACTGAGAAAATGTAATATCTAAGCATAAACTTTCCCAATAGGAAAATGGAGGTGAGCAAATTTGGAAAATAGCGCATTAAAAAAACTAAGAAAAGAAAGAGGAGAAACGCAGATTGAAGTGGCAAAATTGCTGGGGTTGAAAACAGCATCTGCATATAACAAAAAAGAAAATGGGAATGTGCCAATTTCTTTAGAAGAAGCTAAAATTTTAGCGGCTCATTACAATCAGCCCATGGATTTTTTTTGCTCATAAACTTTCCTAATAGGATAATCAAATTATATAGCTCGGAGGTGATAAAGAAAATGTCAAATATAGCAGCAAAGACCAGCTCCAACATCTTCTATAAAGCACGTTGCGATGCGGCAGCACACAATGAGCAACTGAGTAGCAGAGAAGGGGCAGCGGATTATATGTCGATTGACCGGGGCAGGCTTTACCGGATCGAGAGCGGCATAGCAACTCCTTACCCGGAGGAGATCAGACTGATGGCTGATCTGTATAACGCTCCGGAACTGGAGAACTATTACTGCCGGACGATGTGCCCGCTGGGGAATGAAATGCCGAAGGCAGAGCTGGCCGATCTCGATAGAATCACGGTCAGGACACTCTCCGTATTCCGTAAGATTGGAAAAACGAGAGAGGTACTACTGGATATCACGGCAGACGGCATCATTGATGAAAATGAGAAGCCGGAGCTGGATGAAGTACTGAAGAACCTGGAAGAGGTAGAGGAAATAGCACAGAGCATGAGGCTCTGGATCAAAAAGAATCTGTAATAAGAGGAACTGATAACAGAGAGGTTCGAAAGGGTGGCGGTATCATTGGACCGAGCGAAAGGCGAGGACAGTCCGGCGGTGCAATTGTCTGATTAGGCTTCACGAGTACGATTCAAGCAGATTCAAACATCTGAAAACATATGTATGCAGATGCAAGCAGATGTAAAACACATGAAAACATTTGTAAGCAGATGATTACAAATTGACAGCAAATGATAACAAGTGCAAGCAAATGTCCCCGATATACGAGAATCGATATACGAGAATCGATATACGGGAATCGATTTATATAGCTCGGAGCTACGAGCTGCTTGCAACGGAAGGAGGCACGACATGTTTGGCGAAAGAATAGCTGAACAGCGTAAGAAACTGGGGCTGAACCAAGAGGAACTGGCTGGGAAAATTGGAGTTAGCCGTTCTGCACTCTCCCTGTACGAGATTGACAGGAGAGAACCGGATCTAGAGACGGTTAAGAAAATAGCCTCACTGTTCGGAGTGACGACAGACTACTTACTGGGAGCGGAAGGAGACACTATGGGAACCGAAGAGAAGATCAATGAGATTGCACAGAGGGTTGGAAGAAACATACGGAGTATTCGAGAGCAGGCCGGACTGTCACAGGACGAATTCGCTGAAGGGTTCAGTGTGAAACAGCCGACGGTGGCAAACTGGGAGATCGGAAAGAGACAGCCAGATCTGAATATGCTGATCCAGATTGCGCAGTTCGGTGGAACAAGCCTTGATGATCTGGCGACGAAGGATCTGACACCGCCCGTTCCGCTGTATGTACGGAACATGGTATCTCTGCGGAAAAAGTGTGGCTATTCACAGGGTGAACTGGCAACGGTACTCGGTCTGCAGGGTGCGAGCAGTATAGATCTCGTAGAATCCGGGAAATGTGAACTGCCGGTAAGCAAGTTAGTCCATCTGGCAGAGTTCTTCGGGGTAACCATGGACCAGATCACGAAGCAGGATTTATCGCAGGAGGTGAGCGGATGCAGACAACAGTAAAGAGACCGGAAGTGACAGAGGCGTATTACACCGTCAAGGATGTGATGGTGATCCTGGGATGCAAGGCGACCAAGGCACAGGATGTCATCCGGCAGCTGAACGATGAACTGGAGGCGAAAGGCTATATGCGCTTCCGCAAAGGACACGTCAACAGGAGATACTTCGACGAGAGATTCTATTTAACATCAAAGGAGGCAGAGAAGAAATGAGCTATTACAGAGAATGTCCGATCTGTGGATCCAACCTCGATCCGGGCGAACAGTGCACCTGCGCAGAGGATCGCAGGAAAGAAGCAGAGCGGAAACAGAAGCTGTACCAGATCGGAGCATATGGTCAGATAATGTTCAATTTCAGCAGGGAGGAACAGAGCTATGAGAAGACAGTCGTATAAAGCGTGCATCGAGGTGATGCTGCTGATCATCATATCAGTGGGATGCCTGCTGGCAAGCATACGGACGGCAAAAGAGCCGGAAGAGAAGAAAGAGATCTACGTCAATGCGGCGGTTACCAGAGAGGTCAGGAATACATACCTGGCAGAGGGAGAACCACAGCCGGTACAGCTGGTCACCGTGAAAGAGGATCCGGAGCCAGTTTCCGAAGCACCGGTATTCTCCTACAGCAGGGACTGGGATGCCGAGGAAAGCTATCTGCTTGCCAGAATCGCCATGGCGGAAGCGGAAGGGGAGAACATGAGGGGTGAGGCAGTAGACACCGGATACATCATACCGGAATTGCCAAAAGGAAAGACGACATACTATGACGTTATGCTGGATGCTTTGAGCACAACGTACAAGGCAACCGGCGAGAGATTCTACATATCCTCCGAGAATGGCATCATTTACATGCGCAGGCGTGTGGAAAATGCGATGCAATGGGTACTGGAATCCGGGAGCAGTCAGGCGAATCTCACCAATTATGAGTATCAAAAAAGTATCGAAAAGGTCAAAACCCGTGTACGGCTGCTGTCAAAGGAAGATGCCGTGGTGTATGAAAAGGTCAATACTGACCTGGAAGACAAGATCGGCACCTTCATGGAGGTAAAATCCGTGGATGATTCCTACACGCAGGCACAGATGCAGGAGCTTGTCGAGTCTATATTCGATGAAAAAGGTATCCCGGAGCAAAGCCTGAAGGTCAGCGGTCTGGGCGTGTCGGATGCAATATCCGGGAAATGCGTATATGTCATCATTCCCCACTTGGGAATACAGAGATCTTTTTACATTGACGAAGATACGCACAAATACACCAGGGAATGCCACACGATGACTTTGAAACTGAACGATGTAAATTTGTAGAAGGAGGGGCTATGACTCAGGAACCTACAGGAATTAAGCAGCTGTTCCAGCAGATGATCCCGGACGGACCAAGCGTGAAAGAAGGGATTGTTACATCCACATCTCCACTGAGCGTGACACTGAAAAATGATGCAAAAATGATTTTATCAGCGAATTCGCTTATTGTTCCAAGGAACCTTACAGACTATCAGGTAGAGGTGGATTTAGAGACGGCGCTGGGTACTCTTACATCTAAAACGAAAGTTGATGGCAAACATACACATGACGAGCTTACCGGTGGGGATGATGGAGAGCATTTTCATAAGCTTGATACATTCAAGGTACGGGATGGTGTATTGATGATCCATAATGCCCTAAAGAAGGGGGATACGGTATATCTCCTTGCTTTTAACAATGGCAAACAATACTACATCCTTGATCGAAAGGGGTGATCGAATGGCGGTTGACAAAGCAATACCGGTAACAGCCATAGAGGATGAAGAGGAAATCACGTCCAGAACCTATGCTATCGACTGGGATCATGGCAGGATCGTCGGATTTGTTGACGGTCAGGAAGCTGTGAAGCAGTTCATAAAGAAAGCCTTACTTACTCCCAGATTCAAGTGCCTGATTTACGACAACCAGTACGGCAGCGAGATCCGGGAAACTATTGTACAGAGGACAGCCACAAGAGAGTATATTGAAGCGGAAATGCCGTTTCTTGTGAGAGATACTTTGATTTATGATGAAAGAATTCTGGACGTATACAATATGTCATTTGAATTCAAAGATAATTATCCACAGCAGGACAGCGCAATCATATCCTTCGATGTGGATACCATATATGGAAATATGCAAATGAAGGAGGTGATTTAAGGCATGTTTGAGGAATTTACGGAAGAGTATTTTATGGATCAGGCACGGGCCCTGGGCGAGGAGTACGGGGTAGACACCAGACAGGGAAGCCTGTTCATGGATGCGGCCACTGGTCATTGTATCAGAATTGCAAAATTTATGAACGATCTGAAAACGGCATTCGAGATGTTGGCCGTAGATACCTGTACTGGTGACATCCTGACGGAGAAAGCAGCACAGGACGGCATCTATCGGCAGAGCGCAACCCCTGCCTACTATGATGTGACATTTTCCGGCACAACACCTGAGCTTGGAAGCAGACTCTTTGTGGATTCATATTATTTTAAGCTGGTGTCGAAGGATGAAAAGCTGGTACTGGAATCCGAAGTGCTCGGTACCGCCACCAATCATTTGCTATCCGGGCAGAATGTTGTACCGGTATACGAGGTAAATGGTCTCGAATCCTGCACGCTTGGAACTCTCTATATTCCCGGCGCTGATGTAGAATCAGACGATGCACTGAGAAAACGGTGGCAAGGGAAGAAGACAGGACCTGCGCAGAACAATAACCGTTCCCAGTATAAAATATGGTGCGAATCCAGAACCGGTGTCGGAAGAGCACACATATTGCCCTTGTACGGAGGCGAAAATACTGTGAAAGCTGTGATATATTCCACGGAGGGCGGAATCCCCGCTAAGAGCATATTAGAGGACGTACAGGAGTATATAGATCCTATCGTTGCCGGCTATCAGGTGGAGGTGAATGGAAAAACCCTTACCTTTGGTGACGGACTGGGCGACGGAGTATCCAGCCTGGGTGCGCATTTCCTGGCGGCAGCCCCGGAGCCGACCGAGATTTCCATATCCTTTTCCGCTGACCTAAAGAGCGGTTACAGCAAACAGGCGGCACAAACGGAAGTGCTGAATGCCGCAAGGGAATACTGCAAGACCCTTGTAATCAGTGGGGAAGAAGAGGTTATTGTACGTGCATCTGCAATCGGATCCATTATTTCCGCAGCAGAAAGCATACTCGACTATGATCCTACGTCACTGCGGCTGTCCGGAGCAACAGGAAATATAAGCATCGGCAAAGAAAACGCACCTGTCGTGAGGGAGGTGCTGATCGATGTTTGATACAGTATTCTACAATCAGCAGAGAAGTGGATATGAGGAATTGCTCTCATATGGTCCGAGTTTTTACAAGAATCTGCTCGAAATGGATGTGAATTACCGGTTTGCTGGTAAGACGCTGGATATCGGTGCGGAAGGACTGGAACGGCTCATACAGGACCAGTTCATCGACACTGCAGATGAAGAGACAATCAGCCGGTGGGAGAGGTGGATGAATCTGCCATCTGATCCTAATAATGATCTTGAATACCGCAGGAGGAAGGTCAAACTGTTTTGGAATGGTGGTGACAAATTCTCTGGCAGCCTGATAAAGGAGATCATTAAGAATTATACCGGGTGTGACGAGACTCCGTCCATTAAGATGACAACCAAACTTACGATATCCACCCAGATCAAGGAAGACAGTCAGGTATACATATCTGATCTGGAGGAACTGATCGAGCGCATGAAGCCGGCACACATATTGGTAGAGGTTCTGCTGATCAGCACGACCAGAATAAAATTGCATACCAATATATCTCACATCGTCTACCCGTATGATTTTTGTGGCACCAAGCCGGATATCGCAACTATGGGTGCCTACATCCCATCCTGGGTCAATATCGGAACAGGTGGCAGTAACATCGTATATCCGCATATGCCAAGTGATGAAACAATGCTCGCTGGAACATACCCTGTGGACACCACTAAGGGAGCGGTATTTGAAAACGGCATAAATATACACACCGACTCGACAGATGCGGTCTATGAGCATTTACCGAGCTCAGAAGAGCAGGAGACTGGCTTGTATCCTGAGAATACCATGGTAGGTATGGTGTGTGAGAATCCAGTTCTTTTTAATACAAATGAGAACGCTGCACTGATAGCTTATGAACAGTGCGGAACAATTCCTAATATTGCTACATTAGGTCAGCAGAGCGAAGAAGGAGTTTCCTTGGGGACTTCTGAAAGCTCTGCTGTTTTAACATATGTAGAATGCGGTACAAATCTATGCGGAGAGGAGGGATTGTAATGGCTTGGCAGAAGGCATTTTTGGACAAAAGCCGCAAGTGGTGGCTTCGCAAAATTGTCAGAGCACAGTATTATGCCTCGGCAACGGGCACATGGTACGAAGGGCGCTTCACCGAGAAAAGCTTGTCCGGGAATACGATGACGTTCAAGATCGAGACTACGGACGAGGCGGCAATGACGATTACCAAAGTCCGGCTGTTGGATGCGGACGGTGATGTTGCCTATGAAGGTAACCGCTCCATTGTAAAGAGCGCCACAGAAGGGGCATTGATCCAGATCGATGTACCCATGGATGAAGAATAGGAGGGAGATCAATGTATAACAGAAAATTATGGCAGGACAATGTCAGAGATCCGGCCAGAACTTACAAAGCAACACAGAATGCTGACGGAACTACTACACTGGAGCCTGCCGGAAAACTGGTTCAGCAGGGAACTAACCAGAGTGCTGAAAATTTCAACAATATGGAGGATGCAATCCAGGATGCGCAGATTGCTCTACAGGTTGCTTTTCAGCATCAGCTGCAGTTCGAGCGTGATCATGAGGACCGTGTCAGCGGTCTGGAATCGGAAAATGCTGTGGAATCCGGTACGGTCACACTCACCAACACATTGAAGTATCCGTTCAATAACAGTGCGAAGACAATTAACTTGGCCAAAGCCCGGAAGACCACTAACTACCTTGTCGAGGCAAGAGTTACTGAATTTTCCGGTGGTCTTCCGGGAGATATTTCCGTATCTGACAAGGCTTTGAATGGCTTCAAACTGGCGTATGACGGCAGCGCAAAATCTGTAACAATCAAATACATCGTAAAGGGAGGTATTCTTTCATGATTATCGTAGAAAAAAACGAAGGAACCAAAATTGACTATGAAGTCAGCGGAACTAAAATTACATTTGCCGATGAACTGATGCTTAATCTGGCCAAGCTTCAGAAGGACGAGCCGGAGCATAAAGACATCTGCTTGGATGATGATGGAGACCTTGTGATCGGCACTGCATCCGGTAAGTGGTATGCAGCAGAGGTTGATATTCCTGCGAGAGAGTATGATGAGCAGGAGTATGAAATCTTGGATGGAGAAAAGGGCTTCAAAATGGTTGCATTACCGCTTGATATGGACAAGGTAGTGCTTACCCTTTGGAGCATTGATGAAAAAGTGAAAGTAGAGGAGGTATAATCAAATATGGCAAATTTCGATCTAGCCGCAATGGCACTTAAAGCAGTATGTCCTACAAATGAGATCCTTTATGACGATAAGGGGCTTCCTTCCATCATGGTAAGGATTCCCAAGTTCAAGATCTCCCAGGTTATCTCCGGTGGAGCAGATTCCGTACATCCGGCATTTATCGTCAACGGTCAGGAAGTGGATGCAATCTACATTTCCAAGTACCAGAACATCGTGAACAACAATAGAGCGTACAGTCTCCCTTGCGAAGATCCTAAGACATCTGTCAATCTGGATCAGGCAATCAGCTATTGCACGCAGAAGGGCGAAGGCTGGCATCTTATGACGAGAGCAGAATGGGCGGCCATCGCTTTATGGTGTAAGGCAAATGGTTGTATGCCGAAGGGCAATAACAACTACGGCAAAGATGTTTCCGAGAGTGGATACAAAGCCATTCCTGTTCCTGGACTTAATGATTCCGACAGAACTGCCAGAGTATTAACCGGTACCGGTCCGGTTTCATGGAGCCATGACGGTACCCTGGAGGGTATTTGGGATCTGAACGGAAACATCTGGGAATGGATGGGCGGTCTCAGAACTGTAAAAGGAGAGGTTCAGGTGCTCGTTAACAATAATGCCGCAGATCTTGACCATTCCCAGTCTGCATCCAGCGCACAGTGGAAGGCGATCAATGCAACGACCGGAGAGTATATCACTCCAGACGGTAAAGGTACCACAGCAAATTCTATTAAAATGGACTGGGTATCCGGCAAGATCACATATTCTGCGACGATTACCACACAGGCAGATACAAGCCGTGACTGCGATTTTGCAAACGTTACTTGCGCATCTTCCGTGGCAGCTGCAGCACAGGCAGTTTTGAAAGCCCTTGCTCTTCTCCCTGCAAGCGCAACAGCTTCTGAGTACGAAGGTGACCATATGTGGATGAACAATGGCGCCGATGAGGTAGCGTTCTTCTCTGGTGGCCTCTGGACCCACGGTGCCCAGGCGGGCGTCTTCGCTCTGTACTGCGACGCCCGCTCGGCCTCGTACTGGACCCTCGGCTTCCGCTCCGCTTATGTTGACCTGCCCTCTGAATAATGTGTTCTGATTACCCCCACGGCAGTGGGGGTATAAATTTGAGCAGGAAATAACGTAATGCGTGATTCTGTAACATAAATAACAATATTTCTAACACAGATGCTAGAATGAAGCCTGTATTTTGAAGAGGAGGATGAACAAATGTCGGAAATGATAATACAGCAGAAGGTTTTTCAGATGATGAAGTACGGATACATATGTTTGCAGCAGTATCCGAAATCTGAAAAATTTGCCCTGGTTGTAGATATCAAGCGGTGTATGAATACTATCCTCGAAAGAGTAGTCGAGGGGTCGAAAAAGGATCACAAAAAGACGACTTTGAGAGATCTCGATGTAGAAGTGGCAAAGTTAAAGGTTTATATCCGCCTTTCTCACGAGTTGGGATTCCTCCCTCTGAAAAAATATGAACTCTGGTCAGAGAAGGTCGTCGAAATCGGTAAGATGGTTGGCGGCTGGATCAACAATGTCCAGAGCCAGGGAATGTAGTGTAGCGTTCTACTCTGGTGGCAACTGGAACAACGGTGCCAAGGCGGGCATCTTCGCTCTGAACTACAACGCCCGCTCGAACTCGAACTGGAACATCGGCTTCCGCTCCGCTCTACCACATAGTCAGATGCCGGCAGCCTGAGTGGCTGCCTCCCAGTACAAGGTAGGTAAAGGACTACGTTTCCGCGCCATAGGCGAAAAACTAAAACAGCGCACACACCGATAGTAGGAATATCCGAATTCCGTGTGTGCCAAACCAAGAGAAAAAATATGTCAATAAAGAATGTTTTTAATGAAATCACATCTTTCGAGAACATCATTGGGGCTGACAGGGACTGTGCTCCGTACGATAGCGATAACTATGAAGTTCTCGAATTCCGGAAAAACCTGGAAGAGAATGCACTGGACTTAAGAGATAGGCTTCGCCGGATGGATATACCACTGGCCAAGTACAGGAGCTTCTTTGTATTCGATCCGAAGGTCAGGAAGGTGATATATACAGATTATGTAACAAAGATCATCCAGAGGTCGATGTACAATGTTCTGTACGGACCGGTACAGAAGGGGTTCATACCAGACAGCTACGCCTGTGTGACAGACAAGGGACAGCACAAGGCTGTTGCGAAGCTGGCATCATGGTTCAGCGAATACAATTCTGCCGGAATAAAGGCGTATTATTACAAATTCGATGTAAGGAGATTCTTTTATCGGATAGACCACGATGTACTGATGAATGACATTATCAAGAAGAAAATCTCGGACAAATACACCGTGGAACTGATACGGTACTATATGTGCAGCACACAGAGACCGTTCGGGATGCCTTTGTACGGTGACAGCCTGACCATCACGGACGATGAAATGCTCTGGGACAAGGGTATTGCCATAGGTGGCGGATTATCCCATATGATTGGGAATATGTATCTCGACCCATTGGACCAGTACGCAAAGAGAACCCTCGGCATAAAGCATTACATCCGGTTTGCTGATGATATTATCATCACGGATCCGGACAAGGAAAAACTGAAAGAGTATGGGCGGCTGCTGACACAATTCCTGAATGAAAAGCTGCTTCTGGAATTCAATGATCGGTGCGCACTCCGGCCAAACAGCTGTGGGTGTGAATTTGTTGGTTGCATGATATATCCCGATCACGTCCTCCTGCGGAAAAGCACGACGCTTCGCATGAAGCGGAGGCTCCGTAGCGTGGCGGAGGATTACCGGGATTATAGAGTAACCTATGATTATTGCAAACAGGTAGCTGCAAGCTACTCAGGTATGCTTGATCACGTCGATGGAGATAGTTTCAAAGAAAAACTGTGGGAGGATTTTGTCCTTACACACAATACGGAGGAGTGAGTCGGATGGACGAAAACACCTTAGAACTGCTGGAACTCTACATGGATATGGTAGAAAAGCAGGATGAAATCATATATCGGTTGTCGGAGCTCCTAAGGGAGACCCAGCGGGAACTGCATCATCTTCGCAGTGCCGGTGGATTTTTTGAAGAATCTCCTAACAGGAAACAGGACGAAGATATATTGAATGAGTGCATTGAACAGTATGAAGAAATGAGGGAAGGAGAGGATTAAAACCTTGGCCTTCCTTTTTCTTTGGAAGGAGGTGAGACCGTGTATCAAATCTTGAAGAGATTAGCAGAAATGCTGCTCGGAGGAAGGGGGTCACTTGACCGCCTCACAAGCGCAATTATAGGGGGTGATGAAAATTAGCGCAGAAGAAGTCAGAATATTGGTCGTGTCCGGTGTAATCGGTGCGATAGTGGGAGGCTCTGGTATAACCGGGCTTCTTTTTTATTTCATCCGAAAGTACATCGAGGACAAATTGACCGGGAAAGAGGCAGAGGATAAAAGGAGAAAAGAACAGAGGATGAAAAGGGCAGTAGTGGACGATGAACTGCAGCATTGTCAAGGCAGGCTGTTTTTCTGGATCCACAAAGCAATCGTTACCGGCAAGCATAACGGTGATCTGGAGCAGGCATTCCAGGATTACCAGATTGCAGAGCAGAAAGCAAAGACCCTTGACCGGGAAATTATCGTGGAGAACGAAACGGAGTAGGAGGAAGGACTGTGAAGATGGAAACCAGTAAGAAGCTGCTCTGGCTCAACCATGTGATTTTCTATGTACTGATCACACTGGTTATAATCTGCACGTTTGCAGGAATTGAATGTAGCAATCTTACAACGGTGACGTCCTGTGTCGCTGTGGAGGTTGGAGCAGCTACATCATTTTACTATTCGATGAATAAGAAACTGAATTTACCAAAGATCATTAAGCACATATACGATGATGCTCCGGATGAGTTGCGGAGCCAGATGGATATTAACCAAATTTTATCGAACATTTCAAATTAACAGGAGGTAAAGAGTATGAATTTAGAGATTTTTCTGATTGCATTGTTTGCGGTATCTTTGTTTACCGGTCTTTTTACGGAGGCTATCAAAAAGTGGCTGGATGAGCGTGGGAAAACATATTTTTCCAATGCCCTTGCAGGATATGTGGCTGTGGCCCTTTCCGTAGTAGTGTCCGCAGGATACGTTATCCTGACGGAATCTGCGTTGAACGCAAAAATGGCGGTATATCTGATCGCACTGATGGTTCTGTCATGGTTATCTTCCATGATCGGATACGACAAAGTGATTCAGACAATCCAGCAGATTGCAGGCCTGAAGAAATAGGAGGTACGGTATGAATATCATTATTGGTAGTGCACGAATTGACGAAAGAGGAAAATTAACCGGCGGCCATCCCGGAGATCAGACGGGTGGAGAGGTATCCACACAGGCGTATTACCGGCATAGTAAAGGATGGTATTGCTACCGACCGAAGGAGATCAGTGTGGCCAATGCGTTGGCAACAGCAATGTTGCAGGCGTGCGAGAATGACAATATCGGCTATTGCCAGGGGCACAGATCCGATGTGGTCACGAAGCTGCGCCAGTCCGGAAGCCTTGCGAACATCACTGCAAAATCTGAGGCAGACTGCAGTGCACTGGTACGTGCCTGTTGCATTCAGGCTGGCTTTGATCCGGGCAATTTTAATACTGCGAATGAGTGTGCCACTCTGAATAGAACAAAGCAGTTTATGGACCGGATTTCCGTAACAGCAGGAACCACGCTGTATAATGGTGACATTCTGGTCACAAAGACAAAAGGGCATACCGTTATTGTCGTATCCGGCAATCCCAGAAAGGCGGCATCTAGCAATACGGTTACATCCAATGTCAGGGTAGATGCAGCGCAGCATAAGGATTCCTCCCTTGCCGGTACCTATACGACCACATCAGATCTTCATATCCGTGCCGGAATTGGCAAAGCTGCCCTTGCAATCATGCCGTCCGGATCCAAGTTCCAGAACTTCGGGTACTACAATCTGGACAGATCCAAGAGGAAATGGCTGTACGGTGTGTATACGGACAAGGCTGGAAATAAGATCACTGGTTATGCTTCTGCGGCTTATCTGAGAAAGTAGTCGGGATTAAGTGTCATTGCTCCGAAAAAACGTATAACAGAATCCGTGATAATCTAACAATTACCAATCTTTTAGGTAAATGAGTGGTAGATTATAACAGAAGGAGCAATGACATATGATCAGGATTTTACTTTCTTCACGGCTTGGCGACCGCAAGTGGACACAGGCTGACCTTGCGAGGAAAACCGGCATCAGACCTACGACAATCAGTGAATTGTACCACGAAATGGTTGATAGGGTAAATTTAGACCACCTGGACCTTATCTGCGAAGCACTGGAGTGCGATCTTAATGAGCTGATTGTAAGGGTACCGAATGCCGAACCACGCATAGAACACACCATAAACGGCTCTGCGAAGCCTTCCGACTAAGGAGCTGCAACTCCAAAAGCCAGAAGAATGCCCGGCACGGGATTAGTCTATGTGCCGGGCATTACTATTATATTTTATGATATTTTCTGCATTCTATTCTGCATTTCCGCAGAGATTCCTCGAAAAAACTCAGATCAAGATCGTTGTCTATGTATCCCTGCCGGATAGTTTCCGTGTAAGTGACAGATGGAAGACCGGGACACCGTCTGGTATCCATGATGTATACCATTGCTTTTTCCCTGCCGTGGGGGAGACGGACAATCACGTTCTGCTTAAAATAAAAGCGGGGATATCCTTCGTAGCGGTCCAGGCTCTGTTCATCCGCTTCCTGTATCTCCCATACCACAACCGGCACCTGGGAACCGCTCTTTCGGTGTATGGTTGCGTAGGAATTGACCGGAGAGCCACGGTAAATCAGTTCCCAGTTATTTAATTGTCCTGTACCATGAATGCGTGCTGTAGGGCACCTGAGAGCCATCTGTGCAATATTGAGGTTGCTCCCGTATGCAACGTATAATTTTCCCATATCTTTCTCCGTTCTCCCCGTCGTGCCGGTAGGTCAGCAGATTGTGTTATGCAGCTTCTCTTACGGTCATTCCGGCATTCTTCTTCAGCGGAGTTAAAAGGTGGAGTCTGCAGGTCTTGAATTCATCACCGTAGAGGCCGAGGCGGTGTGTGAGGATATTTCTCATGATCGTGACTTTCTGTGCGGCGGTGTAGTTTTCCATGGATTTGAATACCAGATTATCATTTGAGGTGATAGCCCATGCGGAGACTGCAAGACAGAACTGGATATATGCCTTGATCTTGCCGGCATGGAGCGTACTGTTGAAAAGTCGGAACTCAACGGTGCCCTTTGAGAAGAATGCGTGAAGATTCACACCGTGATATCGTGTGGGATTATAGTGCTCATGGTTGATGCCATCGCAGTAACCATCATTTGCACTGCTGTACCAGATTTTTTCAAGATTATCTGCAGTAAGATCCTTGTCCTTTTTCATGGCACTGAGCAGATCGGAATTTAACTTGCGGCACCAGCGGTTGCCACGGGCTCCGATCTCGAGGGATTCATAGATCAGATCCTGTCTGGCCGTCATGAAGGTAACCAGTCTTCTAAGGGATGCTGCGGTGTGGTTAGCTCCGTCAACGTGTATGTGGATGCCGCAGCTACTATGTGGCTTCGCTCCACCCTCACGAAGCTTTCTTATAACGGACTGCAGGAGCTCAATGTCTTCGTAGTCGAGAGGCGGAGTGACCATTTCTACCTTGTATTCATCCAGATAAGCATCAGTGTCATCATTTCTCACCGGTGTAATGGAAGAATCCCTCATAACTTTCCATTTGCGGTTCTTCTGGTCTCTGATGATGCGAGTGTAGTAACAAGTGCCATCTGAATCTCCGGCAGTTGTGCCGAACACTTCCGCAAGAATGTCAGCGGCTTTCTTTCTTGTGATACCGGTCATTTCTACTTCTACTCCAAATCTCTGCTCTTTTAACATTGTTTATCCTCCTAAACTTTATCTTTGGTTTTACAGATTAAATATCTGTTTTGCTGTTGGTTGTATATTACCATATGTACACTGTACGTCAATGGTTTTTATTCATAAAAGTGAAAAAAATATTTAATTTCTTAAACATAAATATTGACGGAATGGGGATGAGAATGTATAATAAGAAAAAACGTGCTCGGAGGGATAATATGGTATCTTACAAACCGTTATGGATCACATTGCTCCAGAGAGATATAACAAAAACAGAGCTCAGGACGAAGGTAGGATTTAGTACAGCGACCTTGGCGAGAATGAGCAAGAATGAGTATGTGGCGCTGGAATGTATAGACAGGATATGTCAGACATTGGGATGCGGTATAGCCGATGTGATTGAGATATTACCTGACACCGAGGTGACACCCAAGTGACACCCGGGCGAAAAAATTTACAGTAAATTTAATCGTTGTAAACGTTATAAAATAGGTTCATATGTTTATGATATTACATAATAATTGCTCAGGAATCCTGAGTTTGAATAACGGACAAAAATGCCGAAAGCCTGTATTTATGCGGGTTTCCGGCATTTGTTTTATCAAATGG
>OIWN01000608.1_pt1 | contig 32494 bp, 36 predicted proteins | sample 1587591 | NCBI WGS metagenome assembly OIWN01 (sample SAMEA3888901, study PRJEB22519) | human gut metagenome | biome: human gut; feature: human-associated habitat; material: faeces | place: Denmark | collected 2010 | reverse complement strand
CTTAATCCACATATCAAACCATAATCGGATAATTTTTTCTCTCTCGTTCATAAAGTACCTCCATAACTCCCGATTTGTCTGCCCCTTAAAGTCCAAGTCCTTCAACCCACGCCGCAAGCTCCTGATGCCCGACGCTGCTCTTGAAGACCTTGCCGTCCATCAGCTTTGCGCCTTTGCAGCTCGGCGCAAGGCGCTCGTTCGTCTTGCCAATGCCGCTTCCGCCAGAGGTTGCAAACGGGATGATCGTCTTGCCGGTCAGGTCATAGCTCTCAAGGAACGTATTGATAATCGTCGGCGCAACGTACCACCAGATCGGAAAACCCACAAAGATTGTGTCGTAGTCCTTCATGTTGTCCCGCTTCACGGCAATCTCAGGACGGGAGGCAGGATCGTTCATCTCAATCGTGCTGCGGGCTTTCTTGTCCATCCAGTTCAGATCAGCTTCCGTGTAAGGCACCTTCGGCTCAATCTCAAAGATGTCCGCGCCGATTGCCTCTGCCAGCGTCTCAGCTACCTTCGCGGTCACGCCGGACGCAGAAAAATATGCTACAAGTTTATTGCTCATTGTGTTCTTCCTCATCAATCTTTTCATTTCCTTCATTCAGCATGAAGTATAGCAGCGCTTCCAGCAATGTTGCCATATAGTGAAGCGACCAGTTTTCTTCCGGCTCTTTTGCCATCTTATCAAGTACGGCTCGAAAAGCCGTGGCACGGTCAATCCTTGTTTCCTCATCAATGCGGTCAAGTATGCCCTTCATTTTCAGAGCGAGTTCTTTTTCCTCGTCAGAAAGCTCCGGTATGCCAAGTAGCTCAGATAGTTTCTTGTCCTGCATAATAGCATCGTATTCGATGTATGACTTGTGCTCGGCTGACATCAATTCTTCAAAGTAGTTGATAAAAATATGAACGCGGATGCCACCTTCTTCCTCCGGGGAGAAGCAGACGGTTTGCGATTTTTCTGCAATTTCTTTCAAAAATGCAAGGTCTTCTGAGTCATCGAACTCCGCAAACGGAAGAAACATATTGATTTCCGCGTGCCAACGATGATAGTCCACGATTCCCTTGATATACCCGCGGTGTTGCTTGACAAACGCATCACAGCGTTCCAGAAGATACTCGTAGTTCTTCTTGTCCTCCGGTACAATGATCTTTGGTATCTTGTCCATTGCTTCGGAGTACGCTTTCAGCATACCACAATTAACTGCGCGGTCAAACACCTCATCGCACCATTTATCGTATTCGGCAGACTCGGTTTCCCGGTAATCCTTCTCAAAGATAATATCGTCCATTGCGTTACCCCTTTATGATTTTCTCAAGCTGCATTTCGGTCGCGTTAGGCAGACGTGATTGCAGATGTTTTAGAATGCGTTCTTTGGATTCCTGCGGGTCTCGCTGATAGGCAGATGTGATAAGGTCGTACCCGAAAAGTTCTTCCGGCGTCGCATACTCTGCGACACCCCAGCCATAAGGTCTTCCGTATCTGTCCTGCATATAGACGAAATCTGCGATGCAGACATAGCTCTGCATTTGCAGCCGCGTGATGCACGTCTCAAAACCGGTGTTGCCGCCCTTGCGGTAGTTCAGAGCCTCTTTCAGCCGTTTGGAAAGCATCCCGCCTTCACCGTCTATGGCTTCATAAAGCTCCTTGTCCTTGTAGGACGCCAAGCCGTCATCCCAACGGGCGTCAAAGTCATAGCCGTCACGCCGGAAGTTCGCAAAGTCCGGAATCCACTCCCGACTCACAAATCCAGCTTTCTTGTTGAAAAGTTTGCCGTAGAGACATTTGCCGCTCCGCGCAGCCGGACCTTTCCATTCCCACGGACCATCTACATCATCCGCAAACCATAACTCAGGTGGACAAAGTTCCTCGATGGAGAAGCCGTGAATCTCATTCCGAAAGAAGGGCAGAAAGCCGTATTGCTCAACAGCGGCAATCAAGTCATCGGCACTATGCAGTTGTCTGGCATATCTCTTTGACATTACTCCGCCTCTTCAATCACGCCATAGTCAATCAGGATGTTCTTCTCCGCATACTGCGGGTAAACAACACCCATCATCTCATACTGATAACGTCTTACGCGGCGATGCTCCTGAATTGGCTCCGGTGCATACGCAGCGGTTTCGCAGTGCGCATACTCCGGCATTTCCGCAAGATCATCCCGAACATCACGGATAAGCGCGTCTGCCACATCATCAATGCTTTTGCCGGTCTCCACGGCAACCAGTTCGTGCTTCCGGACCGCCTTGTCCAGATCACCGGGGGAGCGAAACAGCTTATATTTCATATCATTGCCCGTCCTTTCTCTCTATCGGTCTGTCTATTCTTCCTGAAATCTGTTCTTTAGGGACGCAATCATCGCTTGTGCGGCAATGCTTAGATACAAAACTCCAATTTCATAAATAAAGTCGCGGTCAATCTCGATAAAGCATTCTCTAATGTGTGTGAAGACCAGTTCCAGCAAGTCCCTGTACAGTGGATCATCAAAGGGCTTGAACCGTGCAAACTTGCTTTTGGCAGCGTCCCATGTCATGGACGCTTCGCCCTCAGCACTGGTCATCGCCTCGCAGAGAATCATGCTGATGCCCATTTTCCCGTTGCCGGTCAGGAGTTCTCCTTCGTAATAGCTGAGTAGGTCTTTCTTGCGTCGGAGCGGAACCATATCACAGTTGTCATCCAGTTCAAATGCAATCAGCTCCGCAATCAGTTCCCGCCAGACCGCATAACCGGCGTTAATGGTTCCGTCCTCTTCGCGGCTGATGGTATCGTCCATACAGTATTGCTCATAGAAGTTATCTCCGTCAAGCTCGTTGCGGATGCAGAAGATATGCGCCAGCTCATGCAGAAGAATGTGTTTTAACACTGCCGGATGACGCGCTATGTCTGTCCGCAGCAGGATTCCGTCAACGCCGTCTTCTTTGCCGATGAAGGCAGAGGCGTGAAAGTCAAAATAGCCGTCCTCTGTATAGCGGTCTTCCAGCCGGTCAGGGAAATACTGCTTGCAGAACTGCTCAAAGACTTCCTGCTGGTTTTCCGTCTGAAAGCAGCGCAGTACAAGGTTGTCCTCACTGAACTCTGCCCCCAAGCGTTCGTTAAAGATGGAAGCGGCATAGAAAAGGGCTTCTTTATAGTCGTCGTTGTTCATCTAATTACAATCCTTCATCCTCATTCACCCCTCCGGTCTGACATTTTTCAGGAAGTCAGAGTGCGGTACATAAGGCAAGTTGAGCTGCCAGCCCATGCGGTTCAGTTCGTTGAGCTTGATCAGCATCAGGTTGATGTTTGTTCCCATTGCAGCCGAGAGCTGCACCACATCGTAGTCCTGCTTCATCAGGTCAATCAGCTCATCATCGTCAATGATCAGGTGTGAGGCAAACGCATTCGCCTCATATTCGTGTTTTGTGCGCATATCGAACAGCACGAACTCCGGGAGCGGTTCGTTTCCTTTGGCAAGATCACGGTGAAAGGTATCATGCCCGATCTCGTGACCGCAAACCATTTGCATGATCAGATACTCCATGTTGGAGTTCAGAAGAATATGCCGCTCTTTATGGCGGTAGGTGTACATTCCGAGCAGATCGTTCAGATTGTCAAGAAAATGGAGATGAATGCCCAGCTCACGGGCAATCTTCAAGGTATCTCTTGTTCCACAGCTTTTGACAATACTGTTCGCCTTTTTGTATATTTCCTCGGAGCGAATTATCACGGGACCTTCACCCCTTTCATGTTGAAAACAGTCAAAGTAAATCCGTCAAGAAACCGAGACGCAGACAGTTATTCCTCTGCGTCCGTACCGGTCTTCTTGTATTTCTTCGGCGTGTATTTCTCAACATTCCGGGCTTTGGATTCCCAATATATATCCTGCAACGCCTTCATCACCGCATCCTTGTCCTGCTCAGACAGCGTACCGCCCGCAAACAAGCCGGACATCCCTTCAATTAGGTCCTTTGCCTGTTTCATGCCACGGGAGCCGTACTGCTCGGATGCCTGAACCACAAACTCTTCGTCCTCGGTCAGCAGATAGTTCACATCCACCTTGAAGTATTCCGCGATTTTTCTGTAAGCGTCCTTGGTACGGGGAAAGGAAATGCCGTTCTCGTACCGGGTAATCATACGTCTGTTGATCCCCAGTGCATCGGCTACTTCCTGCTGGGTCAGCTTCCGCTTCTCCCGTTCAGCCTTGAATTTCTCTCCAAACGTCATTTTGGTAATCACTCCTGTTCACAAAAAGTTTGCGACATCAAATTGCGCAAGTCTATTGACAAAGGCACTTGAAGTGCGTATAATAATGACTGAGCAATCCAACTACTCATAGTATATCTTGAATTGCTCATCCTGTCAAGGGGCATGAGTAGTTGTACACGAAAAAGTTACATCTTTTGAGCAGTTCAAATGGACAGGCATTTATGCTGCCGAAGATCATCCGTACCGGCATACACCGGTATGAGGGAACAGGAGTGAGAAAAACGGAAATGGCTACACAGTACAGAAAAGCATACGTCCCGGTTACGCTGGATGTGGACAAGGAGGGGGCAATCCTTCCTCGCCTTATCTGGTGGGACAACGGTGTAATCTTTCAAATCGACCAGATTCTATACAAATGCCGCGCCACATCCAAAAAGGTTGGGGGCGGAGGCATCCGTTACACAGTTCAGATTCGCGGAAAGGAGTCATTTCTTTTCCACGAAGGAGACAAGTGGTTCGTCGAAGCAAAGGAGGACAACTGCTCATGATTTTATCCCAGCGCCAACTTGAAGAAATTGCAGCCTCAACAACGAAGGACTTCAACCGGTTCTTTTTCGGGGATGAGGCTGACAAGCCCGACCGATCAGCTTTGCCAACACCCATTGATCAGTTTGCAAAGAACTATCTCGGTCTTCGCGTATCATTCGCCCGTCTCTCGCCGGACGGAAGCATCTGCGGTGTCACTGCCTATGCCGACACTGAGTACAAGATCACGGAACTTGGTATTACGCGCACACTGGCTTTGAAGCGTAATCAGGTCATCTTGGACGAGAGCTTCATTCGATCCGGAAACGTGCAGCGGCTCTGCGCCAAGCGCAGATTTACCCTTGCCCACGAGTGCGCCCATCAGATTCTCTTCCAACTGGAATCGGAAGAGGTAAAGGCGTCCTGCGAAATGAAATATTCCGCACGGACAGCCTATACGCCGCGAGAGCTGAAAACCCGCGAGGACTGGAACGAGTGGCAAGCAAATGTCTTGGGCGCGGCGATCCTGCTTCCTCAAAAAGAGGTTGACCTGGCAATGCGTCGGTTTGCAGAAACGCCGCTGATCAATTACGAGGGGAGGTATTCGTATGGTGATCACTTAACGCTGCGCCTTTTCTGCCGGTTGTTCGGTGTCTCCAAGACAACGGCGTCTATCCGCCTTCGTCAGCTCGGCTACATGGTAGATCGTCCATTCAGTGAGTATGTTGACCCATTGGAGGTGTGGTAATGAAGAGAGCATCCATTCGGGTTCAGGAACCGACGCCGGAGCTGATCGAAAAAATCCGCAGGGCAAGAGTTGCCATTTCCCAGCAGAAGCCCCGATACCTGAAATGTCCCTATTGTCAGCATAATGCCATTGCTGTCTACGAAGACACGAGAGGTCATGTAGAATCAAAGTGCAAGAAATGCGGGCGGATCACAGTCTTTGATGTGCTGAATATGAGAAGACTGCGACCGCGTACCAAGTAAGAACCAGAGGACAAGCCTCTGTTCTAAAATAAAATATATGTCATAGCTGAGCTGTGGAGCCGCCTGATAGGTGAAGTCATCCTAATGCCGCATGAGACAGAGTGTAATTACTCTGTTTTATCGGCATGGGATTCAAACCTCACCGTCATGCGGCTCTTTTTCTGTCTTCACCCTTCCCGCTGCTCCCGCGCAGCGGAAAGGATGAACAATGAAAATCCCTAAAACCCCTATCGCGTTCGATTACGACCTCTGGACTACGGAGGACGGCAAGTGCATGGTTCGCGTGAAACGAACCGGCGAAGTTTCCGAGGTTGACCGCAAGGTTATGAGAATCCTTCGCGCGGAGGAAAAGCGGATCAGACGCTCGTATGGCTCTGACAACACCTCTGAGGATGAGGACGGCGCAGAGAAAATTTCTGATACCGTGCTGTCCCTTGACGCTATGCCGGAGGACGATGTGAAGTCCGCTGCATGGCTGGCAGACTCCCGCGACTGCATGGAGGAACTGATCACCGCCCTCAAAGAGAAGGAGCTTCTTTCCATTCTGACCGAGAAGCAGCGCGAATTGTATCTTGCGATGACCCGTGAAGGACTGACTCTTCGAGAGTTTGCCCGAAGGAAAGGCATCGGCATCAGAGCTGCATTTGACCTCAAAGCAGCGGTGCAGAAAAAATTTCAAAGAATTTTTTGAGCGGTACTCAACAAACGGCAAAAAGATGTCCGTTGTAAAGTGAAAGGGTCAATCAGACCACTTCACTGCTCCTTGAAAACTGAATAGTTCAGTGCTGCGGATCTTTCCGCTTCTGCGAAGCAACACAGCTTCCGACGCCAAGACCTCCCGAAAGGGAGTGAGCGACCTCCGGAGAGCTATAACAGTCGTGTGGTGCGGCTGCTTGCGACGATGCAGATGCCGGGTATAATGATACTTCCGTCTTTTCTTTGAATGGGCGGCTCGGAGCGTTCCTCGGAGGGGTGAGAGTCCCATGATACCGATTGACCATTGGTAGTCCGCAGCATTCCCGGAACTGCAAAGTTCTTCTGGCAGGGGCGCGTGCTGCAAATATGCCGGACAATGAAACAAACCCAAAAGAAACTTACTATATAGTTTCAGGATGAAAACTATGTGGCAGGGTATCTTCACAAGATGCTCTGCCATATCCTTTTGTCCTGAATATTTTCACGAAACAGGAGGTGCTTAGAATATGATGGGCATTGAAGCAATGAAAAATGTCAGCCCGAAAACGGTTGACCGAAGCACACTCGTTCAGAGAAGCAGCATCCGGCTTGATCCTGCGGCACCGCGAGAGGACAGGCTGAGGGAGTTCATTAAGCAGATCAGAAATCCCTATTGTTATCTGGACGGAAAAACTGTGGTGAAGATCAGCTTCACCGAGACGGATACGACAATGGAAGATTGTCTGGAACACTATCTGAGAGGTCTTTGATTTATGAACAGTCTGAATCTTTTCGCCCGGTTCTATGGACAAGCGATTGAGCCTGTGGTATAATTTAATCGGTCAAAAAAAGAAGAATACGGATTAAGCCGCTTGCCTTGATGGTCATGTGGCGTTTTCGTGTTCCTCTTCATAAGAGTTGAAGCAAGCCTTCGTCTTTCTGATTTGATGTACCACACCAAACAGAAAAACGGAGGTTATTTTTATGCCAGACAAGGTTTACCGCACGGCGATCTACTGCCGTCTGTCCCGTGAGGATGGAGACAAAGTAGAAAGCAACTCCATCGCCAGCCAGAGAGCCATCTGCGAGGACTACATCGCAAGGCATGAGGATTTGGAGCTGGTCTGTGAGCCGTTTGTGGATGACGGTTACAGCGGCGTTTCCTTCAATCGTCCTCAGTTCAAAAAGCTGGAAGAGGCAATCCGCAAGGGTGCGCTTGACTGCATTGTGGTCAAGGATCTCAGCCGCTTCTCAAGAAACTACATCGACGGCGGGCGCTACATTGAAAAGATTTTCCCGCAGCTCGGCATTCGCTTCATTGCAATCAATGATGCGTATGACAGTCTGACCGGTGATCCGCAGTCCGACTCCTTTGTTATCCCGTTCAAAAACCTGATTAACGATTCTTACTGCAAGGACATCTCCATGAAAATCCGAAGCAGTCTGGAAGTCAAGCAGAAGAGCGGTGAGTTCGTCGGCTCGTTCGCGCCTTACGGCTACATGAAATCGCCGGAGAACAAAAATCAGCTCATCGTGGATGAAGCGGTCAGCGAATATGTGCAGATGATCTTTTCCATGTACAAGGACGGCTTCTCCATCGGACGTATTGCAAAGCGTTTGAACCAGATGGGCGTCCTGTCCCCAATGGAATACAAGCATTCCGTCGGCGTAAAGTTCGATACCGTCTTCAAAACCGGCGATACCGCAAAATGGACATACAAAGCCGTCCAGCGTATTCTCACCAACGAGGTTTATATCGGCGTTCTGGCTCAGGGCAAGCGAGGCACTCCCAACTACAAAGTCCGCGTCGTGAAAAGCAAGGATGAATCCGAGTGGGTCAAGGTTGAAAACGCGCATGAAGCTCTTGTGTCCTACGAGGACTTCATGGCAGTCAAGGTCATGATGCAGCGGGATATGCGCTGCTCACCCGATCAGGATGAAGCACACCTGTTTTCCGGTTTCCTGTTCTGCGGAGACTGCCAGCAGCCAATGATCCGCAAGACTGTCCCGTCGAAGACGAAAAAGTATATCTACTACGTCTGCTCCACCAATAAGCACAGCCGGACGTGCAGCCCGCACAGCATCGCCGCAAAAGAGGTTGAGGAAAAGGTCTTCCGTGCCATCCATGATCAGATCGAGCTTGTCATCAATCTGGAACACGCGCTTGCGATGATAGAACGGCTTCCGTCTCAGAGCCGTAAGGCTTTCAATTACGAAGCTCAGATCACCAAAATCGAGGAAGAGATTGAACGGTACCAAAAGCTCAAGCTGGGGCTTTACGAAAACTTCATCGGCGGCGTCATTGATAAATCGGAATACTTCGAGTTCCGCAACAGCTACACCAAAATCATTGAGGGCAAGCAGGACGCGCTTCTGCGGGTTAAAAAAGAAATGAAGCAGACGGTGACAACCGGTACGACTGAACGAAACTGGGTGACGCTTTTCAAGCAGTATGAAAACGTCGAAGAGCTGAACCGCCGTGTGCTGATGTCGTTGGTTGACCGCATCCTGATTCACGAAAACCATGCAATCGAAATCGTCTTCAAATATAGGGACGAATACCAGCAGACGCTTGAATACATTCTCGGCTATGCCGACGAACTGGATATTGCCGTATAAAGGAGGGATGAGCAAATGGCAAGAAAAAGCAGAAAACAAATTGCAGTCGAAGAGCCGGTTATCGAACCTGTTTCTTCCGAGGTCTTCTCAACAGCCATCTATGCCCGTCTTTCCGTTGAAAACAGCGGCAAGTCCGAAAAGGTGGATGTCATCGCAAATCAGATTGAGATTTGCAAGTCCTACATTGCAGAGCGTCCCTACCTGAATCTGATAGATACCTATGTGGACAACGGACGAACAGGAACGGTTTTTGATAGACCGGAGTTCAACCGGCTGATGAACGACATCCGCACCGGCAGGATCAAGTGCCTTGTAGTTCGTGATCTCAGCCGGTTCGGGCGTGACTACATCGAGGCTGGAACCTATCTGGAACGGGTTTTTCCGCAGATCGGGCTTCGGTTTATCGCTATCAAAGAGAACTACGACAACTTTGATACGGACGGCTCCGGCGAAAGCCTCATCATCCCTCTGCAAAACATGATCAACACCCTTTACTCGAAGGACATCTCCCGCAAGGTTTCTACTGCGCTCAAAGCACAGATGGAAAGTGGAGAGTTCAAGAAGCGCAATCTCCCGTATGGTTATCGCTGGGATGAAGAACACAGCAATATGGTTTTCGATGAAGAAACCGCACCGATTGTCCAGAAGATTTTCCAATGGAAAATTGAAGGATTGTCCCTTCCTGCGATTGCAGACCGGCTTGATGCAATGAACGCGCCCAATCCGGAGTTTCAGAAGTATCAGGTCGGCGTCCGCACAGGCAATGCTACGGCAAAGAAGATTTGGAACAAGTCTTCACTCACTACCATTCTGGATAATCCCCATTACGTCGGAGATACCGTTCTCGGACGGACGCTGAACGCCATCTACAAGGGCGTCAAGAATCAGCATATCGACCGCGAGGAATGGATTGTTTTTCCCAATACTCACGAGGCGATTATTTCCCGTGAGGACTTCCAAAAGGTACAAGAGCTGCGCGACGCTGCTGCAAGGACAAGGATTGAGAAGATGGAGCGCACGGAGAAAATCCGTGCTACACTGATCAATCTCTTTGAAGACAAAATCGTCTGCGCAGACTGCGGCAGGAAGCTCTATTTCCATCGCAAGCGCGTTGACAAGCGCAAGGACGGCGCATGGTACGCCTTCTATGAGTGCAGTTCATCCGTCAAGCGCGGCAATCTCTGTACGCCGCACTATACGCGGCAGGACAAACTCGAAGCCGATGTGCTTGCGGCGATCCAGCTTCAAGTCAAGGCGGCTCTCAATTACGACAAGCTGCTTGCCAAGCTGAGAAACAGCGAAGGCGAACGCAGCATCCGCGATCAGCAGAATGCGCTCATCACAAGCCTGAATCTGAAACTCAGCGGCATCTCCAAGAAGCGTACTCGGCTCTATGAGGACTTCACGGAAGGCATTCTCGATGAAGAGGAATACGCCTTTGCCAAGAAAGCCTACGATGAGCAGTATGTCGATCTTTCACGGCGGTTGGATGAAGCGGTTCAGCGGAAGGTAAAGTTTGCCGAGGCAATGTCCGAGGACAACAAGTGGCTCACGCTGATGAAATCCGTCAGCGGTGCAACGATGCTCTCTCATGAGTTGGTTGACGAGTCCGTAGAGCTTGTGAAAGTCCATGAGGACGGCTCAATCGAGCTGGTCATGAAATACGGCGATATTTACGCTCTGACCGTTCAGAGCATCAAGGAAGTACGGGAGGCGATGTAAATGAGCAAGGAATACAACATCGGCATCTACATCCGCCTCTCAATGGCTGATGAAGATACCGGCTATGGCAGCAAGGCGGAAAGTGACAGCATCGGCAACCAGCGTATGCTCATCAATCGCTTTCTTGACAATCATCCGGAGCTGTCTCACTGTCAGCGGTCTGAGTTTGCGGATGACGGTTATACCGGCACGAACTTTCACCGTCCTCAGTTCACGCAGATGATGGAGAAGGTCAAGCGCGGCGAGATTAACCTGATCTGCGTCAAAGACTTTTCCCGCTTTTCTCGTGACTACATCGAAACGGGAAACTATCTGGAATGCACTTTTCCATTCATGGGCGTCCGCTTTATTTCCATCAACGACGGCTATGACAGTGACGATTACAAAGGCACAACGGGCGGTCTGGAAGTGGTTATGCGCAGCATCATCTACGCCGCATACAGCAAAGACCTTTCCGTAAAGACCACATCGGCAAAAATCCAGATGATGAAGCAGGGCAAGTATGTCGGTGGCTACGCCCCATACGGCTACGTCCTGCATCCCACCATTCGGAACAAACTTGCCGTAGACCCGGAGGCGGCTGATGTGATCCGTCGTATTTTCCGCGAGGCGCTGGAAGGAAGCAACACCTCTCAGATCGCCCGCAGCCTGAATGATGACGGCATCCCGACGCCGGGGCAATACTTCAAGAGCAAGCATCCCGACAAGAAGAAGTTCAGTAACATGAGCGAGAAAATCAGTTGGGAAACCGTGATGGTCTATAACATCCTCAAAAACCTTGTTTACACCGGAACACTGGTCAGCCGCAAAATGAAGTCCTGCGGTGTCGGCTCAAAAAAGCGTGTTGTCAATGAGCCGATTATCGTAGAAGGTACGCATGAAGCGATTATCAGCAAGGAAGACTTTGAGCTTGCTCAGAAGGTCATTCGAGGCGGAGGACGGAATCCCACGCGCAAGCAGCATGACTATCCGCTCAAGGGACTCGTCCGCTGCGGTAACTGTAAACGTGCTATGACACGCCGAAAGAACAAGGCTGGCATTCGATACTTCCAGTGCATTCACTCGGTCAACAACGGAAACACAGACTGTCCGGTTGGCAGGAGCTTTCCGGAAATGGATATTGAGAAGGTTGTCTTCCATGCCCTTACTCAGTTTCTTGCTTTGGCACAGAAGGAAGCAATACAGAACCGCGAAGTCGGTGATCTGCGGAAATCTGCCATCAAGGAATGTGCTGATAAAATCCGCACTCTGCAAAAGCAGAACGAGCAGCACAAGGCGTCCAAGCTGAGGCTCTACGAGAAGTATGCAGCCGGAAGCATCACGAAGGAGGCGTACATTCAGCAGAAGGCGGCAGCGGATGTGAAGATTGCTGAAAACGATGGAGTAATCCAGCGCAGTCACGAACGGATGAAGGAGCTTGACTCCGAGACCGCCTGTTCAGATGAAAAGCTGGATGCGGTCTGCGAACAGTACGCCGACTGCAAAGCTCTGACCTATGAGCTGACCCACGCATTCATTTCTGCGGTCTACATTTACGATCTTGACAACATAGAAATCGTCTGGAAGTTCAAGGACTTCCTCACTACATCAGAAGGAGAAGCCAAATGAAAGTATTTCTTTATATCCGCGTTGCCTGTGCGGATCAGCTTGCGGCAGCAGACCAGCGGGAAGAGCTGGAACGCTATGCGAAGGACAAAGGCTATGAGGTGGCTGCTGCTGTGGCGGCAGACGGCATCTCCGGCGTCCATACGGAAGGTATCATGAACTTCCTGCTGAACGAAGCCAAGCGTCAGGACATCGGTACGATCCTCACCCGCGACACCTCGCGAATCAGCCGGGACACTTCCTCTTTCATGAGGTTTGAGCGAAAGTTTCGGGAGAACGGCATTCGGTTCGAATATCTGTCCAAGCCTGACAACGAGCTTCCGGTCACTCCGATGATGGAGGCATTTGCGGCGGCGTATAAGAAGCGTCGCACAAAGAACGGCACAAGAGCATAGAGAAAACGCAAGCCGTTCACGGGTGGTTGTCCACCTATGAACGGCTTGTAAATTCTCAAAATTTTTTAGTCCCTACTTGACACAAGAAGACATGAGCCGTTTCGGAAGAAACTACCTTCAGGTTGGTTTCTATACCGAGATTATGTTCCCCAACAAGGGTGTGCGCTTCATTGCAATCAACAACAATGTGGACAGTGCTAATCCGATGGAGAATGACTTCGCTCCCTTCCTGAATATCATGAACGAATGGTATGCCAAGGATACCAGCAACAAGATCCGGGCAATCTTCCGTTCCAGGATGCAGGATGGCAAGCGATGCAGCGGCAGTATCCCTTATGGCTACACCCGCCGGCCGGATGACAAGCAGACCTTGTATGTGGATCCCGAAGCAGCTGCCGTTGTGAAGCGTATCTTTGAGATGGCTGCGGATGGCAAAGCAATCTCTGCTATCAAAGAAGCACTCGAAGCAGACCGCATTATGAACCCATCGGCCTATCAGATGAAGCATCATCCTGAGAACAGCCGTCATGCCAACTTGTACGATCCTTATGAGTGGCACCCGACTACGATCGGGTACATCCTTGACCGACAGGAATACATCGGCAGTACAGTACTGGGTAAGACGATCCTTGAAAATTTCAAGACTAAGAAGCGCCGGAAGGCAACGGCAGATGAACTGATCATCTTCCCTAACACACATGAGCCGATCATCAGCGAAGAACTATGGGAGAAGGTTCAGCGTATCCGGCAAAGGAAACCCAAGAAACTGAAAAACGGAAGTTATACGCATCGGTTGTCAGGCCTTGTGTTCTGCGCTGACTGTGGCAGACAGTTGACCTTCCACAGTTCCAATGCGGTCCATCGTGATGATGGTAAGCATTACGACAGCGATGAATTCTTTTCCTGCAACAACTATCGCAATCCCAGGTATGCTTGTATTGGCACCCACTATATCAAAGCATCTACTCTTGAGATGATTATCGAGAAGGCAATCCGATCTGTGAGCAGGCATGTGCTTCAGGATGAGGCTGAGTTTGTCGAACAGCTTCGGACCCAGTGGGAAGCCCAACAGGAAATGATATCCACTGAAGAACGCAAGGAACTCCGACTGGCTGAAAAGCGTATCGAGGAACTGGATCTCCTGGTCAAAGGAACTTTTGAGGCTCATGTCCTTGGCAATCTTCCCGACAGACAGTTTCAGAAGCTGATGGCTGATTATGATGCGGAGCAACAGCAGCTAGAGGAACGTGTCAAGGCATTAAAGGAGATCAGTGATAAAGGCAAGAGTAAGGGCTTAAAGAAGGATTCTTTCATCGCTCTGGTCAAGAAGTATCGGGATATGGATGAGATCACTACTCCTATTCTCTATGATTTCATCGAGAAGGTCGTGGTTCATCAGCCTACCGGTAATCGTTATAACCGGCGGATCGTGGTCGATATTCATTTTAATTTCATCGGTCCTTATGTTGTTCCTATCTCTCCCGAAGAACTTGCCGCCGAAAAGGAACAGGCAGTCAAGGCCGAGAAGGTCAAGAAAGAACGCAAGAAAGCTGCCAAAGAGAAGGCCGAAAAGCAGCGTAAGCAGAAGTGGTCTGATATCAAGGAGGCAGCCAAAACGGATCCCGAAGCTGCAAGGGTCTATGAAGAACATCTTGCCTGCATTCGAGAAAGAAACCGCAGGTACAAGGAAGAATCTGAAGCTAGGGCTGCGGTTGATCCTGAGTATGCAGCACGGCAGGCTGAACTCTATCGAGGCCGTCTTGATCGGCAGAATGCCAAGAAAAAGGCAGCCAGGGCGGCCCTTAAGGAAAAAGCCAAGACCGACGAGGCAGCTGCCCGGGAGTATTCTGAAATGCTTTCCGCAGAGGCTGTGGTCCGGGAAGAAAGACGAACCGTTCGGGAACAGCGTATGGACGAGGATCCCGAATATGCCGAGCATATTGCTGCAAGGCAAAAGGAGTACGACCGGCGCCATGTTGAACGTAGAAGCGCTGACTTGAAAGAGCTGAAGGCACAAGCGGCTGCCGGTGATCCCGACGCACAGGAAAAGCTTGATGAACATCGTGCATTTTATAGAGAAGCATCGAAGCGAAGCCGGGACAAGCTGGTCCAGGCGGCCGAAACCGATCCCGAAGCGGCGGCTAGGCTTGAAGCGAAGAAGCAAAGAAACAGAGAACAGGCTAAGGAATACTATTATCGAAAAAAGGCTGAAAAGGAGGCTGAAGCAGTATGATGATTGTAAAACTGATAATGAAGGCGGTCTTACTGCCGGTCCTTCTGCTGACCATCATCGGTCAGTGGATCGGAGCGTTCTTCACCGGCATAGCATCGGTGATCCTGGGTCTCCTCTCTACCCTGGCCTGGGTGGTTGCCATCCTCAGTTACCTGATGGGGATCAGCTCCGGCCGGGAGGCTTTGCAGATGATGACCATTGCCTTTGTGGCCTTCATCCTCCCTCAAATCTGTGCCTGGCTCATTGAAGGAATTGTAGGCCTTCGGTGCATCTTAGGAAATTTCATGCGTTCTTGAACGGCTCTTTTGAGGGCAAATATCACAACTGAATAAGGTACCCATTAGCGGTTGTTGTTCTGAGAATCATCGGTCAACAGCCGCTATTTTTATTTCACATCACTTTTATGGAGGTATTCACATGAAGCTGAATGACAACGCAGCACTGGACTTCATCGACCAGGACATTCTCTATTGTTGGGCCTGTCCTTCCTATGAAGCAACACTGATGAGGCTTACTGAACTGGGCCGCATCACACCAGATCCCGACATCCGGGATCACATCGAGAACCTGGTGGTCAAGCTGATCCTTCACTTGGATCGTGACCGCTATGAGCAGCTGTTCTATCAGAACCGTCTGCAGATGGAACATGGAGTGAAGCGCAAGCTGCACTTCGCAAAGGAACTTATGGAAATGGAACTCAAGGAGGTAGCGTAACTATGGATAAGATGGAAAAGAGAATCTTTGCTTTCTTCGGTCAGGAAGATCGTACTCAGACCCTGGCACTGTTGGTTGAGTACCTGGGACTTACGAAGGATCCGGCCCGACAGGATGCCATCCTCAATGCAATTCAGGCGATAACCTTTTACCGGGACGATGAGCTTTACAAGGCATATCTCTACAGTGTGAGGAATGAGGTGTACGGTATCGATGAGTCATCTGACGAAGTATGAGAAAGAAACAATCCTGCTGACCAGTGAAGGTGATGATGTCTACAGTATCTACACTTTCAATCCCGGTCTGAAGCGCAAGCTGGCAGCCTATGCCAAGCAGTATCCTGATCAGTGCAGACTGATTACTTCTACCAAGGAAGGCAGCGAAACCTATGAGATCAGCAAGGCCAGAGTTAGCATCCGGCTGACAGCTCCCTACTCCGAAGAGCGCCGGAAGGCCGCCGGAGAACGGGCCAAGCAGATGAATGCAGACAAGTCTTCACAGGGCTGAGGATAAGGTCAGAATGTCCAGTGTAGACTGGATGTTTTGGCCGATACATAGCAGATTAAGTAGACTTCCCGGCTGGCTGAGCTGCACGAAATATTGGGCACCTATGCTTGCAAACTGCAAGGAATATTTGAATTTTGCGTCTTTAAATGTTATGATGTATTTGGTATGTTTTACCCGTTTTTAGTAATGACAGGAGGTCTGGTATGGCAGTCTGCTATAACAAGCTTTGGAAACTATTGATAGATAAGAAGATGACAAAAACCCAGCTCTGCAAGGAAGCAAAAATCAGTACAAATGCTGTTGCGAAGATGGGCCGAGATGAAGATGTAAGAGTTGAAGTTCTTGCAAAAATATGTGCTACCCTAGGCTGCACTATGGATGACATTATCGAGGTCATAACTGACCCGTGCGAATAAACTTGAAGGGATAAATGATTATGAGCAACGAAAAATTCACTGTAGTTGGTATTAATATCGCTGAAAAAGCGACTATGATCTGGAACGTGGCAGATCTTCTGCGTGGACCGTTTAAGCCTCATGAATATGGCCTTGTAATTCTGCCAATGACGGTTGTTAAGCGTTTTCATGACTGCTTACTTCCTACTCATCAGGCAGTGTTGGATACCTATGAAAAAGTAAAGAAACTGGCGGTTACCGATGGTTTTCTCCGCCGTGCATCCGGCTATCAGTTCTACAACACCAGCAAGTTTACTTTTGATCGTCTGCTGGCGGATCCTGAGAATGTGGAGAGCAATTTCCGTGATTACCTGAACGGCTTCTCTGCCAATGTGCAGGATGTTTTGTCTAAATTTGATTTTGATACAGTAATAAAGCGCCTTGTTGAGAGCAATACTCTGTACCTTGTTATCAAGGAGTTTGCTTCTCAGAAGGGCTACCTTGGTCCCGACAAGATCAGCGCAGTTGACTGCGGATATATCTTTGAGGATCTCGTTCGCCGTTTCTCTGAGTCCTTTGGTGAGGAGGCCGGAGCACATTTCACCAGCCGTGACATCATCTATCTGATGACAGATATTCTACTTTCCGGCGAAGATATGAGCCGCCAGGAGAATATCACTGTCTATGATATGACCATGGGCACCAGTCAGATGCTGAGCTGCATGGAAGAACGTATTCATGATATCAATCCCGACATGGAAGTAACCTGCTTCGGTCAGGAATTCAATCCTTCCACCTATGCCATTGCCAAGGCTGACATGATGATCCGTGGTGGCAATCCGGACAATATGCGATTCGGTGATACCCTCAGTGAGGACCAGTTCAGTGACTATACCTTCCGCTATATCATCTCCAATCCGCCTTTCGGTATTGACTGGAAACGTGAGCAGAAAGCAGTTGAAGCTGAAGCAGCCAAGGGCGAGGAAGGCCGTTTTGCACCGGGCCTGCCGAAGATTTCCGATGGCCAGCAGCTCTTTGTGTTGAATGGTCTGAAAAAGCTTGAGGGCAAGGGCAAGATGGCAATCATACAGAATGGTTCGCCGCTCTTCTCAGGCGATGCCGGTAGTGGTCCTTCCGAAATTCGCAGATATATTCTTGAAAACGACTGGCTGGACTGCATCATCCAGCTTTCTACCGATATGTTCATGAATACCGGCATCAGTACCTATATTTGGGTACTTGATAAGAACAAGCCTGCTCATCGTGCCGGAATGGTGCAGCTGATCGATGCATCTCACTGCTTCACACCTCGTCGTAAGTCCATTGGTACGAAACGCAATGACATTGGTGACAGTGATCGTGCTTTGATTATTGAAGCGTACTCTGCTTTTGAAAATGGCGGTGTTTACGGCGATAAAGCAGGTGTCTACTGCGAGAGCAAGGTGTTTACCACTGATGAATTTGGCTACAACAAAATCGTTGTAGAACGCCCGGAAAGAGATGCAGACGGCAAGGTCGTAAAGAAGAAAGGTAAGCCTGTTGCGGACAGCTCTCTTCGTGATACCGAGAACGTGCCGCTCACCGAGGATATTGATACCTACTTTGCCCGTGAAGTGCTGCCGTATGCCCCGGATGCTTGGATCGATACTAAGAAGACCAAAATCGGCTATGAGATCCCGATGACCCGCTATTTCTACGAATACCAGCAGCCGGAAGCCAGTGAGGATATTCTATCACGCATTATCGGCCTTGAGGATAACATTTCAATTTCCCTCAAGAACCTCTTTAAGGAGGTTTAACAATGGATAGATCAATGAAAAATAGCGGCTACGACTGGATTGGTGACATCCCAAGTGAGTGGCCCGTATTATCGGCTCAAAGAGGTTTTACGGAAGTCAAAAAGAAAAATGCGGATGGTGCAGTACAGAAAGCCCTTCAATTCAAATTTGGTACTATTATTCCCAAGGCCAATTTTGAGGCTGATAGCGACGATTATGTTGCTGATACAATTACTTCATATACTATCGTTGAACCTGGTACGGTTATGATCAACGGACTTAACTTGAACTACGACTTTAAGACTCAGAGAACTGCGCTCGTAAAAGAGAAAGGGGTCATAACATCAGCTTATCTTGCTTTATGGCCTGATACAAGCAAGATTACTCCTGAATATGCAACGTATCTTTTTAAAGGGTATGAAGCCAAAATGGCGTTGCACAACATGGGTTCCGGTATTCGCCTTACTCTTGGATGGAAAGAGTTTAAAAAGCAACCTGTACTATTCCCTCCTATTCAAGAACAATACCGCATCGTCTCCTTCCTCGACCGCAAATGTGCTGAAATTGATTCTGTGATCGCAGCCACTCAGCGCACCATTGAGGAATACAAAGCCCTAAAGCAGTCCATCATCACCGAAGCTGTCACCAAAGGAGTGCGTGGCAAAAGGCCGATGAAGGATAGTGGGATCGAATGGTTTTGCGAAATACCTGAAGAATGGGCAACAAGTCGGGTAGGGCTTCATTATGACATTATCCTAGGCAAAATGCTTTGCGCTGTTCAGCCATCTGAGGATTATACATTGGAACGTTACTTTTGCGCGGCCAACGTACATTTTGATGGAATCTCAGATTGTGATGCTCTTAAGGAAATGTGGTTTTCCGAACAAGAAAAGAAACTGTATCAAGTTAAAAATGGGGATTTGCTTGTAGTAGAAGGAGGCGCTGGAGCTGGTGGAAGTGCTATTGTAACAGGATTTACTGGAACAGCCTTTATACAGAATTCCATAATGATTGTAAGAGGAAAGAAAAACGGCGACAACCGTTATTTGAGATACTTTCTTGAGCACTTGGTAAAGCAAGGTTACATTGAAGTTGCCTGTAATAAAGCTACAATACCTCATTTTACAAAAGATAAATTGGCGACCGTTCCATACCCAGTCGTGCCTGCCGAAGAGCAGGAAGAGATTGCGAATTATCTTGATAGTAAATGCAGTGAGATTGAGAGATTGATTATATCCAAACAACAACTTCTCATCGAACTGGAATCCTACAAAAAATCCGTCATTTACGAATATGTCACCGGTAAAAAGGAGGTGCCCGCATGCCAGTAAATGATACAACCGAAAAGCGCTTTGAAAGCGATATTGAATCATTCTTCCTGTCAGCTGCTGGCGGCTATACCAACTGCGAGGATGAATACGATCCGAAGCTTGGTCTGTATACGGATACGCTGATCCGCTTTATCCAGGATACCCAGCCGAAGTCCTGGCAGCGCTTTGTAAACATGAATGCTGTGGACCCTGTTCGTAAGTTCTGTGTGGCATTCAACAATGCCTGCGATATGGACGGTATCCTCGATGTGCTTCGCCATGGCTTCAAGCACAGAGGTATTCCCTTCAAGGTATGTTATTTCATGCCGGAATCTACCCTGAACGAAACCGACAAGGAAAACTATCAGAAGAATATCTTCCATTGCATCCGTCAATGGCATTACAGTTCTGATAACAAGAATTCCGTTGATATGCTTTTGACGGTCAATGGTATCCCTGTGTTTGCGTTTGAGCTAAAGAACCAGTTCTTGGTTCAAAGCTTTCAAAATGCGAAACGACAGTGGATGAGTGACCGTGATCCTCGTGAGATCTGTTTCCAGTTTAATAAGCGCATCCTCGCTTATTTCTGTGTCGATCTGAACCAGGCCTGGATGACCACAAAGCTTGACGGAGATAAAACCTTCTTCTTGCCCTTCAATCAGGGAAGCAATGGTGCCGGTAATGACGGTGGCAAGGGTAACCCTGCCAACCCGGATGGATATCCTACCGACTACCTGTGGAAGAATGTATTCCAGGCAGACAGCATGATGGATATCATTCAGAAGTTCATCAGCCTGCAGGGAGATCGTCTGATCTTCCCTCGTTTCCATCAGCTGGATGTTGTCCGCAAGCTGATTGCCGATGTCCGTGAGAATGGTGCCGGACGTAACTATCTGATTCAGCATTCCGCCGGATCGGGTAAGTCTAATTCTATTGCCTGGACCGCATATCGACTGGCTTCACTTCATGACAGCGAGAACAGAGCCATCTTCAGCAGCGTTATTGTCGTTACAGACCGTACCGTTCTTGATGCTCAGCTTCAGGCTACTATATCGGGCTTTGACCATACCCTTGGTAGTGTTGAAACCATTGGTGAAGGTAAAAATTCTCAGGATCTGAAGCGTGCGTTGAATGATAGTGTCCGTATCATCGTTACTACGCTGCAAAAGTTCCCGGTCATCTATGAAGAAGTTGATGAAGCTAACGGCAGAAACTTTGCCATTATCTGTGATGAGGCTCACTCCTCTCAGACAGGAAGCAGTGCTCAGAAGCTGAAAACAGCCTTGGCTGATATCGGACCGGCTCTGAAAGAGTATGCTGAGATTGAAGGCATTGCAGAAGAAAAGGTTGATCCGCAGGATAAGCTGGTCAAGGAGCTGATTGCTCATGGCAAGCATCACAACCTGTCCTTCTTCGCATTTACTGCAACGCCGAAGGATACAACACTGGAGATGTTTGGTCAGCAGGCTCCTGATGGCAGTTTCCATCCATTCCATATCTACAGCATGCATCAGGCCATTGAAGAAGGCTTCATTCTCGATGTCCTGCAGAATTATATGACCTATAAGACCTGTTTCAAGATTGCTAAAAATGCGCCTGACAATCCTGAGGTACCGGCATCCAGTGCAAGCAAGGTTATCAAGAAATATCAGCAGCTACACCCCGAAAACATTCGCCAGAAGTCAGAAATTATCGTGGAGACTTTCCGCAGCACCACACGCACCAAGATCAACGGCAAAGGTAAGATGATGGTGGTTACCGCATCTCGTCCTGCAGCAGTACTGTACTTCTTGGAAATCAAGCGTTATGCCGCTGAAATGGGATACGATGATGTTAAGCCCATGGTGGCATTCTCCGGCGAAGTAACGCTGAACGAAGAAACCTATACCGAATCCGGCTTGAATGTTCGTCCCGATGGTAGTCATATCACCGAGGCGCAGACCAAGCAAGAATTCCACGACAACTTTAACATTCTGATCGTTGCTGAAAAGTATCAGACCGGCTTTGATGAGCCTCTGCTTCATACCATGATCGTGGATAAGAAGCTTCGCAGTGTTAAGACTGTTCAGACCTTGAGCCGACTCAACAGAACCTGCCGTGGTAAGAATGATACCTTCGTCCTTGACTTCGCCAATGAGAAGGATGATGTTCAGGCCGATTTCCAGGTATTCTACCATGAAACCATGCTGGAAGAAGAGGTCAATACGGATCTTCTCTACAAGGTTGAGAAGCAGCTTCGCAGTTTCCGTATCTATGACGATCTGGACATCAACGGCTTCTGTGAGGTTTACTTCGCTAAGGGCGCTCAGAGCAGCGATGCTCAGGGCCTGCTGGTAAGCAAGCTTGTTCCGGCAGTACAGCGTTATCAGGAGAAAGAAAGAGACGACAGATATCAGATCCGCCGTACCATGCGAAACTTCTGTAAGTGGTATAAATACGTTTCACAGGTTGTCCGCATGTTCGACAAGGAGCTGCACAGAGAATTTGTGTACTGCTCTTTCCTGGTAGGTATGCTTCAGGAAGAGGTTGTTGTAATGGACAACATTGCTAAGCTCCTTACTCTTGAAATGTACAAGTTGGAAAAGACCTTTGACGGTGATATCAGCCTGGGTGATGAGATCGGTACCTATGAACCGGCCGAGCCAAAGGGTGCCAGCAAACCGGAAGAGAAGGACCCTCTCGATGAGATCATTGAGAGAATCAATGAGAAGTACAAGGGTGATTTTACCGAAGCAGATAAGGTCATGATTGGTGCTCTTGCAGAGAAGCTGCGTGGCGATTCCAAGCTGACCAACATGGCACTGTCCTCCGATCCGAGAGTATTTGCCGAGAGCATCTTCCCTCAGGCATTTAACATTGCCGCTCAGGATAGCTATATGGAATCTCAGGAAACCTATACTTCTCTGTTTGAGGATACCAGCAAGTACAACGCAATCATGAGCACTCTTGCCGATATGCTTTATCATGAGATGCGCCTTCCTTCAGGCAAGAAATAATTTGGAGGTGTTTGCATGGAGTTTGAAGTGATCCGCAGCAATCGTAAATCAATAGCTGCAGAAATAAAACTTGATAAGTTGATTATTCGAGCGCCAATGCAAGCTACCAACGAAGATATCAACGCATTCATGCTGAAGAACAAAGCGTGGATTCAGAAGCATCTTGCTGAGGCAATGGCCAAACAGCAACAGATCGCTTCGGTCAAAAAACTGAGTATGGATGAGATCCGACAGCTTGCTGACCAGGCACTGAAGGTTGTACCTGAACGAGTAAAACACTATGCTCCGCTCGTAGGTGTTACATACGGCCGCATAACCATTCGCAACCAGCGTTCCAAATGGGGTAGCTGCAGCAGCAAAGGCAATCTGAATTTCAATTGTCTTTTGATGCTTGCTCCGCCGGAAGTTCTCGACAGCGTTGTGGTTCATGAGCTGTGTCACCGTAAAGAGATGAATCATTCTGATAAGTTCTATGCCGAAGTGCTTCGAGTATTTCCTGATTATTGGAAATGGGATAAGTGGCTGAAGGATCATGGCAGTGAGCTGATGGCAATGATGTCTGAACAATGAGTCCGTTTTTACGGACACTCTTTCCTGTAGACTATAATTACGAAAACTATTAGGAGGTATTCTAATGTCGAATTACAGCTATAAACAGGAGAATGATCGCTACGTTATTTACGATGGCGATATCGCCCTTACCACGCCGGGTGGAAACAATGTCACAACTTTATATGAACCTTTAGCAAAGCGAATTGTACAAGACCTTGAACGCTTTGGTATGAATTTCAGATCCGCAGCCTCTATTCTTGCATGGCATTTTACCATGATCGACAACTTTGCTCCTATGGGGCATGCACGTGTTGAACAAGTCATGGCGAATAGCTTTTTATCCCATGTTGATTGGACGTGCCGTGAGCGATATGGCTCAGGCTGGGCACGTACCTTCGGTACCTGGAGTGAACGCCAAGTGTACATTGAACAGTGGTTGTCCAAAGCAACGCTTATGCAGATGACAGCAGCTTGCTGCATTGGAAATGCTTATGAGAGTCTGAATCTCGCCTTGGCATTGGCTGTGGTTTTGGAAAAATATGACGGTGATGAACGTGAAGAAAAGCTGACGGAGGTTGCTCAGCTTATTGCTGATACCTATCAGTTTGGTTCCTTTGAAGATATCTTCAATGACTTCAAAACCTTTGAACTCTATTACGGAATCCATCTTGTCGAAAATGGTCCTATCCTTGAGGATATCGTTCCTGAAAGTGATGAGGATGACGATGAAGAAGAAATTGACGTGGACGATCTGAGTGAATTCAGCGTTACGGTTGAGCAACTGATTGGCAGAAACTTCTACCATTACACAGATTGTGAACTGGATGAATCTCAGCCTGCAGCATATGATTTCTCAGAACTTGTTCTCGATGAGTCAGATGACGAAAATGAGGACGATGATGAAGAAGAAGGCGATGAGGATGCGTATGAGGACGAAGATGAAGATGATGAGTCTGAAGGCCTTGCGGATTATCTTCCTGATGACTGCTGGGTAAAACGATTTGTTGACGATGATGATCCCAATACATTCTATCTGCTGTATATCGTTCTCAATGAAGATGGCGAGATTGAGGACAGCGGTTGTATCGAAGAAACTTCTCAGCAGATGGGTGGCGGCGGATTCTTCTTTATGATTCCGGGAATGGAAATGCCGAGCGTCAAGTCTTATGACTATAATTCTTATCCACCTGAAAAAGTAATTGATGACCTTCGCCTGCTTTTCAAGGGACGAGCATTACCGCTTGACTTCTCTTTTGTAGGTAAAAGATTACCGCAGGTAATGATTGATGAAGGTGGAAATGGTGGAAGCGATACCGAGTACACCTACGCTATCCAGTCTGCATTCCGTCTGGCATACATGCATATGAGTGTTGACACAACCGAGGACGGTGTTGTTGAAGATTTCTCATATTCAACCTACCAGTCCAGCGGTAGCGCATACGGCGATATGTTCTCTCGTCCGACTTGTTTTTCTGATCGCAAGGATGAAGCAATGGATATGTTGCTCCATATTTACGATATGTACACGGATGAGGAATTGCAAAAAATGGCAGATTAAATCGGAGGAATTCTATGAAACGCGTGACCGTAATTCATCGTTGGTATTGGAAACCATCACACAGAGCCGGTAGCAGCCAAGTATATGAGGTTGATGTTCTTCATGATCTTACAGATAAAGCTCTCGAGAAAAAGTTGGCTGAGTTAAACGCAGGTTTTAGAACTAGCACCTGGTCAGTAAAACATGACTTCAAATTAAGCAGGAAAAGCGATCAACGCGATTATCTCAAATATTGCTTAGATGCCTATTACGAACCATACACATATGATTATGATTCCTGTGGAGTTGCAGCAAAAATGATTGAAGCAATTCGGGATGCATATCCTGAATTGAAATAATGGACAAGCCAAAGCCGATCAGCAGAGATGTTGGTCGGTTTTGTTTTGCCCATTACATAGCCGGTGATCCAAGCAGCCTGCCTGGAACATCGGCTATTTCTTTTACAAGAAGTCCGGCGGGAGTTCTTGTAAAAACCGATGAAAGCTGAAGCAAGTGGCCCCGGGCAAAGGCCATGAGCTTCACGCTTTTGTCGGGCAGGTGTTCAGAGGGATGCAATCCCTTTGGGTAGGTTGAGGGCGGCGAGCCCCATCAGGTTAAGGGCAGATGCCCTTGCCCAGTGATATGATGCTCGCGTCATATCGTACTGGGTATTTCCTGTCGCTAAAACGCAGGGGTCGCACGCTTCGCTGCTCTCTTTTCAATCGTTGGAGGTGATGAAGAAATTTGAAAATGACAAGGCACAACGGCCGTGCCGGAAAAAATGGTGTCTATAATCCCAAGCACAATGACCGTCAGTTTGATCTCACCAACGCTGACCACATCGATGCTGCCAGGGAAAGACAGAACATCTACTGGGACTGCTTCCAGGGTTTCCGAACCGGCATGGATGACGGCCAGGCTCATGACAGTTTCGAGGATGTGGAACGACAGTTTTACTCCCTCTTCTATCGTGAGTCGGTCGAAGCACAGAATGAAAGAAACATTCAGAACAGGCATCCTGAACGGAACAGATCCACCGATGATCTGCTCCATGATAAGAGGACCTGTCCTGAAGAATCCATCTTGCAGATCGGCAACATTGATGAGTCTGTAGATGGAGAAACACTGGTGAAGATTGCCTGCGCTTTCTTCGCCGAGATGGAAGAACGGTATGGTGAGCATATCCACTTCCTGGATTGGTCACTGCACATGGGCGAAGGCACTCCGCATATCCATGAGCGTCATGTCTTTGATGCGGATGATGGTTACGGCCATGCCAAGCCCCAGCAGGAAAAGGCACTTGAGGCCCTGGGCATCGAGCTGCCGGATCCGACCAAGAAGCCCGGTAAGAACAACAACAGAAAGATGACCTTCGACAAGATCTGCCGTGACCTTTTCATGGAGATCTGCGAGAGGCATGATCTGTATGTGGACCGGGATCCAAGCTACGGCGGCCGGACCTATCTTGAGAAGCAGGAGTATATCATCATGGCTCAGAAACAGCGGCTTGCAGAACTGGAGGCCGAGCTGGAAAGCAAGACCTTGCAGATCCAGGATGTGGATGCGATCGTTGAAGAAGTCAGTGAGGCTGCTTATGAGAAAGCCTGCGAGGTCGTAACCGAAACGGTCCAGGCTGAAACCGTGAAGTCTGATCTTGAGGTGATCGATGAATACCGCAGCTGGGCAACAGCCCCGGAAAGAAAATCTTCTCCGGCGGCCAGGTCGCTGATCGGCCAGGTAGTCGATGCGATCCAGTCCAAGCTGAAGAACGCAGCAAGAAATCTGCTTCAGAGAGTTTCCGAAAGACTGCATGAACCGGCAGTCAAGGAAGCAAACAAAGCTGAGATCAAGACAGCTGCAAGAGAGTCCATTCTTGAACGCTTGAAGATGAAACAGGGTCAGGTCGGCGGGGATCCCTCCGGCGGACCGAAGAAGAAAAAGAATAGAGATCAGGAGCGATGAGCATCCGATATTTTCATGATTGAAGATACCGGGTGCTTTTTTCTTTTCTCAGAAAGGAGTGCTATGAGTCGGTTGTTTCAAACCGTGAAGGCTGCCGTAACCGCAAGGCAGGCCGCCGAGATGTATGGGCTTAAGGTTGGGCGAAACAGCCTGGCCTGCTGTCCCTTCCACCAGGACAAAACACCAAGCATGAAGGTAGATGACCGTTACTACTGCTTCGGCTGCGGAGTGACCGGCGATGCAGTTGATCTGACAGCTCAGCTGCTGGGCCTGTCACCAAAGGATGCGGCGCTTCGCCTGGCTGCCGACTTCGGTATCGAGGTCGATGAGAAAGCCAAGCCGAATGCGTTCCATCCGTACCGGCCCCGGGCCGATCCTCAAAAGGAATTGCAGAAATGGTTCGATCAGGCTTGGGATGTTCTTCTTGAGTACCGATCCCTTCTTCGGGATTGGGAGAAACGATATGCCCCACAAAGCATGGATGAGGAGTGGCATCCTCTCTTCTGCGAGGCTTTGGGCAAGAAAGATTATATCGACTATCTGTTGGATGAACTGATGCTGTGCAGCAAGGATCAGTTTGAAGAAATGAGAAACGGCTGCGGAAAGGAGGTTGAGAAAATTGGCGAAAGATTGGGACAACTTGCCGGAGGAAACACTGACTGAGATCGAACGTGTCCGGGAGCTGATGGAAGTCACGCAGAAGGGTCAGGTGATGCAGACAAAGAAAAACTGTGTACTGGCATTCCGAGAGGATCCGATCCTGAAGGGTGCATTCCGTCGGAACGATCTGACCGGACAAAAGGACATCGTGAAAAATCTTGGATGGAAAAGAACCGGGCCTGCCCTGGTCGATGAGGATCTGAGCGAGATCTTCTATTACCTGGAATTGTTCTACGGATTGAAATGTGAGAAGAACATCGAACATGCAATCACAATTATCTGCAATGAGAACAGTTACCATCCTATCATAGAGTACCTTGAGGCATTGAAATGGGATGGACAGGAACGACTGCGGTATGTACTGCATCACTTCCTGGGCGCTGAGGTCTGCGAATTAAATTATCAGGCCATGAAGCTGTTCATGATCGGTGCTTTGGAAAGAATCTACCATCCCGGATGCAAGTTTGAGTATATGCTTTGTCTTGTCGGTTCCCAGGGAGCCGGTAAAAGTACCTTCTTCCGTTTCCTGGCGCTGAAGGATGAATGGTTCTCTGATGATCTGAAGCAGCTTGGTGATGAGAACGTGTTCAGAAAAATGATGGGACACTGGATCATCGAGATGGCCGAGATGCTTGGCACTTCCAGCGCAAAGAGCGTTGAGGAGATCAAGGCCTTTCTGTCCAGGCAGAAGGAAACTTACAAGACTCCTTATGACAAATATCCGAAGGACAGGCCGAGGCAATGTGTGTTTGCCGGAACCAGCAACACGCAGCGTTTCCTCCCTCTTGATCGAAGCGGCAACCGCCGCTTCCTGCCGATCCCGATGAATTATGCATTGGCTGAAGTTCACATTCTTGATAACGAGAAAGAAAGCCGAGCCTATATGGATCAGCTTTGGGCTGAGGTCATGGAACTCTATCGCTCCGGCGATCGATCATTAAAGCTGTCTGCGGAGATGGAACATGAAATGAGTCTGCGCCGGGTTGACTATATGGCCGAGGATACCACGACCGGCATGGTTCAGTCCTGGCTTGATGATTTCAAGGGCGATTATGTCTGCACCTATCTGATCTACAATGAATGCTTCAGGCAGCTTGGCAAGCCGGATCCGAAGGCAAAGACAGAGATCAACTCCATCATGAACAATACTATTGTCGGTTGGAAGGTCGGCCCGCAGCATCGGTTTCCTCAGTACGGTCAACAGCGCAGCTGGATCCGGGACACTGTAAACGACTCTGAAACGGATGAAAATGGGTTCCGGGTGCTGTCCGATGAGGAATGTAAGCAGATGGAACTGCCAAAAGAGTGGTTATAACGGTGTTCCCGTTTACAGCCGTTTACGGCAGTCAATTGCTTCGATGCCTTGAGATATCGGGCTTTTTTGAGTCTTTCTCTCTTTGTAAACATGTAAACAGAGATAAAAGATTTTTAGAAACAAGAAGAAAAACAATGAATAACGATTAGAGTTTGGGAGTGTTTCGGGCCTTGTTTACGTTTTCGTTTACAAGAGAACCTGATCACTCCCTTTTCTCTGTCGGGCGCTCTGTGCCGCCAGGCACAGGCAGAAAGGAGAACAAAATGGATGAAGCTTATAAGATTGCAGAGCAGCTTGATGTGCCTGCATTTGTGGTGAAGGATGGCACCACGACCGTAATAGTCGGCATGTATTTCAATGCAAAAGCCAAGGAATCGGTCGATGATAAGGTCAAACGCATGATTCGGGGCGAGGTTCGGGCCGGGAATATTTCTGAGAGTAGTGGAAATTAAGGAATAGATATGCTATAGTGAAACCGCTAGGATCGGTATTAGCAAGCAAGCTTGTTTGAGGGTTCGACGAGATAAGCCCAAGATGACAACCTAGATGCTGCGATGATGATTAGCAACCTAAAACAGTAAATCAGTTGATACTATCAGTACCGATCAAAATTCTCGTTACGATACTGAGAACCCACGGATAGGCTTCGGGAGATGTAATCTCTTTTGTGGTGGGCCCGGATGCTGTATCAATGCTTTACACCATACTTAATGAATGGGATAGTTATGCCCATTTATTAGTGATGTGTGTAAAGCGGCGTTATTTGACTTGATAGCAAGACTTGCACACATCAATGATGCAGGTCTTTTTTATTATTAAGTCAGATGGAGGTGAGAATATGAAAATCAACAAAAAGAATGCTCTCCGCTTGTGGGAAGAACGGTACGGCGATGCTCAGTATGCTGCTGACTTTCACGGAAACTTAATGTATCGTGATGCCTTCGGTGATCGGGAGTATGTTGTTTACCGTGGTGAAGCAGAATTGTATTGCGGGTGGAACATTCATCACATTATGCCTGTTGCCAATGGTGGGTCAGATGAGAAAAGTAATCTGCTCTGCACTAACATCATTACGAATGATGAGGCCGAGGACAAGATCACATTTTGGATCGATGACTGTCTTTATCAAGTGCAACACAAACCGGAAACATCCGAGTACCAAATTGTTCAGTTACAGTGACTGGAGGATATCGATGAGTAAGTGGTTTTTCAATTATGATTCGGGTGATATGGGATTTGCAACATCCGAATCAATGGGAATGTCATCCGATGGAGATATGCTTATGCGTATGGGTGACAATATGGTCATGAATTTGGATACCGGTGACCTGGAGATGATTTCAGGATGGCCGGAGGATGACTCGCATAGGAATCCATTCGATGATGACGAAGAGTAAGTAAAACAGAATATTTCCATGGCTCCTGGTTACTGAAACGGTTTCCAGGAGCTTTTTTATTGGGAAATGGTTGAATTTTTTTGACAAAATCATTGACAGGGTCTTCCCGAAGGGCACGACTCTGCTCGAGGTTGGAAATGCATTTGTTCACGCGAATTACCGGATCAAAATCTTCAACACAATCAATTTTCACAAGTCCATGCATTATAATCCTTTCGCCTATATCCACAGTGAAAAGGATATCCTGAAGCTGACTACCACACTCATGGCAAATACCAAGGGTGATGGTAAGGGCGGCGATCCGTTCTGGGACAAGGCAGAGACACTGCTCTATTGTGCTCTCATCGGCTACATCCATTATGAGGCACCCAAGGAGGAACAGAACTTTGCCACGCTCATCGAATTTATCAATGCCATGGAGGTCCGTGAGGATGATGAGGATTTTCAGAATCCGGTGGATCTGATGTTTGAAGACCTGAAAAAGAAGAAGCCGGACCATTTCGCAGTCCGGCAATATGCCAAGTTCAAGCTGGCTGCAGGCAAGACTCTGAAAAGTATTCTGGTGTCTGCCGGTGCCCGTCTCGCGCCCTTTGACATTCAGGAGGTCCGCGAGATCACCATGTATGACGAACTGGAGCTGGATACTCTGGGAGATGAAAAAACTGCCCTGTTCCTGATGATGTCGGATACAGACGGAAGCTTCAATTTCCTGATCAGTATGATCTACACGCAGCTGTTCAACCTGCTGTGTGAAAAAGCGGATGATGTTTACGGCGGCAGGCTCCCGGTCCATGTGCGGTGCCTGATCGATGAGGCGGCAAACATCGGCCAGATCCCGAACCTGGAAAAGCTGGTTGCCACCATCCGGTCCCGTGAGATCAGTGCCTGTCTGGTGCTGCAGGCCCGGTCTCAGCTGAAGGCTATTTACAAAGACAATGCCGATACCATCATCGGCAACATGGACTGCCAGGTCTTCCTGGGCGGCTCTGAACCTACCACTCTGAAAGAACTCTCCGAAGCACTCGGCAAAGAAACCATCGATACCTTCAATACCTCGGATACACGAGGCAATAGTCCAAGCTACGGAACCAACTACCAGAAGCTGGGCAAGGAGCTCATGAGTCGTGATGAACTGGCTGTTATGGACGGCAGCAAATGTGTCCTTCAGCTGAGAGGCGTTCGTCCCTTCCTGTCGGATAAATACGATCTGACCCAGCACCCGAACTACAAATACACCGCCGATTATGATAAGAAACTCACCTTCGACATTGAGAAGTACCTGAGTACCAGGGCAAAGCTTTATCCGAAGGATGAGTTTTTTGTTATGGAAGAAGAAAATTAAGGAGGTAAACCGCAATGGCAGATGAAAGAAGTCCGTTGCCGATGGATGTTCCCGACTTCGTAAGAGAAGCGGAGGAAGCCATGGCGCGTGGCGAAACCTTTGGCCAGCCGCCAGCTGAGGTAACGATCAAATTCGGTAAGGGGCTCGTGGGTGAGCCTTTTACTTCGAAAAGCGGCAAGGGGCTGGTAGAAGTCAGTATCCCGAATCCGGATAAGGCCGATACCCGTCCCTGGGAATCCTTTGTGATCTCCCCGAAGATGATTCACGACAATCAGTTCGGAAAAGGCGTCTGGATGAAGCTTCCCGAGGATGGTACGACCCGGCTTTCCCGTTCGGTGAAGACCGGCATAGATGAAACCGGAAGATCCACCTGGGGTCGTGAGACCAGAGAAGTGAGCAACACGGAACTGAAGGCCCTGATGGAGTCCTATAAAGATAAATCCAGAGGATCTGTCCTCTCGGACTTGTCTGACCGGAAGGAAGAAACTGCGGCAGCTAGGCCTTCCGGAAAAGCCTCCAAGATGCAGGAAGCTGCCAGATAGGAGGCAAAATGGCGACATTCATATACACCGGCGAGGAGTGTATCAATGCAGATCACATCATCAGCATTGATAACATCCCGGGCACAGCAACTATCTGGATCCGGTTGGATACCGGAGACAAATATGCCCGAAGCGCAAAGTATCTGAAAGAGATTCTGGAAACCCTCGGCTGCAGGAATACAGAACAAAACGAGTAAATGCTCGGGCAACAGGCGGCATCATGCTGCCTGTTTACATATCCGGGACTGACTGATCATCGGCCCCGGATATTTTTATGCCCTTCTTTTCCTGCAGGTGCACATGCCGGGAATCGCGGGGCAAATTTCATTTCATTATCCCGACCACATAGGCGGGCAAATCAAGGAGGAAAACTTTATGGCATTTTTCAACGGCGCAGTCGGTGTTCTGCAGACTCTGGTAGTAGCTCTCGGTGCAGGTCTTGGTATCTGGGGCGCAATCAACCTTCTGGAAGGCTACGGCAACGATAACCCCGGTGCAAATGCTCATATACGGTAAAGAAGCAACAACACAAATTGAGAA
>OIWN01000602.1_pt1 | contig 32812 bp, 30 predicted proteins | sample 1587591 | NCBI WGS metagenome assembly OIWN01 (sample SAMEA3888901, study PRJEB22519) | human gut metagenome | biome: human gut; feature: human-associated habitat; material: faeces | place: Denmark | collected 2010 | reverse complement strand
CTTGCCAAGGGCTACGGGGATTTGATAGCATTTCTTTACTAACTTTCCATTTACTCTACAGAAACAGTATAGTAATAAATAGGTTGTCCGCCATACTGCAGTTCAATATCGCATGCAGGATAAGCCTCTTCCAGATCTGCACGCAGTGCTTCGGCAGCATCTTCTGCTACATCACAGCCATAGTATACGCTGATCAGTTCGGAATCCTCATCTACCAGCTCGGCGATCATATCACGGGTCACCTTTACCATATCGGTGCCAACGGCTACAATACCCTGATCACCGATACCCATGAAGTCATCCTTCTTGATCTCCTTGTCATCGATCACGGTATCACGTACCGCATAGGTAACCTGGCCGGTCTTGACATTCTTGATCTCACGGAGCATGGTCTCTTCATTCTCTTCCACAGACAGCTCAGGAACAAAGTTGATCACAGCAGTGATACCCTGAGGAATGGTCTTGGTGGGAATGACTAAAAGCTCCTTGTCAGTCATCAGTTCCGCTGCCTGATTGGCTGCCAGAATGATGTTTTTATTATTCGGAAGGACAAAAATGGTCTTTGCATTTACCTTGTCCACTGCATCTAAAATATCAGCCGTACTGGGGTTCATGGTCTGTCCGCCCTCGATGATATAATCCACACCGAGGCTCTTGAACAGTTCACTCAGGCCGTCACCTACAGAGACTGCCAGAAATCCTACTTCCTTGGGAGGCTGTGCAGCCTTCTCTTCTTCCGCTTTCTTCTGCGCTGCTTCTTTTTCGGAGAGCTTGAACAGCTTCTCCTGATGCTCTAAGCGCATATTGTCGATCTTCATGTTGGATAATGCACCATACTTCAATGCCTTCTGGATAGCCAGACCGGGATCATTGGTATGTACATGTACCTTGACCACATCGTCATCCGCAACACATACAATAGAATCACCAATGGACTCTAAAAATGCCTTGAAATCCATCTCTGCTTTTACGTTGAAAGGCTTATTTAACAGAATGATGAATTCGGTGCAATAACCGAACTTGATCTCTGCCTCTGCCTGTACTTCCAGAGAACTCTTGGTATCCTCTGCCTTCGCAGTAGCTGCGGGAGCTACGGTCAGATCGATCTCCTTACCTAAGAATGCGTCATACGCACCACTTAAAACTTCTACCAGACCCTGTCCGCCGGAATCCACTACGCCTGCCTGCTTTAATACGGGCAGCATCTCAGGCGTCTGGCTCAGTACGTAACGGGCATGTTCGATCACAGATCCTAAAAACTGCTCCAGATCCTCTGCACCATCTTCACACAGCTCCTTTGCCTTATCGGAAGCACCTCTTGCTACCGTAAGGATCGTACCTTCCTTCGGCTTCATAACAGCCTTGTATGCGGTCTCCACCGCTTTATCAAATGCACGGGTCAGAACAGGAATATCCAGAACCTGCTCTTCCTTGATGCTCTTGGTAAAGCCACGGAACAGCTGGGACAGGATAACACCGGAGTTACCTCTGGCACCACGCAGGGAACCGCTGGAAATAGCCTTGCACAGGGCAGCCATATCTGCATCCTCGCCCAGTGCTGACACTTCTCTTGCAGCAGACATGATCGTCATGGTCATATTGGTTCCGGTATCTCCGTCAGGAACGGGGAATACGTTCAGTTCGTTGATCCATTCCTTTTTATTCTCTAAATTCTTGGCGCCGGCTAAGAACATCTTGGAAAGCATCTTAGCGTCGATTTGTTGTAAAGCCACAATTACTTCCTCCTTAATCAATCACTCTTACACCTTCAACAAAGATGTTGATCTTTTTGATCTCAATACCGGTAAACTCTTCCACTTTGTATTTTACGTTGCTGATCAGATTGTCGGTGACAGCCAGAATGCTGACGCCGTAAGCTACGATCACGTGGAAGTCCAGAACCAGTTTATTGTTGTCCAGGGACACATTGATGCCTCTGGTGATGCTGTCCATCTTAAGCAGCTTTACCAGACCATCCTTCATGCTGACTCCGGCCATACCTACGATACCAAAGCACTCTACCGCCACGCTGCCGGCATACTGTGCAATGACTTCATTATCAATGACAATATTTCCCATATGGGTATTCATAGAAGAACCTTTCATATAGAACCTCCTTCATATTCGGATCACTTGTTTCTTCCGATATGTCTGCCTGAAAATCTACAGTTCAGACATATATAAATGTATTTTAACAGCTTTCCTTTGAAAAAGAAACAAGAAAATAAAAAAAATAAATATTTTTTGCTTGCTTTTATTTTGGTTTTCTGTTAATATATCAATGTTGTGAGCATTTCACACGTATTTTATTGAAAAAATTTGTTTAAAAGTAAGCGTAAGATGCGCGTTAGATCGAGGAGGTGTCAAGATGGCTAAATGTGATATTTGCGGTAAGGGCGTTCATTTTGGTAACAACGTAAGCCATTCTCATAGAAGAAGCAACGCAATTTGGAACTCTAATGTTAAGAGCGTTAAGTGCAAGGTTAACGGCGGAGCTAGAAGAATGCATGTCTGCACCAGCTGCTTAAAATCTGGTAAAGTTGAAAGAGCTTAATCTTCTGCGATAATATTGGATTTTAAAAAGCCAGAAATGAAATTCATCATTTCTGGCTTAATTTTTTGCTTGTAATTTTCCATGCAGTTACCAGAACCGCTCTTCCTGTTTCCGTTTCAGATATTCCTTGTTGATCTGTCCGGCCAGTTCACCGTCACCGAACAGGTTGTCCGGATGAAAGATCTTGATCAGATCCCGGTATCTCTTCCGTAAAGCCAGTGGATTATTGACTCCCCGGAATAAAAGCTGTACCGCTGTAAAACTGCCTTCTCCGGTAGCCTGCCCTGTGGCCTGCTGTTCTCTGGCTTCCTCTATGAGTATCTGCCGTTCCTGTTCGAACTTCTTCCGGTCTTCTTCCAGCTGTCGGAACCCCTCCTGTAAAATGGCCATTTTCTTCTCAAAAAACAGATTCTCTTCCTTCAGCCGTTTCCGTTCCATGATTGTACGGCGGTTTAATTCATCCAGCTCGTCCCGCAGTTTCACCCGCTCATCCAGAAATTTGTTCCGGGCCTGTTCCAGTTCCGTACGCTCCTGCTCCAGCTCTGAGCGTTCCTGTTTCAGACGCATATTTTCCTGGAAAAGCCACAGTTTTATTTCTTTCAGTTCTTCGGTACTCTCTGCCTTAATGACCTCTTCCCAATCAATCATACTGCACCCTCTTACTCGCAACCACAGAAAAGATAATACCCTGCAAATAATAAAAGTGCTATCATGATCAAGCCGATAAAACGGTTATGGATCACAAGCATGAGCAGCATGCCGACAGCCACAAAAAAGAGTATCAGACCAATGATCTTCTTCATCTATCAAACGGATCCAGACTGTTCTCACTTTATTATATGCAGAGTATTTTAAATATTACTTGTCTTCTGTAGTTTTCTCTTCCTCTTCAGGAAATGCGATATCTACCACTTCCGCATCGGACATTTCTTCTTTTTCCTTCGGCTGGGTAAATTTATCTACGATATCGGGAATCATATCCAGAATCTTGGTGACTGTATCCTGATTCTTGATATTTACCAGCTTGGTGGAACCGTTTTTGATGACCAGAACCGCACTGGGGGTCATCTTACCGCCTAAGCCTCCGGCTCCGGATGCGGATTTTTTCTCGGAATTATTGCCGGCTCCGGCACCGACACCAAAGGTGACATCCACAAGCGGCAGGATGATCGTATCGCCGATCTTTGTAGCCTCACCGACTACGGTTTTAGTGGATAACACGGTATCCATACCCTTCAACAGGGATTCTACAACGCCCTGAAACTGATTCTCTTTGTCTGCCATAACAAACCTCCTGTTTTACACTGTTATTTTTTCTGTGTCTTCTGATATTGTCTGATTTTATGCAACAATTCCCGTAATCGCCGATCTAAAAGCAGTCGGACGGAATGGAATAATACACAGGCCGCAGTAAAATGTCCGGAAGCCTTGAAATCCCCTTCCAGAATCGCCTGTTCAAAATCCGGGGTAATACAGATCCCCTTTCCCAGCTTCGGAAGCACCATTCCGTAGATACCATACAGATATCCCGTAGTATCCGGAGAACCGGTGCCGACCGTGGCATTGACCGTAAGCTTTCTCGGGCGCAGCCGCTTCCAGATATGTCCGAAACGTTTCCCGGCATGTTTCAAAAGTCCCTGGGTATCCGGGTCATTCCATAGGTTCTTGTAAAATGCAATGTTTTCCAGAATATTTTTGATTTTATCACAAATCTTTCGGACTGTGTACCGGATTCTTGTAAAAAATCCGTACAGACGATCCGTAGTCTTCCCGGGAGCTTCTCCCGCTGGCTCTGGTGTTCCCGGTTCCGGGATTCCGGAATCCTCCCTTTCCGCAGCAGACTCAACATCTGCGGCCGTTGCCGAGAATGCCGTGGGATCTTCTGCTTCGATCAGCTTAGGCGTCCCGACAGATTCCGTGGTATGTTCTTCTGTTGTCTGCTCCGCAGAAGCGGGTGTTTTCTCGTTCCCTGTCGTTTCCGTAGATGTCCGGTCTGTTTTCTCAGGCTTCTCTACGGAAGAATCATATAGCGTAAAGAATAAAAACTTTACGTAAATTTTCCCGGGATCAGGATAATCGCAGTTCATCCGCAATAGACCGAACAGCCATTTTACTCTCGCGGTGATAAAGAATTCCTCTACCGTCCGTTTTCCGGCAGCTTTGTAAGAAATCGGAAAGAACAGAACCAGGAGAATTACCACCAGTGCGATTCCCAACAGGATCAGAAGCACGATCCCAAGAATACTCAATATTTTAAAAAGAATCGTCAACATAGTAAATACTCCCGCAGATTACAGTCCCCTCTGGCTTTCAGGCACTCTCCGGTGACCCGTTCGATCAGCTGCAGCGCATCCTCGTAGCCGGAAGCCATACCGAGAACGAGAAATTCTTCGTCCTTATAATGAGGCTGTACCAACTGTCTGGCATCAAAAATATCCAGCTGATCCGCGGGATTTCTGGCCGGAGTGATCAGATATACATTGGCCAGAAGAGGCTTTTTATTCAGCCTCTTTTTTAGTTTATCCAGTTTTTCCGGCGCGATGCCCTCTCCAAGATAGAGATTTTGCGCAAACTTCAGCTTTCCTGCCATACACAAGTTCCTTAAATCTTTTTCTCCTAGTATAGCATAGTTTCCTTTATATTACAATTTTTGTTACTTGACTTTTTAGTATGATATTTTATACTTGAATTAGTACAAATGAGGAGGATACAGCTTTGAAGGTTATTACGAAAATGGAGTTACAGCCGGATATGGTCCTGGGGGAGGACATTCTGGATCAGGATCGTGTGATCTACCCTGCAGGAACCACCATCACTCCGCAGATCATTGAGAAATTGAAACGGTACAATCTGGTATGTGTCACCATAATGGAAGATGTTGATTTCGCCACTACACATTATGCCAAGATTCGTTTTGATTCTAATTTCAAAGCATTCGAACGTGCTTATCCGTTGTTTTTGGGACAATATAAATTAGCCATGAAACAACTGCTGATCATGGGAAGAAAACCGGCGGATATTATTCTGCTGACAATTTACAACGAATTGTATTATTATATTACTTCCGGCCCGGTACTGTTAGACTATCTGTACAATCTGATGCCCAGTGAGGATGAACTCACCTATACCCAGGGACTGAATGCCGCTCTTCTGGCGGGGACCTTCGCTGACTGGCTGGGAATGAGCGAAGAAGAGAAAAATACCCTGATCCTCTGCGGTTTCTATTATGATATCGGCAAGCTGCAGCTGCCCTATGAACTGTTATGGAAGCCCGGCAAACTGACGGATGAAGAATTCAAAGTTATCAAGACTCATCCTGTAGTCGGTTATACCACCGTACGTAATCAGGATCTGAATGAGCATGTGAAAAATGCTGTGATCATGCATCACGAACGACTCGATGGCAGCGGCTATCCTTACCATATGTCCGGACAGAGAATTGATGTCTTCGCAAGGTATATTGCCATTATTGATGCCTATATTGCCATGGCGTCTCCCAGAACCTACCGTAATGCGTTGACACCGTTACAGATTCTTGGAAATTTCGAAAAGAGTCTGGATAAATATGACGTGGAATTATTGATGCCGATCATGAAACGTATTGCAGATGCCCAGATCGGAACCAGCGTGGAACTGAATGACGGAAGCATCTGGGAAGTACTGATCATTCATCCCAACAAATACTCCCGTCCCATTTTAAAAAATGATAAAAACGAATTTGTAGATCTCTTGCAGAGACCAGATCTGGAAATCGTCAAAAATGTTTAAAAATATTTCAGAAAAGCAGGAATAATCAATTTTTCCATTGATTATTCCTTTTTCTTTCCTGATAATCCGCATAGGCTTTTTCCAGAATCTGCTTTTCATTGGCAAATTTCAGAAGATGATATGCTTCATGATATTTGTAAAAGCCGGAATCCACAAAATACTCTTCTCTCTGGGGCTTGCTGTAATAGCTGTCCGTTCCCATCAGATACCAGTGGACTTCCTTCTCCACCACATCTTCCGGTACGGTAAAAGAATACTCGCTTCTGCCGATATAATCTACAATGTATGCCTTGGAACCGCTTTCCTCCAGCACTTCCCTGAGTGCGGTCTCCTCATGGGTCTCCCCGGCTTCGACGGTACCCTTCGGCAATACCCAGCCTTCATATTTATTCTTAATGTTCTTATACAGCAGCAGGATCTTCCCACGGAAGATCACAACGCCACCGCAACTGGTAGCCTCTATCATGATTCTTTTGACTCCTCCGATCACTCTTTCTGGTTGAAGTAAGCATCAAACAGACGTCTTGCAATGGGAACTGCGTAATCACCGCCACTTCCTGCACCCTCTACGATAATGGTGACACAGACTTCCGGGTCTTCTGCGGGAGCAAAACCGGTAAACCAGGCATGGCTGTCACCCTTGATATTATTGTATTCCGCAGAACCTGTCTTACCGGCAGCCGTATAGTTTAAACCTCTTAACTTGGAAGCAGTTCCCTCTTCCACAACATCGGTCATCAACTGTTTCAGAATCGCAGATTCGTCCTCTGTCATCAGACGGCCGTATTCCGATGCCTTAAAGCTTTTTACCACAGTACCTTCATCATTTTCCACATGATCAATGACATAGGGTTTCATCAGAACACCATCGTTGGCAATGGCACAGGTGATCATATTCAGATGCATCGGTGTGATCTGGGTCTTACCCTGACCGATGGAGGTCTGCATCATTTCCGCGGAAGGTGTACTTTCGGAGACGATAGCCGAGCTTTTGGCATAATTCTGCGTAAGTGGCAGATCTTTATTGAACAAAAGGTCATTCAGAGTCTCCTGAAAAGCCTCTCTGTCCAGGCTCATTCCAATATTGGCAAAGGACGAGTTACAGGATTTTGCAAAGGACTTCTGAAAGCTGACCTGTCCGTGACTGGAACCGTGATAACAACTGATTTTGCTGTCTCCCACCCGGAAAGAACCATTACAGTTATAAGAATAATTCTGATACGTGGTGGGATTCTCTCGGATATATTCCAATGCCGTTACGATCTTGAAGGTGGATCCGGGCGGATAAAGTCCCTGGGTGGCGCGGTTCAACAGTACTGTACTGGAATCATTGTCGATCAGATCATCCCAGATCTCCGGAATGGTATTCGGATCAAAATCGGGATGCGACACCATTGCCAGAATCTTGCCGGTAGACACTTCCGTTACAATGATGGCACCACGGTAAATATCCAGCTGGTCGTTGGCCACCTGCTGGATATGGACATCCAGTGTGGTATATACATTATCTCCGGGATTCTTTTTCCCGGCAGTATCGTTTTTCACTTTATTGCTCAGGGAGGTATTGGTGTTGATCAGATAGTAATTGGCCAGAGCCTCCACTCCCATGCGTCCCTGGGTGGAATAACCTACGATATGAGAAAACAGATTCTTATACGGATAGTTTCGAGTCTCCTCTTCATCCGCATCCAGTATCGTCTCTGCCAGAACATCCCCATCCCTGGAATAAATGGATCCGCGGTAATTGCGGGACAGCAGAATCTGCTGACGGGAATTATAACTGTTGTTGATCATATCCTGTTCGCTGGTTGCCACAAAATGACCCAGATAGACCAACAGGCACAAGAACAGGACACCGATGCTTCCGGCAGAAAGCCAGATTTCCCGCTGGTTGCCCATACGTTTTCTGTTCCGGGCGTCCTTTTTGCGGTCGGCATCTTTTTTCTGTGTATTTTTCTGCGTATTCTGCGCCTTATTTTCTGCCACCTCTGCGCTCTCCTTCCTTCTGCAGGCGAATATAGATTCCCTGTATAATGAAAAACATGATCATGGTCGTCATGACGGAACTTCCTCCATAGCTGATGAAAGGAAGTGTCACTCCGGTCAGCGGAATGAACTTGGTACCGCCGCCAATGGTCAGGAATATCTGGAAAATATACATAATACCGATGCCGTATACGATCAGCTGATAGAATCTGTCATGAATGCATACTGCCACCCGCATCATTTCCAGAAAACTGCTGACACAGATCAGGATCAGACATATTCCGAAGATCACGCCCAGTTCCTCGCAGATGGAAGAAAAGATAAAGTCCGCTTCCACATAAGGAATCGCTGTGGGATTACCTTTTAACAGTCCCATGCCGAACCAGCTTCCACTGCCGATGGCAAATAATGACTGGGTGATCTGATAGCCTTTATTGTCAATATATTTCCAGGGATCCTGCCAGGCCAGTACTCTGACCCGTACATGATCGAACAGCTGATAAGCCAGATAAGAAGCCGCACCTCCGCCGACAAGTCCTGCCAGAAGATACAGATAATTTCTTGTGGCAGTAAAAACCACAAAAACAAAGCCAACGAAAAAGATCAAAGCACTTCCCAGGTCCTTGGATACTACCAGGATCACCACATGGGCTCCCGCAATGATCGCCGTCAGAACGACTCTCTGGAAGGAGACATTTTCCCACAACGCTCCCGCCAGAAAGAACAGGAACAGGATCTTGACGAATTCCGAAGGCTGGAACGTGATTCCTCCCAGGGAAAATGAAATCTTGGAACCATGGGTCACCTCTCCCAGGATCAGCACCGTACTGAGCAGCGCAATTCCCAACGTGGCATACAGCCAGGTGATCTTCTTAAAAAAGTGGATCTTTCCCAGCAGATACGGAACCAGCAGGGAAAAGATCAGAGATACCAGTACGATCACATATTGCCGGATGGCCTTGTCAAAAGATAATCTCGATACGATGCAAAGACCGATTCCCAGAAGCATACACATATTATTCAGCAAAAGCCTGTTAATATTCTCGTAGATCAGCGATACCATCGTGATCGTAGCAAACAGAAAGATCAGTATAAATGCAAAGAAAAACAAATACTGAAAATCTCCGCTGACAAGGGACAGGTTCAGAAAACAGAGGACCTGCACCAGAAACATCAAAAGATCCTGTAAAATAAATACTCCACGATGCTTCTCTCCCACCGGATACCGAAAGGTATAAAAACAGCTTGCCGTATATAACACCATAAAAAAGGCGATAAAATATTTGGATAATTCAATCACATATTCCTGCATGAATCCAAAACCTTTCTGTCTATTCTACTCCACGTTTTTCATGACCGGTGGTATATTCCCCATAGGGCAATTCCTTACGGGTACCGGCAAAATACTCCAGGACTTCCAAAGTCTCGGTCTCATTTTCCGTGGTAAAATCCAGCCGTCCGGTCACCAGGCCGCTCCATTTACATAATTCCTTGTGCAAGGAAAGCGGAACACTGTTATAGATCACATTAAAACAGTGGGTACAATTCCGCTGAACCGGAAATCTTTTATGATAGCGGTCGATCAGATCCAATGCCTTCGGATTCTCCTGCGGCTGACACCGGTCAGTGGTCTTCTGCACGCAGTTGGCGGTGACCATCATAGGGATCCTGCCGTATATTACTTTTTCCGCAGGAAACGCAGGATCCAGAATGTCTCTCTGCTCTGCGGCATTCAGCTCCAACGGCAGACAATAGCCGTCTAAGAATGCCTTCCAGAAATCCCGGCTGGTTCGGTTCCAGAGATACAGACTATGATCCCCATAGATTTCTTTTCCGGTAAAATTCCATTGTTTTAATAACGCGATATGTTCCATGTTTGCTGCCTGAAAGCCATTTATATATGCCAGATTTTCCAGCAGCAATTTCCGTAATTTTTCAAGATACTGCCCATCCCGCAGGCGCAGGATCTTCGGCAGAGCGATCACAGATTGGATCTCTTTTTCAGTAAGGCTTCTCAAAATCTTCTCCGCAGCGGACGGATCCTGTAACAGGAAATCCGCATCCAGATAGAGTCTGAGTTGTCCGGCGGTTCTGACCGGATCTTTCCAGAAGGATGAACCGCAAAAGCCCTGCCATTGTTCCGGGGTCCGTATCGTGACAGCCCATTTTTCATCGGATTTTTGAGACTTTATACTATCGTTTTTCCGAAAATCACCATCGTCAGCCAGTGTCGGAACTTTTTCGGAAGTTCTCTCATAAGGGAAGCCGTTTGCAAGGATCACTTGCTCTTCCAGCAGGGAAAGTCCCTTTCGGCGTAACTCGTTGATAGCTTTTAACGGGTAGAAAGCATTGTCACTTACCCGGATTCCGAGGGAGTCCTCCAGATGGAAGTGACTGTCGCCAAGTTTCCCCAGCTGTTTTGCTATATTTTCCTGTGTGATGGGCTGTCGGAAAGCTTCTTCTACCACATTCCCTTCTACGGTGACGGCACTCTCTCCGGTCCACAAATACAATTTTGCGGTCTCCCCGGTCAGAAATTCAGCCTGCATGGATACCGGAAGGGTCAGCCTGTGTTCCAGATGCTCCTTCCGGATATTCTGAAGCAAAGTCTCATCACTACCGCTGTAAGCCGGGCTGTCCAGAGTCACCATCTCCCCGCCGTTGTGCTTGTGATAATAACCATCCTGTCTCTCACTGCGGATATAGAGGCAGGAAAGCGTATGCATATCTGCCGCAGAAATCTTCTGAGGAGCTTTGGGATCCGCATAATACCGGTCAATATATTTGCGATAAATTGCCGTAACTCCGGCGGCATATTCCGGCTTCTTCATACGGCCTTCGATCTTAAAGGAGTCGATCCCTGCCTCCAGAAGTTCCGGAATATATTCAATGGTACACATATCTTTCAGGCTTAAAGGATAACATTCCTTCGGATGTTTTCCAGTGGTATAGGGCAGGCGACAAGGTTGGGCACAACGTCCTCTGTTACCACTTCTGCCCCCAAGAATACTGCTGAACAGGCACTGTCCGGAATAGCAATAACACATGGCTCCATGTATAAAGCATTCGATCTCAAGGCCTGTGACGTCCTTGATCCTGCAGATCTCCGCAAGGCTCAGCTCTCTGGCGGGAACTACACGACAGGCCCCCTGTTCCTTCAGAAAAGCTGCCCCATACTCCCCTGTAATGGTCATCTGAGTGCTTCCATGGAGTTCCATCCCGGGAAAATGTTCTCTGAGATATGCAAACACTCCCATGTCCTGGATAATCACCCCATCCAGTCCGGCCCGGTAATAGGGCAATACATATTCATACAGTCCGGAAAATTCCGATTCTTTTACCAGTGTGTTTACCGTCAGATATACTTTTCGCTGAAAAAGATGAGCATACCGGATACAGGCAACCAGTTCTTCTTCCGAAAAATTTTCCGCATAAGCTCTGGCCCCGAAACGGCTGCCACCCAGATATATAGCATCCGCACCGGCATGGATAGCCCCGTAAAAGGCTTCCGCATTTCCGGCAGGTGCCAGTAATTCTACTTTTTTTGCTGCTTTCATAGATTTCAGATTTCCTCTATTGCATTCGATTCATATAAGCAAATAGCTGCCCGAAAACGGACAGCTATCAATTTATTTGTCTTTTAATTCTGTCTCCAGACGTACAATCTTCTTGGCGTCTTCATTTAACTGCTTTTGCAGTTCCTTCCCCTGCTTTTCTGCATTTTCCAGTTTGATCTGTGCTGAAATCAGTTCATGCTTCAGATCATAAAGCTCTTTTTCCTTGCCTTGCAGTTCTTCCTCCAGAATGGAGATCTGCTTCTTGGCTTTAAAATAATCATCTGCAATATTCAACTGGAGCAGAATGTTCTGTTTATCCAGAGGTTGTCTGCGAAAGCCGTCCAGCTTCCCGTATTCGGTAATCTTTCCGTTGATGTAGGAAGCAATTTTCTGCATATAATCTTCACTTTCATAGCCGCTTAAAGTAAATACTTTTCCGCCTATGATCACTTCTGTATCTGTCTTAGGTGACATCTCAACACCCCTCTTAACACTCTTTTGAAAAACACAATATATGCCATTTACGCAAAAATATAATACAAGATTTATTATATATCAGAATGTATAGGGTGGCAAGTAAAATTTCGTAAGCTGCACGTATCAATTCAGTCCCAGATGATGATAGGTAAGATCTGTGACTACACGGCCTTTGTGTGTTCTGTTCAGAAATCCGTTCTTGATCAGATAGGGTTCGTAGACATCCTCTATCGTACCGGCATCTTCACCGATGGCAGCTGCCAGGGTATCCAGACCCACGGGACCTCCGTCGAATTTCTCAATGATCGTGACCAGAATATTGCGGTCGATATGGTCCAGTCCCATCTTATCGACATCCATCAGATCCAATGCCGTTCTGGCTACCTCCTCGGTAATGATACCGTCGTATTTGACCTGTGCAAAGTCACGGACACGTTTTAAGATCCGGTTCGCCAGTCTCGGTGTACCGCGGCTTCTTCTGGCCATTTCCTTTGCTCCGGCCGGTTCGATCTCCACGTCCAGGATCCGGGCGGAATGCATGATGATCTGCTGTAATTCCTCTATGGTATAAAATTCCAGATGATGGATCATGCCGAAACGATCCCGCAGAGGTGCAGTCAGAAGTCCGGCACGGGTGGTCGCTCCCACCAGAGTGAATTTCGGCAGCTCCAGACGCACAGATCTGGCACTGGAACCCTTTCCGATCATAATATCGATGCAGTAATCCTCCATGGCCGGGTACAGTACCTCTTCCACCTGACGGTTCAGCCGATGGATTTCATCCACGAATAACAGATCTCCCTCCTCCAGATTGTTCAGGATCGCCGCCATTTCACCGGGCTTTTCAATCGCAGGGCCACTGGTCACCTTCATATGCACACCCATTTCGTTGGCTATGATTCCTGCCAGCGTGGTCTTGCCCAGTCCGGGAGGTCCATAGAACAACACATGGTCCAGTGCATCTCCGCGCTGCTTTGCTGCGGTAATATACACCTTCAGGTTCTCTTTGATCTTGGACTGGCCGATATAGTCGTCCAGTGTCTGGGGCCGCAGAGAGCCTTCCAGTTTGATATCTTCTTCTGTGATATTTGTCTCTATCATTCTTCTAGGCATAATTTATCCGGTTCCTTAAAACAATTTTTTCAGGGCAGCTTTCAGAATCGCGCCGGAATCCATGGTCTCCACATCCTCAAGGGCATTGACAGCCTTGAGGCTCTCTGCCTGTCCGTATCCCAGTGCCACCAGTGCTTCCACGGCTTCCTTTTTCTTCTCACTGTCAATGTGCAGGCTGCCGGCAGTCAGGATTCCCTGGGCTCCGCCTGCGGCGATCTCTCTGGAGATCAGTGTATCATCAATGGAGAGCTTATCTTTTAATTCCAGAATCAGGCGCTGCGCCGTCCGGGCTCCCACTCCCGGGGCCCTGGAGATTGCCTTGGCATCCCCGGACATAATGGCAAACCGCAGAGCATCTGCATCCATGACCGATAATATTGCCAGCGCTCCCTTTGGACCGATTCCGCTGACTGTAATGCACAGCTTGAACATTTCCAGATCACTTCGGGAGAGAAAACCATATAGTAAAAAAGCATCTTCCTTCACATAGGTATAAGTGTAAAGCCGAACTTCTTCTCCGATTCCCGGCAGCCTGGAGGCTGTATCCGCAGAAATCCTTACATTGATGCCAAATCCGTTGACATCGATCACAGCGTTATCTACCGTGGCATCTTCCAAAAAGCCATTCACATATGCAAACATATATACTAAGTCCTCGTCTTTCCTGTCCTGCAAATAGTAACCTGTAAAAATCGGCTACGATATGTTTATCATACCATAGCCGAACATATGTTTCAAGCAACTTTTCTGTTTTCTGATTTCCATCAGCTCTGAATCTGTTTCAACTGATAAAATTCTCCCTGCAGAGCCATAAGTTCTTCATAAGTGCCGTACTCTGCGCAGCGACCGTCTGCAATGACCGCGATCCTGTCGGCATCCCGGATGGTGGACAGTCTGTGGGCCACGATAAAGGTGGTACGCCCTTCTGTCAGATTGTTCAGCGCCTGCTGGATCAGCTTTTCTGAAATACTGTCCAGAGCCGAGGTGGCTTCATCCAGTACGATCACCTTCGGATCCCGGATCAGTGCTCTGGCAATGGAGATACGCTGTCTCTGACCGCCAGACAGTTTGCCGCCGTGCTCTCCCACCATGGTATCCAGACCCTTAGGCAGTGATGCGATCAGATCCGACAGATTGGCAGCTTTGATCACTTTCTGCAGTTCTTCCTCCGACACATTTTCGCAACCGTAAGTGATATTGTCACGGATCGTTCCGGAGAACAGGATCGAGGTCTGGGGAACTACCGCCAGGTGCTTTCGGTAGGTGCGTAGATCGATCTTACTGATATCCTTGCCATCGATCAGGACTTTTCCGCTTTCCGCCTGATTAAAACCGATGACCAGATTCAGGATCGTAGACTTTCCGGCGCCGGATTCTCCCACCAGTGCAATAGTCTCTCCCGATTTCACATGAAGATTCAGATGGTTCAATACATTATGTTCGTTATTTTTATAATGGAAACATACGTCCTCAAAATCAAAAGTACCGGCAACCTGTTCCAGTTTTTCCTTGCCCTCATTATCTTCGATATCTTCAGATAACAATACTTCACCGATGGAATTGACGGATTCAATACCCTTGGCAATGGTAGGCAGCAGGGTGACGATGGAGGACACCTGATTGACTACCGTGGCAAAATAACTCTGGTACAATGTGATATCGCCTGCCTGAATTTTGCCGCCAATGGCCAGATATCCGGTAAATGCCAGACAGATCACCTGGAAGATCTGGAATACTGCCCAGCCCACCGAGCCAAACAATGCCTGGATCAGATCCAGTTTGTAGCCTTTTTCCGCCACAGCAAAAAGCTGGCCGCTCATTTTTGCCACTTCTTCGTCCTCCAGGGCATGTGCTCTGGTCACAGGCACAAGTTCCACCATTTCCATGACTCTGGCGGAAGTCTCTTCCATTTCCTTACGGAATTCAGTGTTCCGTTTTTTCATGATATTCCGGAAAGTGACCATGGTGATGGCTGCTACCGGTGTGGTCAAAAGGAAAAAGATAAATACGATCCGGCTCTTGCTGATGGTGACCACCAGCGCCACACCAATATTCAGCGCAATGTTCAGAATGCTTAAAAATAACTGTGTGGAAAGCCCCTCTACCGCTTCCACGTCACGCATGATCTTGGACTGCAATCGCCCGGACTGAGTCTCCACATGATAGGAAATGGATAACTGCTGAAGCTTTCGGATCAATGCTTTCCTCAGTCCCGTCTCCGCATAGCGGGTGGCCAGACTCTTGTAGGAAGTATACAGATAGTTCATCGGAATGTTCAGCAGGATCAGCCCTGCTTCCAGAATACTGTAAAAAATAATGTTCCGAAAAGTATCCGGGTTGTGGGATGTCACATCATTGATGATATTGGCCGTAATGATCGGCAGTACCCAGACGCAGGCATGCTTTGCAAAAAAGCAGATGACTGCCAGAACAAATTTATGATAATTTCCCTTGTACAGATGCACTAACGTCCGCAGAGGATGCCCCTGATTGTTCCGGTAACATTCGATAAACCAGCTTTCGGTATCCACTTTCTGCCTGGGAGAGGTTTTTGCTTCAAAATCTTTCATACCGCTTTTCATGCCTTTCCGTGATCTGCGCATTTATGTCTTTTCCTGTCCACAGATCTGTTTCATGTTTCAATGCCACGTTTCTATTTTTCGGGCTTACTTATTCATTTTATCGCAATTAATATGTATTTTCCAGTTTGTTTTTGCGGTTTTCCTTTGAAAACAACTGATTTTTTGTCAAAACAAGGCTGTGTCAGAACTTTTACATTCTTACACAGCCCTTTTGTCATAGCATTGGATTTTTTACAGTTGATTAGTTGTTGATCAGCTTATCACTCTCGTTGTTCCAGCTGTAAAGCTTACGGATCTCTTCGCCGACCTTCTCGGAAGGATGCTCAGCAGCAAGCTTTCTCATAGCCTTGAAGTGAACCTGCTTGCCTGCGGGAGACATATCTAACAGGAATTCCTTAGCAAAAGTACCATCCTGAATATCGGACAGGATCTTCTTCATGGTCTTCTTGGTTTCCTCGGTGATCAGCTTGGGGCCGGTGATGTAGTCACCATACTCAGCGGTGTTGGAGATAGAATATCTCATGCCTGCGAAACCACTCTGGTAGATCAGATCTACGATCAGCTTCATCTCATGGATACACTCGAAGTATGCATTTCTGGGATCGTAACCAGCCTCAACCAGAGTCTCGAAACCAGCCTGCATCAGAGCACATACGCCGCCACACAGAACTGCCTGCTCACCGAACAGATCGGTCTCGGTCTCGGTTCTGAAAGTGGTCTCCAGAACGCCTGCTCTTGCGCCGCCGATACCCAGTGCATAAGCCAGTGCCAGATCCTGAGCCTTACCGGTTGCATCCTGCTCTACAGCGATCAGACAGGGAACACCCTTACCAGCCTGATACTCACTTCTTACGGTATGTCCGGGTCCCTTGGGAGCGATCATGGTAACATCAACGTTCTTGGGAGGTACGATACATCCGAAATGAATGTTGAAACCATGAGCGAACATCAGCATATTGCCCTCTTCCAGGTTGGGCTCGATGTCGTTCTTGTACAGATCAGCCTGCTTCTCATCATTGATCAGGATCATGATGATGTCAGCACGCTTTGCAGCTTCTGCAGCGGTGAATACTTCGAACCCCTGTGCCTCAGCCTTTGCCCAGGACTTGGAGCCCTCGTACAGACCGATGATAACATGACATCCGGAATCCTTCAGGTTCAGTGCATGTGCATGACCCTGGCTGCCGTAGCCGATAATTGCGATAGTCTTACCCTCTAATAAAGAGAGATTACAATCTTCCTGATAAAAAATCTTAGCCATTTTCTTCTCCTCCGTTATGAGACATAAAATTTATAACTGATAGGGATCTTCCCTAGAGCTAACATAAAGTGTGAGGTCTTACGCCTGTCAGTCCTCAATCTTCAATATAGGTAACGTTCTCGATACCTCTTCCCAGACCTGTGATACCGGTTCTGGCAAGCTCCAACACTTCGTACTCTTCCGTAAAACGCTGGATCAGCGCATTGACCTTGCTGTGATTACCGGTAAATTCAACGATCAGATTCTCCGCACCTACATCAATGATCTTCGCACGGAAATTGTTGGCAAGGAATTCTACCCCCTGGCGAATCTCCAGACGCTTTTCGGGATCTACTTTCACCTTGACCAGTACCAGTTCGCGGTACACGCTGTCATCCGGGTCCAGTTCCTTAATATCCCGGACATCCACAAGTTTTCCCACCTGCTTCTCGATCTGTTCCAGAATATCGTCATCTCCCGATGTCACAATGGTGATTCTGGTAAAACGGGGATCGGCGGTCACACCTGCCGTAATACTTTCGATGTTGTAACCGCGACGGGAAAACAATCCGGCAATACGGCTCAACACACCTGAAGTGTTGTCAACCAACAGCTGAAATACTTTTTTCTGCATGAATATCTACCATACCTTTCGTATTTCTACAGCCGTCCTCCCTGACGGAGCAGCAACTGTATTCTTAATATAGCAAGATGACTACAGAATGTCAATTAGTGAATTTAACATTATGATTGATGTATTTTAATCATCATTTTCCGTGCATTTTGATAATGCCAAGGTTCCTGTTCGAGCTACTTCCACAATACTGATGGTCTGAAGCATCTTGATCAGAGTGTCGATTTTCTCCGGAGCATCGCAAATCTGCAGCATCATAAAGTGTTTTGACATATCTACGATCTCTGTTTTCATAATGTCACAGATTTCTATAATATCCCTACGATTATTCTTGTTATATTTAACTTTTAATAACATTAATTCCCGGGTATAGCACTGTTCCTGGGACAAAGTCTTCACTTTGATGACATCCAGTTTCTTATTCAGCTGCTTTTCAATCTGCTCTAGGGTACGCTCATCACCGGAGCTTACAATGGTCATACAGGAAACTGCATGGTCATCGGTCTCTCCCACGGCAAGGCTGTCAATATTAAAACATCTTCTGGAGAACAGACCGGCTACCTTGCACAGAACACCGGAACGGTTCTCTACCAATACGGAATATATTCTCTTCATTTTAAGTACAGCTCCCTTCCGTTATTTTACCAGATCCATCGGATCGATCAGACATTCTAACAGCATGGTATTGTCTTCCGCCAGAAAAGCGTCCAGAATCTCATCCACGTGTTCCATGTTGTTCAATCGCAGATACGGAATATCATAGGCCGCAGATAATTTCTCCAGATCCGGGCTTCCGGACAGATCCACGACAGAATAATGATCTTTGTAGGTATAGTGCTGGTATTCCCTTACCATACCCAGATAATTGTTCTTTAGCACGATGATCTTTACCGGGATATTGTGCTGTCTGATCGTAGCCAGCTCCATCATGGACATCTGAAAGGAACCGTCACCGCATACCGCAATAACCTGCTTATCCATGGCCGCTGTCTTGGCTCCCGTGGCTGCCGGAATAGAATAACCCATGGTTCCCATACCGCCGGAGGTCAGGAATTTGCCTTTTTTCACAATGTGATAGCCACAGGACCAGATCTGATTCTGTCCCACGTCCGCCACATAGACACCGTCCTCCTGCATCTTCTCGGAAAGTCTTGTGATAAATGCTGCAGGATCCACATAATCGGGATTGGGGGTTCTCTTCTTCTCCATGGTAGAACGATATTCATTCAATGTAGTGAGCCATTCCTCGTAGTTACAGTCAAATTCTTCTTTCTGAAAATCCTGGAAGATGTGTTTTGCATCACCTACCAGTGGAATGGAAGGACCCGCATTTTTGCCGATCTCCGCAGGATCCACGTCAATGTGCACCAGCACTTTGTTTCTTGTGATGAGATCCGGCTGACTGACCGCGCGATCTGCCACTCTGGCTCCCACCATGATCAGCAGATCCGATTCGTTCATGGCACGGTTGGCATAAGTCTTACCGTTATTGCCCACCATTCCATAATAAAGCGGATGTTCGGTAGGCATAACACCGATACCCATCATGGTGGACACCACGGGAATACCGTGTTCTTCCGCAAAGCTGCGCAGCTCCTCCTCGGCCTCACTGAGCAGGACTCCTCCTCCGGCACAGATAATGGGACGTTTCGCCCGCTCCAGCTCTTTGATAACCTTCTTGATCTGCACGGCATGTCCTTTGACGGTAGGCTTGTAGGTACGTAGATTCACTTCTTCCGGATAATGGAAATTTTTGATCGTTGCATTCTGGATATCAATGGGAATATCGATCAATACCGGCCCTTTTCTACCGGTATTGGCAATATAAAATGCTTCCTTGAACACTCTGGGAATATCATTTACATTTTTCACCAGATAGCTGTATTTTACAAAAGATTCCACGGCGCCGGTAATATCCGCCTCCTGGAACACATCACTGCCCAGCAGTTCACTGTTGACCTGACCGGTAATGCAGATCATGGGGATACTGTCAGCAAATGCCGTGGCAATACCGGTGATCACATTGGTGGCACCGGGGCCGGAGGTCACCGCACATACCCCGGGTCTTCCGGTCATACGGGCAACACCGCTGGCCGCATGGGCCGCGTTCTGTTCTGTACGGATCAACACCGTTTTGATGTCAGAATCCAGAATGCTGTTGAAAAAAGGACATATGGCAACACCGGGATATCCGAAAACAGTACTTACCCCCTCTGCTTCCAGACATTTAATAATCGCATCTGCTCCAATCATTTTGCTTTGCTCCTTTATCTATACTCCATTATTTCTGTTGTTTCAGACTCTTTTACATCAGGCTTTTGGCCAGTTTCACGGCATCCGCCGCATCCTTGGAATAGCCGTCGGCACCGATCTCATCCGCATATTCCTGCGTAATGACAGCGCCGCCGATGATGATCTTGGCGGTGATGCCTTCTTCTTTTGCGGCTGCCACGATCTCCCGCATTCTCTGCATGGTGGTGGTCATCAGTGCTGACAGGGCAATAAATTCCGCATGATGTTCTTTCGCCGACTCCAGAATTTTCGCCTGCGGCACATCCTTGCCCAGATCGATCACATGGAATCCGTGGTTTTTTAACATCAGTGCCACCAGATTCTTGCCGATATCATGGATATCTCCTTCCACCGTGGCAATGACCACCACCGGCATTTCTTCTCCGGTGCCTCCGGTCTGCAGCAACGGTTCCAGCACCTCGATGGAATTCTTCATGGCTTCCGCACTGGCAATCAGCTGCGGCAGAAAATACTTGCCCTGATCAAAGAATTCACCTACCTGATTAATGGCAGGGAGCAGTACCTGATTCAATAGCTCCGCAGGTTTCTCTCCGCTTTCCAATGCTTCCTTCGTGATCTTTACAATGCCGTTACGGTTGCCTTTCAGTACCGCCGTCTTCAGCTTGTCCTGCATTTCATTGATCTGCGGACCGTTATCAGCAGTCGCTTCTTTGGCGGCATTGCCGGCAGTGCCTGTCTTGGCGGTTGTTCCCTGATTTTCCAGCAGTGCCAGTTTTTTTGCCAGTTCCGCTTCTTTCTCTTCTCTGCGCTCCCTGACGCCACCGGCGTACTCGATATAGCGAAGAGCGGCTTCTTCTTTGTTCAACAGCAGATCCGCAGCCAAAGCACAGCTCATCAGAAGTTCCTGGGAAGGATTGGCAATAGCCATGGTCAGTCCCGCCTGAATTGCCAGCGTCAGGAATGCGGTATTAACAAAACTTCTCTCCGGCATGGCGAAGGAAATGTTGGACAGACCGCAGATCGTGGCAAAACCGTTCTCTTTGCAATAGCGGATGGTCTCCAACGTTTCCAGTGCAGCTTTCGGATTGGCACCTACCGTTGCCACCAGACCGTCCACCACGATATCTTCTTTGCACATTCCCAGAGAAAGTGCCCGGTCATAAATCTTGTGAATAATCTCTTTCTTCTCTTCTATATCCTTGGGCAGTCCCGCATCCGACAAAGGAAGCAGGATAAACATAGCACCGTATTTGGCTACAATGGGAAGTAGTTTTTCAAATTTTTCCGTCTCCAGAGATACAGAATTGACCAGAGCACGTCCGGGATAATTACGCAGTGCAGCTTCTAAGACTTCCACGTAGCTGGAATCCAGGGAAAGAGGCAGGTTCGTGACACCGCTGACTTCCTCCAGAGCCCGAAGCATGCTGGCTTTCTCGTCGATACCGCTCATGCCCATATTGATATCCAGTACCTTGGCACCGCAGGCTTCCTGTTCTTCGGCAAACTGTATCACCTTTTCAAAGCTGCCCTCACGAAGCTGTGCCTGAAGTGCTTTCTTGCCGGTAGGATTGATACGTTCTCCCACAACAAAAAAGCCGTCATCCAGACCAAAGCTGTGGGTAATACGTTCGGAGGTCAGATATCGAATTCCATCCGGTCTTCGGGATGCTGCAACCTTCGCATCTGTACCAAATCGTTCATGGATCTGTCTTATGAATTCCGGAGTGGTACCACAACAGCCGCCAAGAATCGTAGCTCCGGCATTGACCAGTACTTCCATCTCTTCTGCAAACTCTTCTGCTTCCATGTTGTAGCAGGTAGTTCCGTTTTCATCCAGAAAAGGAAGTCCGGCATTGGGTTTTGCAATTACAGGAATTCTGGTATGGGATACCATCTCCGAAATAATGCTCTCCATCTGAGCCGGACCAGTGGAACAGTTGGCACCGATAGCACTGGCCCCCAGGCTTTCCAACACAATGGCCGCCGTTTTCGCATCCGTACCGAACAAAGTTCTTCCATCCGCTTCAAAGGTCAGTGTAGCGATTACCGGCAAATCACAGACTTCTTTCGCTGCGATCAGTGCCGCTCTGGTCTCCGCCAGGCTCATCATGGTCTCCACCACCAGAAGATCCGCCCCGGCATCCACCAGACAAAGAATCTGCTCTTTATAAATATCGATCAGTGTTTCCAACTCCATTTTTCCCATGGGCTTTAACTGTTCACCAGTCATTGTGAGATCACCGGCCACATAAACCGGATGTCCCGGAGTACTCTCTGCCGCTTTCTTCGAAATAGCCACCAGATCACGAATCATGGAAGTCATATTTTTTTCCAGATGATATTCTGCCAGTTTGACGCGATTGGCGGTAAAGGTAGGGGCATACAGGATATTGGTTCCCGCCTGCACGTAATCCTTCTGTAATTGTAGCATGACATCCTGATGCTCCAGGATCCACTGCTCCGGGCAGACGCCGGAAGGCATTCCTGCCTTCACCAGATTGGATCCTGTAGCGCCGTCCAGATATAAAATATGGTCTTTACTTAACGTAATAAATTCTTCTCTTGTCATAGTTCTCTTTTCCTGTATCTTGATTCTTTTAATCATACCACAATGTCCTTTTATTCGTAAAGGGGACGTTTTAACATTATAAGGTTGCGTAAAACTGCAGAATATGATAAATTTTTAGATGGATCAAATGATTTGGAGGATATAATTTTGAAGAAAAAAATACTTGCCCTTACGGCCGGACTGCTGACCGCACTTACGCTTACCGCCTGCGGAAAGGATCCTGCGCTGACACAGTTTAAGGAGGAAATAGATTCTTTTTGTACCAAGATCTCCGATATAGATACCGAGATCAACAACGTAGACGCGACATCCGAAAATGCCACCGATGAACTTCTCGGTTATCTGGATCAGCTGGACAGCGCTTTTCAGGATTTTGCAGCGTTGGATTTTCCTACTGAATTTGATTATCTGGAATCTCTTGCCGATGAAGCAAGCGAATATATGACCACTGCGGTAGAGAGTTACCACGATGCCTATGATAACGGTGGTTACAATCAGCTGACCGCAGACTATGCAAAGGAAAATTATGCCAGAGCTTACAAGCGGATCCAGATCATCATCACTTTCCTGCACGGTGAACAGCCCGAAGATGTAAATCTGACCACTGCAGAGGAAACAGCGGCTGCTTCTGCTGCAGAATAGTTACAATTTTTTAATAATCACAGAAACGTGCGCTGCCAGGCGCACCCATAAAAAGAATCCCCGATGTAATGAACACCGGGGATTCTTTTTATGACTTATTGTCATTTTTATTATTTTAAAATCTTGATCTGGCCGATCAGAGGAACTTCCTTCTCCTGCTCCTGGCAAGCATAAATCAGACCCATGATCCAGCATACAAACAGAAAGATGCTTAAGATAGTGCCAACAATACCACCTACATAAGGAATGTAGTTGATTACCGCTGCAACGATCTGGCCGATCAGAATAACCAGAGCCTGATTCAGATGGAACTTAGCACCCTCTTTGTCACCTGCGCAAAAAGCAACGATCCAGCCGATCCAGGTAATGTAAGCAATGATACCCGTAGTTTTTTTATTCATGTTTTCTCCCTCTGCACTTTTGTGCGATAAAATATTCTGTATATGTAAAAAATGCAAATACAGTCATAATGTAATGTGAAACTTCAGAAGCAAAATATTCTTCAGAATAAAGTTCCCTATCATGATCCCTACCGCCGCATACAGATGCCATTCATGAAAGCGCCAGCCTTTGATCCTGCCAATATGTAATCTGGCAAGGGTCTGACTTAGCATAAAACCTCCAAAGATAACAACAGTATACGTAACCAGTGGATGATACCAGGTGGCCAGTAGCGGATGTCCAGTAAGCAGTGCACTTACCGCTCTCGTTCCACCACAGCCGGGACAGTAAATCCCAAATAATCGATAGACCACGCAGGTATATCCCTGCAGTCTCGGAACGATTATATGAAGATACAGAAAGCTTCCGATGCTTCCGGCCAGCAGAAATATCCATCCTGCAATATAAAGCTGATCCTCCAGACTCCGCTGGTTTTTAGTAGTTTGTAAGTTCACTCATAAATGCTACAGAAAATACAGCAGCTAAGATTGTAATGATAATTCCCAGTACAATACCAATGATAGAACAGATCAGTCCAGCCTTTGCCAGGCCGGTCTTGCCCTGCTTGTTGGCAAATACTGCGCAAATGATACCACCGATTCCAAACAGTGCGCCGATCCATCCGGTGCAGCATCCAAGTACGATGGAAAGGATACCCAGTACCAGGCTAACAATAGCCAATACATTGGTTTCTTTGTTCTCCGGTTGCTGTACAGGAGCTGTTGCAGCTGCCTGAGGCTGTACATTTGCGGTATAATCCTGATAATTGTTCACAGGCTGTTCTGTTACCGGGGTCTCCTGTACAGTTTCTGCTGCGGAGCTTACTTCTGTTGCAGTAGTATCTACTGTAACATTGTTTTCATTTTCAAAATTCTGTCCGTCCATTTTCTCCTCTTTCTGGCCTGGAAAAGGCCTGATATTAATCTGCCAGGGGATTACCCTTGCCGTCTGTGTCGATCTTGCCGGTCAGGATCATGATACCTTCTACCAGTCCCCAGATACCTACACCCATAACAATGAATACGCCGACTACCACACAGCATAAAAGGATTCCCACGATGGAAAGTACCAATTGGGTAACTGCCTTACCGGTATAGCCAAGATAGAAATTATGTACGCCGAACGTACCAAGGAAAATTGCCAACAGACCGGCTACCAGTTTGGATTTTGCATCCGGTGCCGGTGCCTGCTTATTGGCTACGCCACAGTTTAAACATACTGCTGCATCCGGAGCTAAAGGCTTACCGCAGTTATGGCAGTAATTATTCCCCTGTCCCTTGGCCACACCGCACTTTACGCACATCACAGCTTCGTCTGTCATATAAGGCTCGCCGCAATTCTTACAAAAGTACATTTATTCTTCCTCCCTCTTTTTTGTTCCTGACTCATTTCTCAGTCATTACTGTACATTATACAGGATGTTTGTATATTTTACCAGTGTTATTTTCACATTATAGGCTCTCATAACGTGCAATTTCTACCGGAAAACAAAGTTATTTCCGCCTTTTGTCACAAAATATGAATAATTTCCGATACAATTCGTAATATCCAAAAACTGCCATGACAGAGAATACCGGAATGGTATTATATAGATATCTGGCTCTTGCCTCGAATAACATAACAAATAAAAACATACCGATAAATGTAACGATCATCACAGTAGAAAGACACAGCCGGTCAGACAGGTTCTCTTCTGTCCGGTATTTGGGTCTGCGGATTGTTGACACCGCCGTCCACAAAAGCATACCAGCCTCTGTTATGACTCCCAACAGTACAAAAAGCCATAATCCCTGGCTGATCGTCGTAAACCAGATATAATTGCTGCCGTCCTGCCAGTAAAAAGCCCTCAGAGGTTCTTTCCCGGAGCTCTCTATGTTCAACGGATATTCCCACGCCTGAAAATACCCTTCCTGATACCAGCTGAACGTCCCGTCGTTAAAATTCATGACCTGCTTACGCAGCCAGAACCGGATTGTCCCCCAAATACCACGATCACCGATTCTTTTGCGGATTCCTTCCATCTCATATTGTATCCGGGTATTTTTATCCGTACCAGCAAAAGATCGTACGATCTCAAGTCCCTCTCCGGAACAGGCCCCGGTAGTATCCTCATTGAGGCCGTTATACATATAATTACTCCAGCCGATCTCCATATCCGCATTATAATCATACTGTACGGAACAGTAGATTCCCTGCTTACAGAAAGCCCCAAGTCCGAAAGCCGCTATCAGAAGCAAGATTTTTAAGCCGATCTTCTGCAGCCGCTTACGCATTGGCACCTCTTCCCAGGCGGACCATACCAGATCCACCAGTACTACCGCAATCAATGTGACATAGCAGGTGGCTTTCATGATTCCGCCAAGGCACCCCAGAAACATTATCAAAAACCATAAAAGGTATTTCCGTTTTCTCCCATTCTTCCGGAACAATGAATACAGTAGAAGAATCAGGATCGGCATGGCAATGGTGCTTCCGTCCGTATAGGGAATGATCTTCCAGGGAGAGATTCCCAGAAAGATGCTCTGAAAGACCAGGGCAATCACGGAAATTCCAAGGTTCCTGCTGACCTGAAGGACCAGAAGTACTGAACAGAATACCGCCAGTGACAGCATGACGCACTGGAACTGGATCCAGATAAATTCCGGATTGTAGGGATACCCCTTAAGTCCTGAGGCAAAAGAATACAACTGATACAAAAGCCATGTAACGGGAATATTATTACTGTAGATCGTATAGTAATCGTCATACCCCAGTGTCTGGCCCTCATAAAGCCAGCGGGCGGAATTGGCCACCATGCCGCAATCCCAGCCACCGTAAAATGCAATGCATTTGGATATTTTTATATTCACAAGACAGAACAGAATACAGACTGCCAGTGTGATCCCGGTAAACCAGACTGCTATGCGTCCGGTGTAAGGAATCTTTCGCAGAAAATAGTACGCTGCCCCCAGTACAGCCACTCCGATCACCGCGCACAGGGATAGTACTTTATTTCCCTCCACGGTAATGATCTTATGCATTTCGTTGTAGTTCACATTGGTCCCGTAGAATACTATATAATAGAAAACAGGAAGAAACAGTACAAGCAAAAGCACTGACAGTGTTGCTGTACTGATACATTTTTTCTTCATTGTCAGAAATTCCTTTCCATTCTTGTTCACAAAATACTATTGGTAATATTTTAGCATTTCTCTGAACTATTTACAATGTAACTACAGAAAATCGATCCCGTAGATCCTCTCTACCGGAATTTCTGTTCCCTGTATCCGAAGGCTTTTTGTGTTCTCATCGATTTTGCGGACACAGCCTTCTACGGCAGTATAACTGCCGCCGTCCTTTTTCTCATCCGGCACAAAATAAATAATTTTCACCGGTACTGTGTCCAGCGGATGCTGTTGCAAATAAGAAATCTGGCGGTCGATCTCCTGCTTCCTGTCCTCATCCAGTTCCACAAAACGGTCTGTCCGGCGGGCCGTTTCTCTCAGAGCGTCATCATATCCCGCCAATGCTGCAAACGGTGAAAACTGTGCAGCACGGTCCTGTAAAGCCATTCGGGGATGGGTGGCTGACACCGGGTGAGGCAGATGGAGCATGTCCTTATATTTTTCATTCATCTTTTTACTCTTTTCCTGTTATCGGATTTTGTGGTCCGATAAATATTATGCCTTATGTCCGCCAATCTGACGGTTCCTGTCTATGGTTGTGGCTCCCTCCTGCAGATCGGCAGCCTTCAGAATCGCATTCTTTCCATACTTTGATTTTACGCTTAGCATTGCTTCCTGCAAGTGTTTTTCTTTTTCCAGCCGTTCCTTTTCCAGCTGCTTTGTTTCCCGGGAAGTTTCCTTCTGCCCCGTTTGCAAAAAGCCTCCGGAGAACAGATCCAGCTGTTCGTAGAACGGCTCTTCCTTTACGCTGTCCGCATCCTTTAGATGATTGGCCACCAGAGTGATTCTTCGGGTCAGCAGCATGGGATCTACAATCCGTTCATATAATCCCATTGTTGTCTCTGTAATCCTGCTGACTGACGCAGTCATTGCATCAAGGTTTCCAGTGCCGTGGGCATGCTTCGGCACGCTTCTGCCATAACGATCTACCGTGATTTCACCATGATAATGATCTGCGATCTCCGGAATCTTCAGGTTGTCAATATCATAGCCAACAGTCAGCACGATCTGATCTGTGACCAGCTTTTTTTCCACCAGATCCATTGCCAGCTGTTCTGCCATTTCCCGGACTACGATCTTGGCCTGCATAAAATCCGTGGCGCAATGCAGTACCTGACCGGAGCTGATACAGTTAGTCTCCGGTCGATAGGATTTGATCAGGTCCATGGTCGCCGGCTCATACCCCCAGGCATGATCGATCAAAAGCTCTGCATTGATGCCGAACATCCGGTACAGCAAATCTTCGTTATAGTAATCTCCCGGTCCTCCGATAGAGCATCTGGCCACATCGCCCATGGTAAACATTCCGGCGGCTTCCAGCTTCTTGCGGTATCCGGCGCCGACTCTCCAGAAATCCGTCAACGGCCTGTGATCCCACAAAAGTTCCCGATAGCTGATCTCATCCAATTCGGCGATCCGGACTCCGTTATCATCCGGTTCCATATGCTTTGCTACAATATCCATGGCAATCTTGCACAGGTACAGATTGGTTCCAATTCCTGCTGTGGCGGTCAGCCCTTTTTTCTCCAGAATCTCTGTTGCAATTCTGGATGCTAGTTCTCTCGCTGTCATACCATAGGTCTTCAGGTATTGTGTCACATCCAGAAACACTTCATCAATAGAATAGACATGAATATCTTCCGGTGCGATATATTTCAAATAAATATTATAGATCTGGGTACTATATTCCAGATATCTCGCCATCCGGGGCGTGGCGGTCACAAAACCAACTTCCAGTTCCGGATGCCTCTGCAATTCATCCGCAAAGGTGCTTTTTCCCAAAAATCTGCCGCCAGGGGACCGCACTTTCCGCATGGCATTTACTTCTCTTACTTTGGAGATCACTTCGAACAGTCTTGCCCGTCCCGGGATTCCATAGGATTTCAGAGAGGGAGATACCGCCAGGCAGATGGTCTTCTGCGTCCGGGAAGCATCCGCCACCACCAGATTCGTATTCAAAGGATCCAGCCCTCTGTCAACGCACTCCACGGAGGCATAAAAAGACTTCAGATCCATAGCAATATAAGTATGGGATTGTGATTCCATTGCTGCCTCCTTTCAAACACTTTCTATAAATGATTATAGCAGAATGCATGTTCGATTACAAAGTAATTTTGTGGAAAAAAAGACTCCCGAACAATGTCGGGAGCCTTGAAATCCTTGATTTATCTGATTTTATGTTTTAGAACTTACCAGCCTTAGCAGCTTCTTCGATGGATACAGCAACAGCTACGGTAGCACCTACCATCGGGTTGTTGCCCATGCCGATCAGACCCATCATCTCAACGTGTGCAGGTACGGAGGAAGAACCAGCGAACTGCGCGTCAGAGTGCATACGGCCCAGAGTATCGGTGAAACCGTAAGAAGCGGGACCTGCAGCCATGTTATCGGGATGCAGAGTACGTCCGGTACCGCCGCCGGAAGCTACGGAGAAGTACTTCTTGCCTGCTTCCAGTCTCTCCTTCTTGTAAGTACCAGCTACGGGATGCTGGAATCTGGTAGGGTTGGTAGAGTTACCGGTGATGGATACGTCTACGTTCTCCTTCCACATGATAGCTACGCCTTCGGGAACGCTGTTAGCGCCGTAGCAGTTAACCTTAGCACGAAGTCCCTCGGAGTAAGCGATTCTCTCTACTTCGGTAACGGTGTTGGTGTAAGGATCATAAGAGGTCTCAACAAAGGTAAATCCGTTGATACGGGAAATGATCTTTGCAGCATCCTTACCAAGACCGTTCAGGATAACACGTAAAGGCTTCTGACGAACTTTGTTAGCCTTCTCTGCGATACCGATAGCACCTTCTGCTGCTGCGAAGGACTCATGTCCCGCCAGGAAACAGAAACAGTCAGTATCCTCTTCCAACAGCATCTTGCCCAGGTTACCATGGCCAAGACCTACCTTACGGGTATCAGCAACGGAACCGGGGATACAGAATGCCTGTAAACCTTCGCCGATAGCTGCAGCTGCTTCAGATGCCTTTCTGCAGCCTTTCTTGATTGCGATTGCAGCGCCTACAGTGTAAGCCCAGCAAGCATTTTCAAAACAGATGGGCTGGATCTTCTTTACCTGATCGTATACATCCAGGCCTGCATCTTTTGTGATCTTCTCTGCTTCTTCGATAGAGGAGATGCCATAGCTGTTCAGTACAGCGTTGATCTTATCAATACGTCTTTCATATGATTCAAATAAAGCCATTTTTTCTGTCCTCCTGTATCTTATTGTTTTCTGGGATCGATGATCTTAACTGCATCGTCTACACGACCATACTGGCCCTTAGCCTTCTCCCATGCAGTGTTAGCATCGTCACCCTTCTTGATGAAGTCGGTCATCTTGCCCAGGTTAACAAACTGGTAACCGATGATCTGATCATCCTTGTCCAGAGCGATACCGGTTACATAACCTTCTGCCATCTCCAGATAACGGGGACCCTTCTTCAGAGTACCGTACATAGTACCAACCTGGCTTCTTAAGCCCTTACCAAGGTCTTCCAGACCTGCGCCTACAGGCAGACCTTCCTCAGAGAATGCACTCTGGGTACGACCATAAACGATCTGTAAGAACAGCTCTCTCATAGCGGTATTGATTGCATCACATACAAGGTCAGTATTTAAAGCTTCCATAACGGTCAGACCGGGCAGGATTTCAGCAGCCATAGCTGCGGAGTGAGTCATACCGGAACATCCAACGGTCTCAACCAGAGCCTCCTGGATGATACCTTCCTTAACGTTCAGGGTCAGTTTACATGCACCCTGCTGAGGTGCACACCAGCCCACACCGTGGGTGTAGCCGCTGATGTCCTTGATCTCGTAGGCCTTGACCCATGCGCCCTCTTCGGGGATGGGAGCCGGACCATGCTTAGGACCTTTGGTGATCGGGCACATATTCTGTACTTGCTGCGAATAGGTCATAATCATACTCTCCTTTTGACAAATGTTGCTTTGCAGCACAAAGCCGCCGCCGCGCCCTGCCGGCACAGCCGCTGCCCTTTGCTGCTTGCATCTGACCGGGCGCGCCGCTCTCTTTCAGCGCCTTAACCGGTACTACCACGCATGATTTTATTATAGAGAAAGCTGACGGATTTTGCAATACATTTCCGGTAAAAAACATCAAAACTATTTGCAGTTGTCTGCTGCTAACTGTCAATTCGGATGCTTTTGTCATTTCATTCGTCAAGTTTTTGTCAACTATGTCAAGAGGACAAATTTCACGCTCCTGTGTCCTGCCTGCGCGGTGTCTGCCCGGCAGGCTTCAGTACCCACATGGCCGCAAAGCCCGCCGCTGCGCCGCCCACGGCAAGCCAGTGCCGCCCGGCTTCCAACCCCCAGAGATTTGCTGCAAACGGAAAGGCCAGACTGCCCACGCTCTGCCCCAGTGCCAGAAAACCGTAGTTCACCCCTGCGTGCGGCAGGCCGAACAGATCGGTGGAAAGGGCGGGCAGCACTGCTGCAAGGCCGGAATAGCAGAAGGTAAGCCCCGCGTAACAGGCGATCACCCACCAGCCCTGCGCAAACGCAAACCCTGCCGAAAGCCCCAGCGACACCGCAAACAGCAGCAGATCGGTGGGCCTGCGGCCAATTTTATCGCTGAGCATGGGCATCAGCAGGCGGCCCGCCGCACTGCCCACGCTGCCCAGCACCACGCTCCACAGAGCAGCGTTCTCGTCCAGCCCCCGCTCCACGCCCAGCTTCAGGATGATGGGGCTGAACAGAAGCACCGCCGGGGTGGAAAAACACACCGCGCCTGCGCACAGCCAGTACTGCTTTGTTTTCAGCATCTGCCATGGGGAAAGGTCGATCTCATTTTTGCCGCTCCCCTGCTGGTTTTGTCTGCTTTCCGGCGGGTCCTGCAGCAGCAGACTGCCCGCAAGGCAGACGGGCAGCGTTATGGCTCCCAGCGCCCAGAACGCGCCCCGGATGCCCTGCACGATTCCAAAGCCGCTGACCGCCGTGCGCACGAACACGGTGAGGAACGCACCGGAAAGGCCCACCGCCCCGCCGATCACGCCGGTGGCAAGGCCCTTGCGCCCGGCATACCACTTCTGTGCGCAGGACTGGATGGATGGGTACAGAAACGCCGTGCCCAGCCCCGCCGGGATACTGAATGCCAGAAAAAAGCTGCCCGCACTGCCGCCCGGCAGGATGGCCGCTGCAAAAAATCCGCCGCACAGCAGTGCTGTTCCCCACAGAGCCGCACACCGCGGGCCTCGGCTGTCCTGCAGAAAGCCGCCGAGGACGCACCCCACGCCGAACGCCGCAATGAGGATGCCGAAGGCATAGCCTGCCCCCTGCTCGCTCAGGCCGTACTCGTCCATGACCGGCTGCTGGAATACGCCCCACGCCGCCGGGATGCCCGTGAGCACCTGAATGGCTGCGCCCGCCGCAAGGATGGTCCACGGATGTTTTGCTGTAAATTGCTGTTTCATCGTCTGTCCTCCGAATGGTTTTTCCTTTACAGTGTGCCCATTTCAATTGACAAAACGGCAGATTTCTTTATAATGAATAAGGTAAAAGTATTTACATTGATTTATATAGAGAGGAACCATCTTATGAAAACACAGGCATTGAAGGGCATGCGCGACCTGCTGCCCGCTGAGCAGACCCTGCGCGATTACATTCAGGGCAAAATTCTGGAGACCTACCGCGCGTCCGGCTTCGAGCGCATTTCCACCCCCATGCTGGAGGATATGGAAAATCTGGACAAATCCGACGGCGGCGACAACCTGAACCTGATCTTCAAAGTGCTCAAGCGCGGCGATAAGCTCACCGCTGCCCTGAACACTGGCGACCCCAAGCAGCTTTCCGATATGGGCCTGCGCTATGACCTGACCCTGCCGC
>OIWN01000582.1_pt1 | contig 33223 bp, 34 predicted proteins | sample 1587591 | NCBI WGS metagenome assembly OIWN01 (sample SAMEA3888901, study PRJEB22519) | human gut metagenome | biome: human gut; feature: human-associated habitat; material: faeces | place: Denmark | collected 2010 | reverse complement strand
GATTCCGCAGCCATAAACGAACCTCGATATGCCGGGTCACCTCGCGTGGGCGTTGCGCAGGTGATTACGTCCGCCATCGCGCGATTGCGAGGTGGCGGCACATTGGTTGAAGCATTCGAGGAACAATCCAGCAGACGCTTCGCCACTCAGCGCATTACTGTGGAACGGCTCATAACGGTGTTCGAACAGCGGCGTCTGCCCGACGAATCACCAGCGCAGGTACTTGAAGCTGCACGCGGGGTCACCGCCGCAGCGGTTTTGAGCGATGAGCTCGGTTGCCAAGCAGTGCCATGTCTGGAAGCGGTATTGACTGCTTACCGGCAGATGAGGCTGATGCAGAACCTGCGATCGCAAGCATGTGCCGTTCCTAAAGCCACTGTGGGGCTGCTGAGCGCGCTTCCGGCCGTCACTGTGGCATTGGGCGAGCTTCTGGGAGCTAGACCATTGGCGTTCTTGCTTGGATCGCCACGCGGTGTGGTCTGCTTGGTATTAGGGGGATGTTGTTATGCTGCCGGCTTGGCATGGATGCGGGCATTGTTGAAAGGCAGCGGATTATGAGTACGGTGTGGGTACACGCCGCGGCAGGCTGTGCGGCGATCGCTAGTTGGCTGTATAAGGCTCCGTCTCGTCATGACAGCCGCTTGCCGGGCGAGGAACCGGCCGTAGCGCATGATTGCGGGTCGTCATGGACCATACTCATATTGCGTATGTTGCAGGTGTCCTTGCGTCAGGGCTCCTCGATTCCCCGGGCGCTTGACATGGTGGGCAAAGCCGTCGGCGGCGACTGCGGCGCTCGCATGAGCGAGGTCGGGAGCTCCCTGGCCAGAGGGGTTCCCTGGGCTGATGCGTGGCATGCCGCTATGGCTGTTCAGCATGAGGGTGCGCCAGCTGATAGTTCATCCGGAAAACGTACCAGCAGAACGCAACGAGATCTTGGCCTGCTGCAATCGGCTTTGGAATCGTCATGGACGCATGGCGATATGCCTGGCGTGCGCCTCGAATCCGCCATTGAACAGCTGGACCGTGACGAGCGTGCCGCCATCGAACGGAATGCCGCGAAGCTGTCGGTAAAGCTACTGATGCCTACAGGGCTATGTTTTCTGCCGGCATTCGTGCTGGTAGGAGTCATTCCGGCGATTGCGTCCTTCATGATGTGAATATAGGCGTGAACTGAGTGCGCTTAGGGTGAATCTTGTTGTATTGCTCGGTATTGCACTTGGCTGCGTTTGGTTATCCACATTGGTGGTGGACGACACGTCGGGGTGTGGATAACTCGGCAAGCTAGAACCACATACCCCGTTTTCCCTGGTGCATGAAGCGTTGATAGTCCACAGTGGTATGCACCCCGCGTCAACCCGGCGCGGGGGCCAACCACTCACACACGCATGGGGAAGGTGCGAAGCCACTGCGCAGCTTCCCCTCCTTACCGAAAGGAACGCCAATGAATACCCCTATCCCCGTCATCGTCGACGGGCAGGCCGGCATCTTTGCGCACAGCAAGGCTCGTGTGGCCACGCTGAACGCCAAGGCGAAAGAACGGCTATGCCTCATGGACGCACGCATCCGCACCCTCATGGCTGAGCCCGAAGAAGGCGCGGCCACTGCGGAATACGCAGTCGTACTCGTTGCGGCTACAGGCTTTGCGGCGGTGCTGGTCGCCATCCTGAAGTCGGATGCCATCAAGACGTTGCTGACCAACATCATCAAACAGGCTCTGAAAGTCGGGTGACAGCCATGAAGACCATGACATGCCGGTGGCGGCTCGCCAGACTGCCGCCAGACCTATGCACGGGATCGGCCACCGCCGAATTCGCAATCGTATTGCCCAGCATTATCGCCATCGCCGGGCTGATATTGGCAATAGGACGTGTGGTCATCGTTTCCATGGACTGTCAAAGTGCCGCGGCAGCGGCTGCACGCGAGTTTGTGGTTACCGGTGACGAAGCATAGCTGCGGACGTTGCCGGGGGAGAGCCCCACGTCAGCATTGCCCACGACGGCCAATCGACGAGTGTGACGGTCGAATGTTCGGTATTGCCCGGTCCGCTGGATGTAACTCCAACGCGGGTTACCGGCAACGCTACGGCGATAAGCCAATAACGGTCGGCTGGCTGGGCGGCCGCAACAGAAAGGAACTGCGGTGCAGGGAATGCGTTATGAGGAGGGATCGGGCACGATGGCCGGAGCCATGCTGGTTATGGTGGTGGGCATTGCGCTCGCGGTGGCGGCAAGTGTGGGCAACCTCATGATCTGCCAGAACCGAGCGCGTTCCCTCGCCGACCTTATCGCCTTTGACGCCGCGTATGCGCTGTGGCATGCGGATATCGGTGATCCATGTGCGCTCGCCGCCAACATGGCTGAAGCGAATGGTGTAGTTTTGGGCTCCTGCTCCGTGCGGGATGAAGACGTGTTGGTAACCATCAAGGTGGAAACCATGGTCCTGGTGGCATCATCCGTGGAGCGGATGGCTCGGGCCGGACCGGTGAGTTGTACGGAAGGAGACAATTATCACAATAATGGACCGTAAAGCACCGATACTCTGGCGGGCTTCTGGGCCTTTGGCTAAGGTGAGAGCATGAGCGAGAGTGAACGCAACGAGCGCCGTCGCGTGGTGGCCATGGTGGGCAACCCCACTTCCGATAAAGGCCGTGGCGCTAAGGTGGACGCGCAGGTATTGGGTCTGCTGGAGGAAGCCGGCCGTGCCCATAACTTCGACGTCATCGACATCACCGGCACGAGTTTCGACGATTCCCTGAACCAGGCGCGTGAACGCGCGCACGAGTACGACTATCTCGTAGTGGTCGGTGGCGACGGCATGATCGCACTTGGAGCGAACGCCGTGGGCTGCAGTGGCAAGCCGTTGGGCATCGTGGCCACGGGGTCGGGCAACGATTTCGCACGAGGACTGAAGCTGCCGGTCAACCGTATCGAAACCGCAGTGGAAGGTATCGTCGGTGCTATCGTGCGCGGATCACACATCGATGTGGACATGGGACGCGTGACCTCTTTGGACGGCGGCTATGCCGTGGATCCCTCCACTGGCGAGGAGTACGAGTACCAGGAGAGCAAGTCCGCCGAGCATCCGATTGACCGGTACTATGCGGGCATGCTGTCCTGTGGTCTTGACGCGAGCATCAACGACCGTGCGAATCATTCGCATCTGCCGACCGGCACCATGCGCTACTTTGCGCGCGAGTTCGACCCCGAGAACGAGGAGTTTTGGGGCATCGTCGGCCTGCTGCACGACCTGGATTGGGAGGAGCATGAGGACGACCCCGTGAACCACACCATCTATGCGGCCGAAATCCTCGAGAGCGAGGGCGCATCGCCCGAGCTCATCCGCGCCATCCAGACGCATACCTCGGACTTCAACACCTCGCTGCCCAAGCCCGAGCTGCAGATGGAAAAGATCCTGTTTGCCTGCGACGAACTTACCGGCCTGATTGGGGCTGCCGTGATCATGCGTCCGAGCAAGAGCGTCATGGACTTTACGACCAAGTCGCTCAAGAAGAAGTTCAAGGACAAGAAGTTCGCCGCCGGCTGCTCCCGGGACGTCATCAAGACCGGGGCTGAGCGGCTGGGGTGGACGCTGGAAGAGCTGATGGAAAAAACCCTCCAGGCTCAGCGGAGCTGCGAGGAGAGCGTGGCGGCCCAGATGGCGGCCCTGTAACCCTGTATGGAAAACTGAGAACAGCCGGCCCTGGTGGGGGCCGGCTGTTCCTGATTCAGCGGTGGAGGGCGGTCAGAGGAGCTTTTCATAGGCGATTTTCTCACTGTTGTCGAACCGGATGGTGCCCCGGTACTGAAACCCCTGCTTGGCCAGGATATGCTGCATTTTATGATTTCCCGCGTCTGTGTCCACCCGAAATTCCCGGCCCCCCCGATCCCGGCACAGGTCCTCCACCAGCTGGAAGGCCGTACCGGCGGCGCCCCGGCCCCGGGCCGCGTCGGATAGGGCCAGGCGGTGTACCACTACATAGGGCTCCTCCCGGGCCCAGGTGCCGTTCAGATGGTCGTAGGCCGGTTCTCCGTCGAAATCGACGCAGAGGTAGCCTAGAGGGATGCCGTCCTCCTCCAGAAAATACCCTTTTCCCGTTCGGACGTCCCGTTCCAGGCAGTCCCGGTCCGGATAGCCCGTCTGCCACTGGTCGATCCCCTGTGCCCGCAGGTGGGCCTTGGCCTGGTTGATGATGTCCATAGCCAGCTCCACCTCGGAAAGTGCGGCGGCTCTCAGTCTGCGCATACGACTCCTCCTTTTGGTGCCGCGCCGGGAAACTACCGCACCGCTCTTGACGGACCGTTTCCGGGTGCAGTACAATATCCAATGGAATTTTTTCAAGATACTGGATTTCCTGTATATTATATGATTCATCTAATATCTTGTCAATAGAGAGGGGAGAAACGTTTGGAGATCAACGCAGTGGTGTCGGAGAACGCCCGGCGGCTCCGGGAGGAGAAGCGGCTGACGCTGGACGAGGCCGCCCGTCTAACGGGGGTGTCCCGCAGTATGCTGGCCCAGATCGAGAAGGGGGACGTGAACCCCACCATCTCCATGGTGTGGAAGATCGCCAACGGTTACAAGGTGTCTTTCACCTCGCTGGTGGAGCCGGCCCGGGAGCGGCCGGTGCTGCTGCGGGGCGATGACGCGCCGATTCTGGAGGAGGATGGGGGGAGGTACCGGAACTGCCCGGCCTTCCCCTTTGACGGGGAGCGGGGGTTCGAGACCTATCGGATCGTGATGCTCCCCGGCGGCGCACTGGAGGCCCAGCCCCATCTGCCGGGGACGGAGGAGTATGTGACCGTCTTCGCCGGGGAGGCGGAGATCGGCCTGCCGGGGGAGACCTACCGGCTCCGGACCGGCGACTCCCTGCGCTTCCCGGCGGACCAGCCCCACCGCTACCGGAACCCGGGGACGGAGGAGACTCAACTCAGTATGCTGATCTGGTACAGGCATTAAAGAACCAGCCCGGGCCTGACGGCCCGGGCTGGGGCATTTTTCAGGAGAGGGGGCCGGGTCACCGCCTCCGCCGGCCCCATAGGAAGCCCAGGGAGAACAGCACCGCCAGCATCAGCAGGGAGAGCGCATTGGCCGCCAAGGTTTCCGGCGGCCCCCAGCTGTGATTGGAAAAGGGGATCACCAGCCGGCAGGCCAGGGAAAACAGCGGGAGGCCGGGGTACTGCCCCAGCCCCGCCAGCAGGAAGCTCCGGGCCTCACTGGAGACAAAGTGGAACTGCCACACGTACAGGGCAAAGCTCACCAGGCTGGGCCACTGGGTCAGCAGCAGGCAGGCGGGGTAGCTCCTTTCGGAGCGGCCGCACAGATGCCCCAGCCAGAGGCAGAACACGATGGCTGCAGGCACCTGGATATAAAATGCCAGTGTAAACAGGAAGGCAGGGCCGTTCAGGGACACGGCGGTGAGCCAGTTGCACAGCCAGCCCCACAGGCCGGGCACCAGGGCCAGCAGCAGGAGCTTCCAGGTCTTCATAGGGCGCCTCCTTTTCAAAAAGAAAGAGGTGTCTCTGCTTGAAAGAAACAGAAACACCTCCTGATGCTTTATTCCATGCTGATAATATAATAGTACACAGGCTGTCCGCCGGAGAGGACCGCCACCTCCGCACCGGGACACACCTCTTCAAACAGGGCCCCGGCCTTCTGAGCGTCCGCCTCCTGCACATCCTCGCCGAAGTACAGGGAGATGAAGGAGGCCTCCCGCCCGGCGGCGTCCTCCGCCAGCTTGTGGAGCAGCGTGTCAAGGGAACCGTCCGTGTCGAAGAGCTTGCCTTCCTCCAGGGCCAGATAATCGCCCTCCTTGATGGCGAAGCCGTCGAAGTCGGAGTCCCGGGCGGCGTATGTGATCTGGGCCGTGGTGACGGAGCTGAGGCTTCCCGTCATGGCGTCAGTAATGGTCTGGGCATCCGGCGCGTCGAAATCCACGTTCATCATGGCGGTGATGCCCTGGGGCACGGTCTTGGTGGGGATCACCACCACCTGCTTCTCCGTCAGGGCGGCACACTGCTGGGCTGCCATAATAATGTTGCCGTTGTTGGGCAGGACGAACACCGTCTCCGCCGGGATCTTGTTCACGCCCTCCAGAATACTCTCGGTGGAGGGGTTCATGGTCTGCCCACCGGACACCACACCGTCGGCCCCCAGGTCCCGGAACACGGCGGCCAGGCCGTCCCCAGCACACACCGCCAGAAAGCCGTAGGGCTTCTCCGGCGCCGCCACGGCGGGCGTTTCTTCCACGGGGACGGACTCCAGCTCCGCCTCCACCGCGTCCAGGTCATCGGTGCTCTGGACGTGCTTGCCCGCGGCCAGGTCGTCCGCCTGGGTCCGCATGTTCTCGATCTTGGCCAGCTCCAGGGTACCGTATTTCTGGGCCTCGTTCAGGGCGTTGCCGGGGATGTTGGTGTGGACGTGGACCTTAAAGGCCTCGTCGTCCTCGCCGATCACCAGACTGTCACCGATGCTGTTGAGATATGTCCGCAGCGGCTCCAGCGAGATATCGGCCATGGCCTTGCGGACGATGAATACCGTGTCGAAGGCGAAGGTGATGTCCTCCGCCGCCATGGTGGCGAAGTCTGCCTTCTCCTCTCTGGACTCGCCAGCCTCCGTCTCGGGCATGGGCTCGCCCCGCAGTTCCGCCAGCATGCCGTCCAGGATCAGGAGATAGCCCTTGCCGCCGGCGTCCACCACGCCGGCCTTTTTCAGCACCGGGTTCATCTCGGTGGTCTGGGCCAGGGCGGCATAGCCCACTCGGATGGCGTCCTCCAGGACCCGCTCCAGGTCCGTCTCTCCGGCGGCGGCTGTGTCCACCGCCTGCTTGGCGGCAAGACGGGAGACGGTGAGTACCGTGCCCTCGGCGGGCTTCATCACCGCCTTGTAGGCGGCGGAGACACCCTCCTGCATGGCGGCGGCGAAAGCGGCGGCGTCCGCAGTCTCCCGGCCCTTCAGGGCCTTGGACAGGCCTCGGAACAGCAGGGAGAGAATGACGCCGGAATTGCCGCGGGCCCCCCGCAGCAGGGCGGAGGCAGTGACGGAGGCCGCCTGCTCCACAGTGGCGGGCTCGCTCTTGCGCAGCTCCGTCACGGCGGTGCCGATGGTCATGGACATATTGGTGCCCGTGTCGCCGTCGGGCACGGGAAAGACGTTCAGGTCGTTGATGGCCTGCTTCTGGGCCGTGATGACGGCTGCGCCGTGGAGCACCATCCGCTTGAACAGTGCGCCGGTGATTTGTTCGTTCATCTGTCTCGTTCCTCCCTCACAGGGTCATGGAATCCACGCACACGTCCACGTCCTTGACGGTGACGCCGGTGTTCCGGGTGACGACATAGCGCACTTCATTCATGATGGAGCGGCAGACCGCGGGGAGATTGACGCCGTTTTCCACGATGATGTGGAGCTCGATGGAGATGGAGTTGTCGTCGTGATAAGTGATGCTGACGCCCTTGCTCATGGCCTCCCGGCGCAACAGATGCACCAGGCCGTCCGTCATGGAGCGGTAGGCCATGCCCTTGACGCCGAAGCAGTTGGTGGCCGCCATGCCGGTGATGTTGGAGAAGACGGCGCTGCTGACGGTGATATCGCCGTGGTCAGACTTGAATTGAATCATGAGAACGTCCTTTCTTTCCCAGGAGTTTGGCACGAAGGGCGGCGGGCCGCCTGCTCTGGACAGCGGCTGTCCACAGCCTGTACTTTGAGAACCTTATTATATACGATTCCCCGTGAAAGTACAAGTCTAAAAAAGACCCGGCTCCGGCGCGGAAAGCTATTGAAATCTTCCGCGGCTTGCCGTAAAATAGACAAATCACGGGATTTTTCAGAAACTGAAGGCCACAGAGGTGAAGGCTGGAGGGGAAAGGAGAGCGACCCAATGAAAAACAAGGGCCCGCTGTATGTGCTGACCTGCTATGTCATCTGGGGCCTGCTGCCCATCTTCTGGAAGCTGCTGGCCCAGGTGGATTCCCTGTATGTGCTGGCCAGCCGCATCGTGTGGTCCATGGTGCTCACCGGAGGCATCCTGCTGCTGCGGCGGGACCGGCTGGCCGGTGTGCGGGCCGCGTTCCGGGACCGGAGGGAGTGGGGGCTGCTGGCCGCTGCGGGCTGCGTGGTCTGCGTCAACTGGGGCGTCTACATCTGGGCGGTGGCCAACGGGCACATGATCGACTCCAGCCTCGCCTACTATATGAATCCCATCCTGGCGATCCTGTTGGGGACGGTCCTGTTCCGGGAGCGGCTGACAAAGCTCCAGTGGCTGGCGGTGGCGGTGACCTTCGCGGGACTGGTAATCACTGTCATCCGCTACCGGCAGATCCCCTGGATCGCCCTGGTGATCGGCGGCAGCTTTGCTGTTTACGGGGCGCTGAAGAAGCAGGTCCGTTCCGACGCGGCGGTCTCCACCTTTGTGGAGACGCTGACCCTGGCGCCCTTTGCCCTGGTGCTGATCTTCTGGATGGAGGCCCACGGCACCGGCGCCGCCGGGGTCCTCTCTGGTTGGCAGTGGCTGCTGCTGCCGGTGTCCGGCGTGGTGACCACTGTGCCGCTGATGTTCTTCGCCGCCGGCATGAAAACCACGCCAATGACCCTCTCCGGCATTCTGATGTATATCAACCCCACCATGCAGCTGCTGCTGTCCGTGGCGCTGTATGGAGAGGCATTCACCGCCACCCACGCCATTTTGTTCGGCTTCGTCTGGACGGGGCTGATCCTGTACCTGATCTCCGGCGCCCGCGAGAACCGGAGGCACCGAGAGGAGGAAAAACCATGCGTGTGATTACCGGCACTGCCCGCGGCCGCCGGCTGAAGGAGCTGGAAGGGACGGAGACCCGCCCCACCACCGACCGGGTGAAGGAGGGGCTCTTCAGCGCCCTGCAGTTCGACATCGAGGGGCGCCGGGTGCTGGACCTGTTCGCCGGAACCGGCCAGCTGGGCATCGAGTGCCTCAGCCGGGGTGCCGCCTCTGCCGTGTTCGTGGACCGGCGGGCCGACGCCGTGAAGCTGATTCGGGAGAATTTGAAGCTGACGGAGCTCCAGGACCGGGCCCGGGTAGTGGCGGGGGACTCCATGGAGTTTCTGCGGTCACTGCGGGAGCGGTTTGACATCGTGTTTCTGGACCCTCCCTATGAGGCGGGGCTGCTGGAGCCCGCCGTCGCCCATCTGACAGCGTTTGACATTCTCAATCCCCATGGTATAATTGTGGCAGAACACCCGGCGGACCGGAGCCTTCCGGCGCCTGCGGCGCCCTACCGGGTGCGCCGCACCTACCGTTACGGCAGGATCGCCCTGACGCTGATCCGCCGGGGCGGAGACCGAGAAAACGAGGAATGACCCCCATGAGAACAGCGATTTGCTCCGGCTCTTTCGACCCCATCACCCTGGGGCATTTGGATATCATCCGGCGGGCGGCTGCCTGCTTTGACCGGGTCTGTGTCTGTGTCAGCCCCAACGCTGAAAAGCGAAACCAGATGTTCACACCGGAGCAGAAGCTCCAGCTGGTGCGGACGGCGGTGGCGGACCTGCCCAATGTGGAGGCGGAGCTGTGGCCGGGCCTGCTGGCGGATTTCGCGGTGCGGCACCATGCCTCCGCCATCGTCCGGGGCGTGCGCAACACCACGGACTTTGACGTGGAATATCAGATGGCTCTCATCAACCGGGGGATCCATCCGGAGCTGGAAACGCTGCTGCTGCCTGCCAGCGCGGCATATCAGCACTTCAGCTCCTCCATGGCTCGGGAGATGATCCGCTATCACCAGCCGCTTGAAAACTATTTGCCCGCGTCCATCGTGCCTCTGGTGCGGGAGATGACGGAAAAGAAGGAAGGATGAGTCCCATGGCAAATGATGTGAACCGTTTGATCGATATGCTGTACGAGCGGATCGAGGACGCCAAGTCCCCGGCCCTGAAACCCAATATGAGCATGGTGGACCGGGACGAGCTGCTGGATCTGCTGGACGAGCTGCGGGCCCAGCTGCCGGTGGAGATCAAGCGCGCCCAGGAGCTGCTCTCCGCCCGGGACAAGTTTGTGGAGGATGCCAAACGGGACGTGGACCGGATGATGCGTCAGGCGGAGCTGGATGCCAAGACCAAGGTGTCCGACAGCGAGGTGCTCTATGCGGCCAAGGAGAAGGCCCGCCAGATGGTGGCCCGGGCGGAGGAGCGCTGCCGCCAGTTGTACCAGGTGACCAATGAGTATGCCGAGGACGCCCTGGCCCGCACGGAGGAGGCGGTGCAGATGGCGCTGGATGAGGTGAAGCAGCAGCGGGTGCGATTCCGCAGTGCCTCCGCTGCCAAAATGCAGGAGCAGCGGGACAAGCTGGACGGCAGGACCCCGCCCCAGGAGGATGGCGGTGAGGAGTGATGCCGCAGGTCAACCGTAATCTTAAAAATTTGTGAAAAACGCCAAAGGATTTGGCGAAACTTTTTTGGAATGCTCTAGATGTTGCGGAGAAAATGAAAAAAAGCACCCCATGGCACAAGTTCTTGCGTCATGGGGCGTTTTTTATTTTACGTAAACTTGTCGAAGAGATGTCGAACATCTGTTTTAAAATGGCGATTTTGGCCGAAAAATGCCATAATTTGGCGTTCTTAGCGGCGGTTTTCCCGGAAAAAATTGCTTGCAATCCCGGCCAATTTCGCTTATACTCAGAGCATGTGGTGGGGAAAAGTGGGTAAAAGTAGAGACTAAGTGCCAAAGAGACCCCATCCAGACCCAAAAAACGCGGGAAAGGGGGGATCAACCGTGGCTAGGCTGTTGGGAAAATCCAACAACAGCATCGACTCCAAGGGCCGTCTGGTGATCCCCTCCGCCATGCGGGAGGCCCTGGGCGACACGTTCTACATTACCATCGGCGCGGAGCACTGCCTGACCATTTACCCTCAGGCCAAGTGGGACCAGATGTCCGAGGAGATGGACGACCTCTCCTATACAGAGGCCCGGGCGCTGACGCTGCTATACGCCAACGCCGTCCAGTGTGAGCCGGACGCCCAGGGGCGGGTGCTGATCCCTGCCAGCCTTCGGGCCCACGCGGGACTGAAAAAGACCGCCACCATCGTGGGATTGAATTCCTTCGCCGAGATCTGGGACGAGAAGACCTGGACGGAGCGGGAGCAGCGGATGCTGGAGAGCGACGATATGGCCGCGGCCATGGACGCCCTGGCCCGTGTCCGGCGCAGCCGCGGGTGAGTGCCGATGGAATACACGCACAAGCCTGTTCTGCTGGACGCCTGCATCCAAGCACTGAACATCCGCCCCGATGGGATCTATGTGGACGGCACCCTGGGACGAGCCGGACACTCTCGGGAGATCGCCGGGCGGCTGACCACCGGGCGGCTCATCTGCATCGACCGGGACCAGGCCGCCATCGACGCGGCGCAGGACCGTCTGGCCCCCTGGCTGGACCGGGTGACGCTGATCCACAGCAACTTTTCGGAATTGAAGGAGGTCCTGTCCCGGTGCGGTGTCAGCGGCGCCGACGGGATGCTCTTTGACTTGGGCGTGTCCTCTCCCCAGCTGGACGACGCCTCACGGGGCTTCTCCTATATGCAGGACGCCCCGCTGGACATGCGGATGGACACCTCCGCCCCCCTGAGCGCCGCGGACATCGTGAACACCTGGAGCCAGGAGGAGCTGCGGCGCATCCTGTTTGAATACGGCGAGGAGCGGTACGCCCCCGCCATCGCGAGAGCCATCGTCCGGGCGCGGGAGACCGCGCCTGTGAAGACCACCCTGGAGCTGGTGGAGATCATCAAGAGCGCCATGCCTCCCGCAGCTCTGCGGGAGAAGCAGCACCCGGCCAAGCGGAGCTTTCAGGCCATCCGGATCGCGGTCAACGGTGAACTGGATGCCCTGCCCCCCATGCTGCGGGCGGCGGTGGACGGGCTGAACCCCGGCGGTCGCCTGGCCGTCATCACCTTCCACTCTCTGGAGGACCGGATCGTCAAGCGGACGCTGGCGGAGCTGGCCCGGGGATGCGTCTGCCCGCCGGAGTTTCCGGTGTGCGTGTGCGGCAAAAAGCCCCAGGTGCGGCTGGTGACCCGCAAGCCCGTCACGGCGGGCGGCGCGGAGCTGGAGGAGAATCCAAGGGCCCGCAGCGCCAAGCTGCGGGTGGCGGAAAAGTGCGGCTTTGACCTTTGACCACACCGGGACCATCCGGTGTTAATGTGTGTGAGAACGGCTCCGTGCCGGTATGGCGGAGCAAAAGGAGGGACCTTCTTTGGCAGCAGCGCGGGAACTGCGGTACAACAGCCGCAGCGCGGTATATGGGGACTTGGCGTACGACCTAGACCGGGAAGTCCGGGAGCGCGCTCTTCGGCACGCCGGAGAGGCTCCCCGTCACCAGACGGCGGTAGAGGCCGTCCCCAAGGCGAAGCCCCGGGTGCGGAGCCTCTCCAAGGCGCAGGTGCGCCAGCGGCAGAAGGTGTCCGTCCTCTCCGTTTTGGGCGTGGGCGCGGCCATCGGCCTTGCAGTGATGGTGCTGATGGGCTACATCCAGCTGACGATCATCTCCGACGAGGTGGTGTCCCTCCAGAACCAGCTGGAGGAGCTGCAGACGGAGAACGTCACACTCACCGCCCAGCACGAGCAGATGTTTGACCTGGCCACCGTGAAAGAGGTGGCGGAGGCGGCGGGCATGAGCAAGCCCAGCAGCAGCCAGATCTATTACATCGATCTGTCGGAGGGCGACAGTGCCGTGGTCTATCAGCAGGAGGAGTCCAATCTGCTCAGCCGTTTGCTGACCTCGCTGAACCACGGGATCTACGCCGTGGTGGAATATTTCGAGTGACGGCCGCACTATAATGAAGCGAACGGTGGGGAGTAAGAAGGGGGCCTTCTTACTCCTTGCTTTGGTATTGCGTATGGACGGGGGAAGCGGCCCCGGCGTTCCGAAAGGAGAACAGGCATGACGGACAGACCCAGAAGAAAGAGCGACGCCGCCCGCCGGGCGAACCAGGTAATCCGGGGCAGGACGATGCTCATCATGCTGCTGTTGGGTGTGGCCTCCTTCACAGTGCTGTTTTGGAAGCTGTACGATCTGCAGATCAACCGGCACGACGAACTGAAGGCCGAGGCGGTGAGCCAGCAGACCGACAGCATGGTCATCAGCGCCTCCCGGGGGACGATCTACGACAAAAACGGCGAGATCATGGCCATCTCCTACTCCACGGAGACAGTCTTACTGGATCCCGGTGGCGTCCAGGACTTTGTAGAGTCCCAGGAGCAGAAGATCCAGGATGCGGCCGAGGAGGCTGCCGAGAAGGGAGCGCCTTACACGGCGCCGGAGGTGCTGGACCAGGCGTATATCGCCCGGGGCCTCAGCCGCATTCTGGATGTGGAGGAGGAGACCATCCTGGAGCACCTGGAGAACACCGCCAACCGATACTGGGAGGTCAAAAAGAAGGTAGACCAGGACGTGGCCGACGAGGTCCGCCGGTTCATCAACGGAGAGATCGACGATGAGGGGAACCAGCTTACCACGGTGGACGAGGACGGCAACACCGTTCTCATCTCTACCGGCGGGCGGCCCACCCGGCTCCAAGGCATCTCCCTGACGCCGGACACCAAGCGGCTGTATCCCTTCGGCTCTCTGGCAGGCAATGTGATAGGGTTCGTCAATGCCAACAATATGGGCGCCTACGGGCTGGAGGCGTCCTATGATGACGTGCTCAGCGGCAGCACTGGACTGACCATCACGCCTACCAACGTAAACGGCACGCCGTTGTTGTTCAGCGGCGGCGAGCAGATGTTTGATGCGGAGAATGGCAGCAGCTTGGTGCTGACTCTGGACACCAACGTCCAGTACGCCCTGGAAAAGGGCCTGGAGAGTATGCTGGATAAGTACGACGCGGCCAACGGCGGCACCGGCATCGTCATGGACGTGAACACCGGCGGCATTGTGGCCATGGCCTCCTATCCCAACTATGATCCGGGAGACTTTTCCACCATCTATACTGAGGGACTTCAGGCGGAATTGGATGCCGCTCTGGCGGAGATCCAGCAGAACCGCAGCACCTACGAGACGGAGGAGGCGTACAATCAGGCGCTGGCGAATGCCCGGGCCACCATCCAGTTCAAGCAGTGGCGGAACAAGTGCTATCAGGACACCTACGAGCCCGGCTCCACCTTCAAGCCCATCACGCTGGCCACGGCCCTGGAGGAGGGCGTGGTGAACATGAACACCACCTTCACCTGCACCGGCTCCATCCACGTGGAGGGCTGGGGAAAAGCCATCAACTGTTCCAAGCGGGCCGGCCACGGCACCCAGACCCTGAAGGTGGCTACCGGCAACTCCTGCAACCCGGCCTTCGTCACCATGGGCCTGAAGATCGGCACGGAGGCATACTACCGCTATCTGAAGTCCTTCGGCCTCATGGAGACCACCGGTATCGACCTGCCTGCGGAGGCGGAAGGCATCTTTGCCAATGAGGACAGCTTCAACTCCAACGTGGTTTCCCTGGCGGCCTACTCCTTCGGACAGACCTTCAACGTCACGCCCCTGGAGCTGATCCGGGCCCAGGCAGCCACCATCAACGGCGGCTATCTGTATACCCCCTATCTGGTAGAACAGGTGCTGGACGACGAGGGCAACATCCTCAGTCAGCACGAGACCACAGCGGTGCGGCAGGTCATCAGTGAGGAGACCTCCGCCAAGGTGCGGGAGTGCCTGGAGTGGGTCATCTCCGACGGCGGCGGCCGCAACGGCCAGGTGGCCGGCTACCGCATCGGCGGAAAGACCGGTACCGCCGATAAGACCGGCACCAGAAAGACCACCCGCGAGGTGGTGGTGTCCTTCATGTGCTTTGCCCCGGCGGACGATCCACAGATCATCATGCTCATCGCTATGGACTCCCCCGCCCGTGACACCGGCACCTACCCCTCCGGCGGCGCCATGGTGGCTCCGGTGGCCAGCAAGATCATGGCGGAGATCCTCCCCTATCTGGGCATCGAGCCCACCTACACCGCTGAGGAGCTCATGGGTGCCGACACCACCGTCCCCTATGTGGTGGGCATGACCCGTGAGGAAGCCCAGCAGCGGGTGAAGGATCGTGGCTTCGGCTGCCAGATCGTCGGTGACGGCGATACCATCACCGACCAGACCCCCGCCGGCGGGGCCATCATCCCCGGCAACGCCACGGTGATCCTCTATGCCGGGGCGGAGAAAGCCACAGAGCTGTGTACTGTCCCCAACCTGCTGGGCCGGACGGCGTCGGAGGCCAATTCGCTGGCCAGCAACGCCGGACTGATCCTGCGCTTCACCGGCGCCACCAACAGCGCCTCCGGCAGCATCGTGGTGCTGAATCAGGATGTAGAGGCCGGTGCTCAGGTGGAACCCGGCACCGTCATCAGCGTGCAGCTGGGCGATACCAGCCTCAACGACTGAACCAAAACAGAGCAGAAAGGAAGTCTTTTCGTGGATCTCAGGGCGCTGCTGGCGGGACTCACCTCCGCCGCCGTGCCGCAGGTGCCGGAGGTCACCGGTGTCTGCTGCGATTCACAGAGGATACGCCCCGGCGACGTGTTCGTAGCCATTCCCGGCTTCCGGGAGGATGGCCGCTGCCACATCGCCGAGGCCAAGGCACGAGGGGCCGTGTGCGTCCTGAGCCGGGAGCCGGTGCAGGAGCTGCCATGGGCCGCCGTGCAGGACCCCCGCCGTGCGCTGGCGGAGGTCAGCGCACGCCTCTACCGCCATCCGGACCGGGAACTGGCGGTGGTGGGCGTCACCGGCACCAACGGCAAAACCACCACCACCTGTCTGGTGCGCCACATCCTCCGACAGACGCTGGGGGTGCGGGTGGGCCTGATAGGCACCATCCGGAACCTGATCGACGAGACGGAGCTGGAGACGGAGCGCACCACCCCGGAGTCCTGCGACGTCTACCGCCTGCTGCGGCAGATGGCTGATGCCGGATGCCGCTATGGGGTGATGGAGGTGTCCTCCCATGCGCTGGCGCTGGAGCGGGTATGGGGCATCACCTTTCGGGTGGGGGCCTTTACCAACCTCACACGGGACCATCTGGACTTTCACCGCACCATGGAGGACTACTGCGGCGCCAAGGCGCAGCTGTTCCGCCAGTGCGAGGCCGCCGTCTGCAACGGCGACGACCCGTGGACGCCCCGGCTGCTGCGAGAATGTGCCTGCCCCGTGCTGCGCTACGGCACCGGGGATAGCAGCCGCCTGCGGGGGGAGAACCTCCGCCTGACGGCCCGGAGCGTGGCCTTTGACGCCCTTCTGGACGGACGGCGCATCCCGGTGACCGTCCCCATCCCCGGCCGCTTCACCGTGTATAACGCACTGGCGGCGCTGGGCATCTGCCATATGCTGGGCGTTCCGCCGGAGCAGGGGGCAGCAGCGCTGCAAACGGCCTCCGGCATCAAGGGACGCATGGAGGTGGTCCCCACGCCGGGCCTGCCGTGTACCGTCCTCATCGACTACGCCCATACGCCGGATGCACTGGAAAACGTGCTGACGGCGGTGCGGGGCTTTGCCGAGGGCCGGGTGGTGGCGGTGTTCGGCTGCGGCGGCGACCGGGACCGGGAGAAGCGCCCGCAGATGGGCCGCATCGTCTCCCGGTTGGCGGATGTGGCGGTGGTCACCTCCGACAACCCCCGCTGGGAGCAGCCGGAGAAGATCATCGAGGATATCCTGCCGGGCCTGACCGGCCCCGCCGAGAGCGTCGTCATCTGCGACCGGCGGGAGGCCATCGGCTGGGCACTGAAAAACAGCCGCCCCGGGGACGTTATCGTCCTGTGCGGCAAGGGCCACGAGACGTATCAGGAGGTGTGCGGCGAAAAGCGGCACATGGACGAGCGGGAGCTGGTGGCGGCATACACCAACGGATAACACCGCCCTGCGGGGCGAGAGGGAGAGAAGAATATGTATATTATACTGGCAGGCGTTATCAGCCTTATCGTGACACTCATCGCAGGAAAGCTGCTGATCCCGGCACTAGTGAAGCTGAAGGCGGGGCAGAGCATCAAGGAGATCGGTCCCACCTGGCACATGAACAAGCAGGGGACCCCCACCATGGGCGGCCTCATGTTCATCATCGGCATCGGCGTGGCCATTCTGGCGGCGGGCTGGCCGGAGATGCTGGAGGGCCGCTTCACCCACCTGTATGTCTACGCCTTTGCACTGGTGTTCGGCGTCATCGGCTACATCGACGACTATCAGAAGGTGAAGCACCATCAGAATACCGGCCTGACGGCCCCTCAGAAGTTCATTCTCCAGCTGGCGGCGGCGGTGGCCTTCCTGTGCCTTATGCGCTACGAGGGGATGCTGAGCCCCAACCTGTATATCCCCTTCTTCAACACCCACATCGTCATGAACTGGGTGGTGTACATGATCTTCGCTGCCTTCGTCATCGTGGGTACGGTGAACGCCGTCAACATCACCGACGGACTGGACGGCCTGTCCTCCAGCGTGACGCTGCCGGTGGCGCTGTTCTTTGCGGTGATGGGTGCCGTGTGGGGCGGCTTCACGCAGCTGGGTGTCTTTGCTGGGGCCATGTTCGGCGGCCTACTGGGCTTTCTGTACTATAATCACTATCCCGCCAAGGTGTTCATGGGCGATACCGGCTCCCTGTTTCTGGGGGGCGCCATTGCGGCGCTGGCCTTCGCCTATGATATGCCGCTGATTTTGCTGCTGGTGGGCTTCGTGTACCTGTGCGAGACCCTGTCCGATATCATTCAGGTGGCCTACTTCAAGGCCACCCACGGCAAGCGCATCTTCAAGATGGCGCCGCTGCACCACCACTTCGAGATGTGCGGCTGGAACGAGAAGAAGATCGTGGCGGTGTTCACCGCCGTCAGCACCCTGATGTGCCTGCTGGCCTATTGGGGCGTGGCCGATCGCTTCTCCCTGTAACGACTCATTGACATTCTGCGGGAAAGGAGGGATCCCTATGCCTAATACGGTACACCGCCCCGACGACGACAGACGCCGCTGGGAGGCCCAGCGCCGCCGCCAGCGAGAGGAGGCCCGCACCAGCCGGGACCGCCGGCAGCGCACCACGCAGTTGGAGCGCCAGTCCCTCATGGGACCCATGGATCTTCCCTTCCTGCTTCTGACGCTGCTGCTCACCGGCGTGGGGCTGGTGATGGTGTTTTCCGCCAGCTTCCCCTCGGCCTATTATGAGACCGGCGACGGGGCATACTACTTCAAACGCCAGCTGATCTTTGCGGTGCTGGGGCTGTTTGCCATGGTGGTCATGTCCCGCATCAACTACCAGCGGCTGCGAGGGGCCTCCAAGCTGCTGCTGGGCTTTGCCGTCTTCCTGCTGGTGCTGGTGATCGTGCCGAAGAACCCTCTGGCCATCACCAACAACAACGCCACCCGCTGGCTGGGTACGCAGAGTTTCTCCTTCCAGCCCTCCGAGATCGCCAAGCTGTCGGTGGTGGTCTACTTTGCCGACAGTATCTCCAAGAAAAAACGGAAAATGGAGACCTGGCGCTATGGCATCGTGCCGTATCTGGCGGTGCTGGGCCTGATCGCCATTTTGATGATGCTGGAGCCTCACCTGTCCGGCACCATCCTCATCGTGGGGACGGGCATTGTCATGATGATTGTGGGCGGCATCCAGCGTTGGCTGGTGGCCGCTGGCCTGGGCGGCGTGGGCATCGTGGCGGTGCTGTATGTGCAGCTGGTGGAAAAGGGGATCATTCAATACGGTAAGGGCCGTATCGATACTTGGCGTGACCCCTTCAACGAGGCGTGGTTCCACGGCGACGGCTGGCAGATCAGCCAGAGCCTCATCGCCATCGGCTCCGGCGGCCTGCTGGGTGTGGGACTGGGCAAGAGCCGGCAGAAGTTCCTCTATCTGCCGGAGGAGCACAACGACTGCATCTTTGCGGTGGTGTGCGAGGAGCTGGGTCTCATCGGGGCCTGCGTGGTGATGCTGCTGTTTGCGCTGCTGATCCTCCGTGGCTTCTGGATCGCCCTCCACGCCAAGGACCGCTTCGGCACCCTGATGGTGGTGGGCATTATGACACTCATCAGCCTGCAAACCTTTTTGAACATTGCGGTGGTCACGGGACTGATTCCCGCCACCGGTATCTCATTGCCGTTTTTCAGCTACGGCGGCACGGCGCTGGCGCTGCAATTATTTGAAATGGGCATCGTACTCAGCGTATCCCGCCAGATTCCGGCGCCCCGCAACGGTTAGGAGGAAGCTATATGAACGTGATCTTTACCTGCGGCGGCACGGCGGGCCATGTGAACCCGGCGCTGGCGCTGGCGGGCTATATGCAGGAGCGGCATCCGGATCTGCGGGTGCTGTTTGTGGGAACGCCCTGTGGCATGGAACGGGGACTCATCGAAAAGGCGGGGTACGACTTCCGCTCCATCGAGGTCTCCAGCTTCCAGCGGTCCCTGTCCCCGTCGGGCATCGTCCACAACGTGAAAAGCCTTAAAAATCTGGCGCTGGCCGGATCCAGAGCCCGTGCCATCCTCCGGGATTTCCGCCCCGATCTGGTGGTGGGTACCGGCGGCTACGCCAGCTATCCCATGGTGAAATACGCCGCCAAGGAGGGCATCCCCACGGCAGTCCACGAGTCCAATATGGTCCCCGGTCTCACCACCAAAATGCTGGAGGGCTATGCCGGGTGCATCATGGTGGGCTTCGAGGAGTGCCGCCGGCACTATAAGCACCCGGAGAAGATCGTGGTCACCGGCACACCGGTGCGGGGCGACTTCTTCCGCCAGACCAGGGAGCAGGCCCGGCAGAAGCTGGGACTCACCGACGACCGGCCGCTGGCCGTCTCCTTCTGGGGCAGTCTCGGCGCACGATTCATGAACGAGCATATGCTGGACTTCTTCCGCTTGGAGGCGAGGGACGGAATGCCCTTTCACCACATCCACGCCGCCGGCAAGGGCAGTTGGGATACCATGCGCCAAACGCTGGAGATGGAGCAGCTGACGAAGACACAGGGACTGGATGTCCGGGAGTATATCTACGACATGGCGGATGTCATGCGTGCGGCGGATCTGGTGATCTGCCGGGCGGGGGCCTCCACCGTCAGCGAGCTGACGGCGCTGGCAGTCCCGGCGGTGATCGTCCCCTCCCCCTACGTCACCAACAACCATCAGGAGAAGAATGCCCGGATCCTGGAAAAACACGGCGGCGCACGGGTCATTCTGGAGAAGGATGCCACCGGCGAAGCCCTCTACCGGGCCGCCGGAGAGATCCTCCGCTCCCCGGAGCTGCGCCGCAGCATGAGCGCCGGCATGGCGGAGCTGGGCATCCCCGACGCCACGGAGCGCATCTATCGGACCGTCATGGCCCTGCGGAAGTAACACCACACATTGTCCCCCTGCATAGGATGGCGAAAACGCTAAGAAAGGCGGGGGCATATGAGTGCGATCATCATCCGGGGCGGGCGGCCCCTCTCCGGCAGCCTGACGGTGCAGGGGGCCAAAAACAGCGTGCTGCCCATTCTGGCAGCCACCCTTTTGAGCGGGGAGGTGTGCCGCATCCGGCACTGTCCCCGTCTGCGGGATGTGGAGACGGCCATGGAGATCCTGCGGCATCTGGGCTGCCGTGCGGACTGGCAGGGCAGCGACCTGCTGGTGGACGCCGCAGACCTGACCCGTTGGGATGTGCCGGATCACCTCATGAGCCGGATGCGCTCGTCGGTGGTGTTTCTGGGAGCCATTCTTGCCCGCTGCGGACAGGCGGAAATGACCTATCCCGGCGGCTGTGAGTTGGGAGCCCGGCCCATTGACCTGCACCTTGCGGCGCTGCGGAGCATGGGGGCGGCCATTCAGGAGACCGGCGGACGGCTGGCCTGCCGCCGGGAGCGCCTTACCGGCACGGAGATCGTGCTGAGCCTCCCTAGCGTGGGAGCCACGGAGAACGCCATGCTGGCGGCCTGCGGTGCAGAGGGAACTACCGTCATCGCCAACGCCGCCCGTGAGCCGGAGATCGTGGATCTGCAGACCTTTTTGCAGAAAATGGGCGCCCATGTGCAGGGGGCGGGCAGCTCCACCGTGGTGGTGGAAGGCGGCGCACCCCTCCATGGCTGCGTACATACGGTGGTGGCGGACCGCATCGTGGCCGCTACCTATCTGGCGGCCGCCGCCGGCACCGGCGGCGATATCCGGCTGGAGGGCGTGGACTACCGTCACCTCTCCGCCGTTGCCACGATGCTGCGTCAGGCGGGATGCCGCCTCACCTGCGGCGAGACCTCCATCCGCCTGCAGGCTCCCCGGCGGCTGCAAAGCGCAGGCCCCATCCGCACGGCTCCGTATCCCGGCTTTCCCACGGACGCACAGGCGGTGCTGATGGCGTCGCTGCTGCGATCGGAGGGAGCCACCGTCTTTGTGGAGAACATCTTCGACAGCCGCTACCGCCATGTGCCGGAGATGGTGCGGATGGGAGCGGATATCCGACTGGAGGGCCGGGTGGCTGTGGTATGCGGCGTAGACCGGCTCCACGGAGCCGCTGTCCGGGCCAAGGAGCTGCGGGGCGGCGCATCGCTGGTGCTGGCGGGCCTTCAGGCGGAGGGTGAGACCGCCGTCACCGGCGTGGAGCACATTCAACGAGGATATGAAGACCTGACGGGGGAGCTGGCGCAGCTGGGTGCCGACATCCGTCAGGAGGAACGATAAAAGGAGAGCACTTATGGCCAGACGCAGCAGAAGAAACAGACGGCGCAGCCGGGGAAGGTTTGCCTTCCTCTATAGGCTGCTGTGCTTCGTGCTGATCTGTGCCGCCATCGTGGGAGCGTTGGTGCTGTTTTTCAAGGTGGATACCATCTCTGTCAGCGGCAACGACCGCTATTCCCGTGAGGAAATTTTGTCCGCCAGCGGCGTCTCGGAGGGGGATAATCTCTTCCTCCTGAACAAGTACGATGCGGCGGCCAGGATCACCGAGGCCCTGCCCTATGTGGAGTCGGTGCGGCTGAGCCGCAAGCTGCCGGGGACTCTGCGCATCGATATCGTGGAGTGCAGCGACCCGGCGGGCATTCAGCAGGACGGCCATTGCTGGCTTATCAGCCCGGAGGGCAAGCTGGTGGATTCCCCCGCCGAGGCCCCAAACGGCTGCCCTATGGTCACGGGCCTGCCCCTGACAGACCCGCAGGTGGGGAGCCTTGCGGCGGTGCCGGAGGAGCAGTCCGGGGATCTTGCCCGGCTGCTGGAGCTGCTGCGCCAGCTGCGCTCCAAGGGCATGACCGCCCAGATCGGAGAGATCCGCTTCGAGGAGAGCGGCATCGTCCTGCGGTATCAGGACCGGCTGGACGTGTATCTGGACCGGGAGGATGATTTCGCCTACCGCCTGAGATATCTGGCGGCGGTGCTGGAGAAGCTGGAGGAAAACGAGACCGGCACCATCCGCTGGGATGCCGAGGGCAGCGCCCGGTTTATTCCCGGATAAGGGATTTTTTCGGGAAATCCCGTCGGAACACTTGACGGGACAGGTAAACCGTAATACAATAAACAAAATACTGTATCTTGGGTATACGGACAGAAAACGTGTCTTTGACATACAAATTACGGCAGGAGGAAGCGTCATGGCTTTTGGGTTTGAAACAGGACCGGAGAACGTGGTAAGTATCAAGGTGGTGGGCGTCGGCGGCGGCGGCAATAATGTGGTCAACCGCATGGTGCGCTCCGGCGTAAAGGGCGTGGATTTCATCGCCGTCAATACGGATAAGCAGGCGCTGAATACCTCCAGCGCCGGATATAAGCTCCAGATCGGTGAGAAGCTCACCCACGGACAGGGCGCAGGCGCCAATCCGGAGGTGGGCCAGAAGGCCGCCGAGGAGAGCCGCACCCAGCTGTCCAAGGCGCTGGAGGACACCGACATGGTGTTCATCACCGCCGGTATGGGCGGCGGCACCGGCACCGGCGCAGCCCCCGTGGTGGCGGAGATCGCACGGGAGCAGGGCGTCCTGACGGTGGGCGTGGTCACCAAGCCCTTCGGCTTCGAGGGCCAGAAGCGGATGCGTGCGGCGGAGGCCGGCATTGAGCAGCTTCGCGGCAAGGTGGACTCTCTGGTCATCATCCCCAACGAGCGGCTGAAGTACGCCACCGATCAGAAGATCACCTTCCGCAACGCCTTTGAAATTGCCGACGACGTGCTGCGCCAGGCGGTGCAGAGCATCTCCGACCTGATCCGGGACACCGGCTTTATCAATCTGGACTTTGCCGACGTCACCGCCGTCATGAAGGATGCCGGCCTTGCCCATATGGGCGTGGGCCGTGCCGCCGGCAAGGGCAAGGCCGAGGAGGCCGCCCGCATGGCCATCTCCAGCCCCCTGCTGGAGACCTCCATCAACGGCGCCAAGGGCGTCCTCATCAACGTCACCGGCTCCATGGACATCGGTCTGGAGGAGGTGGAGCAGGCCGCCACGCTGGTGCAGCAGGCGGTACATCCCGATGCCCTGACCATCTTCGGCGCCACCTTCGACGAGGAGCTGGACGACGAGATCCGTGTCACCGTCATTGCCACCGGCTTCGAGAGCAATGACCAGCAGGAAGCCCCTGCTGCCCCCGCCGCTGCCGATACGCAGCAGCCCACGCAGGATGATGCCGCTGCCCCCGCCGCCGCCCCCCAGCCTCTGGACGAGGCCGAGGGCGAGAAGGCAGAGGAGAGCGATGTGGACCGCTCCTTCGACGAGATTTTGAAGATCTTCAGCCGTGGCGATAAGTTCTGATGTTAAAAAGGACCGCAGAAAGCTCTGCGGTCCTTTTTATGCTTTCTCATGGAGAGAACTCCCACAAGCTGATTGCTTCAGATTTTGGCAAGGCGGCTAATTCTTAATTGATATATTGCATATATTATACAAAATCATTGCACTATATTGACAAATGATGAGGGGCTTGATATATTGAAATTGTCAGTAGCCATCCATCCGTGGAATAGAAAGGAGATGACGATTTGTCTGAGATTTCTAAAAAGGATCGTTTTACGGTGCCGGCGGTCATCTGCCTGATTTGCAATGTGCTGCTGTTCATCCATCTCTGCGGTGCAGGGGCTTACGCTGGCGGTAATCTTCATTATGAGGCGGCCAACACGCAGATGGAACGGAATGAGGAATTTTTCCTTCAGTTTTTCCTGTCGAATCATCTGATGGGGATTGCCGAAACCCTTGCCATGGTGGCTGCGCTCATTGCCTTGCTGATGGTCATCCATGTTTGGTGGAAAAGTGCCGTGGAGCGCCGGACAAAGCTGCGGGATCTTTGCATTTTTAACGGTATCATCCTTCTGATTTCCGTCTATGAACTGGTGGCTCACGGCGGACTCACCGCCTACCGGGATGAAATGCCGCTGCACTATTTCGGTGGGCCTCCGGCCACGACCCTGCTGATTTGGCTGCCGTGTCTGGTGCTGACTCTCATCCCCATGATCGTTTACTTCCGCACGAAGCGAATCACCCCGGCGGATTAAGAAATAAAAACCAGCCCCATCGTATTCATACGATGGGGCTGGTTTTTGCAGAGTGCAGCAAGCAATTTTCGTTACGTCGGAGCGCCCCCGCTCATCAGCCCCAGCTGATAAAAGGCCACGGCGCTGGCGGCAGCCACGTTCAGGGAGTCCACCCCGTGGGTCATGGGGATGCGGACCGTGTAGTCGCAGGCGGCGATGGTACCGTCGGACAGACCGTCCCCTTCGGTCCCCAGCACCACCGCCAGCTTCTCCGCCGCCATGAGCCGGGGGTCGTTCAGAAGCAGCGAGTCCTCCCGCAGGGCCATGGCCACCGTCTGGAAGCCCAGCCGCCGCAGCCGCTCCGGCCACGGAGCCTCCTCCGGCAGATACGTCCATGGGATGAGAAACACATTGCCCATGCTGACACGGGAAGCCCGCCGGTACAGGGGGTCGCAGCAGGTAGGCGTCACCAGCACCGCGTCAATCCCCAGCGCCGCGGCGGAGCGGAAGGCCGCACCCACATTGGTGGGATCCACGACATTCTCCAGCACGGCGATGCGCCGGGCGTTGGCGCACACCTCCTCCACCGTGGGCAGGGCCGGGCGGCGCATGGCACACAGCATCCCACGGGTCAGATGGAAGCCCGTCAGCCGGGTCAGCACCTCCGGCGCAGCGGTGTAGACGGGGATGTCCTCCGGGCAGCGCTCCAGCAGGGGCAGGGCCTGAGACGTCAGGTGCCGTGGCTCCATGAGAAAGGACACCGGCACGCAGCCGCTCTCCAGCGCCCGCCCGATGACCAGCGGGCTTTCTGCGATAAAGAGGGCGTTTGCGGGGTCTGCCCGGTTGACCAGCTGGTTTTCCGTCAGACGGGCGTAGACGTCCAGCTCCGGGGTGTCGAAATCGGTGATGGAGATGATGTGGGCCATGGCTGCCTCCTGCGTTTTTTCTCTATTGTAGCCGTCAAAGGCCGCTGCGTCAACGGGATATTGACTTTCCGCCGTCAAAACGGTATGATACAGGCAGAATTTACAATATAGGGGAAGGTACGATGGCAGAGAGGATCACCGCACGAAAGAGGCAGGCCATGGAGATGCGCCGCCGAATCCAGGAGACGGCGCTGGATCTGTTTGACCGGGAGGGCTTTGAAAACGTCTCCGTGGAGGAGATCGCACAGGCCGCCGGCTGCTCCGTGGGCAATATCTATCACTACTTCAAAAGCAAGGACGAACTGGCCATCCAGCTGACCCAGCACGTGGACGAGGCGTATCAGGTGCTGGAGCAGGCGTATCTGGCGGACACCGATCGCTCCGGCCGAGAGAAGCTGCTGGACTTCGTGGGCCGGTCGTTGGAGATCAGCGTGGGGGACGAGGTGCTGTACAAGGCCTTCATCCACGGGCTGCGCTACCCGGAGCAGGGCGTACTGAAGGGCAGCGAGAAGCGGGTATACTACCGCCTGCTGGGGGAGCTGGTGGGTCTGTGCCGCCGGGAGGGCAGCATCCGGCAGGAACTGACCACGGCGGAGGTGGTGGAGGAGCTGGTGACGCTGCACCGGGGGATGCTCTTCGAGTGGCGCATCTATGAGGGCGGCTTCCCGCTGGCCCAGCGGGGCCGCCGCATGGCGGAGCATCTGCTGGAGGGGATGCGGGGATGAAGGCCCTGACCATCCGCAGGCTTCGGCCATCGGACGCCGAAGCGCTGTATAGGATTCTGTCCGACCGGCAGGTGATGCGCTATCTGGAGCCGCCTTATGACCGCCTTCAAACGGAGCAGTTCCTCCGGGAGGCGGGGCTTGCGGAGCCGCCCCTTGTATACGGCGCAGAGGAGGGCGGCCGTCTGCTGGGCTACGTCATCTACCACGCCTATGACCCGGACAGCATGGAGTTGGGCTGGGTGCTCTCCCCGGACTGCTGGGGGAAGGGCTATGCCTCCCGGCTGACGGACCGGCTGGTGGAGCTGGCCCACCGAGCGGGAAAGACGGCGGTCATCGAGTGCGTCCCGGAGCAGACCGCCACCCGGCACATCGCTGAGAAAAAGGGCTTTGCCTATGTGGGCCGCACCGACGGGCTGGAGGTATACCGTCTGCCGCCCAACGAATAAAAATCCCAGAGAGGAGCCATCCGGCTCCTCTTTTCTGCGTTTCCACCAGCTTCCGGCGGAGAATTTTGTGGGCTTTGACGGGTTTTGGAAAATTCCCCGCCGGACATTGACAAACCGGCGGCAGACTGCCATAATAAAATCATTCATTAAGTAATTCGGTGAAAGACATCACCGGGAGAGGGGAAACGGATGAAGGTACTGGTCATCAATCCCGGCGCCACCTCCACCAAGGTGGCGGTGTTTGAGGAGGAGCAGGAGCTGCTGAAGAAGAGCATCGTCCACACGGCTCAGGAGCTGGAGGGCTTCGACCGGGTCATCGATCAGGCGGAGCTCCGCCAGCGGGCTGTGCTGGAGGCGGTGGCGGAGGGCGGCTTCCGCTTGGAGGATTTCGATGCCGTGTGCGGCCGTGGCGGCCTGTACCGCCCTATCCCCTCCGGCACCTACGCCGTCAGCGACCGGGTGATGCAGGATGTGGAGCAGGCCCCCTACGGCGAGCATCCCTCCAATCTGGGGGCGTATCTGGCCCGGCGCATTGGTGATCTGGTCGGTATCCCGGCCTTTTTCGTGGACCCGGTGTGCGTGGACGAGATGACGGAGGTGGCCCATGTCTCCGGCTTTGCGGAGTTCCGGCGGCTGAGCCAGTTCCACGCCCTGAACCAGAAGTCCGTGGGCCGCAAGGCGGCCCGCCAGCTGGGCAAGTCCTACGAGGAGGCTCGGCTCATCGTCTGCCATTTGGGCGGTGGCGTGTCCGTGGCGGCCCATGACCATGGCCGTGTGGTGGACGTGTTCAACGTCAAGGATGAGGGGGCCATGGGCATGGATCCTGCCGGTGAATCAGCTCATCGACTACTGTTATGCCGGGCGCAGCCGGGAGGAGGTCAAGCGGACGCTGGGCCGCCGCTCCGGGATGCTGTCCTATGTGGGTACCACGGACTTCCGGGAGATCTGCGCCAGGGTGGTGTCCGGAGACGAGCGGTTCACGGCGGCCTACCGGGCGCTGGTGTACCAGCTGGCCAAGGACATCGGCGCCATGGCGGCGGGGCTGCATTTCGAGGTGGATGCCATCGTCTACACCGGTGGCATGGCCTATGAGCAGTTTTTCTGTGACGATATCACCGCCTATGTGGGGCGGCTGGCCCCCGTCCTGCGGTTTCCCGGCGAGGAGGAGATGCGGGCGCTGGCGGAGGGTGCCCTGCGGGTGCTCCACGGTGAGACACAGGCGGAAAGATATTAAATACATCCCGGCATAGTCATGTTGATACCAACCGGAACAGAAAGGTGAAAAATCATATGAAGCATCTCATGAGCGGCAACGAGGCCACGGCCAGAGGCGTGTACGAGGCAGGCATCAAGATATGCTCCGCCTATCCCGGCACCCCCAGTACAGAGATTTTAGAGAACCTGCCCCCCTATCAAAAAGACGTCTACTGCGAGTGGGCGCCCAACGAGAAGGTGGCGGTGGAGGTGGCCTACGGAGCCTCCATTGCCGGGTCCCGCTCCTTCTGCACCATGAAAATGGTGGGCCTGAACGTAGCGGCGGATCCCTTGTTCACCGCCGGCTATATGGGCGTGGGCGGCGGCTTCGTGGTGGTGACGGCGGACGATCCCAGCTGTCACTCCTCCCAGAATGAGCAGGACAACCGCCACTATGCACGGGCGGCCAAGATCGCCATGGTGGAGCCCAGCGACCCGCAGGAGTGCAAGGATTTCGTGGCTCTGGCCTGTGAGCTGTCGGAGGAGTTCGATACCCCGGTGCTGTACCGCACCACCACACGGGTCTGCCACTCCAAGGGGCTGGTGCAGTGGGGGGAGCGCCGGGAGCATACGGCGCCGCCCTACCGGCGCAACGTCCGCAAGTTCGTCTGCACCCCCGCCCACGCCTACGCCAACCACCCGCTGGTGGAGGAGCGGCTGCGGCGGCTGGAGGAGTACGGCTGCACCCGTGCGCTGGAAAACGGCCTGAACAAGCGGGAGCTGGGCGACGGCAAGGTGGGCGTCATCACGGCCTCCGTGGCCTATGAGTACGCCAAGGAGGTGTTCCCGGAGGGGACGTCCTTCCTGAAGCTGGGCCTGACTTTCCCCCTGCCCATGGATCTGATCCGGGACTTTGCCTCCCGTGTGGAAAAACTCTATGTCATCGAGGAGCTGGAGCCCTTCATGGAGGATCAGATCAAGGCCGCCGGCATCCCCTGCGTGGGCAAGGAGCTGACGGGCCTTCTGTACGAGCTGAATACCCAGCTGCTGCGGGAGCGGGTGCTGGGCGAGAAAACAGATTTCCGCAAGACGGATGTGACCCCGGCCAGCCGTCCTCCGGCCCTTTGCCCGGGATGTCCCCACCGTGGCTTCTTCTATACCCTGTCCAAGAACAAAAACTATGTCGTCACCGGCGACATCGGCTGCTATACGCTGGGCAGCGCCGCCCCGCTGAACTGCATGGATTCCGTGGTGTGCATGGGCGCAGGCTTCTCCGCCGGCATGGGTATTGCCAAGAGCTTTGAGCGGGAGGGCGTCACCGATAAGACCGTCTTCGGCGTCATGGGCGACTCCACCTTCTTCCACAGCGGTATGACCGGCGCTGCGGAGATCATCTACAACAACGGCCGCATGATCCCCTGCGTGCTGGATAACCGCATCACCGGCATGACCGGCCATCAGGATAACCCCGGCACGGGCTATACCCTGCTGGGGGACGAGGCCCCCATGCTCAGCGTGGAGAAAATTTTCACGGCCATGGGCTTTGCCCCGGTGCTGACGGTGGACCCGCAGGACCTGACGGCTATGAAGGAGACGGTGGACCGGGCCGTGGCGGCGCTGGAGCGGGGCGAGCATCCCGCCATCGTCACCCGGAGGCCCTGCCTGCTCATCAAGCGGGATAGGTTCCAAAAGGGAATGTGCCATGTGGAGCCGGATAAGTGCCGCAGCTGCCGCAGCTGCCTGAAGGTGGGCTGCCCCGCCGTCTCCATGGAGGAGGGCAAGGCGGTCATCGACCGTACCCAGTGCGTGGGCTGCACCGTCTGCGCTCAGGTCTGCCCCTTCGGTGCCATCGTAAAGGAGGAAGTGTGATGTCTGGTGTGAAAAGTGCGCTGCTGGTGGGCGTGGGCGGTCAGGGGGCCATCCTGATCTCCAAAATCATGGCCAACGGCTTCATGCAGGCGGGCTTCGACGTGAAGCAGAGCGAGGTACACGGCATGGCCCAGCGGGGCGGCAGCGTCTCGACGCAGGTGCGCTGGGGCGACAAGGTGTACGGCCCCGTGTTCGGCAAGGGCGAGGCGGACATTCTGGTGGCGCTGGAGAAGATGGAGGCTGTGCGCTATGCCGAGTTCTTGAAGCCCGGCGGCGTGGCGGTCATCAACGACTACGCCATCAAGTCCACCACCATTGCCTCCGGGGCAGAGACCTACCCGGAGGGCTGCGTGGAGGCCATGGCAAAGGTGTTCCGCACCATTGCCGTGCCGGCCAGCGACATGGCGCTGGGGCTGGGCAACCCCAAGTGCATGAACGTGGTGCTCTTCGGGGCTATGTGTGACAGTCTGGGCTGCCCCCAGATCGACTGGGAGCAGGTGGTGGCGGACACCGTGCCGGAGAAGGTGCGGGAGCTGAACCTCCGGGCCTTCCGGGCGGGCCGTCAGGCGGCGCAGCAGCGCTGAACAAACGGACCAGCCACTCCGGGCAGGCGGCTCTGACCGAAGAAATCTTACCGGATCCGCCCGAGGGGACCGGCTGCCGAATGGTTTTTGGCAAAGAGCTTTCTGGGCAAATAAGCTTTGCGGCAGCGGAATTTTACGCAAAAGATTTTTTGAAAGCAGGGCATCGGCATTTCTGCCGATGCCCTGCTTTTTCATGGCACCGTTTTTGGGTACTTCGGTTTTGCAGCACGGCATTTTGCCGATGCCATTTTTATTTCTATGGTTTTCTGACCGACGCTTACCTTTCTGCTTTTTTGATACTCTATTTCACACATCGCAGCTTTGCCGATCTCGTTTTGTGCCATGGCGGTTTTCAAGGCCCACCGGACATGGGACGTTTTCAAAGGTCGAGGTGGACGTCCGGTGGACATTTTTCCGGACGGATCTGTACGGCTGGACAGAGGGTAAAACGTCCTGTTTGGACACGCCGGACGGGGGGAGAAAGTATCCCTACCGCAGCCGACGAAGGTGATGGGGGTTGACAAATTTTTCACAACACTATATAATATTTATTGCAGCAAAAAGCCACATAATATGGCTTGCAAAACGAAAATAACTGATATTTTATATTACATAAAAGGAGAGAGCTATGGATATTTTTCAGAAATGCTATGAGCCGTCTCTGGCGAAGGAATTGAAGGCGGCGGGGGTGTATCCCTATTTCCACGCCCTCCAGTCCCGGCAGGATGTGGAGGTGATGATGGAGGGCCGGCGCCGCATCATGCTGGGTTCCAACAACTATCTGGGTCTGACCACGGCCCCGGATGTGGTGGAGGCGGGCATCCATGCCCTGGAGCAGTACGGAACCGGGTGCAGTGGCTCCCGGTTCCTCAACGGCACCCTCCAGATGCATCTGGAGTTGGAGGAGGAATTGGGGAAGTTTCTTCGTAAGCCCGGCATCGTCACCTTCGGCACGGGGTTCCAGTCCAACGTGGGTATCATCAGCGCACTGGTGGGGCGGCACGACTATGTGATCTGCGACCGGGAGAACCACGCTTCCATCTACGCCGGGTGCCAGATGAGCTACGGCAAGATGCTGCGCTACCGACACAGCGATATGGCGGATCTGGAGAAGCAGCTGCAGCGGGTGCCGGAGCAGAACGGCGCCCTCATCGTCACCGACGGCGTATTCTCCATGGGCGGCGACATCGCCAAGCTGCCGGAAATTTGTGCGCTGGCCAAGCGGTACGGCGCACGGGTCATGGTGGACGATGCCCACGGACTGGGCGTGCTGGGTGAGGGCGGTCGTGGAACCGCCAGCTACTTCGGGCTGGAGGATCAGGTGGATGTGTACATGGGTACCTTCTCCAAGTCACTGGCATCGCTGGGCGGCTACATGGCGGCCTCGGAGGAGGTGGCGGAGTATGTGCGCCACGCCTCCCGACCATTCATCTTCTCGGCGTCCATCCCGCCGGCCAACTGCGCCACGGCACTGGCGGCCCTGCGGCATCTGGAGCAGCACCCGGAGCTGGTGGACCGGCTGCGGAGCCTGAGCCTGTACGCCCGGAAGGGCATGACGGACCGGGGAATGAAGATCCGGGAGTCGGCCCTGAACGCCCCCACGCCCATCATCCCCATTTACACCTACGAGACGTATCACACGCTGGAGGTGGCCAAGGAGATCTACGACCGGGGCGTGTACGTCAACCCCACCCTGCCCCCGGCCACGCCGGAGGGAGAGGCCCTGCTGCGGACCAGCTACATGGCCACCCACACGGAGGCCCTGCTGGATGAGGCCATGGACATTATGGCGGAGGTGCTGGTAAAGCATGAGTAAGGTAGCGGTTGTCACCGGAGGAACCTCCGGTATCGGAAAGCAGACGGCTCTGGCGCTGAAGGCGGCAGGCTATACGGTATATGAGCTGAGCCGCCGGGCGCAGGGCGTAGAGGGTCTGCACCATCTGGTGGCGGACATCACCCGTGAGGAGCTGGTGGATGCCGCCATCGGGGAGGTGCTGCGGCAGGAGGGCCACATCGACGTGGTGGTGAACAACGCAGGCTTCGGCATCAGCGGTGCCATCGAGTTCACCAAGACGGAGGATGCCAAGCGGCTTTTTGACGCAGATTTCTTCGGCATGGTCAACGTGAACCGGGCGGTGATCCCCCATATGCGGCAGGCGGGCGCCGGACGCATCGTGAACCTCAGTTCCGTGGCGGCGGCGGCTCCCATCCCGTTTCAGGCCTACTACTCCGCTGCCAAGGCGGCGGTGAACAGCTACACCATGGCGCTGGCTAACGAGCTGCGGCCCTACGGCGTCACGGTGTGCGCCGTGCAGCCGGGGGATATCCATACGGGCTTCACCGCCGCACGGGAAAAGACCATCGACGGCGACGACGTGTACGGTGGCCGCATCAGCCGCTCCGTGGCCCGGATGGAGCACGACGAGCAGACGGGCATGGATCCGGCCAAGGCGGGGGCTTTCATCGCTAAGGTGGCCATGAAGCAGCGGGTAAAGCCCATTTACACCATCCGCTTTGACTATCAGTTTTTGGCCCTGCTGACCCGCATTTTGCCCTACAGGTTTCTGAACTGGCTCATCGGCGTGATCTACGGAAAGTAAGCAGGCTTTGTATTTCCCTATAAGGAAACGCCCCACCGGCATGGCCGGTGGGGCGTTTCAGTGTGTCAAAAAAGCCTCGCAGAGTTTGCCGCCCGCAGGCGGCAAAGAATGGAAAGTATTTTCTCTCACGATAGATGCGTGAGAGAAAATACTTCTCAGGCTGCAAGCGTGGAATTTGTGCGCCTATGGCACACAAATTATGGGCACAGCAGACTGCAAGCCTTTTGTCGGAAAAACCCGGAGTTTTTTCGACAGTCTCAAACGCCCCATCGGCATGGCCGGGTGGTCGTAAGACAGTATTGCGCTAAGATTGACGAAGCGGCACGAAACCGCATGGAGCTGATCGTGCCGGAGTTGGCGAAGCGAAACGGCGTGACCGAGAAACTGAAAGCCGACACCAAATGGAATGGGTACGGCAGATGAACGCTTGCAAGGCACAGGCAGAGGAAATTGTGAAAATCGAATTGATTTATGATTGAGCGAGGAAGTCCGGGCAGAAAACTGTTCGGACTTTTC
>OIWN01000580.1_pt1 | contig 33266 bp, 33 predicted proteins | sample 1587591 | NCBI WGS metagenome assembly OIWN01 (sample SAMEA3888901, study PRJEB22519) | human gut metagenome | biome: human gut; feature: human-associated habitat; material: faeces | place: Denmark | collected 2010 | reverse complement strand
TGATGGTGCAGCTGCTGATCATGAGCATGGTCATCTTCAACAACAGCCGCAACTTTACCATGGTAGGCGCTCTGGCGCTGGGCATTAACTCGGGCGCTTACGTCTCCGAGATCATCCGGGGCGGCCTGATGGCTGTGGACCCGGGCCAGATGGAGGCTGGCCGCAGCCTGGGCCTGAACTACATCACCACCATGGTGGTCATCATCATCCCCCAGGCCATCCGGGCGGTGCTGCCTGCCCTTGGCAACGAGTTCATCATGCTGCTGAAGGATACCTCCCTTATCACCGTCATCGGCGGCAAGGAGCTGCTGTATGCGGCCCAGGGCATCATGAACCGCACCTACGAGGCCATGTTCCCCCTGTTTGGCGTGGCACTGATCTATCTGGTGCTGGTGATGATCTTTACCTGGCTGCTTGCAAAATTTGAGAGGAGGCTGGCACAAAGTGACCGATAAGATCCTGGAAGTCCGGGGCCTGACCAAGACCTACGGCGGCGAAAAGCGGAAGGGCGCAAAGCAGGCTGCCCCCACTCTGGACGTGCTGCGGGGCATCGACATCGACATCTACCGCGGCGACGTGGTCTGCCTCATCGGCCCCTCGGGCTGCGGCAAATCCACCTTCCTGCGCTGCCTGAACCGGCTGGAGATCCCCACCGGCGGCAGCATCAAATTTGAGGGCGTGGAGGTGGACGACGACCACATCGACTCCGTCCGCCAGAAGATGGGCATGGTGTTCCAGCACTTCAACCTCTTCCCCTACCTGACCGTCAAGAAAAACCTTGAGCTGGCCCCCAGCCTGCTCAAGCTCAAGGACAAAGAGGCCATCTCCAAGCGCGCCGACGAGCTTCTGGCCCGCGTAGGTCTGGCCGACAAGGCCAACGTCTACCCCAAGAGCCTTTCGGGCGGCCAGCAGCAGCGCATCGCCATCGCCCGGGCACTGGCAATGGACCCGGACGTCATCCTCTTCGATGAGCCTACCAGCGCCCTCGACCCCGAGATGGTCGGTGAAGTGCTTGAGCTGATGAAAGAGCTGGCTCACACCGGCATCACCATGCTGGTGGTCACCCATGAGATGGGCTTTGCCCGCGAAGTCTCCAACCGCGTCATCTTCATTGACGAGGGCCGCATTCAGGAGGATGAGCCGCCGCAGGAGCTGTTCACCAACCCCAAGCACCCGCGCCTGAAGGCATTCCTCTCCAAGATGCTGTAACCATAGTTTTTGATACAAAGGCTTCTGCCATGCTTTGCATGGCGGAGGCTTTTTTTGTTTTCTGTCGCAGAGGCGGCTTTTCTCTTCCTCATTTCCCACAAAATCTTCTACAGATTTTTGGGAGATTTACTAATTGAATATTTTTAGGGGGGGGGGGTATACTCAATTTAACAGCAGAATACACAATCTGTTCTGCATCATCGATTTTCACAATGTTAGGAGGTATCTTATGAAAATGCTCAAACGAATCCTTGCCGCCGTTGCGGCCAGTGCAGTCTCCCTGTGTATCTTTACAGCGTGCGGCTCAGACCCCAAATACGACACTTCCGTCTTTATCAAAACAGCCAGCGCAAAGACCGGCTACGACCTGAAGGAGAGCAAGAGCCTCGACAATGCTCTTCAAGCAGGTCTGGACGCACTCAGCTCTGACACAAAGTATACCAAGGATGACAATCCGGGCTATGGAGAGATCGCCTACGATTCCATCAAGAAAGCTCTGGGCGACCCAGATGAAACCAAGTATCAGTACATCAGCTCTGCAATATTAGGCAATAATCTTGCCGCCCTCCGGAGCGACGAATCTCCCGTTGCTGCCTACACTTTTTATAGTGCCCCCATTCAGGATTTCGGTGGAAAAACGTATAAAGATTTGAACTCGGCGCAGCTTTATGCAGCATCCACTACTTTCCTGAACAAGCAGTACAAGCTGTTCCTTCCTGCCCATAATACCAAGCAGCCCAATAACTCTGCCTCCGGTAAGACCGCCTCTTACGTCCCGGAAGAGATTTCCGTCAGCATCAAGACCATCACGGTCGATGGCAAGACCTCTCCCTACATCTTTGTCCTGCTGAAGGGCACCATGTCCATTGATTCCTGATATTTTCAATTTGAATTTTCATGATATTCCAATCCAACATCACATAAAAATTCCCCCTCGCTGCGAGATAACAGCGAGGGGGAATTTTTTGTTGTTGCAACAGGGCCAGCCTCTCTCTTTGGGAGAGCTGTTTTGCAGCAGTCTTTCTTCTTATGCTCAGTTGTTGGCTTCCACCTTGCTCAGAAGGATGCGGTCATTGTCGAGGACCTTGCCGGCGTTCTCGCGGAACTTCTCGAGCAGGTCGTCCACGGTCATCTTGCTGCGGGCCTCGCCCTTGACATCGAAGACGATGCGTCCCGCGTCCATCATGAGGGTGCGGTTGCCCAGCTCCAATGCCTGATGCATATTGTGGGTGACCATCAGGCAGGTGATCTTCTTTTCGGCCACGATGCTCTTGGTGAGGTCCAGCACCTTTTCGGCGGTGGCGGGGTCGAGAGCGGCGGTGTGCTCGTCCAGAAGCAGGAGCTTCGGGGTGACAAGGGTGGCCATCAGCAGGGTCAGCGCCTGACGCTGACCGCCCGACAGCAGGCCCACCGGCTGCTTCATCCGGTCTTCGAGGCCCATATCCAGCAGGGCCAGCTTCTCACGGAAGATCTCCTTATCCTTGCGGGAGATGCGGGAGAAGATGGCGTTGGGGGCGGTCCCGGCGCGAAGGTAGGCCAGCGCCAGATTCTCCTCGATGGTCATGTTGGGGGCCGTACCCTTGAGCGGGTCCTGGAACAGGTGGCCGATGACCCGGCTGCGCTGATATTCCGGCGCAAAGGTGATGTCCTCGCCGCCCAGCGTGATGCTGCCCTCGTCGGCGATGAAGCCGCCGGTGATGGCGTTGAAGAGGGTGGATTTGCCCGCACCGTTGGAGCCGACGATGGTGGCGAAGTCTCCCGCTTCCATGGTCAGGCTAACGCCGTTCAGGGCCACTTTCTCGTTGACGGTGCCGGGGTTGAAGGTCTTGTGCAGGTCACGAAGTTCGAGCATCTCCATTTTACACACGCTCCTTCCGTGCCTGACGGGCCGCACTGCGGCGTTTCTCAAAGGCGATCTTCTCCCGGATGGCGGGCATCGAGATGGCCACCGCCACGATGATGGCGCTGACCAGCTTCATGGCAGCAGCCGGGACGTTGAAGCGGAGGGCCACCGCCACGATAAAACGGTAGAGGCAGCTGCCGAACACGACGCCCAGCACACGGCGCACCATCGTCCGCTTGCCCACCAGCGTTTCGCCGATGATGAGGGAAGCCAGCGCGATGGTCACCATGCCGGTGCCTACATTGATGTCGCAGCTCTTCTGGTACTGAGCCAGCAGGCCGCCGGAAAGGGCCGTCAATGCGCCCGAGATGCAGAGGCCCACCGTGATGGTGAAGGCGGGGTTGATGCTGGAAGCACGCACCATGGCAGCGTTATCGCCGGTGGCACGAATCGAAAGGCCGAGGCGGGTTCCGAGGAAGCCCACCATGGCGGCACCGGCCAGCGCGATGACTGCCGCCGCCAGCACCAGCTTATACCCGCCGCCCGTGAAGCTCAGGGCGCTCTTGGCGATGGAGAAGACGGTATCGGTCTTGACCAGCGACATGGTGGACGAGAAGCCCATCACGGCCAGGTTGATGGTGTAGAGGCCGGTGTTGACGATGATGCCGGCCATGATGCTCTCGACGCCGAGGCGGGTCTGCAAAAAGGCTGTGATGAAACCGGAGCACACACCGGCCGCCATCGCCGCCAGCAGGGCGAGGAAGGGGTGGCCGGTCAGCGCCACCTGACAGGCGACAGCGCAGCCAAGGGTGAAGCAGCCGTCGGTGGACAGGTCCGCGATATTCAGGATGGAATAGCTCAGAAACAGAGCCAGCGCAACGAGGGCGTAGATGCAGCCCAGCTCGAGCGCGGTCTGGATAACGTTGAGCGAAAAGATACTCGCCAGCATGGTGTGCTCCTTAATAAATAATATTTTCCTTTTTAAGGCTCTCCCTTTGGGAGAGCTGGCGCGCAAGCGCCTGAGAGGGCAAGCCGCCTGACCAAAAGCTATTCGCCTTGCGATAACCTTTTGTTCGAGTCAACTTATCGCAGCGTTTTTGCTTTTTTCACAGCGTCCTTGCCCTCTCCGTCACCTTCGGTGACACCTCTCCCAAAGGGAGAGGCTTTCAGCGGTTAAGAGAAGTTCTCGGCCGTGGTCACTTCCACGACCTCGGTGCAGTAGGGTGCAAAGGCCTTCTTCACGGTGTCGAGGTCGAGGCCCAGCGCCTCGCAGGTCTCGGTGTTGATGGTGGCAATGCCGTTGTCGAAGGTCTGGAACGGCAGGTCTGCAGGGGTCTTGCCGTCGCAGAGCAGTTCCACCACCATATCGGCGGTAGCCTCGCCCAGCTGGACGTAATCGACGCCGTAGCCCACGAAGGCACCGTTCAGGGCGAAGCTGTCAGCGCCGGTGTAGTGCTGGACGCCTGCCTCGGTGAAGGTCTCGTAGATGGAAAGCTCGGCGGTCATGACGGTGTTGTCGGTGGGGGTGAAGACAGCCTTGACACCGGCGGCGATGAGGGCCTCAGCGGCCATCTGGACTTCGGCGGTGGTGGTGCCGTTCTTCTCGATGTACTTGATGCCCTTGCTGTCGCAGAAAGCCTTGGCGTCTGCAATGGCCTGTGCAGAAGAATCCTGGCTCAGATCATACAGCAGGCCGATGGTGTCGATGTCGGGGTTGACGGCCAGGATGAGGTTCATGATGGCGTCGGTGTTCAGGGCGTCGGAAGTGCCGGTGATGTTCGGCTCGGTGTCAAAGCCTGCGGCAGCAGGGTCGGTGACGGCGGAGTAGACGACGGGGATGTCGGTATCCTCCACAGCGGCCAGCATGGTAGCGGCGGTGGGGGTAGCCACAGCCACGATGACGTCCACGCCGTCGGCCACGAGGTCGGCGCCGATCTGGTTCAGGTTGGTCTGGTCGGCCTGTGCGTTGGCGTAATAGTCGGCGTAGTCGAAGGTGACGCCCTTCTCCTTGCCCACCTCGTCCAGACGCTCTTCCACCGACGCAACGATCTGGTTCAGAGAAGCGTGGTCAACATAGTTGACAATGCCCACCTTGAAGGTCTGGCCTGCCTCGCTGGCGGCGGCAGAAGATGCTGCACCGGAAGCGGTGCCGGATGCAGTGCTCGAAGCGGACGAACCGCAGCCGGTCAGACCCAGAGCGGAAACAGTGGCGGCGGCCATAGCGGCTTTCAGAAAGCTGCGGCGGGAGATCCTGTTCATGGTTTTCATAGCGGTTGCTCCTTCCCTGGAGCGGGCGGCATGTAAAATAAAAACCCGCTCCACTTGCGGGACGGGCTTTTGTTCTCATATAACAAAACGACCCTGTCCCTGTGTGTTCATCCACAAGGACAGAGTCGAAAAATTCGAATCTGCGGTGCCACCTTGCTTGCCTTGCCCGCTTTCCTCTTGAAAGCCGCAAAGCCCCTCACGGAGAGCCAACACTCCCCTGCCCTGTAACGGAGGCTTCCGTCCCAAGCTACTGGAGGCTCTGCCTCGTTTGCCCGGCCCTCGGCGGCCCACGAATCTCTGCCCCGCTCTCGCCCGTTTTCACTGTCCGGGCTCACTGAAGATGCGCTTTGCAGGTTCTCTTCCGCCTCATCGGTTTGATTGCATTATACACTTTATCCGTGTAAAGTCAAGAGGGAATTTCAAAATTTTCCGTCAGATTTTTTCACGTTTTATCACTCGAGGTTGAGTTTGTTTCGCATCAGCCAGACCGTCAGCCCGAACCAGAAGACGCCGAACGCCGCCGCGATGCCCAGCGTGACCATCGCGCTCCCCATGTAGCCCAGAGCCGAGACGGCAGTCTCGATGCTGCCCACATCGCCTACGGCGCTATAGATGGCCGTCTCGTAGACGCCGGTGCCGATCTGGAGCAGCTTTTCGAGCCATCCCTGCAGATACTGCATGACAAAGAAGCTCAGGATGCCCGCCAGCGCGGGGTGGTTCTTGAACTGATGTCCCACCATGCAGGCAGCATAGATGCAGGCGATGGCGCTGACCATCCGCACGAAGCTGACGACGCCGCTGAAAGCCAGCGCCTCCCAGAACTCCATGTTACAGCGGGCGAATGCCTCCCGGATGCCCGACCACATCAGCGGCAGCTGCTCAAGCAGATCCATATCCGCCATCATCAGGACAGCCAGAATGCCGAAGGAAAGGCAGGCTGCGAGGATACTGCACAGGCTCCACACGGTGCTGGAGATGAGCTTCGAGGTCACAAGCTGTGTTTCCGTCACCGGCAGGGTGTACATCAGATAGCCCTCCCGGCCCAGCAGGTTGCGGTAGAACCGCTGCACGATGGTCATGATGGTGACGACCACGGTGCCGATGATGACGGCGGTGTAGACAAGGCTCAGCAGGCCCACGAGAGTCGAATAGGCGTCACTATTGGTGCTGTTCCATCTCCAGAGGGACCCGCCAAAGAGCACCGACGCCGCCAGCAGGGCCAGATACATTCCGCCGTAGGTGCGGGCGGTGGCCTTGAACTCATATTTCAGTAACTTTTTCAGCATTTGAATACCTCCCGGAAATATGCATCCACACTCATGCCCTCGGTCTCGCGGAGCTCATCCACCGAGCGGTGGGCGAAAATTCTGCCGTTCTTCAGGAACACAGCCTCGTCCAGCACCGGCTCCACGTCCTCGATGAGGTGGGTGGAGATGATGACCGAGGCGTCCCGGCTGTAGTTGGTGAGGATGGTGTTCAGGATGTAGTCCCGCGCCGCCGGGTCCACGCCGCCGATGGGTTCATCCAGCAAATAGAGCCGGGCGTTCCGGCTCATGGCAAGGATGAGCTGGACTTTCTCCTTGTTGCCCTTGGAAAGGCTCTTGAGGGGTGCTTTGGGCGAAAGCTCCAGCTTTTCCAGCATCTCATTCGCCTTGGCGGGGTCGAAGTCGGCGTAGAAATCCCGGAACATCTCCACCAGCTGCTCCACCCGCATCCAGTCGGGCAGCCATGCGGCATCCGGCAGATAAGAGACGATGGCCTTCGTGTCCGGGCCGGGGGCCATGCCCGCGATTTTTATGCTGCCCGCCGTGGGCTGCAAGAGGCCGTTCGCCAGCTTGATGAGGGTGGTCTTGCCGCTGCCGTTGGGGCCAAGCAGGCCCACGATGCGGCCAAAGCCGATGTGCAGCTCGATGTTATCGAGGGCGTTTGTCCCCTTCTGGTAGGATTTCGTCAGGCCCTCACAAGTTAAAAGCTCCTTCATTTCAATCACTCTCCTTTGTTTCCCAGCCCGTCATAAGCTTTGCGGCCTCTGCCGGGCCGTAGCCGATGCCGCGCATTTTCTCGAGATATTCGGCGGTCATGGCGCGGGCTGTCTCGTCCCGCAGCTGTTCCAAAAGGGCTGTATCTTCGGTGACGAAGCGGCCCGTGGTCCGCTCGGTGTAGACGAGCCCTTCCGCTTCCAGCTGGGCCAGCGCCCGCTGCATGGTGTTTGGGTTGACGCCTGCCGCTGCGGCCATGTCGCGCACCGAGTCCAGATGTCCGCCGGGCGGGTAGACGCCCGCCAGAATTTTTGCCTTGAGCCGTTCCACGATCTGTGCGTAGATGGGGCGGCTCATATCGAATCGTTCGCCCATCGTCTCATCTCCTTGTGTTGCTGTGCTAAGCGCTTAATACAATAATACTCAAATCATCTTTTTTGTCAAGAGGGAATTTTCAATTTCTTCAAAATATGTTATACTGTCTTTTGTATGCTAGAAGAAAATGCGCAGGAGCACAGAATCTATGAAAGCGACCATCATCATCCCCAACATCAACGGCAAAGGCTGGCTCAAGGACTCCATCGAGTCGGTCTACGCCCAGACGGAGCAGGACTTCGAGCTTATCGTGGTGGATAACGGCTCCACCGACGAGAGCCTTGAGCAGGCCCGCAGCTATTGCAGCCGCCCGAACTTCCAGCTCATCGAGAACGGCTCCAACACCGGCTTTTCCCACGCCGTCAATCAGGGCATCGCCCGGGCGAAAAGCGAGTTCGTGGTGCTGTTCAACAACGACGCCTTTGCAGAGCCCCAGTGGCTGGCCGAGCTCATCCGCGTGGCTGAGAGCGACGAGAAAATTTTTGCCGTCCAGAGCCTTATGATCCGCCACTTCGACCGGGAGCTTGCCGACGACGCCGGCGATTACGTCACATGGATGGGCTTTGCCTGCAAGACCGGCGACGGCCGCCGGGCCAGCCGCTACACCAAGCAGAAGCGCATCTTCTCGGCCTGCGGCGGCGCGGCCCTCTACCGAAAAAGCATCCTCGACGAGATCGGCGTCTTCGATGAAAACTTTTTTGCCTACTTCGAGGACGTGGACCTCAGCTGGCGCGCCAACAACGCGGGCTACAAGAACGTCCTCTGCCCCACGGCAAAGTGCTACCACATCTGCGGCGCCAGCACCGGCGCAGTGCGGTACAACGCCTTCAAAAGCCAGCAGAGCGGCCGCAACAGCATCCTTCTCCCCCTCAAGAACGAGCCTCTGCTGATGCTCATCCTCAACTTCCTTCCGCTGGCGCTGGGCTATCTGCTCAAATGCTACAAGTTCCACAAACAGGGCTTCGGCGAGGCATGGGACAAGGGAATGCACGAAGCCTTCGCCCTGCTCAAAAACGGCCAGCTGGGCAAGCGCCCCTTCCGCCTCCGCGACCTGCCGAATTATGTTCTGATGGAATTGTGGATGATATGGAACATGGTGCCGTATCTCTGGTATCGGCTGGTGGTCGTGCGGTTTGATTTGAAGTAATTCCGGATATGCAAAAACCGGGAAGCTCTGGGAGCTTCCCGGTTTTTGTTTGTGATTCGTTTTACGCCGCCGCGCTGGCCGCACTTTCGGCCTGCGGCTCTGCGTCCGAGGCGGCTTCGCTTTCGGCGGTGCTGTCAGCTTCCTCGCCGGCGGCTGCGGCCTCCGAGGACGCGGCGTCGGAGGCCGCGGGCGTTTCGCCGCCGGTGGCGAGGATGGCGTCCTGCACCTCGCTGTCTGCCATCATGGCAGGCTCGGAGGCAGTGGACGCCGCCGTTGACTCGGGCTTCGTCTCGCTCTCGGTCAGGCCGGTGAGATACCAGCTGCCGCTCTGGCGGCTGAACAGATAGTCCATGTACTTGACCGGCGTATCCGAGGTGGTGGTGAGGATGCTGTCCGCTGCGTTCTGGTTGGGGATGTAGCCCACGGTGACGTGGAGGAGGCCGTCCTTCTTGAACAGCTTGGTGACGGTGGCGCGGTAACTGCCCACGCTGCCGGTGACGGGGATCTTATAGCACTGGGTGGTGTCGTCGAACTCGATGGTCATATCCTCCATCTCGAAGGTCTTGTGGGTCATGCGGAAGCTGGGGCCGACAAGCTTTGCGAGGTAGGCGTCCACGTCCACCGAGGGGATGAGCAGCTGCTCGGTATCGGGGTCGGTGTTGTAGCCGTCGAAGCCGCCCTGGGTCTCCTGGATGCTGTACACACAGCCCCAGACCGCAGCCTCACGGAGGGTCAGGTCGTCGATGTTCTCGATGCCCTCAAAAGGCACGGGGTCGAACAGCACCAGACCTTCCAGCTTGTCCTCGTATTCCTGCTTCTGGGCCGTATCGTCAAACAGCTTTGCCACGGCGTCCACGCCTGCGTGCAGCACGGTCAGCACGCCGATGAGCACCAGCACCGCGATGACCAGCCCGAGGGCCTGCCGACCGCGGCGGCGGTGGAGCCGGGCGTGTTCTTCCGGGGTCATTTCTATCTTCATATCGTTATCGTCTCCTGCGTTGTTTCACTTTTCAGATAAAAACAGTATACCACAATCATGGGCAGGGTGCAAAACCCTGCCCGTGTTATTTTGGTGAAAGCCGTTCATTCCCAGTTCTTCCAGACGTCGGGCTGGTAGCCGACGGTGGCCTGACGGCCATTGCGGACGATGGGGGTGCGGAACAGCTGCTGGTTCTCGAAGAGCTTGTCTTCCTTCTGCCAGTCCACCAGCGCGTCCAGCAGAGCGAGGGTCTGCTTGTCCTTGGCGTTGGGATTTACCAGCGCCTGCCAGCCGCCCAGAGCGCGGGACACATTTTCAAACTCGCCCCGGCTCATCTCTTTTTCTTTCAAATCGATCATCTGGAACTTGATGCCGCGCTCCTTGAAATAGCGCTGGGCCTTTTTGGTATCGAAGCACTTGGTTGTGCCGAATATCTGGATGTTCATGGTCTTGCCCTCCTGTTCATTCTGTTCTATTGTAACATATCTGCGCCCGAAAGCCTATAGCATATTTTCTGCTCCGCCGGGCCACACTGCTCTCAGCGCCTTTTTCTCATTTTGAATGGAGGTAGTACCAACATGAAAGCATTCGTAGACCCTGAACTCTGCATCGGCTGCACCCAGTGTGCCGGGCTCTGCCCCGAGGTATACCAGATGGAAGGGACTCTGGCCGTCGCCATCCCCGGTGACATTCCGCCCGACCAGGTGCCGCTGGCCGTGGACGCCGCCAACGCCTGCCCGGTGAGCGCGATAAGGGTGGAGTGACCCTCTCCGTCACCTTCGGTGACACCTCTCCCAAAGGGAGAGGCTTTTTTTGTGCAAACCCTCCCCCATCCGCTCTATTTTGTGGTATACTATAGAATGTGAAATTATGGAATGGAGGACCACAAGCTATGCGTTTACTGGTCATTGACGGCAACAGCATCGCCAACCGTGCCTTTTACGGCATCAAGCTGCTGACCACCAAAGACGGCCGCTATACCAACGCCATTTTCGGCTTTCTGAATATCCTGCTCTCCCTGCTCAAAGAATCTGAGCCCGACGAGGTGGCTGTGGCTTTCGACCTCAAAGCCCCCACCTTCCGCCACAAGATGTACGACGGCTACAAGGCCACCCGCCATAAGATGCCCGACGAACTGGCTGCCCAGCTGCCCGTCATCCGGCAGCTTCTGGCCCTGCTGGGCTATCGTGAAGTGACCGCCGAGGGCTGGGAAGCCGACGACATCCTCGGCACGCTGGCCGCCGCCTGCGCCGCCCGCAGCGACGACTGCTTCCTTGCCACCGGAGACCGGGACAGTTTACAGCTGGTCAGCGACACCACCACCGTTCTGCTGGCTACCACGGCGTTGGGCCGCAGCAAGACCGTCACCATGGATGTGGACGCCGTGAAGGAAAAGTACGGGGTCTCTCCCCGCCAGCTCATCGACGTGAAGAGCCTGATGGGCGACACCTCCGACAACATCCCGGGCGTGAAGGGCATCGGCGAGAAGAGTGCCTTCACCCTCATCCAGAAATACGGCAGTCTCGAGGGGGTCTACGCCCACCTCGACGACACCACTGACAAGACCATCAAGCCCAAGCAGCGGGAGCATCTGGCCGAAGACCGCGCCATGGCAGAGCTGAGCTACACGCTGGGCACCATCCGCACCGACGCCCCCATCGACACCGCCGAGGGCGCCTATGCCGTGGGCGAGGGCAACAAGGCTGAAGCCGTCCGGCTGATGCAGGAGCTGGAGCTCCACTCCCTCATTGCCCGCTTCGGCCTGAGCGACATCACCCCCGCCGCCGACCCGGAAAGAGCGCCGGCAGAGCCTCTTCCGGAAGCCGAACTTGCCGCTCTGCCCGCTGAGCCGAAGGGCCATTACCTCGTGGCCGCGCGGCCCGCTGTCATGGGCAAGCAGGGCGTCCGCATCGTGGAGCTGCAGCCCGCCGCGTGGTATGCCGTGCAGGACAAGACCGTCTTTCCGCTGGAATCCGAAGACCTGCTCCGCCTGCTGGACAACAAAGACGTCACCCTTGACGTCTTCGACAGCGCGCCGCTCTACGCCCGCGCCATGGCTGCGGGCGGCTGGGGCAGCAGCATCGTCTGGGACGGCAAGCTGGCGGCCTATCTGCTGGACGCCTCAGCTTCCAAGTACAACCTCTCGGAGCTCATCATCAGCTACCGCGCCGACGCCGCTTTCACCTGTGAGAAGTGGCCGGACGCCGGTGCGCTGGCCGACCTGTTCGCCAAGATGAAGACAGAGATCACCGCGCTGGACGAAGACTCCCTCTACAACGACATCGAGTTCCCGCTGGCGCAGGTGCTGGCCGACATGACCCGCATCGGCATCCTCGTGGACAGAGAGGGCATCGAGAAGTTCGGCGTGAAGATGCGCTCGGAGCTGGAAGACGTCCTCACCCGCATCCACATGGAGACGGGCAGCGCCAGCTTCAACCCCAACAGCCCCAAGCAGCTGGGCGAGATGCTCTTCGACACCATGGGCCTGCCCCACGGCAAAAAGACCCAGCGCGGCTGGTCTACCGACGCCGAGACGCTGGAAGCCCTGCGGGACTACCCGCTGGTGGAGGATATTCTGCAGTACCGCGCCTACCAGAAGCTGAACTCCACCTACGTCGAGGGCCTGCTGAAGGTCATCGCGGAGGATGGCCGCATCCACACCCGCTTCAACCAGACCGAAGCCCGCACCGGACGCCTTTCCTCCGATAACCCCAACCTGCAGAACATCCCCATCCGCACCGAGCTGGGCAGCCAGCTCCGCGCTTACTTTGTGGCGCGGCCCGGCTGCGTGCTGGTGGACGCCGACTACAGCCAGATCGAGCTGCGCATCCTCGCCCACGTCACCGGCGACGAGCATATGCAGCAGGCCTTCCTCACCGGCGAGGACATCCACCGCAGCACTGCCGCCAAGATCTACAGTCTGCCCCTCGAGCAGGTCACGCCCCGCCTGCGCTCTTCGGCAAAAGCCATCAACTTCGGCATCATGTACGGCAAGGGCGCTTACAGCCTCTCGAAGGACATCGGCGTGAGCGTCAAAGAAGCAGACGCCTTCCTGAAAAACTATCTGGCCACCTTCCCGAAAGTCAGCGGCTACATGGACAAGACCATCTCCGACGCCCGGAACTGCGGCTATGTGTCCACCCTCTTCGGGCGCCGCCGCTCCCTGCCGGAGCTGGCCAGCAACAATCACAACATCCGGGCCAGCGGCGAGCGGATGGCCCGCAACACGCCGATCCAGGGCACCGCTGCCGACGTCATCAAGCTGGCGATGGTGCGGGTCTGGCGGCGTCTGCGGGACGAGAAGATGGAGAGCCGCCTCATCCTGACCGTCCACGACGAACTCATCGTCGAGGCCCCGGAGGCAGAAGCCGCGAAAGCCGCCGCCATCCTGCAGGAAGAGATGGAAGGCTGTGTCAATTACGCTGTCCCCCTGAGCACCGAAGTGCATCAGGGCAAAAACTGGCTGGAGGCCCACTAAAACCATGATCATCTTAGGAATCGAATCTACCTGCGACGAGACCGCCGCATCTCTGGTGGAAGATGGCCGGCACCTGCTGAGCAACGTCATCTCCACCAGCGTCAAGGAGCAGGCACTTTACGGCGGCGTCGTGCCGGAGATCGCCAGCCGCCGCCACTGCGAGTTCATCAGCGCCACCGTCAAAAAGGCTCTGCTGGACGCAGGCAAGACCATCGACGACGTGGACGCCGTGGCTGTCACCTTCGCGCCCGGCCTCATCGGCGCAGTGCTGGTGGGCGTCAACTTTGCCAAGGGCCTCGCCTACTCGGCGGGCAAGCCACTGGTGCCGGTCCACCATCTGCGGGGCCACATTGCAGCCCTCTACCTGACCCACCCGGAGCTGAAGCCGCCCTTCCTCTGCCTTGTGGCGTCCGGCGGACACAGCCACATCGTGGAGGTGCAGGACTATACCCATTACCACATCCTCGGCCACACGGTGGACGACGCCGCTGGCGAAGCCTTCGACAAGGTGGCCCGGACGCTGGGCCTGCCCTATCCCGGCGGTCCCAGCGTCGCCAACGCCGCCAAGACCGGCGATCCGAAAGCCTACCGTCTGCCGGTGCCTCACGTGGAGGGCAGGTACAACGTCAGCTTCTCCGGCCTCAAGACCGCTGTGCTCAACGAGGTGAATCAGGCCCAGATGAAGGGTACTGACATCAACGTCCCCGACCTCGCGGCCAGCTTTCAGGAGCGCATCGCGGGCATCCTCGCAGAAAAGCTCCTTCTCGCCGCCGCCGACACCGGCGCAAAGCAGGTCTGTCTGGCGGGCGGCGTCGCGGCCAATGGCCGTCTGCGCCAGCTGGTCAACGACGGTGCCCAGAAGCTGGGGGCCAGGGTCTACCTGCCCGAGCTGAAATTCTGCGGCGACAACGGCGCTATGATCGCGGCTCAGGGCTACTATCAGTACATCGCGGGCCATACCGCCGGGCTGGAGCTGAACGGTCTGCCGACTCTTCCCATCGATTACGAATAACTAACATAGAAAACGGAATGGCCGCGCACAGCTGTGCGCGGCCATTCCGTTTATTTCATATCACGTCCGAAGTAAAGCTCCACTTCACTGAGCTTCTTTTTCCGCAGCAGGAATGCCGTGGGGATGAGGTAGACCGCGATAGACGTCAGCATGGTGATGTCATAGGTGCTGATGCTGTCGGCCACCGTCTGGGTGCCGTACAGGCCGCCGATGAGCATGGACGTGATGTCCATCGCGGCGTGGATGAACACCGTCACCCAGATGTTTCCGGTGCGGAAATAGACCGCCGCCAGCAGCGTACCCAGCGAGGCCGCAAAGACGCACTGCATCAGAACGCCCAGCGGCGCACTGCCGGTGAGGTTGGTCAGGTGGGCCGCACCGAAGTAGAGGCCCGACAGCAGGCAGGCTTTCCAGACGCCGGCCCGGCTGGTGCCGAAATGCTCCAGAAGCGTCTGGGCGATGACGCCCCGGAACAGAAACTCTTCTGCCACACCGACGCTGGTCATGCCGATAAGGAACCACACGACATGCCACGCGGGCAGCATATCGCCCTCCGGCCTGCCAAACAGCAGGGTGTTGTAGGCGTTGTAGCTGATGAGCGCGATGGGGTACAGGCCCACCAGCAGACCGTTGAAAAAGCCGCTGCCCCGGCGGCGGAGCAGGCCGCTCTTCCCGGTGCGCGCCAGAAAGAGCCACGCCACCAGCACGCCTACTGCCTCCTGCATGAAGGTCAGCATATAATCATCGACGGCATCAATATCCCGCACGACGAACAAGATGAGCAGAAGCGACAGCAGCGATGCCACGAACAGCATCCCCAGAAACAGCACCTCAGCCACAAGGCAGTAGAGCATCGGGTGGGCGCTGCGCAGACGTTTGAGCATAGAAAGACCTCCTGTGTCGTAGTGGTACTATTTTAGCATATTTCAGAAGAAAGAGATAGGGATTTGTGTGAATAATAAAGCGGAACCCGGGTTGCGGCTCCCAGCGTCTGTTTCGGCCCTTGGGCGGGCCTCACATCCTGCTGGCCGCGGCCCCAGCCTCGCCTCCCTGTTTCCGCCGCTGGCGGCGGTCGGCTCTGCTGCTGTTCAAATCCCGCGCCCGACTAAATAAAAAAGCAAGTACACAAATGTGTACTTGCTTTTTTAAGTCGGAGCAGCGGGATTTGAACCCACGGCCTCCTCGTCCCGAACGAGGCGCGCTACCAACTGCGCTATGCCCCGAAAATACCGCAACCCAATGGGCTGCGGTCTGGTTGGGGATGAGAGAATCGAACTCCCACAAGTAGAGTCAGAGTCTACCGCACTACCACTATGCAAATCCCCACTATTCGGTTTCGCCCTCAGCACCGAAGCGCTGCTGACGAGGAATATTATACAGCCTCCGCCTCCATTTGTCAACCACTTTTTTGATTTTTCCGTCCATGTTTTTTCTGTCTTCCCTACCTCTGCGTTTTCACGCCTTTTTTCGTCCCCGGCTCTTGACACCCGCCCCCTTTGGGAATACTCTTATAGTATCATTCACCTGCCCCCTCTAAGGGAGAACGGAAGAAACGAGGGTTGTTCGATATGAAAAAACGTGTTGGTATCCTGACCTCCGGCGGCGACTGTCCCGGCCTGAACGCCACCATCCGCGGCGTGGCCAAAGCCCTGTATGCACGGTTCGGCGAGAACGTCGAGATCGTGGGCATCCTGAACGGCTACCACGGCCTCATCACCGGCGAATACAAGGAGATGTGCGAGGACGATTTCCGCGGTATCCTGACGCTGGGCGGCACCATCCTCGGCACCAAGCGCACCCCCTTCAAGCTGATGCGCGTGGTGGAAGAGGACAAGATCGACAAGGTCGCGGCCATGAAAAAGACCTACAAGGACGCCAAGCTCGACTGTCTGCTCTGCCTCGGCGGCAACGGCACCCACAAGACGGCCAACCTCCTCTCCCAGGAGGGTCTGAACATCATCGGCCTGCCCAAGACCATCGACAACGACATCTACGGCACCGACGTCACCTTCGGTTTCCACACCGCGGTGGACATCGCCACTGAGGTCATCGACCGCATCCACACCACCGCCGGCAGCCACAGCCGCGTCATGTGCATCGAGATCATGGGCAACAAGGCCGGCTGGCTGACCCTCTACTCCGGCATCGCCGGCGGAGCTGACATCATCCTGCTGCCCGAGCAGCCCTACGACATTGACCGCGTCTGCGCCGCTGTGGAGCGCCGCGCCCGCAAAGGCTCCAACTTCTCCATCATCGCCGTGGCCGAGGGTGCCATCAACACCGAAGAGGCCAAGATGAAGCGGAAAGAGTGGATGGCAAAGCGCGCCGAAGCCGGTTACGGCGTCACCGCCACCAACCGCATCGCCGCCGCCGTCCAGAAAAAGACCGGCATGGAGACCCGCGTCTGCATCCCGGGCCATATGCAGCGCGGCGGCAGCCCCAGCGCCTATGACCGTGTACTGGCCACCGAGTTCGGCAGCTACGCCGCCAAGCTGGTGGAAGTGGAGCGCTACGGCGTCACCGTCGCCATGGTCAACAACCGCGTCGTCGCCAACCGCCTCGAGGACATCGCCGGTAAGACCCGCAACATCCCCGAGGGCTGTGAGCTGCTCACCGTCGCCCGCCGGATGGGCGTGAGCCTCGGCTGAGACCCTGAAAATAAAAACACCTCGCTGTATCATGCAGCGAGGTGTTTTTGTTTTTATGCTTCAGAACGAGCCGCCCGACGAGCCTCCGAAGCCGTCGGAATCGACGGACGAACCGCCGGAGGAGTGAGACTCCTTCTGGGGCGGGTCATAGGTGCGCTCCTGGGTAGTGTGGGTGTAGCGGTCACGCTTGACCCGCAGGGTGAAGCCGGGCATATACTCGTCGGCCTCCGTTTTCTGCCGGGCCGTCTTCATCTGGTGGTAGAGGATGAGGCAGATGAACGCCGAAATGCCGAGAGGGAAGATCATGGCAATGAGCAGGTCTTCCAGGCCGATGTCGTTATCCACATCGATGGGCTCGCCATGGTCGGCATAGTAGTCCAGTGCATCGTCGCACATATCGATATAGGTATAGGCGGCATCCGCCCATTCCTCATCGGAGAGCTCCGGGACGATCTCGTCCTCCTGCTGCTCGATGCGGTAGTCGGTGAAAGCCGTGATGCCCTCGCCGTAGGTGATGGTGACGTACTTGCGGGAGCCGACCGCCAGCAGGAAGAGGATGCCGCTCTGCTCGTCGCCGTAGCCGAGGCCGTTGGAGATATAATAATTTTTCGCATAGTCGCGCTGGTCGGCATCGCCGATGTCGTCCACCACGAGGAAGTAGACATCCACGTCGTGGCCGTCAGAGGCGCTTTCGGCCTGCTCCTCGAGGTCGGCCAGCGTGTCGGCGTCAAAGACGCCGCACTCGTCCCGCACCAGCGGGGCGGCTGCCCCGGCCGGCAGGGTCAGGGCCATGCAGAGCAGGGCCGCAGCCAGAAGGGCAAACAGTTTTTTGCAGTATTTCATATTCCCGTCTCCCCCTCTCACAGCAGCATGATGAGAGCCGTCAGTATCATCAGCGGGATGCTGATGCCGGCAAACCATGCAGCTACCCTGCCCTTATCCACGGGCAGATCGCCGATGAGCTTGCCGGTCTGGCCGTTCATCGCAAAGAGGAAGTCCTGCTCCTTCCAGCGGGTGTGGAGCATCCAGACCGGCAGCAGGGCGTAGTGGGGTTCCAGCGTCCGCGGGTCGAGCTGCTCCGAGAGGGTCTGGACGCCGGTGTAGCCGCCCAGCGTATCGTGGAGGGCCGCAGCGGTGCTGTTCTTCATCCGGGTCAGGACGCGGGCAGCACACTTCTTGTCATCCTCGTCGTACCGATCCGCCAGAAAGCCGGGCAGGTAGGCCGTGGAGAAGGGCTTGAGGTCGCTGTAGTCGAAGGGCTCGATGGCGTCCATATGGGCATCCGGCATCTTGCTGGAGCCGTCCACCGGCACCCGGACAAAGTCGGCGTCGCCCACGCGGGCCACGTCGAAGTGCCTGGTGGTGGTGACAATGTAGTCGCCCTCACGGTGGCTCTCGCTGATCTCGGCCTTGTAAGCGCCCCGGGCCTCCATCCGGCCATCGTAGAGCCAGAACGGCACATACACGCCCTGGATCTCCTCGATGTGGTTGGACTCTTTGAAGGCTTTGGGGAGGAAGGCTTTGCCCTTATAATACTTCTTCAGGTTCTCGATGGCGGTCTTTTTGTCCATCCGGAAGGGGATGATGTACTCCGGCTTGAGCTTACCGGAAAGCTGTCCGCCCAGCACGGTGGGGTTGCCGCAGTAGGGACAGGTGGTGGCAGCTGTTTCGGGGCCGCAGACCAGCTCTGCACCGCAGGAAGTGCAGGTGCGGCTGCTGAGATCTCCCGTCTCCATCTCCCCCCAGACAGGGCCGCTGGAAGCGGCCTTTTCGGCGGCTTCGGCGGCCTTATCGGCCTGAGCCTGCTTCTCGCCGTAAAGAGCCTCGACCTGTGCTACATCATAAGTAGAGCCGCAGTAATCACAGCAGAGCTTTCCGCTGGCGCTGTCGAACCGCAGCGGGCCGGTACAGGCCGGGCATTGGTAATTCGTGGTGTTTTCTGCCATATCTCAGCTCCCCTTTCAGGCTCCGAAAGGCTTGCCGCATTCGGGGCAGAACTTGGGCGGGTTGGCCGGGTCGGCAGGGGTCCAGCCGCAGTTCGGGCACTTGGCCGCCGGGCGGGGCTTACCGCATTCCGAGCAGAATTTGCCGGTATTGTGTGCGCCGCAGCTGCACACCCAGCCTGCTTCGGGGCGGGGCTTGCCGCAGGCGGTGCAGAACTTGCCGGTGTTGCCGGTCTGGCCGCAGGAGCAGCTCCAGCTGCCAGCCGCCGGGGCGGCTGCGGGGGCAGGAGCAGCGGCAGGCTGCTGCTGTGCGCCCATCTGGTAGAGGGCCTGGGCGTTGATGCCGCCGGCAGCAGCGGCCTGATTCATGCCCATAAAGGCCATGGCCGGGCCGGCGGAGGTATTGGAAGCCGCTGCCTGCATCGCCGAAGCCTGTGCGCCCACCATGTGGGCGGCGGCGCGGGTCGGGTCCATAAAGGCGGCGCTGCGCTGCAGCTCCTTGATCATCTGCTCGTCTTCTTCGCTGGCTTTGACGCCGGACACGCCGAGGGAAACGATCTCGATGCCGCGCAGCTTGCTCCACTTGCCGGACAGCTCCTGGTTCAGAGCCTCGGCCAGCTCAGTGGTATGGCCGGGCAGAGCCGAGTAGCGGATGCCCATCTCGCTGATGCGGGCAAAGGCGGGCTGCAATGCGGTCATCATCTCGGTGCGCATCTGGCCTTCCAGCGCGTCACGGGTGTACTCGTTTTCCACATTTCCGCAGACGTTGGTGTAAAACAGGATGGGGTTGACGATGCGGTAGCTGTACTCGCCGAAGCAGCGGATGCTGACGTCGATGTCGATGCCGGCACGCTGGTCCACGACGCGGAACGGCACGGGGCTGGGGGTGCCGTACTTGTTGCCCATCAGCTCCTTGGTGTTGATGTAATAGATGCGCTGGTCGGTGGCAGCCTGACCGCCGAAGCTGAACCGCTTGCCGATCTCAGCAAAGACTTCGTCGATGTTCTTTGCCAGACCCTCGCTCAGCAGAGAGGGCTGGGTGCCGGTGTTATAGGTGTACTCGCCGGCCTCGGCGCAGAGGTCCACCACCTTGCCCTGCTCCACGATGAGGGCGCACTGGCCCTCGGCCACCGCCACGATGGAGCCGTCGGTGATGATGTTCTCGGCGCCGTGGCGGTTGGAAGAGCGCCCGGAGACTTTCTTCTGTCCCTTGACAGCCAGCACCTCCGCCGGGAGAGCACTGCAGTAAAAGTATTCTTTCCACTGGTCGCCCATCACGCCGGATGCTGCGCCCAATGCCGCTTTGACAAGACCCATAAGCCATATCTCCTTTATCTGCCCGTTTTTGCAAATGCAGGCTTTTTTTTTTCAGTATACCACAAAACGCGCCGCGAAAAAAGAAAACCCTTGCATTTTATCCCCGATGGGTGTAGAATACTCCCGACAAACAAATACAGGGGAGCTTGTGGATGCAGGCTGAGAGGGAGTTCTCGAACTTCGACCCTTTAGAAATTGTTTTCGGACAGTTTCTGCACCTGATGCGGATAATGCCGCCGTAGGAAGTCATAACACTGTTTATGGATTTTTACAGGAGACGCCGCAGAAGGCGTCTCCTGTTTTTTTTGTTGCCAACTGAGGGGGAGCGCCCTGAGTCTGGGGTTTTGTATGCGATGGGAAGCCGTGTTCCGGCGTGAGAGGAGGCCAGTGAGCCTCGACCGCTTCTTCCGTTTCCGGCATCTCTGCGCGGGTGCCGGGTCTGTTCGTGTGCGGGAGCGGCGGTCTGCCCCTGCACTTATTTTTTATTGAAAAGGAGCACTCACTATGAAACACTATTCTGCCAAAAAGCTGGCCCTCGCCGGTATGTTCTGCGCTGTCGCTGTCGTGGGCAGCGTCTTCTCCTTCCCGGTCTTCGGCAGCAAATGCGCCCCTGTGCAGCACATGGTCAACATCCTCTGCGCTGTCCTGCTGGGGCCTTACTACGGCGTGGGCGTGGCTTTCGTTGCCTCCCTGCTGCGCAACCTGCTGGGTCTGGGCAGTCTGATGGCTTTCCCCGGCAGCATGTTCGGCGCACTGCTCTGCGGCATCGTCTTCCACAAGACCCATAAGCTGCTGCCCACCCTCGTGGGCGAGGTGTTCGGCACCTCCATCCTCGGCGGTCTGTGCGCCTACCCCGTCGCTATCCTGCTGATGGGCAAGAGCGCCGGTGACATCGCGTTCTACGCCTACATCGTCCCCTTCCTCGTCTCCACCGCCGGCGGTGCCATCATTGCAGGCGCACTGCTGGCCGCACTTTCCCGCGCAGGCGCACTCCGCGCCATGCAGGCCAGCCTGAGCTGATTCGAAGGAGAAGCCATGTTTCGGAACCTCTTTGCCAACGTCCGGGCCAAAAGCCCGCTTATCCATAACATCACCAACTACGTCACCGTCAACGACTGTGCCAACATCGTCCTCGCCTGCGGGGCGTCCCCCATCATGGCGGATGATGCCGCCGAGGTCGAGGACATCACCTCGCTGTGTGCCGGGCTGAACCTCAACATCGGCACGTTGAACAGCCGCACCATCCCCTCCATGCTGCTGGCGGGACACACCGCCAACCGGCTGGGCCATCCTGTCGTACTGGACCCCGTGGGCGCAGGCGCTTCCCATCTGCGCACCGAAACGGCACTGCGCCTCCTGCGGGAAGTGAAGTTCACAGTCATCCGGGGCAACATCTCCGAGATCCGGACGCTGGCGGCAGGCAGCGGCACCACAAAAGGCGTGGACGCCGACGCCGCCGACAAGGTGACGGACGAGACGCTGGACAAGACCGTGGCCTTCGCCAAAGCATTTGCGGCCCGCACCGGGGCGGTCGTCGCCGTCACCGGTGCCATCGACATCGTGGCCGACGGAGAACGGGCCTTCTGCATCCGCAACGGCCACACCATGATGAGCGCCGTCACCGGCACCGGCTGTCAGCTTTCGGCCCTGACGGCGGCATTCTGTGCGGCCAACCCGGACAAGCCTCTGGAAGCCGCTGCTGCGGCTGTCTGCGCCATGGGACTTGCGGGCGAAGCAGCTCACAGCCGCCTTTCCAGGCTGGACGGCAACGCCACCTACCGCAATTACATCATCGACGCGATCTACAACATGACCCCCGAACAGCTCGAGGAAGGAGCACGCTATGAAATGCGATAAACACACCATGCTTCTCTACGCCGTCACCGACCGGGCGTGGACGGGCCGCGAGACCCTCCGCCAGCAGGTGGAAGACGCGCTGAAAGGCGGCGTCACCTGCGTCCAGCTGCGGGAAAAGGAGCTGGACGACGCGGCATTTTTGCAGGAAGCCATGGAACTTTCCGCCCTCTGCCGCAGCTATGGCGTACCCTTCATCATCAACGATAACGTCGAGATCGCTATAAAATGCCATGCCGACGGCATCCATGTCGGGCAGGAAGATATGGCCGCAGCAGACGTCCGCGCCAAGGTGGGCCCTGACATGATCATCGGTGTGTCGGCCCATTCCGTCGAGGAAGCACAGCTGGCCGTGGCCCACGGCGCGGACTATCTGGGCGTCGGCGCGGCATTTTCCACCCACACCAAAACCGATGTGGATGTCCTGCCGGAGGGCAGACTGAAAGAGATCTGCGACTCCGTGGATGTGCCGGTCGTGGCCATCGGCGGCATCCATAAAGACAATATCCTCAAGCTCAAAGGCTCCGGCGCGGACGGCGTGGCTCTCGTGAGCGCTATTTTCAGCGCCGAGGACATTGAAGCTGAGTGCAAAGAGCTGAAGGCACTGACAGAACAAATCATCTATAGCAATTCAACTTTTTAATGCAACAGCAACAGCGTTGAATTGCATATCGCAAATATGCTGTTTGAATGTTGCACGAATTTCTTGACTTGCGATAAAGGAGCAAACCCATGAAAACTGCACTTACCATCGCGGGCAGCGATTCCAGCGGCGGCGCCGGCATTCAGGCCGACCTCAAAGCCATGACCATGAACGGCGTCTTCGCCATGAGCGCCATCACCGCCCTGACGGCCCAGAACACCACCGGCGTATCCGGCATCTTCGAGGTCAGCCCCGAATTTCTGGCCCAGCAGATAAACGCCGTCTTCACCGACATCCGCCCCTGCGCCGTCAAGATCGGCATGGTGTCCTCTGCCCCGCTCATTGAGACGATCGCCGAGCGTCTCCGCTTTTACAAGGCGGAGCACATCGTCGTGGACCCCGTGATGGTAGCCACCTCCGGCTCTGATTTGATCGCATCGGATGCCGTGCGCACCCTGCGCCGGGAGCTGTTCCCTCTGGCCGAGGTCATCACGCCCAACCGGCACGAGGCCGAAGTGCTGTCCGGCCTGCACATCTCGGGCCGTGCCGACATGAGCGCCGCCGCCCGGGTCATCGCCGCCGACTGCGGCTGTGCCGTCCTGCTCAAGGGCGGCCACAGTGACACCGACGCCGACGATCTGCTCACCTTCCCGGATGGCACGGAGATCTGGTTTCCGGGTAAGCGTATCGCAAACCCCAACACCCACGGCACCGGCTGCACTCTGTCCAGTGCCATTGCAGCCAACCTTGCCAAAGGGTTTGCGCTGGAAGAAGCGATCGCCCGGGCCAAGGCTTACCTGACCGACGCGCTGAACGCACAGCTTGATTTGGGCCGCGGCTCCGGCCCGCTGGACCACACTCTGGGCGGCGTCGGGGTCGAAAACTGGATGCACGGCGTCCCGGACGCTGTTCATAAATAAAGAGAGCGTATTTTCGGAGGATTTTCAAATGCAGACTTACACCACACAGATGGATGCCGCCCGCAAGGGCATCGTCACGCCCCAGATGGAAACGGTGGCCAAGAAGGAGTACCGCACCGTCGAAGAGATCCGTCAGCTGGTCGCTGAGGGCAAGGTCGCCATCCCGGCCAACAAGCACCACGAGTGCCTGAACCCCGAGGGCATCGGCTCCATGCTCCGCACCAAGATCAACGTCAACCTCGGCGTCTCCCGCGACTGCAAGGACTACAGCATCGAGATGCAGAAGGTCATGAGCGCCGTCAACATGGGCGCAGAGGCCATCATGGACCTCTCGAGCCACGGCAATACCCAGCCCTTCCGTCAGAAGCTGACCCACGAATGCCCCGTCATGATCGGCACTGTGCCGGTGTACGACTCGGTCATCCACTATCAGCGCGACCTCGCCACCCTGACGGCACAGGACTTCATCGATGTGGTGCGTCTGCACGCAGAGGACGGCGTGGACTTCGTCACCCTCCACTGCGGCATCACCCGTAAGACCATCGAGCAGATCCGCAAGCATAAGCGGAAGATGAACATCGTCAGCCGCGGCGGCTCGCTGGTATTTGCATGGATGTGCATGACCGGCAACGAGAACCCCTTCTATGAGCACTTTGACGAGATTCTGGACATCTGCGAAGAGCACGACGTCACCATCTCTCTGGGCGATGCCTGCCGCCCCGGCTGCCTCGCCGACGCCACCGACGTCTGCCAGATCGAAGAGCTGGTGCGTCTGGGCGAGCTGACCAAGCGGGCCTGGGCGCACAACGTCCAGGTCATGGTGGAAGGCCCGGGCCATGTGCCTCTGAACCAGGTCGCCGCCAACATGGAGATCCAGAAGACCATCTGCATGGGCGCACCTTTCTACGTCCTCGGCCCCCTCGTCACCGACATCGCCCCCGGCTATGACCACATCACTGCTGCCATCGGCGGCGCTGTCGCGGCCATGAGCGGCGCAGCCTTCCTGTGCTACGTCACCCCTGCCGAGCATCTGGCTCTGCCCAATGTGGACGACGTCAAGCAGGGCATCGTGGCTTCTAAGATCGCCGCCCACGCCGCCGACATCGCAAAGGGCATCCCCCACGCCCGGGACATCGACGACAAGATGGGCGACGCCCGCCGCGTCCTCGACTGGGATGCGCAGTTCGCCTGCGCCCTCGACCCCGAGACGGCAAAGGCCATCCGTGACGCCCGCCGGCCCGAGGACGACCACAGCGACACCTGCTCCATGTGCGGCAAGTTCTGCGCCGTCCGCAGCATGAACAAGGCTCTGGCCGGTGAGTACATCGACATCCTGTAAGCTGCTGTAAAACCGATATTTTCATTGCTTTTGCGATTTTTCTTCTCCATTGCCGCCCGGTACAAAAGCCGGGCGGCTTTTTGCTGTTCTATACTGCTTTTGGAACTTCAAAGCGCCTAAAATCAGCAAATCCTTCTTCTTCACAGAAAACAAAAAACCGCATGAACACTGGATTTTCCAGCATTCATGCGGTTTTTTCTCAAGTTGCGCCAGCAGGAGTCGAACCTACGATGGGGGAGTCAAAGTCCCCTGCCTTACCGCTTGGCGATGGCGCATTATCGTTATTTTTCTTGTCTTTGAATCATCAGGTAGCCTTATTGGTCACCTTATAATTTCAAATTTAACAGGAATCATGTGTGCTTTCAAAAAGATTGCTATACTATTTTAACTGAACTTTCCTACTATGTCAAGAAAAAAGGCTATCTTCTTTAGACTTTTTGTCCCAAAGGTCACCTTATCATAAGGCTGCCGCATCCGGTTTCATTCCGATGCAGCAGCCTTTTTGTTTTATTCCTCTTCCTTACGTTCTTTGATATAAGAAATCAAATCATACACCAACCGCTTTTCCTGTTCGTTCATGCCGCGCAATACGATTTGCTCCTGCGATTCAAGGCCCAGAATATCGTCCGTAGTCGTATGAAACAGTTGTGCAAGGGCTATCAGGTATTGTGCAGTCGGTGCAGAAAGCTCCATTTCCCAAGCATTGACACTGGCACGTGTAACTCCCAGTTTGCGAGCAAGGGCAGCTTGCGAAAGCCCGGCATTCTCCCGAAGACGCTTGATGTTGTCAGAAATCATGTTGTTCACCTTCCTGCATCTACTTTACTATACAGTCTTTGATATTAAATTATCCAAATCTGTATAGTTTAGTTGACATTCAGTCAGGCAAAGCGTACAATGAAAGTACGGGTATTCACCTTAAAGGAAAGGAATCATAACATGAAACGAAAAATTGCCTTGGTGGTTGGCTCAACCTTTTTGTGTGCGAGCATTCTTTCTGGCTGTGCTTCAACAAGCCCCGTTGACAAATATCTTCGCTCCGTTGATAAGGGTGATAGTGAAGCCGCATCTCAGATTTACAGTGAAGAAATCAAAGATAACAATGAAGATAAAGAGTCTCTACAAGCCAAACTGAAAGAGCGCATGGACTCTGTCTATGAAGATTTTAAGTCTGGCAAAATCACTTCTGATGAAGCAAAAGAGAGGCTAAAAAACTATAAAGAGTATGACACCTCTTCTGTCTACGCCTTTACGACCATCAACAAAGTAACGGCTCTGCAAAAATCCAAAGACGCCTATTCTGACGCAGAAAAGGCCGAAAACGATGGAAATTTGGCCAACGCTATCACAAACTATAAAAAAGTTATCGAGGATGACCCGAATCACGAAACCGCGCAAGCAAAGGTTTTACAACTAAGTGAAACCTATACCGAAACGATGAAAGCACAAGCTCAACACGAAGCTGATTCAAAGGATTACGATAGCGCGATTAGCACTATCAGTATATTATCTAGTGTTGTTGGCAACACCGATGAACTCAAGGCTCTTGCTGAACAGTACAGTGAGCTTAAAAATTATCAGTATATCAAAGTTGTATGTACAGATAAAGGTCAGCTTCCAGAAAATCTTGATAAATGGCGTTTCAGTAACTATGTCACATTTGTTTTCGAATTAACCAATAATAGTGAAAAGGCCATCAAAGGTGTTCAAGGTGTTTTACATATCAATGATTTATTTGGCACTTCTATTATGGATGTTGGCTGTGATTTTACAGGACACACAATTCAGCCTGGCGAAACCTATACCAACAAAGATTTAACCTACGAGGTTAATGAGTTTAGGGATACAGATATGAAACTTTACAATGAAGACTATTCTGACTTAAATTTCGAATATGAACCCACTATCATTGTGTTCACCGATGGAACCAGCGTAACATTATCATAAACAGAAAGGCGCATCTGAAATGAAGAAAAAGAGCATCGCTGTTGCAATCACACTAATAATCATCCTGTCTTTTTCCACTATGGCTTATGCGTTTGCCGGTTTTAATAAATCTGTATTTGACACGGCGGCAGATGTCTCAATTAAGCGAGATGATATGACCGGTGATTTCGTAGCAGAAACCGAGTCTCTACTGGGTTCTGCCGGACTGATTACTAACGAAGACGGAACCGGGGGCATTCAAGTATACTCAGCCGTTGGCGTCACAGACTCCTTTAATATGGATACATTGATTATTAAATCCTACTCTTATGACTGGGTTGGATGGGCATTTATCGATTCTGTCATTTTCAAAATTGGAAATACTCGCTATCGATTCGATAATGCTCGTATTTCTCGCAACTTTATAAAAGGCTCTCCTTCTTCTTTGCTTGAAGAATCCATTGGAATCACTATAACTAGTGCCTCTCTTCCTATGATGACAGATTTGGTCAAGCACAGAAATGAGGAAATTTATGTCCGGTTGGTCGGCGATGGAAGGGATATTGATTTTATACTTACCGACGATATGAAAAACAGTATTATAAATCTTTATAACCTCTATGTAGCTGGCGGGGGAACCAGTAAAGCTAGTATGGAAAGAATAGATAAGCTTTGTAGCGATATTCTTGTAACGGTAGGACAAGATTGACTTTTCGTGTTAAAATTCAATTAATCAGGAGTTGACATTTTTGAAAAAGAAAATCTTAGCTGCCATTTTTACTGCACTATTAAGTATGTTATGCCTTTTAAGTGCCTCTGCATTAACAGATGAAGAATCGACTCAGCGAAAACGTGCATACTATGCAGGGATTGATAGCACAATACAACTTTTGTCAGACCATCTTGAAAACTTGGATGATGTGACCATTGAAAGAATCGTTATCACTTCATTACAAGATTTTACTAGTGAAGAAGCAGTAAAAGAAAATGCTCAGGCCGAGACAGGAAAACTTGTACTTTCGGGATATACTGTAGATGTTACAATCCAGTTCACCGCTAGAGATGATGAGAATGTACAGGATTATGTGTTTGATCACTATCTTCCTGCTGGTACAACTTATGATTTAACCCCCGCCTCAAATTCCAACCTTACAACATACAACTATAATAATGCGGTTTCTTATTTTTCTGATTACGGTAAGTTGATTGGAAATGGTGTTGCAAAGTTAGATATTTTAAGGACTACATATTATTTGGATATAGACCTAAACGATTACAAGAATAGTGGCTATTCCCTTGTGCTTCCACATACCAAAGTGGAAAATATCAGTTCTCAGAAAACGCAGGATGAACTGTCCGAAACTATCCCTACACCAGCAGAGGATTTCAACACAGAATCTAAAGAGATCGTCCCTCCCGAACTAGAACCGTCTACTTCAACAAAACCACAACCGGTTTCCAGCACTCCAGAATCCTCAAAAGCAACAAGTTCAAGCAGTACATCCAGTTCAGAATCTCCCGCCACAAAAGCACCGTCAACGGCATATAAAAAAGTCGGCCTGATGGTGTGGATACCTACAAACGGAGGAAAACGGTATCACAATAATTCTTCCTGTAGTGGCATGATTAATCCAAGAAAAGTTGACCTTGGCGAAGCAAGGTATCTTGGTTTCACTGCTTGTGGCAGATGCTATCGATAACTTCATTAATCTATATCATCCTGTCCTGCAAAGTAGGGCAGGATCTTTTGTTAAATCGACACCCGGATATTTTTCAAAATTCCACAAGCCCGCCGGGCGGTTCCACCCAAATTTTCTGAGCCGGGCAGGCAAATCCCGTCCTTGCCGGGGTCTCACCGATATGATATACTTGCACTGTAAAAGTTTTCCTGTTCAGCGCGTGACGCAGAAAGGAGCGGAGCTTATGGTACACCATCTTGTCATCGGCATCATCTTCCTTTTCTGGGGCGTTGCAGACGTCCTCCGCCTCGAGCTGCCCGGGGTGCTGGCACGGCGGCTGGAAGCGTCCAGCGAAGAGGCCCGCCGCTTTTGGCAGAGGCTTCTGGGTGTGCTGGAGCTCATCGTGGGCGGCGGACAGCTACTGTTCTACTTTTTCTCCGACAATCAGACCGTCACCAGCATCATCCTCGCGGTGATGATACTCGCTGCCGTCTGCATCCTCGGGCCGTACTACCACTGGCGGAAGCAGGAAAAAGAGAACACACAGGAATGAATCACGGGAGGAAACAGTATGGGGCCTTGGTATTACGAAGTCGTGAGCTTTGACGGCGATTACGTCAACCTGCGCCGCACCGACATCGAGAGCGACGAGCTGAACCCGGTGGCACTGGCGCTCCTGCCGCCGGAAATCGACGTGGGCAGCAAGCTCAAGTGCGAATATTTCCAGTACGAGATCATCGGCTGACAAAACGAAACGCCGCCCGTTCGGGCGGCGTTTCTGCATCTTCTGATAAAGTTATACGCGCTCGGCCACCAGCTGGAAGCCTGCCTTGGTGAGCTCCTGCCGGATCTGCTCGATCTGGGCGTTGTCGCGGGTCTCGAGAGTCAGCTTGAGGAAGCAGCTGGAAATGGGCATATTGGGGTCGGAGCCGTCGTGGAGGACGGACACCACATTGCTGCCGCAGCGGGAGACGATGTCGGCCACCTGCTGCAGCTGGCCGGGCTTGTCTTCCAGCGCGATGGTCAGGTTGGCCTTGCGGCCGCTCATGACGAGGCCGCGGGTGATGACGCGGTTGAGGATGTTCACGTCGATGTTGCCGCCGGAGACGAGGCAGACGACCTTCTTGCCTTCGATGGGCAGCTTGTGGAAGAGCGCCGCCGCCACAGGCACTGCGCCTGCACCCTCGGCCACCAGCTTCTGGTTCTCCATCAGGGAGAGGATGGCGGCTGCGGTCTCGTCCTCAGTGACAGTGACGATGTCGTCCACATACTCCTCGCAGAGCTTATAGGTCAGCTCGCCGGGGGTCTTGACCTGAATGCCGTCTGCGAAGGTGGAGACGGCGGAAAGGGTCTGGTATTTGTGCTCATGGAGGGAGCGGTACATGCTGGGTGCGCCCTCGGCCTGCACGCCGTAGACCTTGACGTCGGGCTTCAGGCTCTTGATGGCGAAGGCCACGCCGGAGATGAGTCCGCCGCCTCCCACAGGCACGATGACAGCGTCCACATCGGGCAGCTGGTCGAGAATTTCGAGACCGATGGTGCCCTGACCGGCAATGACCTGCTCGTCGTCGTAGGGGTGGATGAAGGTCATGCCCGTCTCTTCCTGCAGCTCCACGGCCTTGTCGTGGGCGTCGTCGTAGGTGCCGGGTACGAGGCAGACCTCTGCGCCGAGGTTCTTGGTGTTCTCCACCTTCATGATGGGCGCGCCGTCCGGCATACAGACAATGCTCTTGATGCCGCGGCGGGTAGCGGCCAGCGCCACGCCCTGTGCGTGGTTGCCCGCCGAGCAGGCGATGACGCCCTTGTCGCTCTCTTCCTTGGAGAGCTGGCTGATCTTATAATAAGCGCCGCGCACCTTGAAGCTGCCGGTCACCTGCAGGTTTTCGGTCTTGAGGTAGAGCTGGCAGTCTTTGGAGAGCCGGGGTGCCTCGATGAGGTCGGTCTTGCGGGCTACGTCCTTGAGGACAAAGGCGGCGTGGTAGATCTTATCCAGTGTCAGCATATCGTTTTTCCCATCCTATCTCTGTTTATCCATCCCGGCACACGGGCTATTTTTATTGTTAAAGACAGGATTTAGTATAGTTTACATAAATTGATTTGTCAAATGAATCTATTTCACACCTTAAGGCGGAAAGCGGAATTTGCTGACATTGTATTCATTCTGATGGCTCGTTCTCTATGCTTGACAACCCAAAGAAATTTGACTATACTACAAATAGAAAGGCGCTGTGTCTGCAAACGACTAGCTCCTTACCAGATTAGTCAAGAAGAAATGACCGACTGAGTTGGGGAACTTGAAGGCGGTCATTTTTTCTTGCGTTTTTTATCGTCATGGTTCTCATGTGCGATCGTCCATGTGATCTGGAATGTAACAAAAATTGCTCCGCCAAGAAGCGTCAGTAATATTGCAACATCGGAGAACGTCATGGTCCACACCCCCTTCCTGCCCTTGAGCACTCGGGGAGTGGCAACTTCAAGAAAAACTGCCTTACCCGGCGCTTAGGTGCCGGTAAGGAGTCAGCCGCCTGCGTTTTGGACACAGCGCTTTTTTCTGCCATTGCTGGCATTGCTTACAGGATAACATAAATTTCGACAAAGCACAAGACATATAAAAAGCCGCCGCACAGCAAAACACCGTGCGGCGGCTTTTCATGTCTTACTGAATAACTGCAAAGACCATATAATTGTTTCCATTTCCTTTAAGCTTTGCACCTGCATAGCCAATTTTCTTTTCATTGATAGAAAATCCCTGATCAGTAATAGACGACTTCAGGCCGCTTGCAACAAGCCCAAGCTCTGCACCTTTGGGCGCAACCGTTGCCGCCACTTCAGCATCACTGAAGCCCGCTGCTGCGAGAATGCCCTCAGCTACCTCTTCCGCCTCGTCAGAGTCTTCAAACTGGCTTCCTGCGTCCATAGCGGCATTCATTGCTGCTGCAAATCGGTCGCCAAGGTACTTATCGTACACTGCATTGCTGCTCAGCTCCTTGTTGAGCTCCGCCGTCAGTTCCTCACCCGTAAAATTGAACACAGTTTCCATCGAGTCCCCACCGCTGGTACTGCCACCACCGCCACCACCACCGCCGCAGGCGGTAAGCAGAGTCAGGGCCATTGCTGCGGCCAGCAGAACGGCGGCCAGTTTTTTCATTGTTTTCCTCCCTGTTTTTCCATGGCGAAAAGAGCGTTTCCGTCACTTGATGGTCGGCTTGATTGTACCCCCCCCCCTACATATTTGTCAATAGCTTTTTCCCAGTTTTTTCATTTTCGGCATTCTGCTGCAGTACCCCGGGGTTCTTTGGTCATTTTGCCTTTGAGCCTGCAAAAAAACAAAGCGTCTGCTCCCTACCCGCCGGGATACCGGCGAATGGAGCAGGCGCTTTGCTGTTATTTCTCTATGGCTGCCGGGGGCTGCGGGCTATGAGTTCCGGGACCCTTTGAGCCCTCTCAGAGCTCGGCCAGAATAGCGTCACCCATGACGGTGCAGCCGAGGCAGGTGCAGCCCTCGCTCATGTTGTCGGCGGTGCGCAGGCCCTTGTCCAGCACCTTATTCACCGCGTTCTCAATGGCGTCGGCTTCCTCAGCCATACCGAAGGAGTAGCGCAGCATCATGGCGGCGGAGAGGATGCAGGCGGTGGGGTTGACGATGTCCTTGCCCGCGATGTCGGGGGCAGAGCCGTGGATGGGCTCGTACAGACCCCGGGTCCCGTCGCCCAGACTGGACGAGGGGATCATGCCGATGGAGCCTGTGATCATGGAAGCCTCATCGGAGATGATGTCGCCGAACATGTTCTCGGTGACGATGACGTCGAACTGGCTGGGGTCCTTGACGACCTGCATGGCACAGTTGTCCACGAACATCTCGCTGTACTCCACCTCGGGGTACTCAGCCTGCAGGCGGTGCATGACCGCACGCCAGAGGCGGCTGGTATCCAGCACGTTGGCCTTATCCACGCAGCAGAGCTTCCTGCGGCGCTTCATGGCCGTCTCGAAGCCGATGCGGCCAATGCGCTCGATCTCGTGCTCCGCGTAGGGCATGGAATCCACAGCCTGCTTCTCGCCGTTTTCCAGCGTGTAAGTCTCGTGCTTGCCGAAATAGACGCCGCCGATGAGCTCTCGCACGATGATGAAGTCGATGCCCTTGGCCACGATCTCGGGCTTGAGGGGGCTGGCCGGGGCCAGCTGGGGCCAGATCTTGGCCGGGCGGTTGTTGGAGTAGAGGCCCATCCCGGCGCGGAGGCGGAGCAGACCCTTTTCGGGGCGCTGCTCACCGGGCAGACCCTCCCACTTGGGGCCGCCCACTGCGCCCAGAAGGACGCTATCGGCCGCGAGGCACTTGTCCAGCTCATGCTGGGGCAGCGGGTCGCCGTACTTGTCGATGGCCTCGCCGCCCATCGCGGCGTCGGTGTAGTGGAAGGTGTGGCCGTACTTTTCGGCCACCTTATCGAGAACGCGGAGGGTCTGCTTCACGATCTCGGGGCTGGAGCAGTCGCCCCAGATGACAGCAATGTTTTTTTCCATTCTTATGGGCATCCTTTCTTCGATTGGGCAGCGATTTATGACAGGGTCCTTGCTTTTGGGTGGGCGTGTGCGGGGTTAGAGTTTTCTTTAAGTGGGATCGCGCGCTGGTGGCGCGGGGCGGATTTTATTCTTTCGGTCAAATGGCTTTGCGCTCCGCGCGGGCCAGAGGTAGGGAGGGGTGTTTCGAAT